>Ga0256405_10000323_pt1 | contig 157930 bp, 169 predicted proteins | sample RumenRJG_02DNA_FD_189096 | JGI IMG/M metagenome (GOLD analysis project Ga0256405, IMG submission 189096) | Bovine rumen microbial communities from Lethbridge, Alberta, Canada - RJG_02 | ecosystem: Host-associated > Mammals > Digestive system > Stomach > Rumen | place: Canada: Alberta...
TCCGTGGGGGGATAGGTTTCTTGCGCCTTTTTTCACTGTTGGTAACCTGTTTTGGATAGTTGCTCGCTTTGGCAAAGTATCTTGCCAAAGTGAGCATAATTTGGAAATCCAGTTTCACGGATTCAGGACTGTGTTTTAACATGTTTAAACAACTTATAGTAAGTTTTTCGTATTGTCGGACGCACTCTCCCATAAGCCTCAACTGCTCTTATTTGCAATACATCCCGCACAGAAAGAAGCGACTCTTTTTTCCCTCGCATAATGTACGCTTCCGCAACATCGGAAACATTGTATTTCGCATTATAGATTGCAAAGCTCTTCAAGAAATTGTATTCTTTTGTAGATTTCTCTGATAGTTCACCAAGCAACATGTCTCCGATTACCCTGCAATCATGGTAGAACACTGTTCTCCCTGTTTGCGTAAGCTGGCGGTCATGGACCCTGTTGCACACATGAATCCCCGGCATGTGAACCAGTTTGTACTCACCTAAAAACAGCTTTATCCACATCAAAAAGTCTTGACTATACCGCAGACTCTCGTCAAACCTTCCACATTTTGTGAAAGCTGCTCTTGGTATCAGTAACGCACAGCCGTTGTATGAGCCGGACTGAATGACGTCTTTTAACGCGCCACGCCAATCAATCACTTTACTTTCCGTTGCATAATTTGTTTTTGCGGGCGCTAAATCCTCTGATTTGTCGTTAATTTGCTTCGACCCGCAAAGAGCAATAATATCGTCATCTTGATATTGTATTAGAACAGCAACTTGTGTTTCGATTTTTTCAGGCAAATATTTATCGTCATGGGACAGCCACGAAAAATACTCGCCGCGCATTGCTTCTATTCCTGCATTCAGTGCCGACGAGACCCCGCCATTTTCTTTTTTTATGTACGTTATCTTTTCGCCGTACCCCAAAGCGATTTTTTCCGTTGCTCCATTGTCGTTGGAGCCATCATTAACGACAATAATCTCAATATTAGGATATGTTTGCGCCAATGCGCTGTCGATTGCTTCACGCATATAATTGCTTCCGTTATATACCGGGATAATAATTGATACCAACGGTAGTTTCTCAGTGCTCAAGCCGATATATCTCCTTCATCTGTGCATTAATGATTGTCACGTCATAATTCGTGCAGGCAGATTGATTCACCTTGACCATTTTCTCCTTAAGCGCCATTTCGGTCGATAGTCTATTGATTGCTGCAACAAACCCATCCACGTCATCACACCGACAAATCAATGCATTCACATTATCCATCAAGATGTCCCTTGTTCCTCGATTATCAGACGCAATGATCGGCAACCCTGCCGCCATTGCCTCCATCACGGAAACCGGCAGCCCCTCTCTTTGTGAAGGAAATGCGAAAACATCTGAAGCTTTCAGCAGTTCCGGCACATCGCGCCGATAGCCCAGCAGGTGCAGTTGCTCGCCGACGCCCAACGACTCCGCTAGCACTTCCAACGATGCTTTTAGGGGACCATTTCCGGCAATCGCATAGTGCACACTCTTGTCGTTGAGCTTCGCCAGCGCCTGAATGACCACCGAGTGATTCTTGTTCTCGTTCAGCTCGCCCACCGACATGAGCAGCGTCGCGTCCTCCGGCACGCCGATCTCGCGGCGCTTGGCGGCGCGGTCGACCGTCGCGTTCATGAAACGCTTGGTGTCGATGCCGACGCCAGGGACATACTCCACGCGCTTGGCGTGCATGTGCTTCTTCGCGCGCTCATAGTCCTCTTTATTGATCGTGATGAGCACGTCCGTCCAGTGCGCGCACAGCCACTCGACGGGGTAATACAGCAGCCAGTTCTTTAGCGGCGCACCGGTATAGAAGTGGAACCCGTGGGCGGTGTAGATGACTTTTGTTCCTCTTTCTCGCTCTTTGTGAGCAATCATCCGTGTCAAGACTCCGCCAACCGGCGTGTTACAGTGGATAACATCATACTCATTTGAACAAATAATCTCTTTTAGCTCACGGTACGCCCTTATGTTATCAAGACTCATTGGCGAACGAGAAAATGGAACATTGTAGACCCTATCAGCAAAATCGAGTAGAAGTCCATTTTTTTCAGCAAGATTGTCTTTTGCAGCCACATGCACTTCACAACCCTTGGCGTGAAGCATATCCACCAGCGGACGGTGAAATTGTACGATGTGGCTTTGCACAGTGGCTGTTAATAAAACTCTTTTGGATTTATGCTGAATGATTGAATCTACTTCTTTATTCACTATTTTCATTCCTCACATTTGTTCCTCTTTGATAAGTTCCTGAAAATCTCTCTCCCCAGTCGTAAACTTCTTCCATCCCCCACAAAGCTGTTGTGCGGAGTGACGATCACATTTTCCGCGTCCCACAGCGGAGAGTCCTCCGACAGCGGCTCCTCCTGAAATACGTCCAGCACGGCACCGCCGAGGCGCGGCAGCTCTTGGATCAGCGCCGCTTCGTCCATGATCGCGCCGCGGGCAATATTCACCAACGCCGCGCCGTCCTTCATTCGCCTCATTCGCTTTGCGTCCAGCAAATGCCGCGTTTGTTCCGTCAGCGGGAGCGTCAGCACCACAACATCCGCCCGCGGCAGTTCTTCGTCCAAAGACGCCATGGATACCGTGCGGCTGCACGCTTCATTCGCGCGCCCGTCCGTATTGATTCCGGTCACTTGGCATCCAAACGCCGCAAAGCGCTTGGCGCACTCTGTTCCAACGCTGCCGCAGCCGACGATTAGCACCGTCTTGCCGGACAGCTCCAGCAAATCGCGCTGCTTGACCCACCTGTGTTCGCGTTGATTCCGGCGAAACGCCTCCGCCCTCTTATAAAGCTGAAGCACTCCGGAAATCACGAACTCCGCCATCGGGATGCTGTAGACACTACGGGCGTTATGAATCTCAATGCCATGCGCCTCGATGTAATCCATCGGCACACGGTCATAGCCGGCAGACGTCAGCTGGATATACCGCAGATTGACGAATCGCTCAATCGGGTGATGCAAAAAGAGCCCGTTGCAGATCACACCCTCGACCCACTCACAAGCGCAAGGCAGCGCATCTTGCTCCTGCTGTAGGAAAGACATCTCGTGACCCATACGCTTCAACTCTGGAATATGTGCCTGCGCGTCGCTCCACGCACCCGTTACCAACAGATTCATACCGCCGCCTTAGCAATGCGTTTGACGCGTTCCGCAACCTCTTTTTCATTGCTGCGGAAGTAACTGCTGTATCGCTCGCACTCTTCTTCAAGCTCGCGAATCTCACGGACGCCATTGACGAATGTCGAACTGATTACACCCATATGGTCGATTTGGTTAACGTTACAAAAGCTGCGGCTCAGAATCGCACAAGTACTGCCGAGCCGGTAATGCTCACGAATCACATACTCAGACGGCAAGTCTCCTTTTCCTAAGGACGCGATGCCTCCAAAGCCATACGGAATACCTCTTTGCTTAAACTTAAGGCAAAGCCGCTCCACAGTGCCGTTGGAGAGAAGCTCAAACATAAACTTCATTCCGTAGCCCAGTGAAAGGTCATTCAGCCCGATAAAAACCTCATCCATACCGGGCAGCTTCAGAATGTCATCTATGGCATCAACAGCCTCCGGCGTCTCCACAAGCGGCATGGTCTTTGCGCGTCCGGCAACCAAATCGATAAACTGCTCCACTTCGCCAACCGTCTTAAAGTATGGAAGCATTACAATATCCGCTCCGGCGTTGATCACAGCGTCAATCTCGTCTTTACTGCTGCCGTACTTTTCGCTTGCTCCATGCATAGGGTTTACACGCGCCAATACCTGCGCCGTATTCACTGCGTCTCGGATTCTTCTCACGTCTTCCGGCGTATGGTGACTCTGCACCGTATCCATCCCGCCCTGGCGCGCTGACTTCCCGATATACTCTAAATCAACAAAGATACGGTCAACTCCTGCTGATTCTGCTATCTGAGCGATTTCCGGTCGGTTTGTTATGTACATCAACTTCAGTGGCATGCTCTGTATCTCCTGTTTGCGTTGTATTACCTTGAACAGTCGCGCCTACATTTTCATTGTCCGCATTAGAGAGGACTTTGAATATCGTCATAAAGAATATTTTTACATCCAGCGCAAAAGAGCAGTGGTCAACATACCAGACGTTCATCTCGATGCGCTTATGCCACTCAACATCCTTACGTCCGTGTACCTGAGCCCACCCAGTGATACCGGGACGCACCTCGAACATACGGCGTTGTTCGTCGGTATACTCTTCGATTGGCCAAGGATGGTAGGTTAACGGAGGACGCGGTCCGATGAGAGACATGTCTCCTAGCAGAATGTTTACAGTTTGTGGCAGCTCATCTATGGAAGTGGCTCGAATGATTTTGCCAACTTTCGTTACTCTGGCGTCTCCTTTACCGGAATACACGCCCGAACCCGTGTGCTCAGCATTCTGCACCATAGAGCGGAACTTGTAGATGCAATACTCCTTGCCGTTAAGTCCAAGTCTCGCTTGCTTAAAAATGACCGGCCCCGGAGACTCCAGCTTTATTGCAACCGCCGTCAGCAGGAAAACTGGTGATAGAAGCACCAACGCCAAAAACGATATGAAAATATCCAATAGTCTTTTTATATAGGCTCGATACATCGCTTCAACCTTAAAAGAAGCTGACCGCTTCCTCTCCTACCCAATTAATTTGATTCACCGTTGTGTTCTCTTTGAGCGTGACCACCACGGCGCTGTCCCGTGCAGAGATGGACTCGACCAGGTAATTCTTCTCGAACTCACACTCGGCAAGCGCTGCGCCGTTGGGATATTGCGTCTCATTCCCGTCCATAACGAGCACCACCGGCGATACGATTTTTGCAAGCGATGGATTCAGTTTGTACGTCATACGCTCACCTCACACCGCTACGCGCTCCTCCGCGCGTCCTGCGACTCGCCGTTTCCCCCACGTCATCCCAATTGCTTCGAGCCGCCGCACCTGCTCCGCCGTCAACGACTTGCCGGGGCGGTTGCCGCAGTAAATTTGCTTCTGCTCGTTGAGCCACTTGGCGAGCCAGACGACGGCGGCCTTGCCGGTCTCGGCAAGCATGGCAGCAACGGCCTCGTACGCCGTCTGATTGTGCGCAAACAGCTCGATCGACACCGCCATGCCTCCCGTCGTTGGATTTTGGGACAGAATCATTCTTCTGTCCAAAAAACGTGATAGATAATATGCCGCAAATTTATACGTTTATAGAATAGCATCATCTTGCCCCAAACGCAAGCCATTTTTGCAACAATTCAGCAGAGCCATTCGGTAAAAAATCCAAATGGCTCATTTTGTGCTATTTCAAAGCGGAGCAGCATCAAAAGGCCGTCCTTCGGGGCGGCCTTTTGGCATTTTCTGGCAGGACAGAAGGATGATTCTGTCCTTTTATAATATCAGTTGCAGCGATTCCAGCGTTCTCGCGTGCTCGACGCCGCTGGAAAACAGGTAGATGCGTGCTGTGAGTCTCCTTCGTGCAAATGTGGACTAATTCTATCGTGTTTTGAGGAAAATGTTATCCCGCGGCGTCGTTTTCTATGTACAGCTCCTCCGCCGTTTGCTCGGCTTGAATGAGAATCTCCTTCGCCTCGCCATAGTTGTTCTGCTCCATCGCTTCGATGGCTCGTTCTGACGCATCCACCATGAGGTGGTATAGCTTTTTGTAGATATCCATGGGCAGCCTCCTGACGTGATTGCCAATTCAACCGTATATATTTATCCATAATAGCTAATTTATTTAGTTATGTCAAGAATAATTGCTACTTCAACCGGACATTATTGACATATCATATAGTAAAATCAGATGGGTGATTCGTATATGGAGCAGCATGAGTTCAGCAGCCGACTGGCGGCGTTGCGCATCAGCAAGGGCGTGTCCGCACGCGATATGAGTCTTTCGCTCGGGCAGAGCGCCGGTTACATCAACAACATCGAAAACGGCGTAAACTATCCGTCCATGTCCGTATTCTTTTATATTTGCGAGTATCTCGGGGTCACACCCGCAGAATTCTTCGACACGCAAATCGAGAATCCCCTGAAGCTCCGCGAGCTGGAGGCCGCCATACACGGCTTGAGCGACAGGCAGCTCGATAATCTGATTGCCCTCGCGAAGGATTTGAAAAAATAGCTGCTACACCGATATATGTGCAAAGCTCTCCGATCGAGTATCCAAGTTGGATATTCAATCAGAGAGCTTCGGATTCCTTACGCAGAGCCATGCACCGCCCATTCCGAACGGTGCATGGCTTTATTCCTATTACGCAGCCTGATTCCCGTACAGCCGCAGGATTTCCTCCGTTGTCATGTGTTCATACGCCGCCAGCTTCTCAATTGTCGCGCGGTGAGGGCGGTTCGACGCACAAATCATCATAGCGTTCTGGCGGCTGCAACGCAGGCGTTCCGCCAGACAGTTATAGCTCAGACCGTTCGCAACACGGTAATTGGAGATGCAGTTCGCATGATTGATGTACTTGCTTTCTCTCTGCGGGCGGTCGCCGTCGTCCAGCTCCGAGCGGTGGTGGAGCTCCAGCATCTGGTCAACCGTGATGTTCAGAAAAACAGCAGCCCGATAGACCGCCGACAGCGTGTGTACCCTCAAAACCATCCCGGGGTTGCGCCAGCTCTTTAAGTCGCCCCCCGTCAAGCCTGCCGCCCTGTTCAGAGCGGCAATCGTGACCTGGCGCTTGCGGCGGTAGAACTCGACGCCGGTTATCCAATCGTCCCCAGACATATTCCGGCTCAACTCCTGACCATAGCTCTCGCCGCCGCGCTCCTCATTCACGAGATTCCGGATCCTCGCCTGCGCGGCCACCCACTCCGGAACCGGCAGCCCGAGAATACTGGCAACCAACCAGTGGACGTCCACGCCGTAGACTTTGGAAAGTTCCACAAGCTTCCAAAGCTTGACATATTTGCCGTGCTCAGCGTGCAATATGGACGTCTCTGAAACGCCCGTCAGTTCACTCACGCTCGCCAGGCTCAAGCCGCTCCGTTCGCGCAGCGCAAACAGCAGGTTGTTCTTATCCGCAGTGGACCGGCGGCCGCAATTCTTTTTCTTCTTCATATTTTTCATATTCTGCTCCTCCTCAAAGTCCCTCGCACAGCGACATATAAGAGTCCACCTTCATCGGCAGCATGGAATTGCGCCCGCGCGGCTGTTCCCGCATCGCGGTTTCCAGCGCCCACTTCGTCCCGTACACCGCTACGCGCTTTTTCGCGCGGGAGATGGCGGTATAAAACAGATTCCGTTTGAGCATATTTTTGGCGTCGCCCAGGCAGAGCAGTACGGTGTCGTACTCGCTGCCCTGCGCGCGATGCACCGTCATGGCATAAGCAGGCTCCAGCATTTCCAGCTTTCGCGCATCCTCAAAGACGCTCCACATGGGCCTGCGGCCGTCCGGAAGCCTGACGCAGGCCATCAGCGTTTCATCGTACAAATTTCCCGTGAAGAATAGCTCGCCAACGTCTCCGTTGCTGCAGTTCTGCGATGCATCGTTCCACCGAATCAGCACACGCTCGCCCTCCCAGAGGACATGATTGCCCCACTCGAGCTTGCGCACATTCCCCAGTCGGGGCCGCATACGCTCCCAGATGAGCTGATTGAGCCTGTGCGCCGTTTCCTGCGTCGGCGCAAGCACCTGTTGAGATTGCCGCAGCAGATACCCCATGGCGGCTTCATCGGCCAGCCGCTCCAGCCCGCCTGTATCCGTTTCCTGCTGTTCAAACCGAAAGCTCTTATCATAACAGAGTCCCTCCGCCGAGCGCAGCGCACCGAAGCTGCCCACATTGTACGCAAGCGCACTGTGCGCATCCTTCTGCCGGTGATTGCTCTGCAGAAGGGCTGTCGGAAGCCCGATCTCCCGCAAATCGTGCAGCACATTCCCGGGACCGACGCCGCACAGTTGGTTTTCGTCGCCCAGAAAGACCATACGGCAGTCCATCGGCATCGCTTTGAGCAGCCCCGCCAGCATATCCAGCGTCACCATGCCGGCCTCATCCACAATCAGAATGTCTGCGGAGTCCCGCAGCGTCGTGTTCAGGAAATTCCCGTTTGCGCGAATGCCCAACGCGCAATGAACGGTCTGAGCAGGCAGCCCGGTACGCTCACTCAGATTGCGCGCGGCCTTTCCTGTCGGCGCGCACAGCAGCACCCTGCAACCCTCGCCCGCCTCTGCCGCGATGGCGCGAATCAGCGTCGTCTTGCCGCTGCCCGCCCCGCCGATCATTACCGACAGCCGATGGGAAAGCGCCGTCTCCACCGCATTCCGCTGTTCCCGGCAGAGGGTAATGTCTCCGACTTTGACGTCTCCCCGCAGCACGACTTCCGGGAGCGGCGGCAGCATCAGCCGCCGCATGATCCCGCACGCCGCCTCTTCCTCGCACCGCCAGACCTGCGAGAGATAGACCCGCCCCTCCTCCAGAATGAGACGGTCCGCCATAAGCTGTTCATGCAAGTCCTCTTGAAATTGACGGTCTGCCAGCTCATACTCATTTTCGCAGGCGCTGTGCAGTGCTTCCACCGCGGCAAACGTATTCCCGTTTGCGCAAAGCTTCTTCAGCATGTCCGTGATATACTCGCTCTTCATACTATTGATAATGTTCTGATTCATCATGATTAATTCTCTCCATTCTTGTTCTTGTCCAGCACGGCAACCGCGCCGGACAGCGTTTCCAGTGACGTATGCGTATAGGTCGTGGTCGTTTGAATCTCCGAATGCCCCGCCAGCTGCGCGATGAGCTCGATGGGCACGCCTTTGGCCTGCAGCCGCGTGACGTAGGTGTGGCGGCAGCAGTGGGGGCTCAGCTTGCGCACACCCTCAATCTGCCCGATGGCGTAGTAATAGCGCCGCCGGAACGAACCCACGCTGTAGACGGCATTTTTTCCGGGCAGGCTCCAGATGTGTTCCATGCCGCCGTGTTCGCGAAGATACAGCGCGCTGCTGCGTGCATGGTCAGGCACAGGGATGATTCGCTTGCTGCGTATGCTTTTGGGCAAGCCCATATTAGGCTTCCCGTTCACCGTTTTGACCGCCTTATTGACGTTGACCGTTGAGCCGTCCTCCGCAATGTCATCCGGTGCAAGGGCGAGCAGCTCCTGCGTGCGCAGGCCCGTATTGAGCATCAGGCGGATGCTGTGGCCTAAGAGGTCGTCGTTCAGCTTTTCATCCAGCAGGTTGATTTCCGCTTCTGTGAACGCGTCTTTGGTGCGCCGCGGCGCGGAAAGCGTGCCGTCCCTGTCCTTGAGGATCTTCGCCTTACGCGCGGGGTTGCGCAGAATCATGCCGTTTTCATCCGCAGCGTCGAAGATTTGGATGAGCATGGTACGGCACTTTCGCACCTGCGACAGACTGTAGCCGTCCTTGACCAGCTTGTCCTGAAAGCGGTTGATATCCAGCGGGAGTATGTCCGCAACCGTCTTTTTCCCAAGGCGTTCCTCAATCAAACGGAGCGTGTAGCGATAACCGCTGTAGGTCGATGCCTGCACCTGCGATTCATAGTCCTCATACCAGATCTCGCCCCACTCCGCGAGGGTCAGATTCTTGTCCGTATGCACATGCATATCGGTCTGATTGCGATAATCCCGAATTTGGTCCAGCACCTCCGCCTTGGTTTCCGCGGAGAAATTGACGATTCGCTTTTTTCCTTCGTCCGTGAAGCCGTCCATCAGCTGACCGCGCCAAGTGCCGTTCTTGAGCCTCCAGGCCGTACCCTCGCCGTTTGTTCTTCTGGAACCCATATCCGCACCCCCTTACGCTGAAACAAGGTCGGCGGGAATATGGGTGTGCTTCTCGACCCAGCGGAGAAACAGCTCCCGCGGCACTCTGGTACAGGCTCCGAAACGAACCACCGGAAAGTCCTTGCGGTGCGCCAGCTGGTACGCCTTGCCCTGACTGATATTGAGATAGTTTTGGACGTCCTTGATGGTGAGGTATTCCTGCTGTAAAATCTCGTTCTTCATAATGCAATACTCCTTATAATATAATAATGTGTGTTTGACAGCTGTGCAGGGGCGTGTGGTTGTCTCTCCTTTCCTCCGAAAGCGGCAAAAAGCGCTATGCGGTCTGACCCCGCATAGCGCCTTTCCGCTGCCGCTCCCGAAAGAATTTCCCGCACAGCCGTTTTGGGTATTGCAGTACGGCTGAAAAAAGGATATACTTCTCCCGTAGCGCAGCTTGATGCTGCTGTGCCGGTGGTCTCGTCACCGCGCAGGCATGTGGGAGGTTCCAGCTCCCATATGCTGCTACACTTTTTTACTTGTATCGGACCTGCCTGTGCGTTTCCCGCACGGGCATTTTTTGCCCTCTTTGCTATGCTTCCATTATACCGCCCGCGATGTGAAAAAGCCAGAACTGCTTTTATAAAACTTCCCGATTTTTTCTCCGGCACCCGGAAAACCGCTATTTTACGCGGTTTGCTGGCGCAGCTTTTTTCGTTTTCCCCTTTGCCGGCATATTTTCTGCCCGCTTATTATTTTGTCATAATTTGAAAATCCGAAAAAATGCCGCAATTGAGCTTCTGTTTTTTCATCCAAAACATTTTGAAATTATTTAATTTTGCAGCTGCAGTTTTTGGTTGACATTTTGCCAGATAGCGATTAATATAAAAATACAACAAATCAGACATGCGTTTGATTTGTTTATCCCCTTCGGACGATTTGACATTTATCGCGAAAGATGTGAAAAAATCAGAAAAACGAACATCACCACCTTGCCACTCATTTTTGTCTAAGACTGTACTGAATAAATATAAGAATATAAAAGAAAAAGCAAGGATTGGTGTTGTAAAAAAAGCAGAAGTTAGAATTTATATTATTGTAGGGGATCTGATTGCCTGACTGGCCGGCATACTCACCGCCGATGTAAAATCATCATCGGGGTTTGTTTGTTGTGCCCGTCAAGCTATGCCAGATCCCCATATTATATAGCGACTAACGCCAAAGCGATCCACCGGGACCGCTTTGGCGCTTTTCTTTTTGGCGGTCCCTCCTATGATCCCGCAGCTATGAAAGACCATCGAAAGGAGCGACCGCTTTGACGCGTGCTGCGGCGCGCAACGCGGCAAGACTGACAATGACAAATTCCAACTATTTAACCGGTCTTCAGTCACGCCAGCGATTTCGGGCCATGCTGGCAAATGATCAAATCGTAGCCGCCCTGGAGGCGCTTAGGGAAATCGTGTGTGAAAATGGCTGCGCTCCAGATCCAACGCACAGCCGATATGAGGCATATGGTTTGATCTCTCGTCTCGTTTCGATCCTGCTCTCGAAAGTGCGGGAGCTCCAAGCCGACTGCCGAGCGTTTGATCTTCTTCTCACTAACCTCGACGCCCCCGCATCCGATCTCGCTTGGTCCATCCGCAACATTTTTCTCGAAATCGGCGCGATTTCGCTTGTTGCTGCGCTCGAGGCAGAGACCGTATACAATGATCTGCTTATGCGTGAGGAAGAGAATTCACCTAATGCCAAAAATCCGGAGGTGAGCCAAAATGCGTGACGGCAGCATGAAACTCTCTCCCATCGTAATTCAGCTTGCCCTTACCGGTGTCCAGGTCCGCGTCCGTCCCATCCTGCGTGAGGACGGCTCTGTAGACATGACAGCGGAGCTGCAATATTCGAACGGCGGCAAGCACGACTGGGATATTCATTGCTCACGTTCGGCAAAGAGCGAGAAGGATATCGGCATCATCGCCGCGCAAATGGCCGCGGAGATTTCCCGCAAGTATGAGAATCGTCTCCGCGAGAATGCTGTGTCGCCACACAGCGACAAGCCGTATACCGCCGCGTTCGACGCGCTGGATTCCGAACAGCGCAAGTCGCTTGTCCCGCCCACGCGCAGGGCGGCGAAGTACATTCGGCAGAGCCTCTCCGAGCTGCGCATTTTTCTTGGAATCCTCGACACCTATGGTCTGGACATCGAGGAGGAAGACCTTGACGCAATTGTAGCGGCCCGTCGGAAACTGGCAGAGACCAACAAGAATGCCATCCGTGACCCGGAGACAACGACTACAACCGTGAACGGCTCCATCAAATCCTTCAATGCGCTGTACCCTGCGCTGCGGGCAGCGCAGCCGGACTGTCACCTGCCGGAATTGCACCTGCCGCTCCTGCTGGGCGGTCGCGGTGCCAAACGCGAGCAGGTCAAGGTGCTGCCGGACGAGATGCTCTCGATGTTTGCCGCAGTTCTCTGGCGCATGGTCGGATATGGACTGACGCTCGGCGCGACACTCATGCTCACCGGCATGGCGCGCACCGCCGAGGCGTGTGCACCGAAGTTCAAGCATTTCCTCATCTTCGACGACTATGCCGTGTTTGGCATCTTGTACCAGTCCAACGGCAAGCTTGTTCCGGTCAATATTTTGAAATCTCAATCTGCCTATCGGATTGTCATTTTGCCAAAATTCGGGCGTGACCTTATTGTGGCGACAAAAGATCATCTGGAATCACAGGGCTTCTCGCAAGCCGAAATACATGAACTCCCAGTAGTGTCTACTCCGGACGACCCAAGAGCCATGGCTGCGCCAAACGAGCTGTCCGCCTTCGTACGCGAGCTGCTGACGCTGCTCGGCTGCGATGAGGGCTTTTGGAATTCCGTCGAGCAAATGGTCGAGCGCGAACCCGACCTTGACGGCTTCGGTCACATCAACCGCGACCCTTCCGCCTACGTCCTGCGCCGCAACGGGTGTACGCAGTATGTGAATCGCTGCGGGATGCCGCCGAATTTGGTCGACACGCTGATGGGTCACAAGCTGGTTGATGACCCAACTAACTGGTCCGCCTACGTGCGCATGCCGGACTCTTGGTCAGAGATTGCTGCGGCACAGGAGCGATGGGTTCTCGATCCTGAGCATTCCGCACATCCCGGCATCCGGGCTGTACCGCTGACTGCGCAGACGGATCTGCAGCTTCCGCTAGTCTCGGAGGCAGCCTTCACCGCCGCAGAGGACGGACTGTATATCTTCGCATTTGAGGCACCGGAGGCGAACGACGCCGTGACGATCACACTCCCGCATCCAGGCGCATCCGTCGAGCTCCCGGCAATCACCCTCCGAAGCGAGGAATATCCAACCATCATCGGTTCTGTGCCGCCCGCTGCAATCTTCCCACGCACGAAGAAAAAGGCAGCAACACTGAACCTTGATGCCCTTTTGAAAGGAGGAACGCGACCATGAACGATCACCCAAGCAGCACAGTCATCAGCACCGAACGCGGCTTCCACGGAGACATTGAGTTAAAGGACGGCCACATGTCCGGCGTCTACGTTTTAATGCCGGGAATCATCTGTGCTTACTCCGCTCACGATCAGACGCTTGACCACCCCGACGGCAGCCCGCCCCGTTATGCCGTCCGCGGCTCCGTGCGGCTGCTGGACGCAGACGGGCATATTTTCCGCTCGCAGGCAACCCCCACGCTCACCGCTGCCGCGCCAAAGGGCGAGACAGCTCACGCCGAAGATAGCACTCCGCCGAAGTCCGCTCGCTATCGTCCGCAGAAAAAAGCTGTCAACGTTGCGATAAAGGACGGCGAAGCCATTTGCGCCGCCATCGTCGAAAAGGCACAGGCACTGGTGGAGGAAAATGCCGCCTACATCTTTTCGGAGATCGACAAGGCCAAGCCTGTTTCGCAGCTGTGCCTTGCGCTGCTCTTCCGCCTGCAGCTGCGCCGCTACTTCGGCATGCTGGCTGAAAGCAACGTCGCAGTCAGCGAGGAGACCAGACACGATCGGGAGCTGCGCATCAAGAAGATTGCGTCCGGGCCGGTCGGACTCCGCCCGCTAGGCGAAATCACAGCAAGCGAGCTCAAACAGGTGAGCAAGGATATCGGCAAAAACTGGCGGGATTATTTCAGGGAAACCGCTGACTTCGTGAATTTTCTCTACCTCCGCAAAAAAGACAGCAACCCCGCGAACCCCTTCCGCGATTATCTGAACGCCCACCCGGAACGGAAGCAAATGAACGCCAAAAAGTTACAGAAAGACGCCGCGAGCTCTGACGTGCTCATCCCCGAAATGGACAGACGATTCTACGAGGATGTGATGGCAAACGTTGCTGACGGCGGCATGATCGGCGCGGCAATCGTTCGCAGCACCGGTTTCAACGCAAAGCAGGCCTGCGACCTCAAGTGGGAACAAATCAAGTGGTTAGACGAGGAACACACCCAGGCGCTGATTCTCTTCTCCCAGCCCGACAAAGCCGGGCGTGTGCAAAACTACAACTTTGTTCTTTCCCCGTGTTGGTCCTCAGTGTTCCGCCTCCGCGAGCAGTGGCTAATCCAAAACGGGTATCAACCCGAAGATTTTCCCATTTATGTGGCAAGCAATGTCAAGGACCCCACCAAGAAGCTGCAACCCAAGGAACTGACCTCTACCTGCCGTGAACTGGCTCACCGGTACGGCATGAGCTACGCGACGCTCGCCGGACTCAAGGAGCTTGAAAACGGCGCTGGCATCCGTGTCTTTCAGGCGACTCGCAGGTACTCTCTGGAAGAATCCGGCATGAAGCACGACCCCGGACTGCTGCGCTTCTACCTGCACGACTCGCTTTCCAACAACACGCAAGCCAACAACTACCGCAGCCTCAGCGGTGAGCTGGCGCAGCACCTCGCCACCGTCTATCTGATGCGCGCCGACCTCGCTCTGACGGACGCCGTCCCCAACACAGTGCGCATCACCCGCATTCCAAATGCCGATGGTGAAGTCGTCATTATCCTTCCCCCAGACACTCACAGCAAGGTGCAAGGCACCATAGCGCTGCAGCTCAAGCAGGGCGACATCATCTGGTTCTTCGGTCCAAACGGCGTCTGCGTCCGCGCAATGGCACTGCAGCATTGAGTATCCAAGTTGGATGTTCAGGCAGAACAATTCATCAAACCCGCACAGGGCGGAATATCCAAGTTGGATATTCCGCCCTGTGCGCTTGTTTTTTATCGCAGTCAAAGCCGCCTAGGTTTCCTCACAATGCCACGAAGCGACAATCTTTGCAAGGAAAAGCGTTCGACGATTTTCGACAGGACGCAACAAATGTAGAGTGTCCAACTTGGATATCCAAGTTGGACACTCTCTTATACTTCTGCGCCGTCTCCGCGCAAATGATGCTCTCGCAGAAAGGCGGCTAATGCATCACCGCCCGCTCCTGCGCGATACGCCTTGGCAAGCCGCTGAAATGGCTTCATTTTGCTAACTTATAAAGCGCGTATTGATTGAGACTAACGCCGTTTTCTTTTGCGGCCTCGACTAACTGCTTGTGCAGTTCCTTCGGAATACGCAGCAAAAGCCGTCCGCTATATTCGCGCTGCGCTTTGTATTCTTCCAAAGTAACGGTATCTTCCGGGCTTTCTGCACTGGCTCTGGCAATGGCATCCAGATCATCCTGCGTTGGAGTTTCGGGTTCAAGAGCATTGATTTCAGCAAAACGCGCTTCAATTTCGGAAGTAGTAATAATTTTTTTCATAATAATCACCAAATAAAAAGAAGAAAAGTAATAAGAACAGAAATAGTAAAATAAATAGAACAGAAACTAGTACTTGATGTTTGTCCGTGTATTGATTTCGATAACGGTAATCACGATTTCGCCTTTGATCCATTCAAACAGGATTCGATAATGTTGGATTTTATAACGATACTGGTTTTGCGTTCCTTTCAGCGGCTTAATGTCGCCTTTGAGTTGCGCAAGCTGGTCGAGAGCCTTGTAGAGTTTCTTTCGGGTAGGTTCGTCCACGGAGTCCAGGTACTTCTGAGCCTGCTTCTTTAGTCGGATTTCCATCTTCTCACCTCGCTTGCGTATATGATATTATATGTATAAGCATTTGTCAATATTCTTCACGCAAATGATGCTCTCGCAGAAAGGCGCCTAATGCATCACCGCCTGTTCCAGCGCGATATGTCTTGGCAAGCTGCTGAAACGTCGGCACCTCCGATTCAGGGATAAGCAAGATGCCTTCCCCCTGCATCAGCAGACAGCGATTCGCACAGAGTACGGCCGCCGCTTCGTTTGCCGCGCCGAAACGCCCCGCTCCGATAACTTGAACACAAAGGCTGATTGCCGTTTCCACGGGCTCATCATCTGCGCTTTCCTCGACAGGCTGCCGCACTCCGCCCTCAACAGGGATCGGCTCCGTCGCCGTTCCGGTCAAAAGCTTCCCAAGATAGCGTAATACCGACTCGTCCGTGTCGTATCCGTATAGCTTCCCGTTCAGGGCAAACGTCCACGCATCTTTCAGCCGCAGTATAGTCTGAACATCGGACGCCTTCATGCGCTCCGCCCAGTTGTTCTCAACAACGTCCCGCACCTGCGTCCGGTCAGCCTCGGCCCCCATCAGCAGCGCCAAGGCGTGGACCATTTCCGCCGTTCGGGATTTGGCGAATTTCAGATTCTTGAAAATTTTGAAAGTCAGCTTCGGCTCACTGTATCCGCGCTTGTCCAGCATGCGCTCCAGCCTGTGGAGCTCCTTTTTCAGCTCATGAGTCCTTTCCGCGCTTCTCCGATACTGCTCAAACAACAGTTCCGAGTACACCCCCACATAGACCGACGTGAAGCGTCCGGCAATTTTGCGGCGCAGGTAGAGATACTTCTGTCCGTTTCGTTCCTTGACCTCCGGCGTACCGCCGGCACTCATACTAAGTTCCGCTTTGCAGCTTTCCCGCTGGCGCACCAGTTCCTGTATCGTTCCATAGTCCGTCATCGCGTTAGCCTCCATTGGGGATATTTTTTGTCTTATTATACAATTTATTTCCCCATTCGGCAAGAGCGTTTTTCGGTCAGCTTGGGGCGTCTCTCTTTGCCGTGCAGACCGCCCCGCCATTTTTGCGCACTTCGCCAAGTTATTTCTCGCTGATTCGCGCACACCGCATCTCCCGCATTTTCCCAATCCGCCGAGTTCCGCCTTTGGGCGATTTGCGCTCCGCGTCCAGTTCTTCCGATTGGCTGATTTTCAGCTCTCGCCGGTTTTTTCCAATCCGTGTTTTTCGCGCTCCGCTGGCTTCTGCCCCTCCCCCGTTTGCGCGCTCGGTTTATATTCCGCCGATACGCTGTTTTCGCCATTCACGTATTTCCGCCAATCCCGTATTTGCACGATTGGGCGAGTTTTCGGGCGAAACCAAAATGCCCGCAAGCCCGCAAAATGACGCGCTTTGGCAGGGTTTTCCCGTACCGCTTCAGGGGGTGCCTTTCCAACACGGTTTTTTCTCAATTCCACCCAAATTCCACCGCTCCGAAAACCGGGTACCTCGTTTGTGCTTAAATAGTAAGAAAAACTCCTCGATTTCTTCCGAAATCGAGGAGTTTTTTGGTCCGAGTGGCGAGACTTGAACTCACGGCCTCTTGACCCCCAGTCAAGCGCGCTACCAACTGCGCCACACCCGGATGCCTCACAGCCTAGGTATCTTACCATACCTTTATTGGAAATGCAAGCCCTATTTTTCGATTTCAATAAAGTTTTCTCGGTGTAAAGGTTTCAGGCTTTCTTTTTTGAAAGATGCAAAATAGAACTTGCAACCCTGGTTTTTAAATGACCACAAATCACTGCATTTTACACCACAATCTTAACGCTTACTATTTATGTAAATTTCATCATGTTCTGTCTAGGCCCGTACATTTCCTGTCTCCTTTCGCCTTTTCCAGAAAATCGTGTGCAATTACAGCTTCGCTTGTGGAAAAATCCTGTGGAAAACGCTGTGGAAACTGTGGATAACTTTCTGTAGTGTGAAATTATAATTAAATTTATGTTAACTTATTGCAGTGCTCAACGCGGTCCTTTTCTCGCGGTGGTACTGGCTTTATCGCCACACATCGTTCTGTCCATTTTGAAACCATCGGTGAATGAAAAACGAAAATTTGCAAGTTTGAAAGCAAGAATACGCTTTGTAATTGTCCGTCTCTCCACCGCCGCACCCTTGCATTGTGGGCAAATCACAAATATAATGGTATCGAAAACAAGCAAGTGAGGGATCGGGAGTATGTCAGGACTATTGCAGCAGCTCAACGAAGCGCAGCGCAGGGCTGTCACCACGACGGAGGGTTATGTGCGCGTGATCGCGGGCGCGGGCTCTGGCAAGACCCGGGCGCTGTCGCACCGCTTTGCGTATCTGGTGAACGAACTGGGCATCCTGCCCGGCAACATCCTCTGCGTCACCTTTACCAACAAGGCAGCGAATGAGATGAGGCAGCGCATCCACAACCTCACCGGCGACAACGACACGGGCTATATCTCCACGTTCCACGGCTTCTGCGTGTCCATTTTACAGGAGGACAGCAACGCCGTCCACTACCCCAAGAGCTTCCTGGTCCTCGACAATTCGGATATTGACGACATGCTGAAGATCATCTACGCCGAACGTGGGCTGTCCCTGCGGGACATGACGTTCTCCCGTGCGCGGGATATGATCGAAATTCAGAAGTGTCTCAAGCGGCCGGAGTACTACCTCGACATGATCACCATGTCCCTCGACACGCTCCATGATAAATACCTCGCCGCCGACACCGCCGAGGATATCATCTTCTACGGCTATCTCTATCAAGAGAAGAAGTGCTTCGGCCTCGACTACAACGACCTCATCAAGTTTTCGCTCTATATCTTTGAGCAGAACGAAGAAATCAAGCTCAAGTGGCAAAAGCGGCTCGAATACATCATGATCGACGAGTTTCAGGACATCGACGAGCTGCAATACAAACTGATGGAGGCGCTGTGCGGCTACCACAACAACCTCTTTATCGTCGGTGACCCTGACCAGACCATCTACACCTGGCGCGGCGCGAACGTCAAGTATCTGATGGAGTTCGATCAGCACTTCCCCAAGGTCGAAACCATCCTGATGACGCAGAATTACCGCTCCACACCGCAAATATTGGCGGCGGTCAACTCGCTGATCTCCCGCAACCGCTTCCGCATCAAAAAGGACCTGCTTCCCACGCTGCCGGACGGCGAAACCGTCGTCTGTCACCACGCCGACACCGCAGAAGCCGAAGCGGAGTGGATCGCGGCGGAGATCGCGCGGCTCCGCGATACCGGCGTTCCCTATCGCCATATGACCGTACTCTACCGCGCGCATTACATCACGCGGAACATCGAGGACGTGTTTTTGCGCCAGAAGATCCCCTACCACATTTACAGCGGCGTGCCGTTTTTTGCCCGCATGGAGATCAAGGACGCGCTCTCTTATCTGCGCATGGTCGCCTACAAGGACGATCTCTCGTTCCGCCGCATCGCCAACGTGCCCAAACGCAACCTCGGCGAGCGGCGCATGAAATTCCTTGAAGAGTACGCCGCGGCGCACGATTGCTCGCTCTATGACGCGCTGCGCGCCACGGCGGACGAGGATCTGTTCAAGGGCACCAAGGCAGGGCAGTTCATCCGTCTCATTGAGCGTTTCGCCGCCGACTATGCCGAGCGCCCGATCTCCGAGTTGCTCTCCGATCTCATGGACAAAAGCGGCTATGAGACCATGCTCCGCACCGAGGGCAGTCAGGAGCGGCTGGACAACCTCGCGGAGCTGAAGCAGTCCGTGTTCGACTACGAGACCACCTGCGGCGAGGAAGCAATGCTGGAGCATTATCTCGCTCACGTGGCGCTGTTCACCAACAACGATCTCGACGATACCGGCGACAAGGTCAAGCTGATGACCGTCCACGCCGCGAAGGGGTTGGAGTTCCCCTATGTGTTCCTCTGCGCCATGAACGAGGGCGTGTTCCCGTCCAAAAAAGCGGACTCCCTGCAAAAGATGGAGGAGGAGCGCCGCCTTGCCTTCGTCGCCATGACGCGGGCGGAAAAGGGGCTGTATTTGAGCGACGCCGAGGGCTGGAACCTCGACGGCTCACCCCGCTATCCCTCCCGCTTTGTGTTGGACATTGATCCCGCGCTGCTGCGCTATTCCAAGCCGCCGCAGGAGTCGCTCATCCGCGACGCGCGGGAGTACATCGAGGCAAGCGAGCGGTATTTGCCGGAGTCGCAGGAAGCGAACACCCTCGCCATCGGGCAGCGCGTGACCCACGCGGTGTTCGGCAGCGGCACCGTGGTGGACGTGGACACGGAAAAGGGTGCGCACATCGTCCAGTTTGACGACATGCCCACCCCGCGCGCGATCTCGTTCAAGGCAAAGCTGGAAAAGCTCGATGAATAAGGCGTTCCGCCCATAGGGCGGAACGCCTTTTTTCTTACAGCTGATAGGCTTCCATAAAGCTGACAAGCATCTTGACCGCCTGTGCGCGGGTCGCGGGCGCGCCCGGCTGCAGCGTGCCGTCGATGCCGTTGATGATCCCGCGGCCGCAGGCCCAGCGCATCGCGTCGACCGCCCAAGTGTTGACCGCATCCTGATCAGAAAACTCCGCCAGTGCATCATCGGGTGCAGTAACCGACAGCTTCTGGGACGAAGCATAGCGATAGAGCATCGTCGCGAGCTCTTCGCGGGTGATCCGGTCATCGGGGCGGTAATAGCCGTCGCTGCCCTCCACGATCTTCGCGTCGGCCGCCCAGCGGACCGCAGAGGAGTACCACTCCCGCGCCGCAACGTCCGAGAAGGTCGTGTCGCCGTCGAGGATCGCCGTGCCGTCCTTGATCTGCTCCACACGGGAGAGCAGCGTCACAAACATCGCCCGATTGACCGACGTATCCGGCGCAAACTCGGTCTTGCTCATACCGCTGACAATGCCCTGCTGGACAGCCCGGCTGACCGGAGCCGCATACCACGCATCGTTGGGCACGTCCGCGAACGTGTTTTTCGCAACCGAGATCGCAAGAATACTGCCGGCAAAACCGTCGGTCACATACAGCGTGTCGCCCTTGACGGCCACGCCTCGCGGGCTGTTGGGCATCAGTTCGGCGTCGGACGCGCGCTTGATCGTGTCGACACGATTGCCGCGGATCGCGCGCACCGCGCTGTTGCCGGTGTCCGCAACGTACAGCGTACCGTCCGCGTCCACCGCGATGCCCTGCGGGTGATCGAATCGCGCGGTGTTCAGCGCGCCGTCCACAAAGCCGCCGTAGTACTCACCGGCCTCCTCCGCCGCGTCGGAGACGCCCGCAAACGGCGTCACCTGTCCACCGGAAAGCGTCACCTTCACGATGCGGCTGCGTCCCGTCTCGGCTACATAGAGCGCCTTGTCATAATAGCAAAGGCCCATCGGCGCATTGAGTCCCCGCGCAAGCGTCGTCACCTTGCCGTCCTTCGCGATGCGACGGATCGAGCCGTTGCCGGTATCGGAGACATAGAGATTGCCGTCCGCATCCGCAGTCAAGCCGGTAGGGCGGTTGAAGGACGCCGTCTTGTCCGCGCCATCCGAGCTGCCGACCTTGCTGGAGCCCGCCAGCGTGTAGACGCGCCCATTCATGATATAGCGCACCACGTTCGCGTCCGCGTCGCTGACAGCGTAACCGGTCAGGAAGCGCTCCACGTCCCACGGCTCCTTAAAATATGCCTTGTCCGCCACCGCGTCATGGTAGACAGCGGTCGGTTCGCCGGAGAGTCCTGCGACGCTGATTGCGCCGGCGTACTGCGTGACGGTTTCGCCCTCCACGCGCCAGACGACCTTGTTATAGGTGTCGCTCACCAGCAGCGCGCCGTCCTCCGCGACGGCGAGTCCAGAGAGCTTACCCTGCTTGAAGTCCTCCGCCTTGAGCGCAGAAACAGGTATGCTGAATACGAGACCCAGCGTGAGGAGCAAAGGAATCCATCTTTTCTTCATGGTCATGCGTCCTTTCTATGTCAGTTCATCCAGCGTCAGAATCTCAAAGCCGTCGGCCTTGCCCTTGAGCTTGATGGTACCGCCGAGGGAGGTGGTTTTGGCGCGCTCGCCCAGCGCGTCCGCCACCACGCGGGAGATGTAGACCGTACCGCCGGGGGCGTTGGCCTCCAGGCGCGCGGCGGTGTTCACCGTGTCGCCGATGGCGGTGTAGTCCATGCGCTTCGGCGCGCCGATGTTGCCCACGACCGCGGGGCCGTAGTTCACGCCCACGCCGAAGCTGACCGTGCGTCCAAAGCGCGCCATCAGCTCCTCGCCCACGGCTTTGGAGCCCTCCACCATGTCCATGGCGGCGCGGCAGGCGAGGTAGATCGCATCCTCCTGCGGTACCGGCGCGTTCCAGAACGCCATCGTGCAGTCGCCGACGAACTTATCGAGCGTGCCGTGGTTTTTCATGATGCACTCGGTGGTCAGCGTCAGATAGCGGTTGATGATCTCCACCACCGTCGGCGGGTCCAGCGCCTCGCTCATGGTGGTGAAACCGCGCACGTCGACGAACAACACCGCAATGTCGCACAGCTTGCCGCCCAGCTCCAGCGCGTCCGCGCCCTGCGTGAGCAGCTGCTCCATCACCGCGGGGTCGATGTAGTGGCCGAAAGTGTTCTGCACGCGGCGCTTTTCCCGCGCCGCGCGGACGTAGTTGACCGCGACGGAGGCGATGAACAGCATCGTCACGAACAGCGGCACGTAGAGCACATGCAGAATGTGCCCGCCGCGGAACAGGATCGCGCACAGCGCGACCCATCCGACGCAGACGCCGAGCCAGACCGGCAGCGCGGCGCGCACCTTGCGATCCCAGAAGAACCAAAGCGCCGCCACGCAGAGAACGAACAGCACCGCAAGCTGCACATTCCCGCCGACTTCCCGCGGGAAGAAACCAGCGCGGAACGCGTCAATCGCGTTTGCCTGGATCTCGACGCCGTACATCGGCACGGCATGGTCGACCGAGGTGATGTAATCGTCCTGCAGGCCTGCTGCATAGGGACCGATGAGCACGATCTTGTCCGCGAAATAGTCGCTCTCGATCTCGCCGGTGAGCAGATCGACGACGGAGACTTCGTCGTAGTAGCCGCCGGGCCTTGCCGTAAACGGCAGGTAGAAAAAGCCGTGCGCGTCGGTCTCTGGCGGAGCCGTCGGGTTCTCGCCCCGCGTGGCGCACCAGCGCTCATAGATCGCGCGGGCAAAGGAGGGCACGCGCCCCTCGCCCGGGATGTCCGTCCAGAGCAGCGCGTGGCGCAATACGCCGTCGCCGTCCATCATGGCGTTGATGTGACCCATGCCGCCGACGCGGTGCAGCGCGTCAAACGGCCTGTCCCACGCCTGCACGGCGAAGTCGTTCACATAGAAATCGTGTTCGCCGCGGTGCACCAGCTCGCTGCCGAACGCAGCGGCAGCGGCGAACACGACGTTGCCGCCGTCCGCCGCCGCGGCGGCAAGGTACTCGTCCGCGTCGGGATCGGCGCTCTCGCCGACGTACAGCACGTCGATGCCGATGACGGCAGGGTGCGCGTCGGGATCGGCGTTGAGATAGTCGATGGCCTCCGCCATGTAGCTGCGCGGCCACGGCAGCGGCCCCAGCTCGTCCAGCGCGCGCCGGTCGATGCCGATGACGACGATCTCGCCGTCGGCGCCGCTGGGGCGCTGAAAAAGCGCGTCGGAAACCGCGCTGTCCACACCGCCAAGCCACCCCGCCGCCGCAACGGCGGTCAGCGCCGCCGCGGCGAGGAGCGAGGCGAGAAGGCGGGGGAGGTGTTGGTTGTGTGTCATGGGGTGGTTTCGTCGCTCTCGTTGGTCACTGTCACGGTCGGGGCAATGCTGCCGCTGTCAACATTTGTGATGGAGCCGTTCAATCGATAACAGGTGCCGCTAGTCGCGGGGAAGTTGTCAAATCCGGTGCGATCCGCGTTGAGGCCGGTTGAGAAAGTACTCGCGTCCCAATATGTATCGCCCTGAATATAGATGGTGCCGCTGCCGGTAATCGTGCCGCTGTTTTGCACATTGCTGCCAAGCACGGCTATCTGGGCTCCAGAGGAAAGATCAATCCGTCCGCTGTTGTAGGTGGTACTTACATAGAATTCCGCTGTGCTGCCCAAGCCGGCGGCAGGTTTCATGCCACTGTAATTGCCCAACTGAAGGAACGCATCAGTATCCAGATCAATGTTGCCCTGATTGACAAAAACCGGAGTGCTGATTTCAAAGTAGGTGCCATTGGAAACCGCAAGCGAGGAGCCCTCCTTGAACATCACGCCGCCCTCTGTCCATATAGCCGGTGTATAGCCGGACGACGTTGACGTATAAGCATTGGTTGCCGCCACGGAGCCGCCGCTTTCGACGATCAACTTTCCGGCGTCCAGATACGCCGCGCTGTTGCTGCCGCCGACCAGTTCCAGCGTTACGCCGTTCGGTATGGTCACAGCCGTGTTGTACATCTCCACAGCCTTGCCCTCGGGAATCTTCAGGTTTTCCGTAAGTGTCAGCGCGCTGCCGTTATAGTAAACTCGGTCATAGCTTGCGAGCTTTGTTTTCAAATCGCTGAAGCTCGTTGCTTCTGCGTAAGCCGATCCGATGGATCTATCTTCCACATTGATATGTATTCTCTGAAAGATATCGTCCGCTACCAATTGGAGGTTCATTTCACATGGCCCGCCGCTCGATGCGGCAGGATACGCAAATTCAATTACATAGTTCTCTCCGCTGCTCCTTGTGGACAGCGTACTCAGAGCCGTCCACCCCTGAACGGAGGGGTTTAAATACTCACCGGTAACCGTTGGTGCGGAGGATATGGTCGTGTACAGCGTCAGTGTGACGCGCACCATGCTGTCCACCGTAAGGACGCTAGAAATTTCAGAAGTGTCAAAGAAAGCGTATACTCCCAAATATGCCGTTGGAGCATTGTTATCATTATGAGAATTGATGTGCACGTTAATGCTATCTGCGCTTACACTTCTGCCGCCGCCGATGTTGCCGCCGTCATCGACGCTGAGTCCTTCGGTCAATTCAATGGCGTACTTGCCGAAGCCCTGCACGTTGGAGGTCACCGCAGTACCAGCTATCGTGAGCTGCGGATAGGAATCAAACCGGCCGCTGGAAGAAGTATAATCGGCTACCCCCGAGATTTCACCAAATGTATATTTGATAACCTTATCTTCGCTATTTAAATAGATGTCATAAACAAGATCACCCGCAGTAGAAATATATGTTGCAGAGGTTGCCGGAAACGATGTCGCATCATAGTAATAGTCGTTTCCATTGAAGCTCACATAGGGGACGTCAGTATAGTCCGTGAGGGAAGGCGTAGCATTGACCACAGTAATGGTTGGGCTTGTCGTGTCAGCGGTAGAGACCGTCGTTTGGGAAGGGAACGCTTTATAGCCAATGCTCATCGCCGTAAATGTGCTGATCGTACCGCCGTATCTTACACTTGTCAGCTTATCGCACCCGTAAAAGGCACTTTCGCCGATGTTCGTCAGTCTTGCGGGAAGCATCATACTCGTCAGTCCAGTCTCCTGAAATGCATGTGATTTAATGCTTTTCACAGAAGACGGAAGCACAGCCGAGGCCAAGCTGTAACAGCATTCGAACGCTCCGACACCTATCGTCTCTACAGTGCTACCGATGGTTATTGTTTTCACTTCATTTAAATTAAAAAACGCAAAGTCGCCAATGCTTGTAATACCGTCGCCGACCGTCACACGCTCGATCAGCGTCCAGTACTTTTCCCACGGTGCTTGGCTGGCACTGTAATTCGGCATCGCGCCGCTGCCGGTGATGCTCAGTTCCCCGGCTTCGCTAATCATCCACGATAGACCTGTACCGAAGTTCTGTTTCGGCGCCGCCATTTCATTTCTGCCACTGTTGGCAGTCATCGGTTTCAGCCATTTGGCAAGCCCGTCGCCGAACAGTCTGCCGAGATTGGAAAAAGCGCCCTCGTTGTGCATTGCCCCGTTGTTTTGAAAAGGACCGTTATTTACAAAAGTCGCGCCTTCATGGTTATAAAACGTTCCTTCATTCATAAAGCCGTCCCCCGCCAGCGCCGGAACGCTCAGCGTGAAGACCAGCGCCGCGCACAGCAGCACAGCCGCCCATTTTTTCAGATGCTTCATCCTCTAATCCCTCCTTTAGCCGCCGGTGTTCGTATTGTTGTTGTTGACCGTGCCGTAGTTATAGAAGCTGCCCGAATTGGAGAGGCCGCCGTAAATGTTGATCGTGCCATTGTTCGTGGCGCTCCCGTTGGTAACCAGCATGCCACCGGCTTCGATGTTGATCGTGCCGTTGTTCGTCAGCGTACGGCTGATCGAAAGCCACCCGCTGCCCGATATGGTCAGCGTTTTGCCGCTCGGCACCGTCAAAGTAGCAATCGTGCCGTTGCCGGTGAATGTCACGGTGTTATAGCTGTCCAGTGCCGCCTGCAATTGGCTCGCATCAGTCACTGTGGTGCTTGTCGGGAGCGATCCACCGCCGTCGCTTCCACCGCCGCCGCTCGTCGCGGGCGCGGGCGATGCGTTCGCGCTCAGGTCGACGTACTCCTGCGCCGTGCCGTCGGTCGCGCCGCTCGCCTTCTCCGCCGCGGCTTCCTCGGCGATCGCCGTCTCCTGCGCGGCGAGTGCCGTTGTGACCTGTGCCTGCGCGGCTTCCTCCGCCGCCTTTTCCTCCGCCTGCTTGGTCTCGAGGCTGCCGATCAGCGTCGGCACGTCAATGACCGTCGCCTCGGGGTTTTCGGCAAGCACGGCTTCGGCGTGTTCCGTCAGCTGCGCCTGCAGGATCTCGTCCTTTTTGATCTCCTCCACCACGATGGCGGGGACGTCGGCGTTGGTGATCTCCTCCTTCACAAAGTCGATCTCCAGCAGCGTCGGGTCGGCGGCCGTCTCCTGCGTCTCCGCCTCAAACGCCACCTTCTCGCCGCTGTATATCTCCGTGACGCGGGTCTCCCCCGTCTCCGGATTTGTGCAGGTCAGTGTCACGTGGCCGTGCATCAGACCCATCTCCGTGGGCGTCACCCAGCCGAAGGAGCCGCGGATTCCCGTCACCATCGTAGCGGTGCGGATGTTGAGGCTCTCGTCGGTCTTGAGCGGCTCGGTCACGTTGAAATAGAGCTGGCCGGAGGTCAGCGAGACCTCCAGCTTTTTGCCCTGCTTTTTGATCTCCACCATACCGGAGGAGTCCAGCTGCACCGCCTTGGTGTCGTCCAGGCCGATGTAGGCGCTGCTGCTCGCGCCGGTCCCCACCGTGTAGCCACTGTAAAGGCGCATGCTCTTGACGATGCTCTTGCTCTCGCCCGACGCGGTCTTGACCGTAACCGTGCCCTTGGTCTCCGTCAGGCGCAGCGTCGTGCCGGTGGCGTCGTCCGCCGCGGATGCGGGAACCGTCAGCGTCAGCAGGCAGGATAGCGCCAGAACCAGCGATATCAGTCTCTTCATACGACGACGCCCTCCCATGCTTTGCTCTTTTCAAAGAGCGCAAGGATCTCCGGATCGATGCTCCCTTCCTTCTCCGCCATGATGTGCAGGATGCCCAGCGCCTTTTCCAGCGGCATGGGCGGCTTGTAGGGGCGATCGCTCGCCGTCAGCGCCTCGAACACGTCGAGAATGGTCAGCAGCCGCACCTCCCGCGGGATCGCGTCCGCCTTGACGTGGTTGGGATAGCCGTTGCCGTTGAGCAGCTCATGGTGCATCGCCGCCCAGACCGGCACGTTGGCGTACATTTTCGGGAACGTCACCTGCGAGAGGATGCGCCCCGTGACGACGACGTGACTCTGCATGATGCTGCGCTCCTCGTCGGTCAGCGTACCCTTGCGCACGGAGAGGCAGACACGCTCCTCCTCGGTCAGCAGCGGGTGCTCCTCGCCCTTTTCGTCCAGATAGGTCTGCTTCGCGAGCCTGTCCACCATGGCGAGGTCCTCGTCCGGCAGGAAACCTGTGCGGTCGATGTGCTCAATGAATTCCAGCGCGTCGGAGCGCTCTTTCTCGCGCTTTTCGAACTCCTCCTCGCTGATCTCGCCCTCCAGCGCGGCGATACGGTCCACCAGTCCCGCGGTGCGGAAGGTCTCGCGCACGTCGCCCAGCTTTGCGCCGAGGCGGCTCGCCTTGTCCATGACCTCCAGCGGCACCACCAGCTTGCCCACGTCGTGCAGCCAGATGCTCATCAGGAACGTCCGGCGCTTGTTCTCGTCAAAGGCCCAGCTGTTGTTGGTTTTCTCCAGCCAGTCGAGGAAGTTCTCGCCCACGCGCACCATGTTGCGCGTGTGGTTGGCGTTGTAGTGCGAGCGCTCGTCGATCGCGGTCGACAGCGCGCCCACCAGAGAATCCAGCAGGTTCGTGATCTGCTCGGCGTACTGCATGTTCGTGATGCTGATCGCCGCCTGCGAGGAGATCGCCGAGACCAGCAACTCCTTTTCGGAATCAAAGGGGATCGTATTCCCGTCCTCATCCAGCGCGTTGATGAGCTGCGTCACACCGATCAGCTCGCCCTTGTCGTTGCTCATGGGCACGACCAGCATGCTCTGCGTGTGATAGCCGGTCATCGAGTCGTAGCGCAGCGAGCCGGTAAAGTCGAAGGTCGTGTCGGTATGTACGTCCTGCACGTTGATGTCGCTGTTGTGCAGCGCCGCCCACGCGCAGACGTACTTCTCCTCCATCGGCACAGGCGGGAGACTGATGGGCGCATCATGGCCGCCCTGCCGAATGTTCTGCGAGCGCGTCACCATGCGGCAGAAGTGCAGCCCGTCGTCCTCGATCAGATACAGCGTACCCGCGTCGCAGCGGGCCAAATCCATCGCCGTATCCAAAATCGTTGACAAAAGTGCCTCGCGGTCGCGTTCAGCGGACAATGCGAGGCACATATTGAGGAACTTACGCATATCTTGATCTCTTGTCATGGCAGGAACTCTCCTTCTGTGGCAAATGATAATTGCGGGTTCGGAAACGCTATTCACTTGATTCCTATATTTATAACTGCATCTTTATAAGCGTAGCATGAAACAGAAAAAGATGCAACGTCTTTTTAACAATTTCACAACAAGGGTGCAGTTTATCATGTAATGCGAAAGAGCTAAACGCTCTCTCGCATTATTTTTTTAGATTGGAGGCGAGGGAAAATGCCGGGAACTTACCTAAAGCTCGGACAGCGGCGAGAGATTGAGCGTCTTTACGCCGCGGACACAACGCCGAGCGAGATTGCGGAGCGCGTGGGCGTATCGACTCAAACGATTTACCGCGAGCTCAAGCGCGGAGAGACGGGCGAGCTCGACGAGCATTTCCGCCCGGCGTATAGCGCCGAGGTCGCGGAGAGAAACGTCCGGCTCTCCATGAGAAACAGAGGTCGCCGCCGGGCGACCGCCTAAACCGAGAGAGGAGATTACTTATACCATGACTCACTTTGAACAGATTACGCGGAGCCCGGAGGCGCTCGCTACGTTCCTCGGATTGCTCCCCGTCCTCTCCTCACCGTGGGAGGAGGAATTTCACTCGGCATTTTGCGACGCTTGCCCGTTCGCAAATTGTGACGATTGCCCTCACCCGTCCGAGCGGATAAATCCGCTTTGGTGGCTCCGCCGGGAGGCGGTGGAATGAGCGCGGCGGCGGAGCGGGCTATCTATTACGAGCTCACGGCGAACAAAACAAAGCTATACGAGCTCGCAAAAAGATACTGCCACGCGCTCCCTCCGAGAAAAGAGGGCGATTTCATCAAATACCCGCGCGTTCGTTCCTATGCTCTCGATTTCTTTACGAGGGACTATTACTATCACTTTTATTTTTCGGTTTGCGGCGGTCGAGCCGTGCTTGCCCTCCAAATGAGGGAATACGACGAGGAGGGCGAGGCGGTTACAAATTGGACGACCTACCCGCTTACGATAGAAGAATTGAAAGAACTCGGGCTCGTCGAGGTAACTACGGCATGAGCGGCGCATTATTCGGTAAGACGTGCGAGGGGTGCAAGCACATCAAAGAGGAGCCGTTTAACAAGACGGTATGCTATCGGTGCTTTGCTCCCGGCGAATGGTGCGGGCGCGTCGTAGGGATAAAGCGGTACGACCCATTTATCCCGGCGTGGTGTACGAGAATGAAAGAATTTAAGGAGGCGGCGAGGAATGGATAAACTCGAGCTTTTGAAAAAGGTCAAAGCCCTTGCGGAGCGCGGAGAGCGCGGCGAGGCGGTCGCGGCGGAGGCTACTCTCGCACGGCTCATGGAGAAATACGGTATCTCCGAGGAGGAACTCGGCGAGGAAACGCGCCGCCGCTACGACTTCACTTTCCACGGGAGCGAGCAAAAGCGACTCCTCCGGCAAATCGTTTACAAGGTCACAAACGGCGGTCACGCCTACGAACTCCGCTATAACTACTCCGGGCGGAAATGCAAAACGCAACTCGGCGCAGATTGCACGGCGGCGGAAAAGGTCGAGATAGAGTATCTCTTTGACTTCTATACCGCCCTCTACGAGCGGGAGCGGGAGGCATTTCTCGCGGCGTTCATTCAAAAGCACGAGCTTTACCCGGATACGCCGCCGGAGGGAACAGAGCCGCAACGGATAAGCGACGAGGAATATTGCAAAATGTTAGCTCTCATGCGCGGCATGAGCGACGAGTCGCCGCGCCGGGCAATCGAGGAATATAAAGAGGAGGTATCAGCATGAAAAAAGTCTACTCGTCCAAGCTCAAGGCGGAGGTATTCGCCCTCGCGCCGGAGCAACTCAAAATCTTTGAGCAAGCCGGATACAAAACGCCGGACGCGGCGGAAGTTATCGCCGACGCGGGAGCGGCGACTATCGAGCCGCCCGCCTCCGCTCGAGCCTATGCAGTTTTCAATCTCAAGAGCGGCGCGTTTTCCGTGCGGGTGCGCGGGTGTACCGTCAAGGGCTCCGAGACGGGCGCTTTCGTCGGAGAGGTCGTCCAAGCCTCGATTATGAAAGATATAGCCGTCCTCGTCGCTCGCGGCGTAATTACCTCCTCGGTTATGGGTATCTCGGGACAATGCCGGGCGAAAATCTCACTCACGAGCAAGGGCGAAATCAAGGTCGAGCGGAGCGAGGCTCGCTCCCTCCAACTATCGACGTGAGGGCGGCGGCATGAAAGACGGACGTATCGAAATCGGAGACCGCGTTTCGGTCTACGCAAAGACGCTCGACCTCACGGACGGGAAAGGTCACAGAAAGCCGCAGACGGGGACGGTCGTTTACATACACCCGCGCGGGCGGTATTGCACTCTTGAATTTATGACAAATTCGGGAGCGAAAGCCCGGGAGAGCTTTCTACTCTATCAAGGGAGGATTGCGGACGAATGAAAAAGAAAAACAAACCGGAGTCCGCGCCCGCCCCGGCGCGTATGCCCGGAAAGCCGCTCAAGCTCTACCTCGTCAAACACCCGGCACACGGCGAGACGACCGTAAACGGGACGACGAAATACGAGGCGGCTCTCGCGGCGGCTAAAAAGTGGCGGGAGCGGTGGACGGTATTAGCTCGGGAGGCGGAGTTTATCGTCCTCGCCGTGGACGATTGAGCTATGAAAGAGCCCGAGAGAGTCAATATCCGATACATCGGCGACGCGGCTTTCCTTTTCAAAGGGCGTATATACTCGGCGACGCGCGGAGACGGCGTATTTTGGATTTATCACAGAGGATACCTTGCTATCCCCGAGCGGGATTGCGAGGTCGTCAAGGAGGACACGATACATGAGAACAAGAAAGAGCGCAGAGAGGGCGGTAATGCGGGCGTATCTCCTCGCGGCGGTTATGGTGGTAATTCTCGCCTCGCTCGCGGCGGGGATTACGGCTCGGGCGGTAATTGAGCTCGAGCGCCGCGTAAACGACAGTGCGGCGGCGGTCACGGGCAGAGCGGAGCCGGAGGACACTCTCGCGCCGCTCACGGCGGAGATTGACCTCGAGCAACTCCGAGAGGAGACGGAGCCCGTCTCCCGGTATGCCGGGATTACATTCACAGAGCAAGAGGAGTATATGCTCGATTGCCTCGTCTACCACGAGGCGCGAGGCGAGCCGTTCGAGGGACAAGTCGCCGTCGTGGAGGTCGTCTTTAACCGCGTCCTCTCGCCGTACTTCCCGGATACCGTCGAGGAGGTCATATTTCAGAAATACGGCGACGTTTGGCAATTCTCCCCAGCTCCATATCTCTACACGGCGGAGCCGAACGAGACGAATTGCGGCGCGGTTTGGGCGGCATATCGCGGGCTCGACCCGATAACAACGCTCGAGACGGTCTATTTCTCGACCTCTCCATATAACGAGCATATCAGCACAATCATAGGCGGTCATTATTTTTGCGAAATTGATTAGGAGGTAATCAGAAATGAAACTCACACGCAAAACAGAAAGCACTATCGGCATTAGGGAACTCAAAGAGGCGATTATGTCCGGGCGCGGCGCGGAGGTTATCGCTCCGGGCGACGAGCTCGAAATCGTCCTCACGAACGGCGAGACGGCGGCGGTCACGTTCGCCGGGTTTATCGGACAGGAGCGCGGGCGCTTTATCTTTTCCGATTGCCTCGGGGAGCGGCACGTTATGAACAACGAGCCGACGAACGAGGGCGGCTAGTGACGTATTCCAGGATCAGCCCGAACCGGACCAGCCCCAGGAATCATAAGATCGACACCATCACGATTCATTGTATTGTCGGACAATGGACGGCGAAGCAAGGCTGTGACTACTTCGCCACCACCGGCCGCGAGTGTTCCGCGAACTACGTCGTCGGGAAGGACGGTTCGATCGGCCTGTCCGTGGAGGAACAGGACCGGTCCTGGTGCAGTTCGTCCCGCTCCAACGACCACCGCGCGATCACGATCGAAGTCGCGTCCGACACGAAGCACCACTACAAGGTGACGGACCAGGCCCTGGCCGCCCTGATCGACCTTCTGGTGGATATTTGCCGCCGGAATGGGATCAAGGCCCTTCTGTGGAAGGGCGACAAGTCCCTGATCGGCCAGGTGGACAAGCAGAACATGACCGTTCACCGGTGGTTCGCGAACAAGGCCTGTCCTGGTGACTATCTCTATAACCTCCACCCCCAGATCGCGGCCCAGGTGAACGAACGCCTGGGCGCGGCCGCGCCGGCGGAGCCGGAGAAGAAGCCCAGCCAGACGCCCAGCGGCGCCACCTTCACCCCCTACCTGGTGCGGATCACGGCGTCCGTCCTGAATATCCGAAAAGGCCCTGGCACGACCTACGCCGTCACCGGCCAGATCAAGGACCGCGGCGTCTATACCATCGTCGAGCAGAAGGGCAACTGGGGCCGCCTGAAGTCCGGCGCCGGCTGGATCAGCCTGTCCTATACGAAGAAGGTCTGACGATGGGAATGAAGCTGGACGGACTGGCGAACTTCGGGAAGGCCCTGGTCGCCCTTCAGGCCGATATACCGGAGATCATGGACAAACTGGTCGTCGGCGAAGGCCGCTTCGCCCGTGACCAGGCCAGGAAGATTTGCACCGAAGAAAACATCATCAACACCGGCGACTATCGCCGGAACTTCAACAGCAGTTCGAAGGCGATCCGGATCGGGACGGCCTACAAGATCGACGTCTTCAACAACCTGGACTATGCGAAGCCCCTGGAATATGGCTTCCGCGGCCACTTCGTCCCTGGACATTGGGACGGGAAGTCGTTCGTCTACCAGCCGAAGGACCCGCAAGGGGGAATGTTCGTCCATTCCCTGATTCCTGGTCACTACACCCTGGAACGGGCCGTCAACGCCACGAAGCGCACCCAGAACGCGCGCCTTCAGCGCCGCTTCGAACAGGAACTGAAGAAGCGTGGCTACATGAAGTATTTCAAATAGAAAGACGCCCAGGGGACGAACCCCTGGGCGTTTTTTCTTTCTTCAGAACATCGCGAGTTTGATCGCCTTGAACCGTGTGTCGTCCAGTTCCAGAAGGGACCGCTTCCCGTCCTTGAACTGAATCGCCACCACATGAACCCCCTTCGTCTTCGCGGTCGCGGCCGCCACGACGCCCAGGGGGCCCAGAAGCAGAGCGCCGGCGGCGCCGCGCGCCACGGCGGAACCCATGCTTTTCTGGGATTCTTCGTCCACGACTTCGATCTGGTCGATCGTGGAACTGTCCAGCTTCAGATTTTTCATCAGGCCGACGTTCAAAACCGCCTTCCCGCCTTGCATAATGACCGCTTTGTGTTTGTAGTCGCCTTCCAGGACCCAGTTCTTCGCACCCATGCCAGAACCTCCCTTTGATATTTACCCCGAAGTTATGGGATATTACCATAAGAATATCGGAATCTTATGCTAAAGTCAATTAGAATATGGGATATTACCATAACGGGAGGATCAGGCGTGAAGAAGTTCGACTACAACGGCCGGAAGAATATCTGTGGAAATCGCGTCCGTTGCCTTCGGACGGCGCGGCGATGGTCCCAGGCGGCCCTTGCCGCCAAAATGCAGACCCAGGGCGTGATCATGGAACAGGACGTCGTCAGCAAGATCGAATCCGGCGACCGCCTGGTCACGGACTACGAAGTCCGCGCCTTTGCGGCGGTCTTCGGCGTTGCCTTTGAAAACCTGATCGAAGACGAAGAATGACCGGCCTTCCGGACCAGAACCGGAGGTCCGTTTTTTCTGCTTGACAACATACTACCGGTAGTATATAATAAGCACCAGAAGGAAGGTGATTCACAATGTCAAAGGCGCAGACAGCCGCAAACAAACGCTATAACCTGAAGGCGTATGATAGAATCGAAATAACGGTCCCGAAGGGAAACAGGGAGATCATCGCCCAGGCCGCGGCGGCGGCCGGAATGAGCGTGAACGCCTTTATCAAGGAAGCGATCGAAGCACAGATCGCAAAGCAGAGCGCGTGAACGCGAAGGCCCTGTCCGAAAGGACGGGGCCTTTTATTCTACCGAACGGAGGAAAACACCATGAAGCGTCGCAGATTCAAGCAGTTGACCAGGACGGACCGCCTGAACATCGAAAAGTATATGCGCCAGGGCATGACGAAACAGGCCATCGCCGACGCTCTGGGCGTCAGCCTTCGGACGGTCTATTATGAACTGAAGCGGGGCCAGTATGTCCACACTAATTCCGACCTGACGGAGGAAATCCGTTATAGCTGTGACGTCGCCGAAGCGGTCAAGAAGTACAACGGCACGAATAAAGGCCCCCAGTTAAAGATCGGCAACGATCACGAACTGGCGGCCTATATTGAACAGCGGATCGCCGGCGACGGATATTCGCCGGCGGCGGTCCTGGGTGAAATCCAGGTCCAGGGCCTGAAGTTCAAAACGTCGATCTGTAAGTCGACCCTGTATTCCTATATCCGGAAGGGTGTCTTCCTGTCGCTTGAAATGCGCGACCTTCCCCGTCACGGCAAGAAGAAGCGCGGATACACCCGCACCCACAAGAAGGGCGCCAGGGCGTCCGCCGGAACCAGCATTGAACACCGGCCGGAGGAAGTGAACGCCAGGACGACCGTCGGTCATTGGGAAATGGACTCCGTCCTGGGAAAGAAGAAGACGAAGCCGGCCCTTCTGGTCCTGTCTGAACGACTGTCCAGGAAGGAACTGATCATCAAGGTCCAGGATCACACCGCCGCCAGCGTAGTTCGCGCCCTGGACCGCCTGGAACGGAAGATGGGATCGCCGGCCTTCCGTGCCACCTTCAAGTCGATAACCGTCGACAATGGTTCCGAGTTTGCCGACGTCGACGGCATGGAACGAAGCTGTCGCCGAAAGGGGCCGCGGACGAAGGTCTATTACTGCCACCCCTATTCTTCCTGGGAACGCGGGACCAACGAAAACACGAACGGCCTGATCCGCCGCTGGTTCCCGAAGGGGACGGACTTCAGCAAAGTCAGCGTCCAGGAAATCCAGAAGGTCGAAGACTGGCTGAACACCTATCCCCGCGAAATCCTGGGCTTCCTATCTGCTGACGCGGTCTTCTCCACCGCCTTCGCGGCCTGTGTCTGAAACTTTTTTATCTTTTTTGCAAAAATATGTTGACTTTTGCGACAATTTCACAACAAAATCACCGCTTTATTCGGTTTCGCGCTGCACGCGCATCAGCTCTCCGATCTGCGCGATCGCTTCCTCGTAAAATTCTCGGAAGCCCAGACTGCGCTCGAGCGGCGTGCCCAGCGCGCGCGTCTTGCCGCAGTGCAGCACCTCGACGCCCAGCACCTTCAAAAGCTCCTCCTTTTCGTTGATGCCGTCGCTCGACAGCTCCTCCGGGGCGAAACACCACGTTTTCCCCGTGTCCGCCCGCTCCCGTTTTTTGCGATTCAAAAGCCACCAGAGGTCGAACTCCGACACGTCGAAGCCGAAGCCCAACACGTACACGTCGCCGAAGAGAAACGCGTCCGCCCAGCTTTTGATCGCCGGGGTTTCGCCGCGCTCCTGCTCGCGCTTCCAGCGCGCGCCCTCGGCGCGGACGTAGGAGGTGATCTTCTCCAGCAGATTCGCGTAGTAATAGTGGCCGAGGATCAGGCTGTCCGGCTTGCGCCCCTCGCCGTGGACGTGCCAGACCGGGATCTCCCGAGCCTTCCAGTTCACCTGATTGTAGGTGTAGAACAGGTACTTCGCCTCCGCGTGGCGGCAGCCGTCGGTGTGGCGGAGCATCTGGCGCAGCTGCGGATCGCCGATCGCGCAGTCCGGCTGCGCCGCCGCCTCCAGCTCATAGCTGAAGTTGGTGGTGAGAATGTGGTCGAAGTCCATATCCAGCAGCGTCCGCAGCATGTCCGTGTGTCCGTCGTCGCCCAGCTTGCCGTAGAGGATATCGCCGGTCTTGCGCAGCTGCGCGCCCACCGTGTCGCCGGTGACGAGGATCGCCCGCAGCGGCATCGGCAGATGCAGCGCGCAGTCCTCCGGCAGCGAAGCGTTGCAGGAAATGTCCCGGATCAGCTGCCCCCAGGAGCCGCCGCCGAAGGCGCGGTTGACGCCGTTGCCCAGCAGCAGCACCTGCGGGCGTTTCTGCGTATCGTGAGCCATTCGCCCCCACCCTTTCGTTTTCTCTATCGTCTGCGGCCCTGCGCACGCCACGCCGGGGCCGTATTTTTTCTCTCGCGATGATAGCACGCGTCGCACAGCCGCCCGCGGTGGTGCAGCAGCAAGGGCTTGCCGCAGCGCTCACAGAAGCGGATGTTGTTTTGCAGGCGGTACACCAGGATCTCGTTGATCTCCTCCGCCACGCGCTCGCGGGTATCGTAGAGCCTGTCCGCGTCCACGGGACAGCCGAATGCCTTGGCGAAGGAAAAGTACAGGTCGAGCTTGCGGTAGTACTGCTCCAGCTCCGGCAGCGTCTCGCCGCCGCCCTCGCCGAGGCCGGGCTGCTCGATGGGCTCACCCTGCGTCCAGCGGCGGAGGAATGTGAAGAACAGCTCTTCCAGCGCGTCCTCGGTCTCGTCAAAGGGGATGTTCGCCGCGCGCAGTTCCTGTTCCTTGGTGAGTAAGAATCCTTTCTCCCGCATTTTGGAGATGAGGGAGATGTAACGCGTAATGTCCAGCTTGCGGTACGGCTCTACGGCGGGCATATTGCTCCACTCCGTCAGCACCTCCAGCAGATCAAAGTCCACCTGCAAAACAAGGTCGGAAAAGCCCTGCACCGCGTATTGCAGCGGCGGCACCACGGTATCGAGCCCCGCGCGGATCGCGCCGAGGTTTTCCATCGCGCCGACAAAGCCCTTCGAGTACATGCCGAAGCGCCCCGCGCGGCCCGCGATCTGCTGGATTTCCTCCGGCTTCAGCTCCCGGCGCTCCACGCCGTCGAACTTCTCCGTCTCCATGAACAGCACACGGCGGATGGGCAGGTTCAAGCCCATGCCGATGGCGTCGGTGGCAACGACGTACTGCGTGCGTCCGTCGAGAAAGCCGTCCATTTGGCGGCGGCGCGTGGCATAGGGCAGCGCGCCGTAGATGATGGCGGGTTCTTTTCCGGATTGCCGCAGATCCTCCGCGGCGCTGAGCACACCGACCTTGGAAAAGGAGATCAGCGCGTCGCCGGGCTGGACGTGGTCGAAATCCACCGTGTGGGACATACAGATGAGCGGCGTCTGCCGTTGGTGCACCTCCACCTCATAGCTGTCGCCGCAGCTCTCGATGAGCCGGATGAGCAGCTGCTTTGCCTGCGGCGCGGCGCAGAGATGCACCTCCGGCGCGAGCACGCCCAGGATCGCCCGCGTCCACGCGTAGCCGCGCTCGCGGTCGGCGATCATCTGGCACTCATCGATGACCGCCACGTCGTAATGCGCCTTTAAGTCCAGCTTTTCCGCCGTGGCGGCAACGTGGGTATCGTCCTCGCGCACGTCCTCTTCCTCGCCGGTGGTGAGGCTGCAATCCACGTTGGCGTCCAGCAGCGTCTCCTGCGCCTCCAGCGCCAGCAGGCGCAGCGGCGCGAGGTACACGCCCGTGGGCGCGGTCTTGAGCCGCTGGAAGCCCGCGTAGGTCTTGCCCGTATTCGTCCCGCCCAAGTGGATGATAAAGTGTCGGTGCATGGCGCGCGCCTCGGGATACTCGTCCTTGGGGTTGAGCGCCAACAGCAGCTTGAGACTTGAGCGGATCGCCTGCGGCACATACCACACCGACCACACGCCGCCGAGGCCGTCGGTCAGGAGCTGCTGCGCGGGGAAGTTTTTCTTACCCAGCAGCTCCGATAAATCCGCCTCCGGCTGCGCGGCGCGAAAGTCCTCTGCCGCCTGCTTCGCCGCGGCGTGCAGCACATAGGGGTAGCGCTCCAGCACATGCCGCGCCGTCAGATTGTTTGGACTCTCCGCGAGAAATCCGCCGGTGCGGATGAAGTTTTTCAAGATTTCCGGCAGGCGCTTGCTGTCGCAGCGCTGCTCCAGCGCGAGAAACTCATTGAGCCAGCCGGTGATCTGTGCCATGCGCAGCCGTTTCGCGCCGTGCGCGCCCCGCAGCCGCGCCAGAATGGCGCGGTGATACTGACCCGCCAGCCGCCATGCCGTCGAGCCGTCTTTCTCCGCGCTCTCCCACGCCTCGGTCAGCACCTCCGGCGCACGCGCCGCGGGCGCGTTGGGATTGTGTTTATCGACCGCCTTCCTTCCGCGGCGGCCTCGGTTCCGCTCGGGCATCAGCGATAGACGATTGCCTTCGCCAACGCGTCGGCGCGATCAGGGCTGTCCAGATACGCCACCAGCGCGAGCGCAAACGGGATCGCCGTGCCGACGCCGCGGCTGGTGATGACCGTGCCGTCCTCCACGACGCTCTCCGTGCTCGGCATCGCACCGGTCAGCTTGCCCTCCAAACCCGGATAGCAGGTGGCGCGCTTGCCGTCCAGCAGCCCTGCCTTCGCCAGTACCGTCGGCGCGGCGCAGATCGCAGCGGTCAGCTTGCCCGCACGGTTGAACTCCCGCAGCAGCGTGAGCACGCGCTCGTCGTTGCCGAGGTTCGTCGTGCCCGGCTGACCGCCCGGCAGCAGCAGCGCATCGTAACCATCGACGGTCACGGCGTCGAACGCCTTGTCCGCGCGCACGGCGATGCCGTGGCTGCCCGTGATCTCCGCGGCGCCGTCGAGCGCGACGATGTCGCAGACGATCTCCGCGCGGCGCAGCAGGTCGACGACGGTCAGCGCCTCAACCTCCTCAAAGCCGTTGGCAAACAGCATGGCAGTTTTCTTCATGGTATCGTTCCTCCTCTTTAGCACAGGACGGGATGCCGCAGCACCCCGTCCGTAGTTTGTCCTATTTTGTGCCCGGATATCTGACGCGGGTGGTAAAGTAATCAGAAAGCCGCTTGCGCTCCTTTTGCAGCGTGTCGCTCTTGGCCTCGCCGCGCCGCTCGGCGTCCATCGCCTCGGACACGACGCGGCACGCGTCGTTGTACTCCCGCGTCAGCTCCCGGATGCGGGCGCTCATCTGCTGCATGATCGCCATGACCAGCGCCGGCTTTTCTTGAAAGCAGCTGCCGAACGCCTCCGCCGTATAGATCTTGACCCGTGTATCCTCCGTCGCCACCGCCGTGGTCGTGCGAGGGCGCGCCTCCACCAGCTCCATCTCGCCGAAGAACGCGCCGGCGCAGAGCTCCTTGACCAGGATCTGGTCCTTGGTGCCGTAGTTCAAATAGAGCGTCACGCCGCCGTAGAGGATGTCGTACATACACATCTCATACTCATTCTGGCGGTAGATGATCTCTTTTTTCCGATAGGTGCGCTCCGGCAGGTCCGTCATGTCGGCTCCTTTCTGATTCAGTAGAGCACCTCCGGCATCAACAGCAACTGATTGAGATACTCCATCTGCATTCTGGTCTCCGCCGACATCTGCCGATCGGTTTCCAGATCGCTCTGCGCGTCGGCAAGCGCCTTGCAGGCGCGCAGATAGTCGTTGGTCAGGCGGCGCAGGCGGCTGGACAGGTGCCGCAGGATCATCAGCACCTTCACGCTGTTCTGGGCGTACAGCTCCGGCAAATCCTTTTCAAAGATCTGCTCCACGCAGGTGTCGTCCTCCAGCGCCACCGCCGTGGCGCTGCGCTTTTTGCCGCCGAAGAGTCCCATTTCGCCGAAGAACATATTCGGCACCAGCTCGGTCAGCAGCTTCTGCCGCTCCGTACCGTAGTCGGCGTAGATACCGACGCGGCCGCCGTGGATGTCATACATGCAGTCCGAGGATTCTCCCTCGCGGAAAATGACGTCGCCGCGCGCAAAGGTCTTGCGGTGCGCGGCATAGCCGTCCGCGTGAGACGTGCCGTCCGCGGCGTCCTTCGGCGCTTCCGCGCTCTGATCCGCCGCTTTTTTGCCTCTCATGTAGACCGCGGCGAACTTCCGGATGCGCGTGAACAGGCTGTCGCTGATGCGGTCAGCGGACGTGTCCAGCCGCCCCAGCTCCCGCAGCGTGTCGCAGACCTCGGTGTAGTTGTCGGTCTGCTGGCGCAGGCGGCGGCTCAGGTGCGCCGCGATGCCCTCCAGCTCCTCCGGAAACTCCGCGAGGTAGACGGAAAGGTCCTCCGCCTCGATCTCGCGCAGCAGCGTGCCGTCCTCGGTCACCACGACCGTGGCGCTGCGGGGGCAGGCGTCGATGACCGCCATCTCCCCGAAGTAATCTCCTGCTTTCAACTCCGTCAGCAGCTTCTCCTCCGGCCCGGCGTAGTCGGCATAGACCGCCGCGCCGCCCGCGAGAATCTTATACATACTGCTGCCCGCTTCAAATTCGCGAAAGACAACGTCGCCCTTCGCAACCTGTACTTTCTTCATGGTTTCCTCCGCTTATTCTGCTTTGGCGCTCTCCGCCTTGAGCCACGCCTCGTAGCCCGCCGGGATGGAGGTATAGCGCAGGAGGAAGCCCTCCTCCGTCTGCTCCATCACCTTGGCGAACAGCTTGCCGCCGGCTTCCAGCTGAACGTTATCAAAGATGTTCAGCTCCGCGCCGGTATCCAGCACCGCGCCGTCGTGCGCGACAGCGACGACGCCGCCGTAGAACGACTTTGCGTTGCCATGCTTGCCCGCGAGTATGTGGAAGCGCACCGGGATCGGCTGCTTGAGCGTCTGCGGCTTGGTATCCTTCACCTTGGCGGAGACGTTGTACGGCGCGCCGACGCCCGTCACCTGCGAGAGCACCAGCTCACCCTTGACGCCCTTGGGATAGACCGTCATCTCCTGCGCGATCTCCAGATCGACCTTCGCAAGCTCTCGCGTCAGCGGCGAGATCAGGACCTGACCGCCGACGGTGTAGCTCTCGATGCGGCCGCAGAGGTTCACATGGCTACCCACCACGCCGTACTTGGTGCGCTTTTCCGAGCCGATGTTGCCGACGATGACCTCGCCGGTGTTGAGGCCGATGCCCATTTCCAGCACCGGATAGCCGCGCTCCGCGTTCCACGCGTTGACTGCCTCCATCCGCGCCTCCATCGCCACCGCTGCGGCGATGGCGTCGGCGGCGTGGGTTTCCGACGGCGCGGGCGCGCCGAAGATCGCCATGATCCCGTCGCCGATGAACTCGATGATCGTGCCGCTGTGTCCCTGAATGATCTCCGTCATCTCACCGAGGTAGTGGTTGAGCATCGAGATGAGGTCGGCGGCGTCCATGCGCTCGCTCATGGCGGTAAAGCCGCGCAGATCGCTCATCATGATCGTGAGCGTGCGCTTCTTGCCGCCCAACGCCAGACCGTCCGGCGTTTCGAGCAGCTGGCGCACGATCTCGTCGGAGAGGAAGCGGCCGAAGGTCTCCCCCAGCAGCTTGTTGCGCATTTCGAGCTGTTCGTTCAGCGCGCGGATGCGCTCCATTGCCTTCACCGCGTCGCGCAGCTCCACCAACTCGCTGATATCGCTGATCACGACGATGACGCCGATGTTCTCCTCCCCGCTGCGCAGGAACGAGGTCACCACATGGAGCTGGCGCAGCTCCTCCCCCGTGTAGTAGGGAACGATGTAGGTATGGCTCCGCTCGCGGTCATAGACCGCGTCGAGGATCGTCTGCGTGAACGCGTCGTTCTCCTCATATTCAAAGAAGCAGCCGCCGAAACGCTTGCCCAGCAGCTCCGACTCCTCACGCTTGAGAATCATGAGCGCGGCGGGATTCAGATAGGTGATCTTGCCGTCAAAGCCGATGGTCATCACGCCTTCGGACATGTCGCGCATGATGCTCTCTCGGATCAATTCTTCCCGATCCGGCATGGTCTTCACTTCCATTTCGTGCTGAACTGTCACCGCTGGCTTACAGATACACGTCGTAGCCGTTTACGCGGACGCGCGCGTAGCGGTCCGCCTCCGCCTTGACCTCCTCGCTGACCGGCTGCTCCGTCTCCTCCGCGTCGGAGACCACGTAGACCAGCTTGCAGGCGTTGAGATAGTCCACCGTCAGCTTGCGCAGACGGTTGGACAGGTGCGAGAGCACCATGAACACCTTCGCCGGGTTGGCGGCAAACAGCTCCGCGAGATCCTCCTCGTAGATGGTCTCAAGCACCGAGCCGTTCTCCAGTACGACCGCGGTGGCGCTGCGGGGCTCGCCCTCGATCATGCCCATCTCACCGAAGAATTCGTTGGGCTGGATCTCGGTGAGCAGCTTCTCATACTCCGTGCCGTAGCCGGAATAGATGCCGACGCTGCCCCAATGGAGATCGTACATGCACTTGCCGGTCTCGCCCTGCTTGAAAATGACCGTCCCCTTGGAGAGCGTTTCCATGCGCTTATCAAGGCCCTTTTCGGACTGGCGCTGCTCGCGCTGCACCTCATAGCTGATCTCCGCCTTGTCGCGGCTGCCGAGATAGACGCCGGCAAACTTCTTGATCTTGGCGACCAGTCCCTCGCTGCGCGGCTTCTTGGCTCCGCCGGGTTCCATCTCGGCGATGGTCGCGCAGACCTCGCGGTAGTCGCCCGTCAGCTCACGCAGGCGGCCGCTGATGTGGCGCATGATCTTCAGGATCATGTCCGGCTCCGCCTTGAAATACTCGCTCAGGGACTCCTTGCCCAGCTCGTCGACGCGCACCTCGCTTGCCGCCACCGCGGTGGCGCTGCGGGGAAACGCCTCGATCACGGCCATCTCGCCGAAAAAGTCGCCCGCTTTGAGCTCCGTCAGCTTCTGCTCGCCACTCTCGCCGTAGTTGGCATAGATGGCAACAGCGCCGTCCAGGATGCGGTACATGGTCGTGCCGTACTCACCCTCGCAAAAGATCACGTCCCCTTTGTTGAACTGCTTTTCCGCCATGATGATATCCTTCCTTTCGTCAAAATACCGTTAAAATGCACATTTCCATATTTAATACATTGTAGCACAGACTTTTTTCCGTTTCAATCCCAATCCGAAGCGTGGTGGAAAAAACCTCGAAGGACGGCGAAAAGCCGTGGCATACGCCGCGGCTTTCCTGCGTCAGAACTTGACCGAAACCCCGTTGACCTCCAGCCCCTCGTCGGCGGGGATCAGAATGTACTTGCGCCCGTCGATCACGCGGGTCTCCACCATCTCGCTGTACTCCGGCGGCATGGTGATTTTCACGTTGGGCGTGACGATCTCAAACTTCTTGTCCACCAGATTGCCCGGCTGGAGCGCGGCGTCCTCGCCGAAGGACTCCTCCATCGCCTTGTGAAACGCCTCGACGTGCGGCTCGGAGACGCCGCCCTGGCGCAGGATATTCTCCACCTCGCGGGTCTCAAGGCTCAACAGCTCCGGGTTCTTCTCCGCCTTGTGCAGCTCCACGCGCTCGCGCAGCTGCTCGTTGACGCTCTGCACCACACTGTAGCTGCACTCCGCCTCCAGCGCGTCGGCGAGCACCGTATGAAACGCATTGCGCTGCTCCGGCGCAGACATAGGCGGCTCGGTGCGGAACACCGCGTCGATGAACTCCTCGTGCATCAGATCTGGCTTTTGCACGTAGTAGAGCGCGTTGTAGATGTTTGCGCTGCGGTCGTCAAAGGCGGGGAACAGAAAGCCGAGCGCCGTGTTGCCCAGCAGCGGGCCGGACGACGCGATGTGGAACTCGCTGACGTCGTAGAAAAATCGCAGGTCGGCGGTGGCGTCCTTGACGGGGCAGACCGCGCAGACGAAGTAGGTGAACACGTCCGCCGACGCGTCCGCCTGATCCTCGTCGTCTGTGCCGCGGTAGGGCACGTCGTAGCTGTCCGAGGCGAGCAGGATCACGTAGTTGCTCTGCTCCATGTCCAGCACGTCGATCACCTTGCGGTACAGCGCCTCGCGCGCCTCCGCGTCGGCGCACGATGTGCTGCGCAGCTTGCTCAAAAGGCGGTGTTCCTCGCTGTCCACCACCTGCGGCGTGGAAAACTCGATGTCGATGAGGTTGCGCCCCTGTCCCCCGCTCAGGCACTTCTTGAGCCGGGCGAGATAGATCTCCTGCTCCTCCTGCTTGAGCATGCCGAGCGAGGAGTCGATATAGGCGACAATCTCCTTATTGGTGTTGACGAAGCAGCCATAGAGGCGGCTGATGTTGTTCTTGTCCGCGCGAAACCGGCGGCGCAGCTCATTGATTTCCTTCTGATTCATCGTGTCCCTCTTGTATGCCTCATCCTTCGCTGTTGCCCATGGTGAGCGTGTTGGCGCACAGCACCGACCAGCAGCCGCGGGCGTAATCGGAGTTCGCCAGCTCCTGCATCTCCGCGCGCACGCCGGCATCCTCAAAGACGCCGGGCAGCTCGGCATATTCCTCCATGGCACTGTCCAGCAGCGCCACCACGTCCATGAAGTTCTCGTCGAACGCGTCGCGCTCCTCCTGCGTCAGGTTCTCCCACGCGCGGAGCATCACGTCGCGCATGGCGTCAACGTCCTGCGAGAGGAAATCGTGGCTCTCGGCAAATTGCATCGCATCGCACGCGGCCCTTGCCATGGCGATGCTCGAACCCGCCGTACCCACGGCGTAGCCGCCGATCACGTGGAAATACTCGTCGGTGAACTGCTCCTCGGTCAGCGGCGCCGCCGGCAGGCGAACAAAGCGCATCTCCGCGCTCCGCTCCTCCTTGCTGTCCGTCCACAGCAGCTTGCCGTCCCCGTCAAAGGTGAACGCTCCCTCGCTGCCGCTCCACTGCTCGTCGACGGCCAGCGTGCCGTCCTCCGCCGCGGTGACGATGGCCATGCTGCCCTCGCTGTAGTTGAGGCTTCCCGTCTGCTCATTGAAGGCGGCGTACATCGTCCACTCCGCGGCCTCGAACGCGCTGCTGCCCCAGTGGATCTTCACCGCGGCGTCTCCGTAAGAGGTGGCAGGTGCGATGGTCATCATTGCCCGCTGGGTCGTCTCATCCTGCCAGGTGCCGAAGAAATCGTACAGATGCAGGGTATCCTCACTCGTTTCAGCCTCGATAGGCTCTGCCGCTGGGGTTCCGTCCGTGACTTCGGCGGGCTCCTGCGGATTCGGCTCGGTCTTCGCTTTTTCGCCGCAGGCGGTCAGCGCGCCGAGCATCATCATCAAAATCAGTAAAATTGCCAGGGTCTTTTTCATTTTTTCGTCTCCTTTTGCGGTGTCTTGCTTAGATTGCCCGCTTACTATACAATTTTGCAAAAAGATTTTCAATGCCTTTTCCGGTTCAGATGCACATTCCGGACAATGCGTTTTGCTCGGCTGAAACCGACCATATTCGGCAGGCAAATCATCCGTATGGATATCTCTTTACAAAATGTTTAATTTTTTTATGGAATTACCCTTGACAATCGACCGAAAATTCGCCATAATGCCCTCTGTCCCATGTATTGGTTATGGATGAATTATCTTATTTTTTGGAGGAAACAAAAGATGAACAAGACAGAACTCATCGCCGCTATGGCTGAGAAGAGCGGCCTGACCAAGAAGGATTCCGAGGCGGCCCTCACCGCGTTCCTCGCCTCTGTCGAGGAAGCGCTCAAGGGCGGCGACAAGGTCCAGCTCGTCGGTTTTGGCACGTTCGAGGTCAAGAACCGCGCCGCGCGCACCGGCATCAACCCCCAGACCAAGAAGCCCGTCAAGATCGCGGCTTCCAAGGCTCCTGCGTTCAAGGCCGGCAAGGCGCTCAAGGACGCTCTGAACTAATTCTTGAGTTTCTGAAACGAATAGTCCCGAAACCGAATGGTTTCGGGACTTTTTTATCGGAACCTGTCAAACGATCTCCAGCTCTCTGCCGCGCTCCCGACAGACGACCTCGTCGCCGATGTAGTAGGTCTCGTACTGCTCCGCGCTCACCGTGATCTCCTTTACGCCGTTCGGCGTGTCCAGCTCGAAGCGGTAGGTGGGGTCGTTCTCGCCACGGGAGTAGTCGGCGTATTTGTTTTTGAGCGGAAACGCGATGGTCTTGTCCGCGTCCACCGGCGCGGATTCGTCCGGCGACGCGTCCGCTGTCTCCTGCCGCCCCAGCAGCACAGCCGCGGCCGCTCCGGCGGCAAGGGCCGCAAGCAGGGCAAATACCGTTCCTTTTTTCATAGGCGCACGCTCCTTTGTTTTTTCTTGCTTCCAGTCTAACCGCGCGGTTTCCCTTTGTCAAGCGGCATATCCTGCCGGATAACGCCATAGAGATAGTGGGAAAAGGAGGCTGCCGCATGGAGCTTTTCCCCTACGACCGCGCCGCCGCGGTGCGTTATGCCCACCGCTGGGCGTTTGCCCGGAACCCCCGCTACTACGACTATGAGTGGATCGGCGGCGACTGCACCAACTTCGCCAGCCAGTGCCTCTACGCCGGGTCGCGGGTCATGGACTATACCCCCACCTTCGGCTGGTACTATGTGGACGCCAACGACAAGGCGCCCGCGTGGACGGGCGTGCCGTATCTCTACAACTACCTCACCCGCGCCCACGCAGCCCCCGGCCCCGCGGCGCGGGACGCTGCCATCGGCGACCTGCTGCCCGGTGACATCGTCCAGCTCTCCTTTGACGGTGCGCGCTGGGCGCACACGCCGGTGGTGGTTGCCGTCGGCTCGCCGCGCACGCCGGACAGTGTGCTTGTCGCCGCTCACAGCGAGGACGCGGACAACCGCCCGCTGTCCGACTACGACTATGCCGACATTCGATTCCTGCACGTTTTCGGCGTTTACAAACCATGAGTTTCATGGTACGATGGCGCAAACGACAAAAACAGGAGGTTTTCGCCATGGATCGTGAAGAAAAAGCGCTGCGCTACGCGCGCATCAACGTCTGGCTCACCGGCGCGCTGCTGGTCGTGCTCTGCGCCGTCGCGCTGATTCTCGTGCCCCGCGCCATGCGGTTTCTCGATCACGCTGAGGATACCCTGACCACCGTTGAAACGCTGGCCGAGACCGCGGACAGCGCTCTCGCCGCCGCCAACAACGCCGCCGAGACCGCCAACCGCCTCGCCGCGGACAATGCCGACGCCGTCTCCGAGGCGCTGGAAAAGTTCAACTCCGTGGATTTTGCCACGCTCAACAAGGCGATCGCCGATCTTGCCACCATTGTGGAGCCTCTGGCGAAGGTATCCAGCTTCTTCACGCGATAAACAGCCATACAGCGCAAAAAGGCGGCACGAATGTGCCGCCTTTTTATCTGTGTTTCTTTCCCGCGCCGCGAAAACCGCCGCCTCGTCTCGCCGCCTGGAGCTGACGCTGCCGCTGTCTCTGCTTTGCGCCGCGGCGCAGGCCGTACAGCGCGAACACGATCATGCCCGCACCGCGCAGCAGCTCCCGCCACCCGGTACGCAGCGAGGCAAAGCCGCTGCCATAGGGCGTCTCCGCCCCGATGTGCAGCGCGTCGTCTTTTTCCGAGCGCTCCGCGCGGAGCGTCACGTCTCCCTTATGCCATTCCGCCATGTGCCGCCCTCCCTTACAGATCGCGCCGATCCAGCGCCGCAAGGCCGAAGCGCGCCGCGCGCTCCACCCGCCGCCGTCCGGCTTCGTCCGCTGTCTCATACTGTCCCCGCAGCTCCCGCAGGAACAGGCCCCGCAGGGAGTCCTCCTGCGCGTGCGCCCAGATATCCTGCCGCATACGCGTCTCGTCCCGCAGCTCCAGGTGGAAAAAGTCCGGGGCAAAGCGCTCTTGGATAGATTTTATGTCAACTCCACGTTCATCGGTCTCACCGGTGAAGATCACACGGCAGAGATCGGACGCCGCCGTCTCCGGCATGGCAGCTTGCAAAGCATCCTCCGGCTTTTGATCCGTCACGCCCACGCGCAGGATGCGATAGTGCCGTTTGGCAAAGGGGATAAATTTTATGTCAACTTCTCCATGTTCAACTGTGCCAAAGAGAAAACCCTTATCATCCAGCTCGTCGAAGCCGCGGCCCTCCGGGCAGCCCGAATAGGCATAGGCAGTGCGTCCCGCCGTTTCCACGCCGCCGAACTTATGCGTATGGCCCAGCGCCAGATAGTCGAGGTTTGACGCCGCGATCTGCTCCCGCGTCACAGGGTTATAGCGCGCTTCGGCGGCGGTCAGGTCGCCGTGGAGCACCATGAGGTGGGTCAGGCCGTCGTCGGGCGCGGCGAAACCCTCCAGCAGGCTCGTCTCCTGCGCCGCGTCGGTAAATGCCGCGCCGTAGACCGCACAGCCCAACTCCGGCAACTCCAAGCGCTCAATCTCCCGTGTCTTGAAGATATGCACGTTCTCCGGCCAACGGAGCGTCGCGTAGGGCGAGCGCGCGGCGTAGAAATCGTGGTTGCCGGGGGCGATGAACACCGGCGCGGTCATGCCCGCAAGCGCATCGATCAGCGTTTCGATCGTCTCTCGATAGGTCGTCGCGCCGTCGAACAGATCGCCCGCCAGCAGAACGATTTGGACATCATTCTGGTTGACATAATTTGAAAGCCGTTCCAATAGCTGCCGGCTCTCGCGGCGGCGCAGCTTCGCCTGCTCCCCGGACAGTCCGGCAAAGGCGCTGTCGAGATGGAAGTCCGCCGCGTGCAGGATTTTAATTGACATAATATAGCTATCTCCTGTTTATGTTTATTTTCAGCTATATTTACATAACACAATTAACATAATGATATTGACATAATTATCGATTTTTTATCTTATGTCAATTCTTTCCACTGCTGTGCAAAGCCCCGTCGCGTCGTCGAGGGTGAAGATCGCGCCCTGCATCTTGCAGGGGCCCTCCGCCGCGCGGTAACGTCCCGGCAGGCCGCCGAGGAAGCCCTCCACCGACTGCTTTGCCTCGATGCCCAGCACGCCGCGCGCCGCGCCGGTCATGCCGAGGTCGCTGATGTAGCCGGTGCCCTTGGGGAACACCTCCTCGTCCGCGGTGGGAACATGGGTGTGCGTGCCCCAGAGGGCGCTGACGCGCCCGTCGAGGTAGTGCGCCATGGCGAGCTTTTCGCTCGTCGCCTCGGCGTGGAAATCCACCAGCGTGAAGCGCGGACGGTCGGGCGTATCCAACAGCTTATCCACCGTTTTGAACGGGTTATCCGACTGCCCGCGCATGTCCACGCGCCCGATGAGGTTGATGACGCGAATTTCAATATGCCCGCAGCCGAACAGTCCGCAACCCTGCCCCGGCACGCGCTCACCCAGATTGGCAGGCCGCAGGATATAGGGGCAGTCGTCGAGATACTGGGCGATCTGCATTTTGCCGAAGGTGTGGTTGCCCAGCGTGATGACGTCCGCGCCGGCGGAGAACATCGCCTCCGCGTCCTCACGATTGAGCCCCACCATCTGGGCGTTTTCGCCGTTGACGACGGTGAAGTGGATGTTGTAGAACTTCTGCGTGGCGCGCAGGTGTTTTTTGAGGAACTGTACGCCGTTCTGGCCCACCACATCGCCGATGGCGAGGATCCGATACTGCATAAAATGCCCTGCTTTCCCATTTTTAACAAGTATAGCAAAGGGACGGAAAAAGCGCAAGCGGCTCCTTTCGGAACCGCATGCGCTTTTTGAAGGAATTTATGCGATGCAAAGCTTGTCGTCCTCGACCGTGATGTGCGCATGGCTGCCGTTTTTGAGCTTGCCCTCGAGCATCTGCTCGGCAACGGCATCCTCCACCTCGTTCTGGATGACACGGCGCAGCGGGCGTGCGCCGTAGAGCGGGTCAAAGCCGGTCTTGGCGAGCTTCTTCACCGCGAGGTCGTCCGCGTCGAGCGTGACGCCCAGCTCCGCGATGCGCTTTTCCGTGCTCGCGAGCATACGGCGCGCGATCTCCGCGATGTCATCCTCGGTGAGACGGCGGAACACGACCGTCTCGTCGATGCGGTTCAAAAACTCCGGCTTGAACGTCCGGCGCAGCTCCGCCATGACGGCTTCGCGCACCTTCTCATCCTCGGCAACGGCGTCTTGCGCGCCCTCGTCATGGGTGAAGCCCAGCGTGCCGCCGCGGTTCGTGATGCTCTTGGCGCCGACGTTGCTGGTCATGACGATGACGGTGTTCTTGAAATCGACCTTCCTGCCCTGCGCGTCGGTCACGACGCCGTCCTCCAGGATCTGCAGCAGGATGTTCCACACATCCTCGTGCGCCTTCTCGATCTCATCGAACAGCACGACGCTGTACGGCTTGCGGCGCACCTTCTCGGTGAGCTGGCCGCCCTCGTCGTAGCCGACGTAGCCCGGAGGCGAGCCGACCAGGCGCGACACCGTATGGCGCTCCATATACTCGCTCATGTCGATACGGATCATGGCGTTCTCGTCGCCGAACATGGCCTCCGCCAGCGTCTTGCACAGCTCCGTCTTGCCGACGCCCGTAGGGCCGAGGAACAGGAACGAGCCGATGGGGCGCTTGGGGTCCTTGATGCCGACGCGCCCACGGCGGATGGCGCGGGCGACGGCGCTGACCGCCTCATCCTGCCCGACCACGCGCTCGTGCAGCGTGGCTTCCAGATGCAGCAGACGCTCGCCCTCGTCCTCCGTGAGGCGCGTGACGGGGATGCCCGTCCAGTCGGCGACCACGTTGGCGATGTCCTCCTCCGTGACCATGCCGCGCTTTTCGCCGCTCGCCGCCTTCTGCTGCTCGCGCTCCTGCTCCGCCTGGCCGCGGTAGTCGGACTCGATATCACGCAGCTGCGCCGCTTTTTCGTAGTCCTGCGCGGCGATGGCGTCGCTCTTTTCCTTGTGCAGCGCGTTGATCTTCTCCTCGATGGCCTTCAGCTCCGGCGACGGCGCCTGCACCTCCATGCGGACGCGGGACGCCGCCTCGTCCATCAAATCGATCGCCTTGTCGGGGAGGAAGCGGTCGTTGATATACCGGCGGGAAAGATCGACCGCCGCCTGCAGCGCCTCGTCGGTGATGGTCAGCTTGTGGTGGGACTCGTAGCGCGGGCGCAGGCCCTTTAAGATCTGCACGCTCTCCTCCGGCGTCGGCTCGCCGACGGTGACGGGCTGGAAGCGGCGCTCCAGCGCGGCATCCTTTTCGATATACTTGCGGTACTCCGCGAGCGTCGTCGCGCCGATGACGCGCAGCTCGCCGCGGCCCAGCGCGGGCTTGATGATGTTCGCCGCGTCCACCGCGCCCTCGGCGCTGCCCGCGCCGACGATGGTGTGCAGCTCGTCGATGAAGAGGATCACGCTGCCGTCCTTGATGATCTCGTCGATGACCCCCTTGATGCGCTCCTCGAACTCGCCGCGGTACTTCGTACCCGCGACCATGCCGGAAAGATCCAGCGACAGCACACGCTTGTCCAGCAGCTCCTCCGGCACGTCCGCCATGACGATCTTCTGGGCAAGGCCCTCGGCGATGGCGGTCTTGCCGACGCCCGGTTCGCCGATGAGCACGGGGTTGTTCTTCGTGCGGCGGGAGAGGATCTGGATCGTGCGCTGGATCTCCTTGTCGCGCCCGATGACGGGGTCGAGCTTGCCCTCCCGCGCCATCTCGGTGAGGTCACGGGTGAACTCCGCGAGGCCCTTTTCCTGCTCGCCGTCGGCACTCTGCTGCGCCTTGCCGCTCGGCGCGGCGGCTGCGCGCGGCGTCTCGCTCATCAGGCGGCGCACGTTGTTATAGAGCTGCCGCGGATCGGCGCCCGCAGTGGCGAGGATGCGCACCGCCATGTTGCCGCCGTCGCGCAGCATGCCGAGCAGCAGATGCTCGCTGTCGATGAGCGGGCTGTTGGCACGCGCCGCCTCGTTGACCGCCAGTTCCACGGCGCTGCGCGCCCGGGGCGTCAGCCCCTGCGCGGGGTCGCCGGACATGCCGCGCCCCACGGCGCGGACGATCAGGTTGCGCACCATGCGCTCGGTCAGTCCAGCCTCCGCCAGCGCGCGGCAGGCGACGCCCCCGCCGTCGCGCAGGATCGCCAGCAGGATATGCTCGCAGCCGACGTAGCCGTGGCCCAGCTCCGCCGCCGCCTCCTGCGCCAGTCTCAATACGTTCTCCCCTCTGGGGGTAAATCTCTTCTCACTCATATCTGGTCCACTCCTTTCGGATTCATGTACTTAGTTTGCGTCGAGCTTCTTCAGCTCGTCCCGCAGCCGCGCCGCCTCCTCATAGTTCTCCGAGGCGATTGCCTGCTGCAATTGCACTTCCAGCGCGTTGTGCTCGCGCTCCTGCCGCAGCGCCGCGCCCTCGGCGTCATCCAGCAGGGATTCGGTCTCGTAGTGCGGCTCGTCCGGCGCGGGCACCAGCTGCAGCGTCCGCCGCGCGGCGGGCGTCAGCTGCGGGCCGTCGAAAAAGCCGCTGAAGTTGCCGAACATACTCGGCAGCAGGGAAAACACGCTGCCGAAGGTGTCGTCAAACATACTCTCAAAGCCCCCGCCGAAGCCGGCGTCATAGCCCAGCTCCGCCGCGCACGCCGGACAGAGGTGTGCTTCCTCCGTCTGTCCGTTGACGGTGCGCTGATAATGGAACGTCGCTTCGTTCCTTCCACAATGTTCACATTTCATGATTCTTGCCTCCTTTTGAGGATTTTATTCCCAAAGCTATCTTCATTTCAGAACCGCTCCGCTGGGTTCTGAAATGAGCAGGTTTCACTTCGCTTCCCGCACGGGCTTCGCCCGCACAGTCGCTCCGCGCAAAGTGTTTTTTCTGACGCACCTGTCGTCATAAAAAACATCAGACTTTTTCCCGCCTGCGGGCGGGAATCAGAGGGGCACGCCCCTCTGAACTCCCCATTCATTACACGCTGTGAATGAGCATCTGGCGCATCAGGTCGGCGCGCACCACGCCACGCTGCACGGTCGGCACGCTCCGCAGCGCCGCGTCGCTGACCGCCGCGAGCAGCAGCCGCGCCGATTCGGCGCTCAACGCCTCCGCATCCGCCAGATTGCGGACAATCGCGCTCGCGCTCTGGCCATCGATGCTCTCGCCGATGGAGTTGATGACCGACATCAGCAGCGTCGGGCGATCCACCTGCACCCGCGTGATGCGGATATACCCGCCGCCCCCGCGGCGGCTCTCCACGATGTAACCGCGCTCCGGCGAAAAGCGGGTCGACATCACATAGTTGATCTGGCTCGGCACGCAATGAAAGCGCTCCGCCAAATCATTGCGCTGCAACTCCACCACGCCGTCTGCGTCGTCCAGCGAGTCACGGATGAAGCTCGCGATCAAATCGCTGATCCCCATCTTCCGATCCGCTCCTTTCTTGACCATCTTTGCCTTTGACTTTCTTTGACCATATCATAGCACCGCATTTCAGAAAGTCAAGAGTTATTTTTGACTTTCTTTGACCTTTTACAATTCGTTCATTTTTTGTTACCTAGTGCTAACATACAGAGTGCTTTTTTCAACTTTTTTGTCCGTTTCCTCTTGCATTTTTATGTCGGCATGGTATACTGAACCCATCAATCCATATGGAGGTACAAATCAATGGCTTATAAGATCAGCTCTGCTTGCGTCAGCTGCGGCGCTTGCGCGGATGTATGTCCCGTCGGTGCGATCTCCCAGGGTGACACCCAGTATCAGATCGACGCCGGTGCCTGCCTCGACTGCGGCACTTGCGCGGACACCTGCCCGAACGGTGCGATCGCTCCCGAGGAATAAGTACATGCAGTAAAAAAGCGCGTCCGACGGACGCGCTTTTTTCATACGATCATGGAAAATCAAGATCATCTTTGGCCTGACGGCCCTCATTTTTATTATGATACCGCCCTCTTTCCCCCGACGACGGACTCCTTCGCGCTGGGGTACTTCGCGCGCCCGAAGCGCGGCGACGCGGTCTGCGACCTCGGCTGCGGCACAGGGCTGCTCGGCACACTGCTGCTCGCAAGGGAGCCTTCGCTCCGTCTTGTAAACGTGGAGCAGAACGCCGATGCCGTTGCGCTTGCACAGCGCACGTTTGCCGAAAACGGCTGGGCGGCGGATTTTTCCGTGGGCGACCTGCGGGATGCCGCCGTGCTGCCCGGCGCGGGGGCGATGGACTACTGCGTCTCCAACCCGCCGTACTTCCGCTCCGGCAGCGGCAGGAGCGCCGACGGCGCGGCGCGGCAGAACGCCCGCGAGGAAGCGCAATGCATGCTCTCGGACGTCTGCGCCGCGGCGGCGCGCATCCTGCGCTGGGGCGGCAGCTTTGCGCTGGTGTACCGCCCCGAACGGCTCACCGATCTTCTCTGCGAGCTGCGCGCACACGGCATGGAGCCAAAGCGGCTGCGATTTGTCACGCAGGCGGCGGATGGCTCGCCGACGCTGGTGCTGGCCGGGGCGAAGCGCGGCGGCAAGCCGGGACTCCGGATCGACCCGCCGCTGGTCATCGGCAGCGCGGAATGGGATAAAGTGTACTTCAAATAAGGAAGCGACGCCAAAGCGGGGGCAAATTAGGGATTAACATCCCGAAAAAAATAATCGGCATAGTTGGTTGGAAACGACCGGCTATGCCGATTTCCCTTTTGTAGCTTCGATATCGGATTCCGGCGGATCGAAAACGCCGATGAAGTTCCATGCGATGTCGATCTGCTGAATCCTCTGTCCCTCGAAATCCACGGCCTGATGAACGAAGATTTTATCGACGAATTCCCGAATGATCGTCGGCGTCAATTCTGTGATCTCCGTCCTGCCGCGCACGATTTTCAAAAAGCTCTCGATGCCGTCCGACTTGGCCTTTGCCGCCTCCATCAAATCGTGCAGCTCGGCAACACGGGCTTCAAGCTCCGTCTGCTCCTGCTCGTAACTGGTCGTCATCTTGGCAAATCGGTCATCGGAGATTTTGCCGTCGAGGTTGTCCTCGTAGAGCCGCTGGATGATCGCATCCAGCTTCTGCATACGGGCCGTGGCCTGTTCCAGCTCACGCTTGCCGTCGCGGAGGCTGCGATTCATTTCTGCCTGCGATTGCTTTGTGGCCAGCCGTACAAAAATGTCTTCGTGGCGGCCTATGAAGGTAAGTAAATTCTGGAGCTTTTCCAGAAGCAGATTCTCGATTACCTCGTTGCGGATCTGATGCGAGGTACAGGCACCTTTGATTTTCCGATAGCCGGAGCAGACCATGTATTCCTTCTGCTTCATAGTGGTGCACCTGACCTGATACAGTTTCCTGCCGCAGTCGGCGCAATACACCATGCCGGACAGAGCGGGCATCTCGCCCATCGGCGTAGGTCTGCGTCTGCCGTCTCGGATGCGCTGCACGATATCGAAAACTTCCTTTGTGATAATCGGCTCGTGCGTTCCCTCAAAAACTTGCCATTCCGACGGATCGTTCTTGAGCTGCTTTTTGCACTTGTAGGACTTCCGGTAGGTCTTGAAATTGACCGTGCAGCCGAGGTATTCTCGACGCTCCAGAATGTGAGTGACGGTGCTTGGCTGCCAAGTGTAATCGTCCCCGACGGTACGGTTATCAGGCTTCTTCACACCGATGGAGCGCATATACGCCGTTGGATTCATATAACCCTTCTGCATCATAATTCCGCAAATCTGGGAAGGCCCGTATCCGTCAACGCAAAGGCTGAATATCTCGCGTACCACATTAGCGGCGGTCTCCTCAATGATCCAATGGTTTTTGTCGTTCGGATCTTTGATGTAGCCGAATGGTGGATTCGTTGCAAGTGGCTTTCCCGCCTGTCCCTTCGCCTTGAAAACAGCACGTATCTTGCGGCTGGTATCCTTGGCGTAGAATTCGTTGAAGATGTTGATGAACGGCGTCATGTCGTTCTCGGTGCCATTGATACTGTCCACGCCGTTGTTGATGGCGATGAAGCGGATATCGTTGTTCGGGAATACCATTTCGGTATACATACCGACTTGCAGGTAATCACGACCGAGGCGGCTCATGTCTTTGACGATGATTGTGCCGATCTTGCCCTCATCCACCAGCCCCATAAGGCGCTGCCAGTCGGGTCTGGAAAAATTCGTCCCACTGTACCCGTCGTCCACGAAGAAGGCCGTATTGCGGAAACCGTTGTCGTCGGCGTACTTCTGGAGAATGGCCTTTTGGTTCTTGATGCTGTTGCTGTCACCCTGCAGCTCGTCGTCACGGGAGAGGCGGCAGTACAGGGCGGTTATTTTATCGCTGCTGGCGGCAGCGGCTTGAGACTGTCTGTTGATCATAAAATCCTCCTTCCCGGCACAGCTCAAGCGGGTACTGTATTATGGCTCTTATCCGAAGATATATCAAGCGTTTTCGGCGTTATTCTTTGCTTCTTTTTTGTGTCGTCCAAGATCAGTCGGCGCACCTTCTCGTAGGCCGTTTCGTTGGCTGTGGTGCTGGTTTTCGACCGCACGATATAGATCGTGTCACCGATCTGCTTGACGGAAACTAAACCCATCTGGATCATAGCTGCTCCTTTCTGCCCCGGGGAGGGGCGGGTCAAATCTCTACGGCGTTCACAGCGGACAGCGGCGTGGGGTCACGCGCGCATTTTCGGGAAATCAAAGGGGTAATTAACCCATAAATTGAAATCATGCGCTGTAAACGCCGTAGAAATCGGTGTAATAGTTTCTTTGAATTTTTTGAAAACAGGCACGGCAGACGCGAAATCCGCCGTGCCTGCGACTGTTATCAGGCGATCTGAAGCGCCTGTACTGCCTCGCGGCGCACCAGCTTGGCGTCCATGAACTCCATCGCCAGATAGCCGACCTGATCGAGAGTGACAAACTTCTCTTTCAGCGTGCGGACGCTGACCGGGCTGCGGCAGACGATCCAGTAGTAGCTGAAATCACCGAACAGGATCGGCGTATTGCCGGAGCCGACAGAGGGCATATCGTTGGCGATCACCACAGGCTTGCCGAGGATGGTATCGTTAGCATGGTTCCACAGGGGATTGCCTTTCTCATCCTTCAGCAAGCGCAGCGCCAGCGCCGTCTCGTCATTCATCATCCATACGGCGTTCTTGCGGTAGTCGGGATCAAGGGCGAAGAACAGCCGGATCACGCTGTCAAACGTGAGCGCGTCCGTGGTCATACCTACCGTCGCGCCGGTCTCCGCATTCAGAATGCCGGTCGGAGCGGAAAGCCCGTTGCCGTTCAGGAAAGCGGCGTCCTCCGCCTTGGCAAAGCATCGGGCAAGGCGCTTCGTGAGATAGTCCTCGATGTCGAAGGTCGCGTCGCGGATGAAATCGTCGTCGAGCTTCACGAAAACGGCCAGCTTGTGCATATCGACCGGGTAGCGGGTGAAATCGTTGACAGCGTCATAGATCTGAATGGAGCCGCCCTCCGGTACCCACGCCGCGATATCCTCGCAATCCTTTGCGAAGATGCGGCTGGAGCCGCCGTAGGCGTGGATAACCGTAGCCAGATTACGGAAGATGCTTTCCTTTCGGATCGCCTTGCTATACTTATCCTCTGCGCCGGAGGGGAGGTAAAAACCTCCCGACTCACGAGCAGAACCCCTCGACAGTGTGTCGGTGACGTCTTTGCCGCCCTTCATGACGTTCCAGAAATGGCGGTCATATTCGGCGGTGCCGGTGAAATAGTCGCGTTCGTTGAATGTGGTCATAATCGTAACCTCCTTAGTCTTTGTCGCAGACCGGGCACTTGTACAGGCCCAGATCATGGTAGTTCAGGCAGCGGCCCACCTGTTTCAGCAGATGGGAACGGCACTTCGGGCACTTGATGTCATAGGCCAGCGCCATGTCGATGCTGTGGGGATCAACGGCATGGAGCCGGTACGCACGAAGCACGTTGCCGTCCTCATTGCGCGTATAATGGGTGGTGAGATACAGCTTGTACTGTTTCTCGATGTACTCCTCGGTGATATAGGCGTTGATCGGCTCGAGGGCGTTGGGATTGAACTTGTTCTGGTGGAGCGGATAGTTATCCATTGTTTTTTCCTCACTTTCTTATTTTTTGCAGTTCCGGCAGCAGTAGAGCGCCAGACGGTGTTCGTCCACGGCGCGAGTAATCGGAGTCATGCCCTTCCCACACAGCGGACAGCGGATGGTATATGCTTCAGCGGTCTTGGGCGAAATACCGTTGACCGAGCGAAGCCGGTAGTATTTCGGAACGATCTCTTCCAGATACGTTCCGTGGGCTTTGCGGACTGCGGCCTCATCGCCGGAGAAAAACATTGGTACTTTCTCCGTTCCGTCGGTATCGCAGTCAACGAGCGGGTGGTATTTGATGTCGGTCATACGGCGCTCCTATCTGGCGAAGCGGCCCTTACAGTAGGCCATCGCCTCATCGTAGGAGCTGAATACTACACAGGAGAAGCCGTATTCGACCTTCCATACCGGGAAATCGTGATCGGTGCTCTGAGAGATAACCACAGGGCGGCCCTTGCTGTCTTTCATCAGCGCTTTGCATTCATAGCCTTCGCGGGAGAAATTGCCCTTGTCGGCCTCCGTGAATTTCGGCTCCGCGCCGTAGAAGAATTTGTGTTTCATAGTGAAAACCTCGCTTTCGTATTTTTAGTGTCTCATTTTAATCAGGCTGCGCCGGTTATTGCAGCCCGTGGCGATCAGCCGCTGGGATAACGCGTACAACTCATCCGCAGCGGCGGCGATGGCATCGGCAGTGCGTCCGACGTTATGCACAGTCTTGACGATCATGGGATTGCCCTCTCCGGTAAACCAGAGATACAGCGTGGCCGGACATTTTCGATTTGCACGGCTTACGTCGCTGATCTCGACGTCGAAGCCGTTGCCGTAATCGCGGTACAGACACCGTTCCAGATCAATGTTGTAGATCCGGTAGTCGGCACCGAGTGCCTTTTTCAGTTCCCGGAGAGTTGGATTGATTGCCATAGTCGTTTTCCTCCTTCCTTCAATAATCGCTGGGTAGCAGTGGGTAGCAGTACGGGTAGCAGCATTTTCGGGTACTGCTACCTCGGAAAACCCAGTAAATAAAAGGCTTTGCGCTGTGTAGGTAGCAGAGGTAGCAGTTGCAGCCGTGTTTATGCCCACGGAAAACAATCCTCGTACCCAAATCCAAAACTTGCTTCCTAACAAACCTTTTTTCGACTGAGAAGTTTGAAGTACTGCTACCTCTGCTACCCAGAGGCCGGAAACCCTTGCGGCATAAGGCTTTTTGCGGGTAGCAGTTGTGTAAAAGACTGCTACCCGTACTGCTACCTCTGCTACCCGGATCACAGAAATTCAGCACCGTCATAGCCATACTCCCGTGCGTATTGCTCCTTTGCCTCCAGCGTGAGCGAATAATCCTTGTAGAAGGTATTGCCCTTCTGCCGTGTGGTCATATCGGCGTAGGAGCAGCCGAGATGGGCGGCAAGGGTCTCGCGGAACTCCTTTGCGGTCTTGGCAAAGCCGTTATTGTTCTCCCGGCACCACGCCTGATACACCCGGTAGATGCGGCCCGTGGTGCAGTGGGGATTGATCCTGCCGTGCGGCCACGGACACATACATTCCTCGAAGAAGCTGACCACGGTACTGTTTTCGCTCATGTACCGTTCCCGTGCTGCCGTAACGCTCTCCGGCTCTGAAAAGCGATAGCCGTTGCGGATAACCGTCTGCAGCGCCCGGATCGCCTTATAAACGATGCCGCCGCGCTCGGCGTACAGCTTGTCCAGCAGCCGCTTATCCTGCTGCTCCTTCGGGATGACGTTGGGACATCGGACGACCATGATGCGGTTATAGACCCACTGGCCGTCGTCTCCGCCGAACTTCGGCAGCCGATTCATACAGAACCAGAGCAGACCGTTGTAGGTGAACTCAAACGCCTGCTGCCCTTTGAACTCGGCGTAGAGGCTGTCGCCGCCGGTGATCTTCTTAAAGGTCTTCAGCTCGTCCACGGTCAGAAAGCTCATATCCGAGGAACCGGCCAGCCGGGTGCCGTAGATCGCGCCGGTGCCGAACCGCGCCTCGATCTTTTTCAGGTCGATGCCGATGAAGTTGCCCTTGCCGAGCAGCCGCTCCACGAGGCTCTTGAGCTGGGATTTGCCCGTGTCGCCGTCGCCCACGAGAAACAGGGACTTTTTCAGCCGCCAACCCTTGATGTTGGAGATGCAGACGCCTATGAATTCCAGCAGCAGACGGGCAATATCCTTGTCGCCGTTTGTGAGCTTTTTCATGTAGGCGTCGAACACCGGCGTCGGCTTCGGCTCACCCGTCCAGTTACATGGAATCTGGATCGTGGAGTATACGGTCGGCGTGTGCGGGATCAGCGTGAGCGCGTCCTCGGATACCGAGAGCAGACCGTTTTTGAAATTGATCAGGGTCTCATTGGCGTCCAGTTCGTCCTGCCCGACGTAATTCAGATCGGTAGTGATATGCTGCAGCGCCTCGGTGACCTTGCTCATTTTCACCAGCTCCTCGTCGTAATCCGCGATGTACTGCTTGATCAGGCCCATGAGCATATCGTTGGAATACAGCCGGTAGCAGCCGCCGTCATACACATATTTCAGCAAACCCTGTTTCCCATTGTCCCGGACGAGAATGTAATTCAGATGCTCCCGGACGTACTTCGCCAGCAGCGGCACCACGACGTAGGGCTCGCCGGTCTGCTCATTGAAGCGGATGAAATACGGGTGATCCATCTTCGAGCGGATGAACGTGCCTTGGCAGGCGTCAATCCCGGCTGCGATGGTCGCGTCGCGGTAATCGTCCCGCTCCCACTTCTCCCGGTACAGTGCCGAGGATCGGAACACCGTGTCGATTATCGCCGGATCAGGTCCGGTGCGGAACGCGATCATGGCGCAGAGCGCACAGTCGGCTTCGGACTGAGAACCGAAATCCGAATAATCGCCGTCATCGTAGAGCCGGGAGAACTTATCCCCGTTTTTCTGCTTTCGGAGATTGCAGACGATATCAAACAGGGCCTTATCGCTACCGTCGCGTTTTTCGCTGTACCGTTCCTTCGTCTTGCGGCGCATATCCTTGTCCAGCGTCACGAGCAGCGCGTCGGTACAATCCCGGAGCGGGCAGTCCCGGATCACGTCGCCGGTGTAAACGGCAAAGCGGTTTGTGAGAGCGCCGCTGTACAGCTCGGTATCGTTGCTCGGATTCTTCGTGTAGTAGGCCTTGTCCAGCCGCAGCTTGCCGTCCTTATCCGTATAGGTCGGTAACCGGCTGGCGTCGCATTTGCCGTAGATGTGGATGCCGCCTCCGCTGACGGAACGCTCCGTGTAGGAATCGAACCGCTCCAGCAGTAGCTGCACGTAGGGATCGGATACGTCCTTGTGGTCAATATCAAGGAAGAAGTACCCCTCCGGGATCTTGAATCCGACGCCGCTATACCCATGCACCTTCGCGGCAGCGGCGGCCTCGTCGTAGGTCACCCAGCTATGCGCGTACTCCGCGCTTGTTCCCGTGGCCGTCCCGTAGGCCGATTTCGGAACCTTCGTCTTTTTACCCTTGCGGGTCTCATAATTCCAGCAGAACCATAATCTCTGTGCTTTCAGCTCGTCCATGTGCATCCGACGTCACCTCCTTCCTGTGATATTTTCCGCGCTGGTTATTCGTGCTTGTTGGAAGTGATGACCAGCCATTCCCGAAAAGCATCGATGGGGATCAGGATGCGTGTACCGATGCGGATGGACGGGAACCCTTCCGATTTTGCAAGTGCATATGCTTTCGGAAGGGAAATGCCCAGCTGCGCGGACAGCTCCTGAACGCTCATGGTCGTTTTCTCCATATTCTTCATGCCTCCATTTCTGTAGTTTTTTTTCGAATCGTTTAGCATCCGCACCCTATCGTTCCTACGGCAGCCCCTTGTTTGAGGTCTCCGCGTCTTCACTTACGGGAGGGACAGGCTACTTTCGATCACGGCACTGTGCTCCGCAAGGTATCGTTTGCGATGCGGACTATTCAGTTGTCAAGGTGCGGTCACAAGATTTTTTGTAATTTGCTCTTGTGTTTGTCTTAATTATAGCGTATAATCTTACCGAAGCATAATTTTCAACGGTAATGCTAACGGTAAGAAAGAGGATAAATCAAATGAAGCAGTTACCAACCGAAATGTTCACGATTACCGAGATCGGTGGCGTGGGTGAGATGATTTATAAAGCGGTGCGTTTCCCGGACTACTATTGGGAATACGATCACTCGCTCAAAGAGGACATGATGATTCCTGTGTTTTCTTTCGTAGGTCGTCCGACTGCGGGAACGGACTACAATTTGACCGGACAGGATCTGCTGGCAAGCCTTTGCAATCTGTACAGGAAAATAAATGCCCCAGACAGCACTGCGAATAATGCAGAGCTAATCTGGGGCTGGTGCCGGGACAATATTTTTCCTTATGATATTGATGAGCTGTGTGAAACGATAGAGAGCGGGGATTTCAAAGACCCGTATTTTCACGAACGGCTGCAGCATTCGGCGTCTTTCGAGGTACAGCGCTTTATAACCGACCTATGCAAGCTCGGTACGGCATTTGAATACTATGACGCCCTTCAAAAGGTGCGATATGAGCATAATGCTTCGGCAGGCCGAAATCTGTATTATGAAGGCCGTGTTTGCGACAGTCTGCCCTTCCTTGAAAAATACCGATCAATCACCGACGATGGCGAATATGAACAACAGGTTAAAAAGGACTATGACAGCCGGATGCTTGATTTGACGGAAATGTTCCCCGATATCCGTATGCGGCTGAAACAGAACAGGAAAACGCATAAGATCGAAATGGGAGCCGAGGTGCATTCCGTTTTCGATATTGCGTGGTATGCCTTTGCGCGTATGGTAGCGAACGTCGCGCCGCCTGCCGATCCCGATCCGGATTATATGTTCTCGCAAGGCTCGATCCTGACGTGCATGGCCTGTGGCGAATACTTCGTCCGCCACTCCAGCCGTCAACGGTACTGCAGTAATCCGAACTGTCAGGCAGAACGGAACAATCGCAAGGCGCGTGCGTATTACCAACGGAAGAAGGCTGAAGAATAACAAAAGCAATCAAAATACCACGAAATCATACGAAATCATTGAAAAAGCGGTCAGACTGTGTTATACTAAAGCATCCCTTTGTATCCTGCTGAAAGGAGCGGCACGATGATTGATAATGTAAATGAAAATTGGATCAGCATTACAGAAGCCGCCGAGCACCTCGGCGTTACAAAAGACAGCATTCGCAAATGGATCAAGAAAACAGATATCCCCGCTCACAAGATCGGAAAGCTCTGGAAATTCAAAAAATCCGAACTGGACGAATGGGTTAAAAGCGGCAAAAGCGCAATCAACTAAAATTAAAAAAATAGCGCTTTTATATGGCGCGAGGTGGAGGACTCGAACATGAGCAACTTTTTTGATACGGTCGTTGAAATACTTAAAGCAGATGACAGGTTCTTTACGGCAGAGGGCGAGATTCTTCGTAATGCCGTATACGAGGCTGCAATGAAAATGGACGCAAATCTTATTCGCATCCTCCTTGCCAATGATGAAACGCGTGCCCGCTTTTTCACGGATATCGACGGTGTAAAGGTATTCGACAAGACCGGCTTTGCTTGGGTGATCAACAACCGCCAATTCTTGCCGGACAGCTACACACGCTTTAAGAATAAGATTGGCCTTACTGATGAAATGGGTGATTTGCTTTCCACGTCCGGGAGAGTAGAACTTGTATTCCCGTATAAAGATTGCGTTCTTGAGGGTGGGCAAACGAAGGAAGATCAGAGAAGGCAAGAAATATTCTATAATGGCAGTCTCGCAAAGGATGAGGTGGACAGGCTTCTCTATCCCAAAGTCTTTGCTTCTGCATATAAATATTCTGCTGATGGCAAACAACAGGCTACAGAATACTGTGAGAATGATAATCTTATCATCCGTGGCAACAATCTCCTCTCTTTGGCATCCATTCTTCGTAGATTTGAGGGAAGGGTAAAGTGCATCTACATAGAAAACAAGACTACGAATTTGCAACGAAAACAGGCCGCGTGAGATGTGCTGAAAAAAGGTATGTCGCTCTTTCAGGATTGTATGTCGGTTTTTGCATTGCATGTTGCTTTTGCCGGTCGGGAGGATGTCCCGGCTGTTTTTGCAGGTAGAATAATTCATAATAGGTCGTTATAATGAGAAATACACTTGGAGGTACTCAGCATGGATATTCGGCAGAAGATAAATGCTATCACATATATTTTTCGACGGTCAGGTGCCCCGGTCAGTGATGCAAAAATCGAGGAACTTGCTACTCTGGCGCATGAAGCAACCTATCCGAAACAGGCGACCATACTTGACATCGGAGAGAAGCAGAACTATGTCTATCTGATTTTGCAGGGCATGGCACGGAGCTACTACATTGATGAAAAAGGGAATGACATTACCAAGCTGTTTATGCGGGAAAACGAATTCCTCATTGGCGAGGCGCTTTTCATGGAGGAGAGCCTTGAGGTCTTTGAGGCTGTTGAAGCATTGAAATGCCTGCGTTTTGAAGTGAAGGCGTTCAAGGCGATCTTGCTGTCAGATCCTGAGCTTGAGCGGAGCTATATTGCAATCTTGGAACAGACGATCCGCTATAAAATGCGTCGGGAGTATGCTTTTCAGTGCATGGATGCCACCGAGCGATATCTGGAGTTTCAAAGGGTGTATCCCGGCATAGAAGAACGACTGCAGCAGAATCTGATCGCTTCCTATCTTGGCATTACGAAAGAATCACTCAGCCGGATAAGAAAAAAACTGGCGGCGAATTAACATATGTCAATGAGAACGTCCTCTTAATCATTTATACTCTGACCGTAATCCTTCAAGAGAAGGTGCGGAGACAATGAAAATGTCAAAAAGAGTATTGCTTTGCCTCATCGCTGTTGCGCTCCTGCTTGGTTCAGGTCGTACTGTAAACGATGCTGCTGCAGCAGCAGAAAATGATTGGGAGGACGATTCTATGATTACTTATAACGGCCAGCAGGCATGGAAGGATATCGAGGCCTTTCTGCCGGAACAGCTCCATTACACGGAAAACTATCAGCCCACCGAGGAGGTCTGGGAGTGGAAAGGGAACAAAGTCCATCTGGACACCTTCCGCAATCCTGATGCGCCTGCGAAGATCATCTGCTTCCACGGCGTAGGCACAAACGGCAGGCAAATCTCCATGATTCTTGGCGGCCCGCTGGCGAGGGAAGGCTTTGAAACCATCACTGTTGATATGCCTACCTACGGCGTCACTGCTGTCAATCCGGATATGCTCATCCGTTACGATGATTGGGTACAGTGTGGCAGTGATCTAATTGATGAGGAACTGAAAAAGGACGACAGACCGATCTTCCTGTATGGTCTTTCTGCCGGTGGTATGGAGACTTACCATGTGGCGGCGAAGAACCGGAGCGATAAGCTCAAGGGCATTATCGGCATGACATTTCTCGACCAGAGAATGCCGCTTGTCCGGCAGGAAACGGCAAACAACGCGTTTTCCGGGAAGGTAGGCAAAACGATGGTTGGCCTCCAGTGTAAGCTCGGACGTGCCAAGGCAAAAATGAAGATGAGCGAAGCATCCAAAATGACCGCGCTCGTGAACGATCCGGATTGCCTGCGGATCATGATGAACGACACAACCTCGGCTGGAAACAGCGCAACGATGGCCTTCCTGTACTCCTACATGACCTACGCGCCGGATTTGGAACCGGAGGATTTTGATGTCTGCCCGGTGCTGCTGACGCAGCCGGAGGAGGATCGGTGGACACCTCAGCACCTGAGCGATCCCTTCCTGGACAGGATCAAAAAAGTGCCGGTCACAAAGACCATCCTGAAGAACGGCTCTCATTATCCCATCGAGGCAGAAGCTCTGGCTGATTTGCATAGATATTGCCTTGAATTCATCAATGAGCAACTTTCCAAATAATAAGATCAGCTCCCGGCCACCGGTACCACGGCAGTCGGGAGCTCGTTTTCTGCTGGCGGAATGTATGTCGCTTTTGCCGGTCGGGAGATGTCCCGGCTATTTTCTTGTCTTCTTTCCTGTACGTTGGAGAATGTCGTCTGTTGAATATGAGTATGTAGCAAAGGCCTCCTTCAGAAAATCTGGTGTCCGTTCAAAGCAAAAGGTGTTCAATTCTTCTATGGTCATATTCTCGCTGTACAGCCACTCACGAAACATCCCCATAACGCCATAGACGTGATACTTCACTGCAAGGAGCTGCTCGGATGTAAGTTCTTGTCCGGTATGGCATTTGACTGCATCGGCTGCCAGTTGCAGGTTGAAGGCCTGCGTATACTCTGATATGGAATTCTGAGACTGATCGGTATAAGCCTTTTGATAGAAAGCCTTTCGCTTTTCGAGTTGTCTGGAAACCGTATTCAGCACTTCCGGTGAATATTCAGGCGTTTTATCGCCAACAGCAAAGGAAAAGTCCTGAAGGAACATCCACGCTACGAGTTCGTATTTATCATGAAAGTAGTAGTAAAAGGTAGGCGGCGTTGCACCACACCGTTCACAGAGTTTTGCCACGCGGACTTTTTCCAACGGCATATCCCTCAGCATGTTTTCCAGTTCCTCAGCGAACATGATCTTTGTCCGGTCTTTCATCTGCATTTTCGTCATCTCCTTTGGATTTCTTATAATATCACATAATCATAAGAAATTCAAACGAAAATGAAGAATCAGTTAGAGACGGAGTGAGGGTCACAGATTATAATAATCATCATGATAGAGCAGTTAGGAGGCATTTTCATGAAGAAAATACTTATATTGAACGGCAGTCCAAGGAAGAATGGCGCTACAGCATCCCTGATCAAAGCCTTTTCTGACGGCGCTTATGAGTCCGGTAATGAAATCCGTGAAGATTACATTCATGGAATGGAAGTCAAAAACTGCATCGGCTGCGATTCCTGCATGAAAACACACGGTGGCTGTGTCCAGAAGGATGAAGGCATGGCGAAAATCTATGACGACCTCGCTTGGTGTGATGTGATCGTGTTTGCATCCCCTGTGTTTTTCGGGAATATGACAGCACAGTTGAAAGCGGTCATCGACCGGATGTGGGCATGGTTCAATCTGCCCGGAAACTTCGGAATCAAGAAAGAATGCGTTCTGATTATGACATCCAGAGGCGAAGACTATTCTCTGGCTCTTACCCAGTACGGAATTTATCAGATGCTTGGCTGGACGGATTTGGGGCATATTCTAGGAGCCGGGAAGGAAGAAGAGGCCAGACAGCTCGGCGCATCCATTCTATGAGCAGGGTTTGATAAGGAGACAGGCATAAGGTTATATCTCTTCGCACATCCATAGATGTTGTCATCATGGAAAACACTGTTTATATGCTTACCCTTGCAGGGGAAAATCTGTTTAATATGGAACGTGCGTATAAAGCAGCATGTACGGGAAAACTTGTCGAGATTGAGCGGTGTGGTATAGTTACTGATTTTGCAGCGTTTTCATCTGTAGCCGGTAGCGGACATAACCCCAGAAAGTTTGTATCGTTCAATGACGCACACTTACAAAAACTGAAAAACGCCAGAAGCAGAGCGAAAATGGCGAGAAAATTCAATATTCCCATGGATGGTGAATTGTTTGATACAACACAACCCGGTGCTATAGACAAAATTGTGAAGCTACTCTGCGACAGGGGAATGGTTGATCCGTTTGATGATAATCCGATGGAAGTAGCTGGTTCAAAAAAATGGGAATAAGGTAGAGGTAGGATAAATGTCAAAAATTTTTTCTTTATGCCTTTACCATACATCATTTGCTCCGCTTTGGGTTTCAATTTTATTTATTGATATAAAGAGTTGCATTGATAATCCGGCAAACCGATGGACGGAGTACATTAGCATTGGATGTATTTTAGTTTCCTGTCTTATAGCAACAATTGTATTACTGGTGGCACTGTGCACTAATGGAAAGGAAGGAACAACGCCACACAAAGTACTCTCGGCAACAGAAGAAAAGACGATCACTGCAGAGTACCTGCTGTCCTATATTCTTCCACTGTTTGCCTTCGATTTTACCCAATGGAGTCAGGTGGTTCTGTTCTTGATTTTTTATCTGACGTTAGGGTTCCTTTGCATACGTCATTATTATTTCAGTGTAAATATAATGCTCGAAATTGCCAAATTCCGATTTTACACCTGTACGGTTGAAAATGAGGATGGCCAGATATTAGAACGACGGATTATCAGTCATCGACGTTTAAACGGCTGTGTCGGAGATATTCTGTACTTGAAGTCGCTTAACAACGAGTATAAATTGGATATTCAACAATAAAGAAAACGACCATACCGGGCACGAAGCTCGATATGGTCGTTATTCTTTTGCCACCCGCTTGAAGAATGCCAGCTAAAAATATGTTTTTTGCATATCCCTAATTAGCACCTTCAAAAGCGTCGCTTCCTTTTTGCGCCCGCAGGCGCAAATGAACTTGATCGTTTTTCTGACGACATGCGCGTCAGAAAAACACTTTGCGCGGAGCGTCCGTGCGCCCTCGGCGTGCGGGAAGCGGAGCGAAACCCTCTCGAAAAAGAGGCTTTGCCTCTTTTTCGAAGTTAATAGGCTACGCCCCAATAGATATCGGTGGTGCACTCCTTGCCGCAGACCGGGCACTTGCCGGTGGTGCCGCTCTGCTTGAGCGGCATACAGCGGGACGAAACGCCCGCCTTTTCCTTCATGGCAAGCTCGCACTCGAGGCTGCCGCACCACTTGGTGCGGGCGAAGCCGCCCTTACCCTGCGCCATGTCGCGGACTTCCTCCCAGGACGCGAAGTCGAAGGTGTTGTCTTCGAGGTTCTTCTTCGCCATGGCGAACATGTTGTCGTGAATGTCGTCGAGCAGCTGCTTGACCGATTCCACGATGCCGTCGATGGCAACAAAGGTCTTTTCGCCGTTGTCGCGGCGGACGAGGCAGCACTGGCCGTTCTCCAGATCGCGGGGACCGAGCTCGAGGCGGATGGGTACGCCGCGCATCTCATACTCCGCGCACTTCCAGCCCATGGACTGGTCACTGTCGTCCAGCTTGGTGCGCACGTCGGCGGCGTTCAGCTTTTCGAGGATCTCCTTCACCGCGTCCAGCACGGCGGGGTTCTTGTGGGCGGCGATGGGGATGGCGACGAGCTGCGTCGGCGCGATGCGCGGAGGCAGGACGAGACCGTTGTCGTCGCCGTGGGTCATGATGACTGCGCCGATGAGGCGCGTCGTGGAGCCCCACGAGGTCTGGAACGGATACTGGAGCGTATTGTCGCGGCCGGTGAAGGTCACGTCATACGCGCGGGAGAACTTGTCGCCGAAATAGTGGCTGGTGCCGGACTGGAGCGCCTTGTGGTCCTTCATCATGCACTCGATGGTGTAGGTCGCCTCGGCGCCGGCGAACTTCTCCTTGTCGGTCTTGCGGCCCTTGACGACCGGCATGGCGAGGACGTTTTCGCAGAAATCGGCGTAGCAGTTCAGCTGCTGCTCGGTCTCCGCCTCCGCCTCCGCCGCGGTCTCATGGATGGTGTGGCCCTCCTGCCACCAGAACTCGCGGGAGCGCAGGAACGGGCGGGTAGTCTTTTCCCAGCGGATGACGGAGCACCACTGGTTGTAGAGCATCGGCAGCTGGCGATAGGTTTGCAGCACGCTGTGCCAATGGTCGCAGAACATGGTCTCGGACGTGGGGCGGAACGCAAGGCGCTCCTCCAGCTCCTCGCTGCCGCCCATGGTAACCCACGCCACCTCGGGCGCAAAGCCGTTGACCAGCTCGCCCTCCTTTTTCAGCAGGCTCTCCGGAATGAGCACGGGCATCGCCACGTTGACGTGACCGGTCTTTTTGAACATGCCGTCCATGATGCGCTGAATGTTCTCCCAGATCGCGTAGCCATAGGGGCGCAGAATGGTGAAGCCCTTGACGCTGGAATATTCCACCAGCTCCGCCTTGCGGCAGATGTCGGTGTACCACTGCGCGAAATCGGTCTCCATGCTGGTGATCTGTTCGACTTTCTTGTCCTTTGCCATGATCTATATTCTCCTTTGCGGTTTTTGACTGTCGAGCTATAATAATAAGGTGTTTGACACAAAATGTCAAGGCGCGGGAACCTTTTTGAAAGCATCCCGTCTAATAGGGTATCACACCAAGGAGGAAACAACAATGAAAAGAGTTCTTGCGCTTGTACTGTGTCTCTGCTTCGTGCTGGGCGGCTGCGCGCAAAACACACAGCATACCGTGGAAGGAGGCGGCGTCACGCCCGCGCCAAGCCAAACGGAACAGCCCGCCGCGGCGAGCTTTGAGCAGCTGGCGCTGCGCCTCGCGACGCTGCCGGAGCTGCCGCAGGAGCCAGACGAGAGCGCGTTCTGGGATCAGCTAAACGCGCTCGACTACGAAAAGCTCGGTGACGAGCAGTACAACGAGGAATATCAAAAGCTCTGGGACGCGTTCAGCGCACAGCAGGACGCCTACTACGAGGCGGTGCAGTCCCTGCGCGGTGACGGCGTAGACAACGCGCTGACGCTCCCGCTCACGGCGTACACCTTCCGCACCGTGCGGCAGCTTCTCGAGGGCGTGGCGGAGAACAACGTGGTCTACTCCCCCGCGAACCTCTACCTCGCGCTGTGCATGCTCGCCGAGACCACCGACGGCGAGAGCCGCGCACAGGTGCTGAACCTGCTGGGGCTTTCGAGCGTGGAGCAGGCGCGCAGCGCGGCGAACGCCCTCTGGTGCAATCTCTACCGTGACAGCGCCACGGGCAGGACGCTGCTGGCAAACTCGATCTGGCTCAATGAGCAGTTCGACTACCACGAGGACACTGTGGACACGCTGGCGAACGACTACTACGCCTCCACCTTCCGCGCGCCCATGGGTGACACGGCGACAGACGACGCCATCCACGCGTGGATCAACGAAAACACCAACCACCTGCTGGAAAATGCGGCGAACAGCCTGAAAACCGATACGAACACGCTGCTGATGCTCATTTCCACGCTCTACTTCAAGGGGACGTGGGCGGATCAGTTCGAGCCATTCAACACCAGTGAGGACACCTTCGCAACCGCAAGCGGTACAGAGCAGAGGATCGACTTCATGCACCGAACCAAAAACGGCAACTACTACCGCGGCGAGGGCTTCACCGTCGCGTCCCTGCCGTTTATGGGCGGCACGTCCATGTGGTTCCTGCTGCCCGACGAGGGCGTGCGCCTCGATCAGATCACTTGGAACCTGCCGATGATGGCGGTCGATACCTCGGAGGGGTGCTACGAATTGCCCGCGTATGAGCACGCTGCCCAGCAGGGCTACGGCGAGATCCATTGGAGCGTGCCGAAGTTCGACGTGGACTCCGACCTCGACCTGATTCCAACGCTGGAAGCCCTCGGCGTGACGGATATCTTTGACGATACGCGCGCCGACTTCTCCCCGCTGACCGATCTCGACGCGGTGGTGTCCGCGGTCAAGCACGCCGCGCGGGTCAAGGTTGACGAGGAGGGCTGCGAGGCCGCGGCGTTCACCGCGATCATGGTGGAGGCCACCGCCGCCATGCCAGAGCAGCTGCCGGTCGTGGAGATGAACCTCAACCGCCCGTTCGGCTTCCTCATCACCGGCGTGGACGGACTGCCGCTGTTCACGGGGCTTGTGAATACGATGGAATAAGCGCAAAAAAGGGACTGCCGCGGCAGTCCCTTTTTCGATGGGGTTCTTATTCGTTGACCGCCTTGACCGCCTGGTCGAACAGGGCTTCGACCTCGGCGGAGGGCGCCTTGGAGAGCTTGGAGGCAAGCACCGCGGCGATCAGGCCGCAGAGGAAGCCGGGGATGATCTCATAGACGCCGGTGGAGGCGAGGAACGTCAGCCAGAGGATATCCACCGCCGCGCCGACGACGATGCCGGCCACCGCGCCTTCAAACGTAAAGCGCTTCCAGAAGAGGCTCAGCATGATCGCGGGCCCGAACGCCGCGCCGAACACGCCCCAGGCGTTGGATACAAGGCTCATGATGGAACCCGCGTCAGGGTCGGCGGCAATGAGCAGTGCGACCACCGCGATGGCAAGCACCACGATGCGGCCCGCCCAGAGCATTTCCTTGTCGCTCGCCTTGTCCTTGCGGACGACGGGCTTATACACGTCGCTCGCGAACGCGGAAGCGGCGGCGAGAAGCTGGCTGTCCGCCGTAGACATGGACGCCGCCAGCACCGCGGAGAGCAGGATGCCGGAGATGATGCCGGGGAACAGGCGGCGCACCATGGTGATGAACACCAGAGAACTGCCGTTGATGGCGTCGTCATAGCCGAGCATCAGGCGCCCGACGATGCCGACAGCCGTCGCGAACACGAGGATCAGGAGCGTCCACATGATGCCGATCTTCGCGGACTTCTTGAGGGACTTCTGGGACTCGAGCGACATGAAGCGGATGATGATGTGGGGCATGCCAAAGTAGCCGAGGCCCCAGCCGAGGCCGGAGACGATCTCCTGCCAGGTGCCGACGCTCCAGTAGCCCGCGGGCATTTCAGCGGCAGCGGCGCCGGAGAGCGACGCGGCGGCGAAGATCGGCGCGATCAGCAGTGCACCGAGCATCAGCATACCCTGGAAGAAGTCCGTCCAGCACACGGCGGAGAAGCCGCCGAGGAAGGTGTAGCTGATGATGATGAACGCCGCGATATACATGGCGGTGGTGGCGTCGATGCCGATGACGGTGTGGAACAGTGTGCCGCAGGCCTTGATGGAGGACGCCGCGTAGATCGTGTACGCCACGAGGAAGATGATCGCACAGATGATCTGCAGCGCCTTGGACTTGGAGAGGAAGCGGTTCGTGAGGTACTGCGGGATCGTGATGGAGTCGTTCGCCACGATGGAGAAGCTGCGAAGCCGCGGCGCCTCAATGATCCAGCTGAGCGTATAGCCGATGAACAGGCCGATGGGGATCCACAGCTGGCCGATGCCGAGGGCGTAGATCGAGGTCGGCAGACCCATGAGCACCCAGGCGCTCATGTCCGACGCGCCGGCGGAGAGCGCCGACACCCACGGGCCCATCTGGCGGCCGCCGAGGAAGTAGGTCTTTTCACCGCCGTTGCGCGTCTGGATGAAGAAATAGATGCCGACGCCCAGCATGAACAGCAGATAAATGACAAAGATAATGCTTTCGGAATTGAACATGATTTCCACCTCTTGTTGATCACTACGCTGCGCAGTATAACACAAAAGAAACTAGACGTAAATACAGAACATCGTACAGAATATAGTCTGTACGATGTTCTGTATTTATTCGCTTAATCCATTTATTTACCGGTATTTTTAACTAGACGATTTTTCGTTCTTTCGGAAGCCATTCAAAAAAATCGGCATCATCCGCGCGGCGTAGACCGGCAGCGAGTACTCGCCGCCGCTGAGGCACCAGTCGTACATCAGCCCGCGCTCGAACATGGCGTAGGCGCGGGAGACCTCGCCCACCGTGAAGTCGTCGCGGATCTCGCCCTTTTGCTGCCCCTCGGAGATGACGCGGCGCAGCAGCTTATAATAGGTGCGGCTGCGATCGAGCAGGTGCCGCTCGCCGTGGGTCACCAGCTGCGAGGAAAAGAGCCGGGACAGTAAGTCGATGGACACCGTGTTCTCGATGGTCTCGAACAGAGAACGGTTGAGGTATTGCAGCAGGTCGATGCTGTTCTCCGGCAGGTCGGGGCGCTCCATCAACAGCTCATACTGCTCGTCAAAGAGCATCGAGAGCGACGAGAGCAGCGCGTCTTTGCCATCGAAGTAGTGGTAAAATGAGCCCTTGGAGGTTTCAGACTCAAAGATGATGTCCTCCACTGTCGTGTCCTCGTAGCCCTGCTCGTAAAAGAGCTTCCACGCGGCGTTGACGATCCGCGCTTTCGTGTTGCGGGAGTTCTTCTTTCCCATAACAGTCTCCCTTCCGAAACAAAAAAGCGGCTGCGCCGCTTTTTTGTGTTATCTGAGTTTCTTCTGCATCTGCTCCGGCGCCATGGCAAAGCGCATCGCCACCTCGGGCGTGATCTTACCTGCCTTATAGAGGCGCAGGATCGAATCGTCCATGCCGATCATACCCTCGGCGGAGCCGGTCTGGATGACCTGGTCGATCTGATGGATGCGGCTGTCGCGCACCATGGTGCGCACCGCGTTGTTGAGGTGCATGATCTCGAACGCGGGTGCGATGCCGCCGTCCACCGTGGGCAGCAGCTGCTGGGAAATGACGGTCTTGAGCACCTGCGAGAGCTGCACGCGGATCTGCTGCTGCTGCGCGGGCGGGAACACGTCGATGATGCGGTCGATGGTGTTGACCGCGCCGACGGTATGCAGCGTGGAGATGACCAAGTGGCCCGTCTCCGCCGCGGTCATGGCGGTCTGGATCGTGTCGAGGTCGCGCATCTCGCCGAGCAGGATCACGTCTGGCGCCTGACGGAGCGACGCGCGCAGCGCGGTGACGTAGCTCTGGGTGTCCATGTTCAGCTCGCGCTGGCTGACGACGCCCATCTGGTTGCGATGGAGATACTCGATGGGGTCTTCGATCGTGATGATGTGCGCGTTGCGCGTGCGGTTGATGGCGTCCACCACGCAGGCGAGCGTCGTGGATTTGCCGCTGCCCGCGGGGCCGGTGACGAGCACCATGCCGCGGGTCATCTCCGCGACCTTCATGACCTCCGGCGAAACGCCCATCTGCTGCCAGTCGGGGATGCCGAACTTCACGACGCGGATGACCGACGCCAGCGAGCCGCGCTGCTGGAACACGTTCACGCGGAAGCGCGCAAGCCCCGGCACAGAGACGGAAAAGTCGTCGTCCCACGCCGTCACCGTCTCCGGCAGCTCGCGGTGCGCCAGGGCGTAGATCTCATGCACCAGCTTGCCGGAATCCTCCGGCATCAGGCGTTCGTCCGTGATCGTGCGGATCTCGCCGCCACGCTTCATGGAGATTGGCTTGCCCGCGATCAGGAAAATATCCGCCGCGTCCTCCTGCACCGCGCGCTCCAGATAGGTCTTGATGTCTTCCATCAGAAATCACCGTCCCAAATATCAATAGAATCGTTGGTCTCCCAGTCGCCGGCATACGCCGTGCTCCAGGAGAGAATGTCGTAGGTTCCGTCCAGATTGAGCCGCATGCGCACCGCGAGCTCCTGCTCGCCGCCCGCGGGGACCCGGAACGAATAGACAACGCTGTCGTCCTCCCAGTTCATCTCCTGCGTGACCTCCGCGTCGGCGGGCGGCTCCTCGCCCCGCGCCAACGCCGCGACGATGCGCGCCGCCTCCGCGTCCGCGGCGTAGTACGCCGCCGCGCGCTCCGCGCCCAGCTCCGCGAGCTGACGCTCGCGATCCGCCGTGACGTAGGTCAGCGTCGAGAACACCACCAGACACAGCACGCAGAAGATCATCACCAGCGACACCGCACCGGACACACTGCCCCCGCGCCTCATGGCGTCACCTCCAATGCCGCAAGGTCGTACCAGTTGAGCAACTCGGCGGCCTCGCCAACCTTCGTGACCCAGAGATCAGCGGAAACATACCCGCCTTCGCTCTGCCCCGCCAAATGGATCTGATACACCGCGTTCGGGCCTTCCGGGAATTGATACGGAAGACAGTTCCAGTCCGCGTCGTACTGCACCGTCAACGCGCTTGCTCCGCCGCCACCGCCGCAAAGCTGCGCCGCTTGCTCAAAATCACCGCCGGCCGCCTTCCAGCACTCGACCACGTTCCGCGCCTCCGCCGTCATGCGCGTCAGATCGGCGCTCTCGCGGCTCATGACCTCCGAGCGCACGAACAGGCCGACGCAGACCGCCGCGCAGAGCGTGAACACGCCCACCGCGATCAGCAGCTCGATCATAAATAATCCCGACCGCGTGGGCCGGATACGTTCTTCCCCCATAAATCAGTTGCTCCGTACAAAAATATCCGCTTGCTGCGTCCTTCCGCCGCCGTCCGTAAACGTCAGCCGCAGCAGTCCGTCCGCCGGTTCCTCCACCGTGAGGCTCCGCGCCTCGGTGATGGTCTCGCCGTCCTCCGGCTCCAGCTCCCAGCCCTGCTCGCACAGCAGCTCGCGGAGCTGTCCGTCATACACATACAAGATCGTCTCGTAGGTGAGACCGTCCATCTCCTGCAGCAGGTACACCGCGTCCGCGCCGCCGAACGTTCCGGCATAGACCGCGTCCGCGTTATCATAGCCGTGGATCTTCGCGGTGAGATACGTCAGCCCCACGCGGGTGTTCGCGCCGGCCTCGGTGCGATCCGCCACGCGGCGGTAGACGCCCGCGCCCGCGATCAGCGACAGCAGCAGCGTCGCGCCGAACACGCAGGTGAGGATCAGCGAGGCGATGGCGCCCGCGCCCGTTTGCCGCCTCATTGCTCCGCCCCCTTCGGTACCACCGTGATCTCGGGCATCAGGTTGGAGGCGAAGATGTCATAGAACACGGTGTACTTCTCCTCGTCCACGGCGATGCCGCTCTCCGCCTTCAGCTCCTCATAGGTGGCGGGATACGCGCCCTCCATGGCGTAGATGCTGACCGCCGCCTGCCGCACGGCGCGCTCCGCCATGCGCAGCCCCTCGCGGTCGGAGATCGCCGCCGCGTCCCGGATGCCGCTCATGACCCAGAGCAGCACGCCGACAAACAGCGCCAGCCCCAGCGCGGTGGAGACCCAGAAGCCCCTTGAATGATATTGCTTTGTTCGCATATGGCATAACCCCATGCATTAAAGTTCTTTTGCTTACTTTTCTTTCAAGAAAAGTAAGTTACATGCCCGAGAGCAGGCCCATCAGCGGGAGCATGACGCTCAGCAGGATCACGCCCGCGAGCACGCTCGTGATGACGACGATCGCCGGCTCGATGGCGCTGACCGTACGGTCGATGTGCCGCATGCTCTCCTCCTCCTCCTGCCGCACCGCCAGATCCTCCAGCGTCTCCGGCAGGTTGCCCGTGCGCTCGGCAAGCTTCAGCAGGCGACAGTCGCGGCTGGTGAACATGCCGCAGTCCGCCAGCGCGTCCGCGGGGCTCACGCCCTCGTCGATCGCCGCGCGGCACTTTGCCGTCTTCTCGTCGATCTCCTTCGCGCCGCCGCAGAGCTTTGCCGCGAGATCAACGGACTCGTCCATCGGCAAGCCGCTGGATGTACCCATGGCCATCGCCGAGGCGAAGCGGGAGACCGCCATCTGCCCCAGCACACCGCGGCCGCCGAAGCTCCGGTTGAACCAGCCGGTGAACTTACCGCGCAGGCTCGGCACGAAGCCGATCACCAGACCCGCCGCCGCGATCACCGCCAGCACCGCCGCGATGCCCGTGCCCGCCTTTGCCAGCACGTTGCCCGCGCGCATCATGCCCGCCGCGACGCCGCCCATGCTGACGCCCAGCTGGGCGAAGGTGCGGTCGAACACCGGCAGCACCTGCGTGATGAGCAGCAGCACCACCGCGATCATGACGATCAGCAACACCACGGGCACCGTCACCGCGCCGCGGATCTCGGACTTCATGCGGATCTGACGCTCATAGTGGTGCTGAAGCGAGAGCAGCGTGTCCTCCAGACGGCCGGTCTGCTCCGCGAGCGAGACCATGTCGGTCATGTAGGTCGGGAACGCCTTGGTCTCGGACAGCGCCTCCGCCAATGGCATCCCCTCGTCCGTAAGTTTACATAACTCATCCAACCACGAGAGCACCTCGGGATCGGTCTCGTCCTCGCGCAGGAGGCTCAGACCCTCCGCAGCTGGGATACCGGAGCGCACCAGCTGGTGCAGCTCACGGCAAAAAACGGGTAAGTACAGTTCCGGAATATGGGCTTTTTTCGTACTCAATTGTTGTTCCTCTCTCCCTCAAAAAAAGCGGCGGCGCCGCTTTTTTTGAAACTTAATACTGATATTTTGCGGAGTAGTTGCTGCCGTTGCCGATATACTCCATGATGCTGGCGCTCTGCTTGCCGCTGGAGGCAAAGGTCGGGTCCATCAACTTCCATTCCTTGCCGTCGAAGTAAATCTTGCCCTCGATCCAGCCCTCGGTCTCGCTCCAGACGTTGATCCACGCGTGGTACACGTCGCCGGTGTAGCCGACGATCAGCTTGACCGGCACGTTCTGGGAGCGAAGCATGGCGGACATCAGCGCCGCGTAGTCGAAGCAAATGCCCTTCTTGGTCTTGAGGGTGTCATCCACCACCGGCAGATACCCGCTCTTGACGGTCTTGGCCTTCTGCTTGTCGTAGGTGACGTTTTTCACCACATACTCGTAGACCTTCTCCACCTTGTCCAGATTTCCCGTCGCCCCCGTGCAGATCTCCGCGGCTTTCTTGACCGTCTCGCTGCCCTCGGCATAGGTCACGTACTGGTTCGGACGCAGGTAGGGCACGAACTCGTTGGTCAGCTTCACGTCGATGCTGGCGGTGCTGATGGTCGAATACTGTGTGCCGGAGGTGTTTTTGTAAACGCCCACGGTGTACTTGCCGCTGCCGTCGGAGAGTGGGAACGCCTCATACTGTCCGTCAGTGCGCAGGTTGTACTGGTAGCTGTCATAGGTGCCCTTGCCGGCGTTCGGCCCCTTGATGAGCACCTTGACCTTCGGCGTGCCGCCCGCGCTCCACTTGACCATGATGTAGCCGTCCTGGGAGTTGGAGTAGTCGATGACCGCGCTGCTGTTGGACTTGGTCTGCTTGCCCGGCGCCTCCGGCGTCAGCACAGTGCCCATCGCGGGCGACGCCGCCAGCGGCACGCCCTCGTCCAGCAGCGCGCCCAGGTCCACATCCGGGCCGGTGCTGCCGTCCGCGCCGTCGAGATCGAGCTCTTCCGTCTCTTCGGGAGCTTCCTCCGACACGCTGGCCGTCTCCTCCGCATGCGCGGCGGTCTCTTCCGTCACCGGCGTCGTTTCTTCCTTCTGCGGCGCTTCCGCCGCGGTTTCCGTCTGCGGCTGTGCGGGCGCGGTGACAGGCGCTTCCTTCGCGCCGCATCCGACCAGCGCCGACAGACACATGGTCCCCGCAAGCAACAGGGTCATCATTCGTTTGCTGTTGAATCTTTCCACTTTGGTCTCCTTACCCGGATATTATACCTATTTTACAGTAGTAAATCATAGCAGATTTGGCGCTCCTTGTCAATCATCTGTCATCATTCGGCGCACAGCGGTGATTTTGCAAGTTCGAGGCGCTGTTCTTTCATTTTTACAAAAAGAAAGTCTTGATATTATGGCAAGGTGTGGTAAAATATGATGATGTCAAGTTGTATGGACAGACCATATTTCAAAAAAGGAAGGTAATCACACATGGCAAAGCTGGATCTTACCAAATATGGCATTACCGGCACCACCGAAATCATCCACAACCCGTCCTTCGACTTCCTGTATGAGGAAGAGACCAAGCCGGAGCTCACCGGCTTCGACAAGGGCCAGGTCAGCGAGCTGGGCGCGGTCAACGTCATGACCGGCGTGTACACCGGCCGCTCGCCCAACGACAAGTTCATCGTCATGGACGAGAACTCCAAGGACACGGTGTGGTGGACGTCCCCCGAATACAAGAACGACAACCACGTTGCCTCCATCGAGACCTGGAACGCGTGCAAGGAGATCGCGAAGAAGGAGCTGAGCAATAAGCGCCTGTTCGTCGTCGACGCGTTCTGCGGCACCAACGAGGATACCCGCATGGCGGTCCGCTTCATCATGGAAGTGGCCTGGCAGGCGCACTTTGTCAAGAACATGTTCATCCAGCCCACCGAGGCCGAGCTGGAGAACTTCGAGCCGGACTTCGTGGTCTACAACGCGAGCAAGGCGAAGGTCGAGAACTACAAGGAGCTGGGCCTCAACTCCGAGACCGCGGTGCTCTTCAACATCACCTCCCGCGAGGCGACCATCATCAACACCTGGTACGGCGGCGAGATGAAGAAGGGCATGTTCTCGATGATGAACTACTACCTGCCGCTGCGCGGCATCGCGTCGATGCACTGCTCCGCCAACACGGACATGGAAGGCAAGCACACCGCCATCTTCTTCGGCCTCTCCGGCACCGGAAAGACCACGCTTTCCACCGACCCGAAGCGCCTGCTCATCGGCGATGACGAGCACGGTTGGGACGACAACGGCGTCTTCAACTTCGAGGGCGGCTGCTATGCCAAGGTCATCAACCTCGACAAGGACTCCGAGCCCGACATCTACAACGCCATCAAGCGCAACGCGCTGCTCGAGAACGTCACCCTCGACAAGGACGGCAAGATCGACTTCGCTGACAAGAGCGTGACCGAGAACACCCGCGTCAGCTATCCCATCGAGCACATCGAGAAGATCGCAAAGAACGTCAACGGCAAGTCCGCCGGTCCCGACGCCGAGAACGTCATCTTCCTCTCCGCCGACGCCTTCGGCGTGCTGCCCCCGGTCAGCATCCTGACGCCCGAGCAGTGCAAGTACTACTTCCTCTCCGGCTTCACCGCCAAGCTCGCCGGTACCGAGCGCGGCATCACCGAGCCGCAGCCCACCTTCTCCGCCTGCTTCGGTCAGGCGTTCCTGGAGCTGCACCCCACCAAGTACGGTGAGGAGCTGGTCAAGAAGATGGAAAAGGTCGGCGCGAAGGCCTACCTCGTCAACACCGGCTGGAACGGCACCGGCAAGCGCATCTCCATCAAGGACACCCGCGGCATCATCGACGCGATCCTCAACGGCGACGTGCTCAAGGCGCCCACCAAGAAGATCCCCATCTTCGACTTCGAGGTCCCGACCGAGCTGCCCGGCGTGGACAGCGGCATCCTCGACCCGCGCGACACCTATGCCAACGCCTCCGAGTGGGATGAAAAGGCCAAGGACCTCGCCGGCCGCTTCATCAAGAACTTCACCAAGTACACCGGCAACGACGCCGGCAAGGCGCTCGTCGCCGCAGGCCCGCACCTGTAAGCAAAAAATAGTTTGAGAGAGTTGCTATGCGTTTTCCGCCGCAAAAGCGGCGGAAAACGCATCAGCCATATTTTGCGGTTGCTGCGTCAACGGCGAACAAAATGGCGGTCAACACAAAATTTGGGGAAAGGGCATCGCCCTTTCCAAGAAAATTTTGAAAGGAGCAAGCAGCATGGACAAGAAGTACGAGGCCCTGTTTACCCCGTGGAAGATCGGGGACGTGGAGATCAAGAACCGCATCGTCCAGCCCTCCATGGGCGGCACCTCCCTGTTTGGCTGGCTGGAGCCATGCCACTTCGACAAGGAGGCTGCCTATCACATCCTCAACCGCGCCCAGAACAACGTCGGCCTCGTGCTGCCGGGCATGCAGTGCGTGCGTGACACCATGGGCATCCCCGGCCGCCACTGGCTCTATCAGAACAAGAAGATGTTCAAGGATCTGGCCGAGTGGCTGCCGGAGTTCCATAAGACCGGCGCGAAGCTGTTCATCCAGCTTGCCGGCGGCTTCGGCCGCTCCATGGCCATCAATCAGATGATGGTGGACATGCTCAAAAATAAGGCCTTCGGCAAGATCGCCAGCGGCATCGTGGACGTGGACTACGCCTGCGCTTCGGCGTCCGAAACGCCGAACCGCTGGTATCCCGAGCTCAAGTCCCGTCCGCTGACGATCGAGGAGATTCAGGAGATGGTGGACGCCTTCGGCAAGACCGCAAAGCTCCTGCGCGAGGCGGGCGTCGACGGCGTGGAGATCCACGCGGTGCACGAGGGCTATCTGCTCGACCAGTTCACCATCGCCAACATGAACTACCGCACCGACCAGTACGGCGGCAGCTTTGAAAACCGTTTCCGTTTCCCCGTCGAGATCGTGCAGGAGATCAAAAAGCAGTGCGGCAATGACTTCCCCGTGGCGCTGCGCTACTCGGTGGTGTCCAAGACCAAGGGTTTCGGTCAGGGCGCCGTTCCAGGCGAGGAATTTGAGGAATTCGGCCGCGACATGGCGGAGTCCGAGAAGGCGATCAAGTACCTCGGCGACATGGGCTACGACTTCTTCGACTGCGACAACGGCACCTACGACGCGTGGTACTGGGCGCATCCGCCGGTCTATATGGACCACAACTGCAACCTCGCGGACGTGGAGCACATCAAGCAGTTCACCGACAAGCCGGTGGCCTGCGCGGGCAAGATGGAGCCGGAGGTCGCCGCCGCGGAGATCGCCGCCGGCAAGCTCGACGCCGTCGCCATCGCGCGCCAGAACCTCGTCGACCCCGAGTGGATCAACAAGATCATCGATAACCGCGTCGAGGACATCAAGCCTTGCATCAACTGCCACAACGCGTGCTTTAGCTTCAACAAGTCCAAGGGCACGCCCAATATGCAGACGCTGGACGACTCCCTGCACCTCGCGCGCTGCGCGCTGACCCCGCCGACGATGCAGCACAACAAGTACAAGATCGTCCCAACCAGGCACCCGAAGAAGGTCGCCATCATCGGCGGCGGCATCGGCGGCATGGAGGCGGCGCTGGTGCTCAAAAAGCGCGGCCACACGCCGGTCATCTTCGAAAAGACCGACAAGCTCGGCGGCATGTACCTCTACGCCTCCGCCATGAGCTTCAAGGAAGCGGACAAGCAGCTGCTCCGCTGGTACGAGCGCGAGCTTCAGAAGTACGACATCGAGGTACGCTTCAACATGGAGATCAACGCGCCGCAGACCATCCGCCGCGAGTTCGACGAGGTCATCGTCTCCACCGGCGCGATGCCCAAGACGCTGCCCGTCCCCGGCTTCAACAAGACCATCAACTTCAAGCAGCTGCTGCTCAAGGAGGTCGACGCGGGCGACAGGATCGTGTTCTTCGGCGGCGGCCAGTCCTCCTGTGAGGCGGCGTATGAGATGGTCCTGCAGGGCAAGCACCCGATCATCGTCGAGTACGCCAACGACCTGATCGTCACCCCCGGCACCTGCCTCGCCAATGCCTCGTTCCTGCGTGAAATGCTGGCGTTCAAGAAGGTGCCCGTGTACCTCGAGCACACCATCACCGAGATCGGCGACGGCTACGTCATGGTCAAGCCCGCCAAGGGCGGCGACGCATTCAGGATCGAGTGCGACAGCGTCGTGAACGGCATCGGCTTCGTGCCCGCGCCGGTGGCGGCGACGGACAAGAAGGTGCATCACATCGGCACCTGCGAGAAGTGGGGCAACCTGCGCGACGTCATCTGGGGCGCGTGGGATGTGTGCATGAAGATCTGATAGGAATAAAAAGGATTGGGATTTGCTTGGCAAGTCCCAATCCTTTTGTTATTTCAAAAAATATTTTTTGGATAGCTGACAAAAAGTCTTGCTTTCTTTCGCGTTCGATGTATAATAGTGCCAATCGTTCCAAGCAAAGTTATTCCGCTTATAGTCATGTTGAACAAAAGGAGGCTGTTCCATGAAAAATTCGCAGGAAGCCCGCGTGGAAAACATCTACCAGCTCGAAGGCCGCGTCCCCATCTCCCGCGCGATCCCCTTCGGCTTGCAGCATGTGCTGGCGATGTTCGTCGCCAACATCGCGCCGCTCATCATCATCGCGTCCGTCGCGGTGTACAACGGCCAGCCGTTCAGCGCGGTGGAGACCGCGCGGCTGCTGCAAAACTGCATGATCATCGCCGGTATCGGCACGCTGATCCAGCTCTACCCGATCTGGAGGATTGGCTCGGGATTGCCCGTGGTCATGGGATTGAGCTTCACCTTCCTCGCCGCGTGCCTCTCCACCGCGTCGCAGGACTACGGCATCATGGTCGGCGGCATCATCGTCGGCGGTATCTTCGAGGGCATTCTGGGCCTGACGGCGCAGTACTGGCGCAGGATCATCACGCCGCTGCTCTCGTCCTGCGTGGTCATCGCCATCGGGCTGAGCATCCTGAACGTCGGCGTGTCGTCCTTCGGCTCCTCGGGCGCGTATCCGCTGGGCTCATGGCAGAACCTGCTGGTCGCCACCATCACGCTGGCGGCGGCGCTGGTGTTCCACACGACCTTAAAGGGCGTCGCCAAACAGCTCTACGTGCTCCTCGGCATGCTCGTGGGCTACGTCGTGTCCATCTTCTTCGGCATGGTGGACTTCGGCGTGATGGGCGACACCATCAAGGAGATGGGCGTCGTCGCCATTCCGCAGCTCTTCGCGTTCAAGCCGGTCTTCAAGCCCGGCGCGATCCTCTCGTTCTGCCTGGTGTTCATCGTCTCTGCGGTGGAGACCATCGGCGATACCACCGCTACCTGCACCGGCGGCCTCGGCCGCGATATCACGGCGAAAGAGGTCTCCGGCTCGCTGTGCGTGGACGGCTTCGTCTCCGCCATCTCCGGCGGCGTGTTCGGCTGCTCGCCCATCACGTCGTTCAGTCAGAATGTGGGCCTCATCTCCATGACGCACGTCGTCAACCGCTTCTGCATCATGTTCGGCGCGCTGGCGATGATCCTCGGCGGCTTGTTCCCGCCCATCGGCGCGTTCTTCACGACGCTTCCCGACTGCGTGCTGGGCGGCTGCACGGTCATCATGTTCGGCTCGATCATGATGGCGGGCATCCACATGATGCTCGAAGCCGGCGTCAACAACCGCAACACGCTGATCGCCGCCACGTCCATCTGCCTCGGCGTGGGCGTAACGCAGGTGGACGGCTTCTTCGACAACCTCCCCGCCATCTTCGGGGACATCTTCGCCGGCAATATGGTCGCGGGCGTGTTTGTGGTCGGACTCGTTATGGAGCTGTGTCTCCCGAAGGACCCCGCCCGCTACGAGGCGCGGCAGGAGGATATCAAGAAGTGATCTCCGGCAAAAAAGGTGCGGCGAAACGCCGCACCTTTTTCATTGCAGATAAAACGCGAACTCCTCCGCGATCAGCGTTTCGCTGTACGCGCGCAGGCGCTCACAGTAGCGCTCGTAGGCGTTCAGAATGCGCCGCGCGTCCTCCGTCAGCGCCGCGCCGCCGCCGTTTTTGCCGCCGGTGCTGGAGTCCAGCAGCTTCACGCCCAGCCCTGTCTCGGCGTTTTTCATGATCGTCCACGCCTTGGAGTACGCCATCTCCATCGCCTGCGCCGCCGCGCGCAGGGAGTGAAGCTCGTCCACATGGCGCAGCAGCTCCGCGATCCCCGGGCCGAAGCACTTTTGATCGGTGAACAGCCGCGCCGACACCACCGCGTGCAGGTTCTTTTTCATGGCAGGCACCCCCTTTTCGGAATGGTGCTATTATATCCGATTTCCTGCCCCTTGTAAAGCGCGGTCAGGTCTGTTATAATCATCCTGATATTTCCGTAAGAATAACGAAGGTGTTGACATGAGAGAAAAGACGCCGCGGGTCGTGGTCACGTTCCACACGACCGCCGAGGCGATGGCGACGGAGCGGCTGTGCCGCGACAAAGGGATCGCGGGAAAGCTGATCTCCGCGCCGCGCTCGCTGTCCGCGGACTGCGGCATCGCGTGGAGCGGCCCTGCCGCGACCCGCGCGGCTCTGGAAGCGGCGCTGACAGCGGCGGGCGTCGAATTCGCCGGCGTCCATGAGTTGACGATATGAAGATTTCACCTCTTTTGCACATCGGGCGCGGCGTGACCGCGCTCATCGGCGGCGGCGGCAAGACCACGCTGCTCTATACGCTCGCGGAGGAGCTCCGCAAAAGCGGCAGCGTGGTGCTGTGCACCTCCACGCACATCCGCGTGCCGGAGCAGTACCCGCTCATTACCGGCGGCGCGGATGAACTGCGCGCGGTGCTCACACAGTGCGGCGCGGTCTGCGCCGGAACACCCGTCGAGGACGGCAAGCTCACCGCTTCGCCGATTCCCTTCGAGGAACTGGCGCGGCTCGCGGACTATGTGCTGGTGGAGGCGGACGGCGCCAAGGGACTGCCGCTCAAGATCCATGCCGCGCACGAGCCGGTGATCCCGGAAAACGCGCAGCGCGTTGTGCTGGTCGTGGGCGCGGACGGGTTCGGAAAGCCGCTCTCGCAGGTCTGCCACCGGGCAGTGGAGGATACGATCGCCACACCGGAGTGGCTGGCGCGGCACATCGCCGCCGAGGGCTACGGCGACCGCGTTTACATCAATCAAGTGGAATCCGCGGCGGACTACGCCGCGGCGGAGGATCTGGCGGGACGGCTCGCCTGCCCCGTGGTGGCGGGGAGCCTGCATCAGGGGGTGTACACATGCTTACGTTGATCCGCGGCGCGGGCGACATCGCCAGCGGCATTGCCCTGCGGCTCTGGCGCAGCGGTATTCAGGTGGTGATGACCGAGATCGAGCGCCCCACCACCATCCGCCGCACGGTCGCGTTCTCCGACGCGGTGGTGAACGGCGAACAGACCGTCGAGGACGTGACCGCGCAGCGGGCAAGCAGCACCAAGGAAGCGTGGAAGATCCTGACGCAGAACAAGATCCCCGTTCTCGTCGATCCCGACTGCGCCTGTCTCGACGCGATCCGGCCCGACGCACTGGTGGACGCCGTCCTCGCCAAGCGCAACCTCGGCACCGCTATCACCGACGCGCCCATCGTGGTGGGCGTCGGCCCCGGCTTTACGGCGGGCGTCGACTGTCACGCGGTGGTGGAGACCATGCGCGGGCACACGCTGGGACGGGTCATCTATGACGGCCCCGCGCTGCCCAACACCAACATTCCCGGTCTCATCGGCGGCTTCGCGGGCGAGCGCGTACTCCGCGCTCCGGCGGACGGCGTCTTTCAGGGTCTGCGTCGGATCGGCGATCTCGTCGAAGCCGGCGAGGTGGTCGGCACCGTCGCGGGCATCCCCATGACGGCGACGATCTCCGGCGTGCTGCGCGGGCTGCTCGCGGACGGCGTAACGGTCAAAAAGGGTCTCAAATCCGGCGACGTGGACCCGCGCGGCAAGGCGGAATACTGCCGCACCGCGTCGGACAAGGCGCTCGCCGTCGGCGGCGGGGTTTTGGAAGCGATCTTACATTTTGAGGCGATGCATCATGGAAAATGAAGTAAAACTCACGAAGCTCGCGAAGTGCGCGGGCTGCGGCGCCAAGGTCGGCGCGGGCGTGCTGGCGCAGCTGCTCGGCGACATGAAGGTGCTGCGCGATCCCAACCTGCTCGTCGGCTTCGACAAGAGCGACGACGCCGCCGTTTACAAGGTATCGGACGAGCTGGCGCTGGTGCAGACGGTGGACTTCTTCCCGCCCATTCACGACGATCCCTATACCTTCGGACAGATCGCCGCCACCAACGCGCTCTCCGACGTGTACGCCATGGGCGGCGAGCCGAAGCTGGCGCTGAACATCATGGCGGTGCCGAAGGACATGCCGTCCGACGCCGTGCATGAGCTGCTGCGCGGCGGCTACGACAAGGCGTATGAGGCCGGCGCGATCATCGTCGGCGGTCACAGCATCTTGGACGACGAGCCGAAGTACGGCCTTGCCGTGACGGGCTTCGTCCACCCCGAGAAAGTGCTGACCAACAGCGGCGCGCAGCCCGGCGACGTGCTGCTGCTCACCAAGCCGCTCGGCATCGGCATCCTCACCACCGCCGCCAAGGTGGACATGACCTCGAAGGCATCCATGGATCTGGCGGTGCACATGATGACGACGCTCAACAAGTCCGCCCGCGACGCGATGGTCAAGTACCGCGTCCACGCCTGCACCGACGTGACCGGCTTCTCCCTCATGGGCCACGGCCTCGAAATGGCGCAGGGAAGCGACGCGGAGCTGCACCTCACCGTCGACGCCATCGACCTCATCGGCGAGGCGGTGGAGTTGGCGCGCCTCGGCGTGCTGCCGGAGGGCATGTACCGCAACCGCAGCTTTGCTGAGCCCTATGTCGACCCCGGCGACGTGGAGTTGGCGCGGCAGGACGTGCTGTATGACCCACAGACGGCGGGCGGGCTGCTCATCGCCGTCGATCCCGCCGACGCGGACGCGCTGTATGCGGAGCTGCAAGCCGTCGTCCCCTCGGCGCAGCGCATTGGCACGGTGGAGGCGTACCGCGGCGGGAAGCGCATCTTCCTGCGCTGACAAGCCTCCCCGGCAAATTGCACAATAGGCTTGACTTATCGCGCGTTATCCTTTAGAATGAATAACGAAGATTTTTGAAAGGAAGCGAAACCTCATGTCCAAGAAAATCAACCCGCTGGTACTTATCTCCGGTCTCGCCGTCGGCGTCGCGGCATTGCTGCTCACCGCCCTCGGCAACCCCGCCAATATGGGCTTCTGCATCGCCTGCTTCATCCGCGACATCGCGGGCGCGACGCAGCTACACACCGCGGCGCCGGTACAGTACTTCCGCCCAGAGATCGTCGGCCTCGTGCTCGGCTCGACCGTCATGGCGCTCGCCACGAAGGAGTTCAAGCCCCGCGCCGGCTCCTCCCCCGCGACGCGCTTCATCGTCGGTGCGTTCGTGATGATCGGCGCGCTGGTGTTCCTCGGCTGCCCGCTGCGCATGGTCATCCGCATGGGCGGCGGCGACCTGAACGCCTTCGTCGGCCTGCTCGGCTTCTTCCTCGGCATCCTCATCGGCGTGTTCTTCCTCAAGAAGGGCTTCACGCTCAAGCGCACCTATGAGGTCACGAAAACCGAGGGCTTTGCCCTGCCCGGTCTGCTGGCCGTGCTGTTCGTCATTTTCCTCGCCGTGCCTGCGCTGTTCGTGTTCTCCGAATCCGGTCCGGGCTCCAAGCACGCGCCGATGTTCGTCTCCCTGCTCGTCGCCCTCGCGGTCGGCGCGCTGGCGCAGAAGTCCCGCCTGTGCATGGTCGGCGGTATGCGCGACGCCGTGATGTTCAAGGATTTCAACCTGCTCTCCGGCTTCGGCGCGATTTTCGTCACCGTGCTGCTGGGCAACATCGTCCTCGGCAAGTTCGGCGGCTTCTCCACCCTCTCCCAGCCCATCGCCCACTCCAGTGAGCTGTGGAACCTGCTGGGCATGGTGCTCGTCGGCTGGGGCAGCGTGCTGCTCGGCGGCTGCCCGCTGCGCCAGCTCATCCTCGCGGGCGAGGGCAACGGCGACTCCGCTGTGACCGTGCTCGGCATGCTCGTCGGCGCGGCGTTTGCCCACAACTTCAAGCTCGCCGGCGGCGCGGACAGCGTCGTGGACGGCGTGTACAAGGTCGGCGGCATCGGCGCCAACGGCAAGGCTGCGGTGTGCATCGGCTTTGCGGTGCTGCTGGTCATTTCCCTGATGAACTGCTCGATGCTCAAAAAGGAGGCGAAATAAGATGATCGACGCCAGAGGTCAGAGCTGCCCGATTCCCGTGGTCATGGTGCAGCAAGAGGTCAACAAGAACCATCCCGGCGAGCTGCAGGTGCAGGTGGACGCGATGGTGTGCGTGGAGAACATCACGCGCTACGCCGCCTCGCAGGGCTACGCCGTCACGGTGAACGAAGCGAACGGTGAGTACATCCTGACGCTCAAAAAGTAAGTTTTTGCTCCAAAGAGGGAGCCGCGCGGCCGCGCGGCTCCCTCTTTTCGTTGTTCTTGTGGTAATACCACGAAAAAGCCCGCAAGCCCTTGCTTTTTGGCGGCTTCATGGTATAATGAATAAAATTGCTTCGTATTCCAAAAAGATTTTTGTAAAAATTTTGCAAAAGGAGCGGCGTTATGGCGACATTTACCGTGAACGGCAAGACCGTCACCGTGGAAAAAAATCAGAAATTGATCCGCTTTTTGCGCGATACGCTGCACCTGACGAGCGTAAAAGACGGCTGCAGCGAGGGCGCGTGCGGCACCTGCACGGTGCTCATCGACGGCAAGCCCACCAAGGCCTGCGTCCCGCAGACGGACAAGCTGGAGGGCAAGAGCATCGTCACGGTCGAGGGTCTCACTGACTGGGAAAAGGACGTGTTCACCTACGCCTTCGGCGAGGCGGGCGCGGTGCAGTGCGGCTTCTGCATCCCCGGCATGGTGATCTGCGCCAAGGGCCTCATCGACCAGAACCCCGATCCCACCCGCGAGGAGGCGGCGTTTGCCATCCGCGGCAACATCTGCCGTTGCACGGGCTACGTCAAGATCATCGACGGCATCCTGCTCGCAGCGAAGATCTTCCGCGAGGGTAAGATCCCCGCGCCGTCCGCCGACGACTGGCAGGTGGGCTCCCGCGTCCACCGCATCGACGTGGCGGAGAAGGTGCAGGGCTACGGCAAGTACCCCGACGATATCTATGTGGACGGCATGTGCTACGGCAGCGCCGTGCGCTCCCAATACGCCCGCGCGCGCGTGCTATCCATCGACACAGCCGAGGCGGAGGCGCTGCCCGGCGTGGTGTGCGTGCTGACGCAAAAGGACATCCCCGGCAAGGTCAACGTGGGCCACATCAAGAAGGATCAGCCGACGCTGATCGGCGTGGGCGAGATTACCCACTATCTGGGCGACGCCGTGGCGCTGGTCTGCGCGCGGGATCAGGAGACGCTCGACGCGGCGAAGAAGCTCGTCAAGGTGGAATATGAGGTGCTGCCCGCCGTCCACAATCCGACGGAGGCGGCGGTGCCCGACGCGCCGCTGGTGTTTGAAACCGACGAGAACAATGTGCAGGCGCACAAGCATGTCTCCCGCGGCAACGCGGATGAGGCGATCCGAAACAGTAAATATGTGCTCCATGAGCGCTTCGAGACGCCGTGGACAGAGCACGCGTTTCTCGAACCCGAGTGCTGCGTGGCGCTGCCGCTCGACAACGGCGGCGTGAAGCTGCTCACCACCGACCAAAGCTCCCACACGACGCTGCATGAGTGCGCGTCGATGCTGGGCGTGGATTTTGAGCATTGTCTGGTGGAAAATCAGCTCGTCGGCGGCGGCTTTGGCGGCAAGGAGGATATGTCGGTGCAGCACCACGCGGCGCTGATCGCCTACGTTGCCCGCGTGCCGGTGAAGGTCAAGCTGACGCGGCAGGAATCCATCCTCATCCATCCCAAGCGCCACCCGTTCTGGATGGATTTCACCATGGGCTGCGACGAAAACGGCATCATTCAGGGCGTCAAGGCGCAGGTCGTGTCCGACACGGGCGCGTTCGCGTCCCTCGGCGGGCCGGTGCTGGAGCGCGCGTGCACCCATGCCGCGGGGCCGTATGCCTACGAGAACTTTGAGATCACCGGCGACGCCTACTATACCAACAACCCGCCCGCGGGCGCGTTCCGCGGCTTCGGCGTGACGCAGACCTGCTTTGCCACCGAGACGCTCTTGAACATGATGGCAGACAAGGTGGGCATCTCCCCGTGGGAGATCCGCTACCGCAACGCCATCCGCCCCGGCGGCGTGCTGCCCAACGGACAGATCGTCGGGCCGGAAACGGGCCTGGTCGAGACGCTGGAGGCGGTCAAGCCCTACTACGACGAAGCCGTCAAAAACGGCGATCCCGTGGGCCTTGCCTGCGCGATGAAGAACGCCGGCGTGGGCGTGGGACTCCCCGACTGGGGCCGCGCGAAGCTGATCGTCGAGGACGACGCGAAGGTACATATCTACTCCGGCGCGAGCTGCATCGGGCAGGGCCTTGGCACGGTGCTGACGCAGATGGTGGTCACCAACGCGCACATCAGGCCGGAGGACATCGTCTACGAGCGCAGCAACACCTGGATCGCGCCGGACTCCGGCGACACCTCCGGCTCCCGCCAGACGCTGGTCACCGGCGAAGCGGTGCGCAGGGCCTGCGAAAAGCTGGCGGAGGCACTGCAAGGGAAAGCCCTTGCCGATCTCAAGGGGCAGGAATTCTACGGTGAATACCTCGCCGCCACAGATCCGCTCGGCGCGGACAAGCCCAATCCCGTGTCCCACGTCGCCTACGGCTATGCGACGCAACTGTGCATTCTCGATCGCGAAACCGGCAAGATCAAGCAGATGGTCGCCGCCCACGACGTGGGCAAGGCGGTCAACCCCCTCTCCTGCGAGGGGCAGATCGAGGGCGGCGTGGTCATGTCCATCGGCTACGCGCTCACCGAGCGCTACCCCATCGACGAAGCCTGCAAGCCCACGGCGAAGTACGGCACGCTGGGGCTCTTCCGCGCGCCCGACGTACCGCCGGTCAAGGCGATCGTCATCGACAAGCCGGGGCTGGATCTTGCGAACGGCGCCATCGGCATCGGCGAGATCACGTCCATCCCCACCGCGCCCGCCATCGCGGACGCGTACTACCGGCTGGACGGCGAGCGCCGGTTCAGCCTGCCGCTGAACAATACCCCCTACAAAAAGAAATAACGCGGTTCCCCGCGTTATTTCATCAAATCCCGAAGCGCTTCTCTGGTGTCCACGTCGGTCAGCTCATTTTGGTCGATCTCGCACAGCAGCAGGTCGTCCTCATGCCTGCGGATCACCGCGCTGCCGCCCACGTCGCCGGATAGGTTACATAACTCATCGTAATAGCTCCGCGGAAATATACAGGGATTCCCCCGTTTTCCACCGTGTGACGCCCCGACGATGTGTTTCGGATGGTCGACATAATATTCTATCACTTTTTCCACACTCTCCCGACGCAGCAGCGGCTGGTCGGAGACGAGGTAAAGGATGGCGTCGCAGCGCTCGTGCAGCGCCTCGGTGCCGAGGCGCACCGTATGGCTGAGTCCCCACTCGGGATGCGGATTGCGCACAACGGCAAAGCCGCGCTCTCTGGCAAGGCGCTCCACCTCGTCATACTGCGTGACCACGCAGACCGCGGCGAGCTGTTCCGCCGGCACGGCGTCCAGCGCGCGCTCGATGAGCGTTTTGCCGCCCAGCTCGGCGGCGAGCTTGTTTTCACCGAAGCGCTCGGCGTTCCCCGCCGCCATCACCACACAGCCGATGGCGTATTCCGTTTTGTTCGACATTCTCATCACCCACATTCGATTTTACAAATACAGTATGGGCAAGTCAACCCCGATTTATGAGAAGGAGGAGGGCAACCGCCATGAACAAGGTAGGCAGAAGCGAGATCCGCGTCGACGCCTTTGACAAGGCAAGCGGCCGGACCAAATACTACGAGGATCGCATGCCCGCGGACGCGCTCTACGTCCGCATCAAGCACGCGGAGATCGCCCACGGCTATGTCAAAAGCGTGGATACCGCGGCGGCCGCCGCCATCCCCGGCGTCGTGAAGGTGCTGACCTGCTTCGACGTGCCGGAGATCGACTTCCCCACCGCCGGCCACCCGTGGTCGATGGACCCCGGGCACCAAGACGTCGCCGACCGGCGGCTGCTGAACCGCCACGTCCGCTATTGGGGCGACGACGTGGCCGTGGTCATCGCGGAGAACGAGGTCGCGGCAAATCAGGGCGTCCGCGCGCTGAAGGTGGAATATGAGGAGCTGCCCTTCGTTCTCGACGTGCAAAAGGCGATGGAACCCGGCGCGCCGCAGCTCCACGAGCGCTTCCCGAACAACATCTTAAAGCACACCGACATGAAAAAAGGCGACTACCAGGCCGCCATCCAAGAGCCCGGGCTGATCTGCGTCGACAAGTGGTACGACACCCCCACCGTGCAGCACTGCCACATCGAGAACTTCGGCTGCTTCGCCTACGAGGAAAACGGGCGCATCGTGGTGGTCTCCTCCACGCAGATCCCGCACATCATCCGCCGTGCCGTGGGGCAGGCGCTGGGCCGCCCGTGGGCGGACATTGAGATCATCAAGCCCTACATCGGCGGCGGCTTCGGCAACAAGCAGGACGTGCTCTACGAGCCGCTGTGCGCGTGGTGCACCACGCAGGTCGGCGGGCGCTGCGTCCGCGTCGACTGCTCCCGCGAGGAGACGTTTGTCTCCAACCGCGTACGCCACGCCATTCGCTTCCACATCGTGTCGTGGCTGCGCAAGGACGGCACCATCGTCGCCCGCAAGGTGGAGTGCTTCTCCAATCAGGGCGCCTACGCCTCCCACGGTCACTCCATCGTAGCGAAGGCGATGGGCTCGTTCCCGCAGCACTATCCCTGTGACAACATGGAGTGCGACGCCTACACTGTGTTCACCAACCGTCCCGCGGCGGGCGCGATGCGCGGCTACGGCATGCCGCAGGCGAGCTTTGCCGACGAGAGCAACATCGAGGACTGCGCCAAGGCAATCGGCATGGACTCCTACGAGTTCCGCAAGAAGAACGTCATGCCCCAGGGCTTCCATGACGCGTTCTCCGGCAACACCAACTACTACGATACCTACCGCGAGTGCATGGCAAAGGGCGCGGAATACATCGACTTCGAGCGCAAAAAGAAGGAATACGCGAACGACACCGGCGACATCCGCCGCGGCATCGGGCTTGCGACCTTCTGGTACAACACCGCGGTGTACCCCATCTCGCTGGAGACCTCGTCCAACCGGATGCTGCTGAACCTCGACGGCACGGTGACCTTCCAGTGCGGCGAGACCGAAATCGGGCAGGGCGCGGACACGGCGTATGCCCAGATGGTAGCGGAGGCGGTGGGCCTCGCCAGCTACCGCGACGTGCGCGTGAAGTCCTGCCAGGACACCGACATCACGCCCACGGGTCTCGGCGCTTACGCCTCGCGCCAGACCTACGTCGCGGGCTTCTCCATCCGTCAGACGGCGGATATCCTGCGCGAGAAGATCTTGAAATACGCCAACGAGGTCACGCGGCAGGCGGTTGGCTGCATGGACATTGTGGACGGCAACATCATCCGCAAGGAGGACGGCAAGGTCCTCATGTCGCTCAAGGAGCTGGCGATGACCGCGCAGTACAACCCCGTCCACAGCGAGCACATCACCGCGGAGAGCACCTACACCATCCGCAACAACGCCTATTCCTTTGGTTGCACGTTCGCGGAGGTCGAGGTGGACATCCCGATGTGCAAGGTGACGCTCAAGAACATCGTCAATGTCCACGACTGCGGCAAGCTCATCAACCCCGCCCTCGCCGCGGGGCAGGTGCATGGCGGCATGTCCATGGGCATCGGCTACGGTCTGTCCGAGCAGCTGATCTTTGACGAAAAGACCGGCAAGCCCCTCAACGGCAACCTGCTGGACTACAAGCTCTCCACCATTCTCGATCACCCGCACCTCGAGGCGGAGTTCATCGAGAATCCGGAGCCGACCTCGCCGTTCGGCACCAAGGCGCTCGGCGAGCCGCCGGTCTGCTCCTGCGCGCCGGCGATCCGCAACGCGATCCTCGACGCCACCGGCGTCGCCATCGACCACAACCCCATCAATCCCCACGTCCTGTTCGCGGAGTTCTCCAAGGCGGGACTCATTCACGACGACTGGCGAGAGGAGGAGAAGTAAGCGATGTATGATATGAAGGCGCTCTATGAGGCGCACAGCATCGAGGAGGCCATCGCCTTGCGCATGGAGCATCCCGAGGCGCAGATCATTGCCGGCGGCTCGGACGTGCTGGTGCAGATGCGCGAAGGCCGCCGCGCCGGCAAAGAGCTGATCTCGATCTACATGATCGACGAAATGCGCGGCGTGAGCCTCGATGGGGAGGAAAACCTCCGCATCGGCTCGCTGACCAGCTTTTCCCACATCACCCGCGACCCGCTGATCCAGAAATACTGCAACGTGCTCGGCGAGGCGGTGGATCAGGTGGGCTCGCCCCAGATCCGCAACGTGGGCACCATCGGCGGCAACACCTGCAACGGCGTCACCTCCGCCGACTCCGCCTCCACGCTCCACGCGTGGGAAGCTATCGTGGAGCTGACGGGCAGGGGCGGCGTGCGCCGCGTGCCGATCAAGGACTTCTACATCAAGGCGGGCACGGTGGACATCAGGCCCGACGAGATCCAGACGGCGATCCTGATCCCCAAGGCGAGCTATGAGAACACCTACGGCCACTACATCAAGTACGGCCTGCGCAACGCGATGGAGATCGCGACGCTGGGGTGCAGCGTCAACGTGCGGCTCTCCGCCGACAAGCAGACCATCGAGCGCTGCCGCATCGCCTACGGCGTCGCGGGCCCGGTGCCGATGCGCTGCCCCTCCGCCGAGGCGGTCGCGAACGGGGCAAAGCCCACGAAAGCGCTCGCGCAGGACTTCGCCCGCGCGGTGCTCGACGATATCAACCCCCGCGACTCGTGGCGCGCCAGCAAGGCGTTTCGCCAGCACATCGCGGTGGAGATGGCAAAACGCGCGTTGGCGGAATCGGTCAGACTGGCGGGAGGTGAGTTGGCATGAGCGCACAGTATAAGCTGATCCATTGTACCATCAACGGCAAGGAAGTCGAAAAGATGGTGGACGTGCGCGCGTCGCTGACCGATATGCTCCGCAACGAGTACCACCTCACGTCCGTCAAGAAGGGCTGCGAGGTCGGTGAGTGCGGCGCGTGCAACGTGCTCATCGACGGCGAGGCGTTCAACTCCTGCATCTATCTCGCGGTCTGGGTCGAGGGCAAGCACATCGAGACGCTGGAGGGCCTGCTCTCCCCCGAAGGCGAGTTGAGCGACATTCAGCGCTCGTTCGTGGAGGAGACCGCCATCCAGTGCGGCTTCTGCATCCCCGGCTTCATCATGACGGCGGTGGAGATCCTCAATACCGGCAAGTTCTACACCGACGATCAGCTGCGCCGCCTGCTCTCCGGCCACCTGTGCCGCTGCACGGGCTACGAGAACATCTTCCGCGCGGTGAAAAAGACCATGTACCGCCGCCACGGCAAGCCAATCGACTTCTGAAGCACACAGTAAAACCTCCGCGGCGGTTGCCGCGGAGGTTTTCTCATGTTCGGTTTTCTTTCTGGTATTCGCCCCGGATCGCGCCGACGAGGTACAGCGAACCGAAGGCGACCACCGCGCCGTCCGCCCCCGCCGCGGCGAACGCCGCGCGCAGTCCCGACGGGATATCCGCGCAAGCCGCCGCCTTTGCGCCCCGCTTCCGCAGGTACGCCGCGAGCTCCTCCGCGTTCAGGGCGCGGTCGCTCAACGGGGTGAGACAGATGAACTCCTGTGCGAGCGGCGTCAGCAGCGCCATCATCTGCGGATAGTCCTTGTCCGCAAGGACGCCCAGTAGGAACACCGCCTTCTTCTCCCCCAGCAGCTCCCGCAGGCTGATGGATAGCGCCTCCGCGCACTGGGGATTGTGTCCGCCGTCGATGAGGAACAGCGGCTCACGCTGCATGACCTCCAAGCGTGCGGGCCACTTGACGTGCTCCAAGCCCTCGCGTACCGCCGTCTCTGGGATGTTCCAGCCGCCCTCGCGCAGCACCGCCACGGTTTCCAGCACCGTCGCGGCGTTGTGGAGCTGATGCGCGCCGAGCAGCGCAAGGCGGTACTCCGCGCCGTTCCAGCGGAAGCGCTGCCCGTCGAGACTCTGCCCCAGCGGCTCCACCTTGCGGTAATCCGCAAAGCGCAGCGGCACGTTCCGCTCTGCGCACACGCCGCGAACCACCGCCGTCACCTCGCTCGCGCCATCATAGCACACCGCGCGGCAGCCGGGCTTGATGATGCCCGCCTTGGTGGCGGCGATCTTCTCCAGCGTGTCGCCGAGGTATTCGGTGTGCTCCAGCCCGATGTTCGTGATGACCGCAGCCTCGGGGCAGTCAATGACGTTGGTGGAGTCCAGTGCGCCACCCATGCCGACCTCCAGCACCACGATATCGCAGCGCTGCTCGGCAAAGTACAGCATCGCGGCGGCAGTCACCAGCTCAAACTGACTGGGATGATCCTCCATCGCCTCCGCGACAGCGCGCACCCGCTCCGTCACGTCCGCGAGGGCTTCGCCAGGGATGTTTTGCCCGTCGATCCGGATGCGCTCGCAGAAATGCTGGATGTACGGCGAGGTGTAAAGTCCCGTGCGATAGCCCGCGGCGCGCAGGATCGCGTCCAGCATGGCGCAGGTACTGCCCTTGCCGTTGCTGCCCGCGACGTGGACGAATTTGAGCCGCTTCTGCGGGTCGCCCAGCTTGCGCAGCAGCTCCCGCGTGCGGTCAAGACCGAGGCGCGTGGTGCTCCAGCCGTAATGCTCGATGTAGTCGATCGCCTCTTGCGGCGTCATACGATCACCTTCTTGAATACGCGCTCCGAGAGCTGCGCGAGCGCGCGGATGGTCACGAACTGGACGACGCTCAAAAACGCCGACTGCACCACGCGGGTCGCCAGCAGCGGCACAAAGGGCGAGTGATAGAGCAGGTGGATCCAGTAGGTGTTGAGCAGCAGCCCCAGAATAAACTGCACGATCAGCACCGCGCAGGCGGTGCTGCGGACGCTGTTTTCCTTTTTCAGGAAGTACCCGAAGGTCAGCCCCGTCAGCGCCGCCGTCAGCGTGAAGCCCGGGAAATACGGCCCGATGGGGAACAGGATCGCGCCGAGGAAGTCCGCCAGCGCGCCCAGCACCATGGTCGGCACCGCGCCGAAGAGCATGCCCGAGAGCACCACCGGCACAAAGCCGAAGCCGATGCGGATGTTCCACGCGTTGATGGAGAGAAACCGCGTCAGCACAATGTCCATCGCCAGCAGAATGCCCAGCGTCGCCATCATTTTGGTGGAAAACAGGTTTTTGCTTTGTTCCTGACCGTTCAATTTCATAAAAAGACTCCTTTCGCAACAGTTGCCGCGAAAGGAGTTTTCCTCTTGCAGCAGCGGATGCGGGAGCAGCATCGCGGATCTTGTCCTTCGTCCGCCGACAACTTCCCATCCGGCGGCACTTGACGCGCTGTTCCCTACTCTGTTGAAATATCAGTTGTTGATGTACTTTCTCGCCAGTGGCAGCAGCACGCCGCCGACCGAGTTGCCGAGGGTGATGACGAGGATGCGGAGGATCGCCTGACCGCTCCACGCGCCCGCCATCCAGAAGTAAAACATGTCCGCGACGCAGTGCTCCGTCCCGCAGAGGATGAAGCCCATCACGCCGAAGAACAGCGAGAGATACTTCCCCGCTTCGTGGGGGTTGTTCTTGTAGCCCTCCACGGCGATGTAGATGAAGATGTTGCACAAAAGCCCCAGGAAAAAGAGGCTCACCAGACTGTCGTCCAGCTTGGTCGCGCACAGCGCCATCGCCTTTTCCGCGATGCCCGCGTTGCGGGTCATGCTGACGAAAAACGCCGTCAGCCCCGCGCCGCAGAGGTTCCCCAGCCAGATCACCGGCAGGTTTTTGGCGTATGCCGCGTCGTTGTCAAACGCGTAGCACACCTTGCCGGTGTAGAGGTTAAAGCCCATGGTGCAGACGGTGAACAATCCCACGGTAAAAACCGCCGCGCCGATCACCTTATTATCCAGCGACAAAAACGCCACGCCGCCGAGGCCGATGCTCAGACCCGCAAGAATGCCGGAGAGAAATACTTTCACCAGTTTCATTCAGCAAAACCTCTGGTACACGTCCTCGTACACTTTCTCCGCGATCGGCCAATACTTCGCCATACCCGCGTCGACGTGGGCGTTGATCTGCTCCGCGTAAGCGCGATCCTTCATCAGCTTGGTGTTGACCTTGACGTTCACCGCCGCGCCGTACATGGCGCTCCAGCAGAACACCACGCCCGTCGCCGCGTCGGAGATCACCAGCTTGCTGCCCTTTTCCGCAAATTCCTTTTGCAGCTCAATACACTCACAGCACAGGTCGAAGATCTCCAGCGGCGCGCTGGCAGCGTCCCGCAGGCACTTCTCCATAACTGTATCCCGTGTGGGATCGTCCTTGGGAATGCCATAGGCGCGGGAGAGCGGCTCGAACATGGTCGCATCATTCTCGATGCAGGCGAGCAGCTTCACGCGCAGCTCCTGCGCGCGCGCCATAAGCGCTTTGATCTCGTCCTCTACGTCAGCATATTTCTTCTTGCCGACGGTCAACTCGCCCACCATGTCGCCCAGCGCAATGCCGATGGCGCCGACGAGGGCGCTGGCGCCCCCGCCACCCGGAACGGGCGCGGGGGACGCAAGCTGCTCGGTAAAACTATGAATAGAACTATCTAACAAGTCCATAAACAAGCCCTCAATAAAGTTCTTTTGCTTACTTTTCTTTCAAGAAAAGTAAGTTAGAACAGGCCGGAGATGACGCCGTTCTCGTCCACGTCGATCTTCTCGGCGGCGGGAACCTTCGGCAGGCCCGGCATGGTCATGATGTCGCCGGTCAGCGCCACGATGAAGCCCGCGCCGGCGCAGATCTTCAGGTTGCGGACGGTGATCTCGAAGCCCTTGGGCGCGCCCAGCAATGCCGCGTTGTCGGAGAAGGAATACTGGGTCTTCGCCATGCAGATGGGCAGCTTGTCAAAGCCGAGCTCGGTGATCTGCTTGAGCTGCTTCTTGGCGTTGGCGTCGAGCACCACGCCGTCGGCATGGTAGACCTTCGTGGCAATGGCATTGAGCTTGTTCTCGATGCTGTCCTGCTCGTCGTAGACGAAGGAGAAGTGGTTGGGCTGCTCGCACAGGCGCACGACCTCTTCCGCCAGCGCCTTGCCGCCTTCGCCGCCCTTGGCCCAGACTTCGCTGAGCGCGACGTTGACGCCGAGCTCCTTGCACTTCTTCTCCACGAGGTCAAGCTCCGCCTTGGTGTCGGTCGGGAACGCGTTGATCGCGACGACGCAGGGCAGGCCGTAAACGTCCTTGACGTTGGAAACGTGCTGGAGCAGGTTGGGCAGGCCCTTTTCGAGGGCTTCGAGGTTCTCGCCGTTGAGCTCCGCCTTGGGCACGCCGCCGTGATACTTGAGCGCGCGCACCGTCGCGACGATGACCACCGCAGACGGACGCAGGCCGGACATACGGCACTTGATGTCGATGAACTTCTCCGCGCCGAGGTCAGCAGCGAAGCCGGCCTCCGTCACGGTGTAGTCGCTGAGCTTGAGCGCCATACGGGTCGCCATCACGCTGTTGCAGCCGTGGGCGATGTTCGCGAACGGGCCGCCGTGGATGAACGCGGGCGTACCCTCGAGGGTCTGGACGAGGTTGGGCTTGACAGCGTCCTTGAGGAGCGCGGCCATGGCGCCCTCCGCCTTGAGGTCGTGCGCGGTGATGGGCGCGCCCGTGTAGCTGTAGCCGACGATCATGCGGCCGAGGCGCTCCTTGAGGTCGGTGATGCCGGAGGCAAGGCACAGCGCCGCCATGACCTCGCTGGCCACGGTGATCTCAAAGCCGTCCTCGCGGGGCACGCCCTGCACGCGACCGCCGAGACCGTCGACGATGTGGCGCAGCTGGCGGTCATTCATATCCACCGCGCGCTTCCAGGTGATGCTCTTCGGGTCGATGCCGAGGACGTTGCCCTGCTGAATGTGGTTGTCCAGCATGGCGGCGAGCAGGTTGTTCGCCGCGCCGATGGCGTGGAAGTCGCCGGTGAAGTGGAGGTTGATGTCCTCCATCGGGACGACCTGCGCGTAGCCGCCGCCGGCGGCGCCGCCCTTGACGCCGAACACGGGGCCGAGGGAGGGCTCACGCAGGGCGACGATGGACTTCTTGCCGATGGCACGCAGACCGTCGGCGAGACCGACGGACGTAGTGGTCTTGCCCTCGCCCGCGGGAGTCGGGGTGATGGCGGTGACGAGGATCAGCTTGCCGTTGGGCTTGCTCTCCAGATCCTTGAGCAGCTTGTAGTCGACCTTGGCCTTGTAGTTGCCGTACTGTTCGAGATACTTCTCGTCGATACCGGCCTTGGCCGCGATCTCCGTAATTTTACGCTTTTCGCACTCCTGCGCGATTTCGATATCAGTCTTGATGCCCATGCGTATCTCCTCCGTTATTATGGTTTGTTTGCGCGTTCTGTCCGTATTGTAACCACAGCCGCAAAATTTGTAAATGACTTTCTTTTTTTCATTTTGCCCTAGGGCTTTTTTTGAGAAAGCAAAAGCCTATAAAGCTTAAAAAACGAAAGCGGCCCGCAGTTGCCGGACCGCTGTTCGCTGCTATGGGATCGGCAGTTCCTTCGCGGCAAAGAACGTTTTGAGCTCCACCGACGTGCGGGAATCACCGTACTGCTTGATCTGCGAGAGCAGGTCGTCCAGCGCGTTGGTGTCCCGCACCGCGAAGCGGAGCATGGCGTTGTAATGCCCGATCACGTGATAGTGCTCCGTGATCTCCGGCTTCTGCTCGCAGAACGTGCAGAACGCCGCGTATTTGTCCGGCTCCGGCGCCACCATGATAAATCCGGTGATGCCGCAGTCGAGGCGCGTCCGGTCCACGCTGATGCGGTAGGAGCGGATGATCCCCTCCTCCTCCAGCTTGCGGATGCGCTCTGCCACCGCGGGAGGCGTTAGCCCGACCTGCTCGCCGATGGCGCGCAGGGTCATGCGGCAGTCCTCCTGCAAAAGATTCAAAATTTTATAGTCTGTCCTATCCACAGGGTATGCCTTTCCGGAATTACACCACAACGCCCTTTTTCACAACGGTTTTCACAAGATTGCTGCCCACGCGGTAGCAGATGTAGTCGAGATCCGGCGCGTTCCAGATCACGAGGTCGCCCTGCTTGCCGGCTTCCACGGAGCCGACCTTGTCCGCCATGTCGATGGCGGCGGCGCCGTTGAGCGTCACCGCGGTGAGCACCTCCTCGGGCGTCAGCTTGTACTTGAGGCAGCCGAGATTGATGACAAACTGCATGTTGAGGCACGGGCAGGAGCCGGGGTTGAAGTCCGTCGCCATGGCGACGGACACTCCCGCCTTGACCATATCCCGTGCGGGCGCGAACACCGCGCCGAGGTTAAAGCTGGTGGCAGGCAGCAGGCAGGCGATCACGCCGCCCTTCGCCATGCTGGCGATGCCCTCCGGCGGACAGACGATCAGATGCTCCGCGGAGATCGCGCCGATCTCGCCGGCGAGCACGCTGCCGCCGATGGCTTCGATCTCATCGGCGTGGATCTTCGGGCGCAGGCCGTACTTGAGGCCAGCTTCCAGAATCTGACGGGATTCTTCCGCCGTGAAGGTGTCCGCCTCGCAGAACACGTCGCAGAACTTGGCGATGCCCTGCTCCTTGACGAGCGGCATCATCTCCTCGCACACAAGGCGCACGTACTCGTCGCGGTTCTGCTTGTACTCGGCGGGGACAAGGTGTGCGCCCATGAAGGTCGCGACGAGGTCGATCGGATGACGCTCATTCAGGTCGCGGATCACGCGCAGCTCCTTGAGCTCATGCTCGGTGGCGAGGCCGTAGCCGCTCTTGGCTTCGCAGGTGGTCGTGCCGAAGCGCAGCATTTCGTTGAGCGCGTCCTCCGCCTTCGCCGCGAGCTCCTCCTCCGTAGCGGTGCGGGTGGCGTTGGTGGTGGACTGGATGCCGCCGCCGGCATTCTGGATGTCCAGATAGCTCGCGCCGTGGAGCTTGAGGCCCAGTTCATTCTGCCGCCAACCGCCGAAGATGAGGTGCGTGTGCGCGTCCACCAGACCCGGCGTGACCAGATTGCCGCCCGCGTCGATGATCTCCGCGCCGTCCGCGCCCTCCGGCTTGCCGGTGCCGACGGCGGCGATGACGCCGTCCTCGATCCGCACCCACGCGTCCTTGAGGAACCTGATCTTTCCCTGCTCCTCGCCGCGGTGCGCCGCCTTGCCCTCGGGCGTTGCCAGCATGCCGATGTTTTGGATCAACACTTTTTTCATATGTCTTATCCTTTCAAGGGAGAGGGGCGCGCCCCTCTCCCTTTGGGTTGTCTTAGCCTTCCACGCTCTTGAGCGCGTCCTCGACGAGCTTGTCATCCGCGAGGTACGGCATGGTGATGTGATCCTGGCCGGCGTACATCTTGTTGTACTCGGCAACGGTGGTCATGGCGTTCTCGTTGCGCGCCCAGCTGCGGCGGGAGACGCCGATCATGGTATCCCAAGGCATCGCCATCTTCAGGATGGTGTCCACGCGCTCGGAGCCGTCAAGCACCATGCCGAAGCCGCCGTTGATGGCGCGGCCGATGCCGGTGCCGCCGCCGTTGTGCAGCGCGATGTAGCTCATGCCGCGCGCGGCGTTGCCGGCGTAGCACTGCGTCGCCATTTCGGCCATGATGTTGGAGCCGTCCTTGATGTTGGAGGTCTCACGGAACGGCGCGTCGGTTCCGCCGGTGTCGTGATGGTCGCGGCCCAGAATGACCGGCCCGATCTCGCCGTTGCGGACCATCTCGTTGAACTTGAGCGCGAGGTTCATGCGGCCCATGGCGTCCTGATACAGGATGCGGCACTGGGTACCGACAACCAGCTTGTTCTTCTCCGCGTCGCGAACCCAGACATAGTTGTCGTAGTCCTGATAGCGGCGGTTGTGCGCCTTGATATACTCGGCGGCGGCCATATCGGTCTTGTGCAGATCCTCGGGGTTGCGGCTCAGGCAGCACCAACGGAACGGACCGTAGCCGAAGTCGAACAGGCACGGGCCGAGGATATCCTCGACGTAGGACGGGAAGATGAAGCCGTCGAGGTCGTTCTCGCCGTTCTTGCAGATGCTCTTCACGCCGGTGTCATACACGGCCTTGAGGAAGCTGTTGCCGTAGTCGAAGAAGTAAGTGCCGCGCTCATGGAACTTGCAGATCATCTCATAGTGATGCTGCAGGGTCTTGTCCACCAGCTTGCGGAAGCCCTCGGGATCCTTGTCCAGCATTTCGGTGCGCTGCTCGAAGGTGAGGCCCTGCGGGCAGTAGCCGCCGTCATAGGGGACGTGGCAGGAGGTCTGGTCGCTCATGAGGTCGACGTGGACGTTCTTCTCATAGAGGTACTCGAGCAGGTCGACGATGTTGCCGTGATAGGCGACGGCGCAGGGCTTGCCCGCCTTCTGATGCTCGAGGGCGATGTTGACCGCCTCCTCGAGGCTGCCGGTGCGGTGGCTGACCCAGCCCTGCGTGTAACGGGTGTCGATACGGGAATCGTCGACTTCGGCGATGATGGACGCAGCGCCGGCGATCTCCGCCGCCTTGCCCTGCGCGCCGCTCATGCCGCCAAGACCCGCGGAGATGAACAGCTTGCCCGCGAGATCCTTGTCGTTGGGGATGCCCAGCTTCAGACGGCCGGCGTTGAGCAGCGTGTTGAACGTGCCGTGGACGATGCCCTGCGGCCCGATGTACATCCAGCCGCCGGCGGTCATCTGGCCGTAGTTGGCGACGCCGAGCGCAGCGGCGCGGTTGAAGTTCTCCTGATCGTCAAACGTGCCGACCATCAGGCCGTTGGAGATGATGACGCGCGGCGCCATCTTATGGGAGTGGAACAGGCCCAGAGGATGGCCGGACATGACGACCAGCGTCTGCTCGTCGGTCAACTCCTCGAGGTACTTCTTGATGAGGCGATACTGCATCCAGTTCTGGCAGACCTGACCGGTTTCGCCGTAGGTGACCAACTCGTAGGGATACAGCGCCACGTCGAAGTCGAGGTTGTTGTCGATCATGACCTGAATGGCCTTGCCCTCGATGCACTTGCCCTTATACTCGTCGATGGGCTTGCCGTAGAGCTTGCCTTCGGGACGGAAGCGGTAGCCGTAGATACGGCCGTGCTCCTCCAGCTCCTGCGCGAACTCCTTCGCCATCTGCGCGTGATGGTCGGGATGGATGTAACGCAGGGCGTTCTTGATGGCGAGCAGCTTGTCCGCCTGGGTCAGGTGGGATTCGCGGCGCGGCGCGCGGCGATACTGCGGGTCCATCTTGGGATACTCGGGCAGGTCATAATCCAGCTTGATGGTCATGGCCTCGTTCGCAAGGTCTTTCATGATGCGTCCTCACTTTCAATCATTTTGTGGGAAAACGCCAAAATTTAAGCGTTTCCTCATTTCTGTCTTGTATTATACAGCAAATCCGCTATAATGAAAAATATTTCGTTGATATATTTGCTATACTATCTTTGTATATGGAGGAAACGGTTATGACGATCCGTCAGTTGGAGTACTTTTGTGCGGTCGCAGAGGAGCGGAGCGTGTCCGCCGCGTCGCGGAAGCTGCACGTCGCGCAGCCCCCGATCTCCCGCCAGATCGCGCTTTTGGAGCAGGAGCTGGGCGTGGCGCTGTTCCGCCGCGGCAACAAGGGCATGCAGCTCACCGACGCGGGCACAAGCCTCTATCAGCAGGGGCGGGCGTTCATCTCCGACCTCGATCAGCTCGCGGAGCATGTGCGCTCGCTGGGCGCGGGCGTGCGCGGCTCGGTGCGCATTGGCGTGCTGCACTCCACCGTGCCCTACACCCTGCCGTTTCTGCAAGCCTACCATGAAGCATACCCGCAGGTGGAGCTTTATATCCGCCTCGGTTCGCCGCAGGACCTGGTCGCCGATCTCAACCGTGGCGAGTTGAACGTGCTGTTCCTGCGCGCGGGCGTCAAGGAGACCATCGGCTTGCAGGAGCGCATCGTGGGCGAGGATCGGCTCAAGCTCATCATGACCGCCGCGACCGATCCCGCACCGGAGCTGGACGCGATCCCGGTGGAACGCCTGCGTGGCGTGCCGATGTGCCTGCTGCGCAGCGACGACCTGTGGGGCTACACAGAGGTGCTGCTCAAGGAGTGCCAGCGCAGCGGCTTCACGCCGAACGTGGTCTATCAGTGCTACGACACCACCATGCCGATGCAACTGGTGCAGTCCGGTCTCGGCGTCAGCTTCCTGCCGGAGAGCATCGTCGAGACCCTCCCCCACGCCGGGATCTACGCCAAGCCGATCCAAGGGCTGAACGAAAAGTCCTACGCTGTGCTGGCGTGGAGCAAGACCGGCTACCTCTCCGGCAGCGTGGAGCTGTTCACGCAGTTCCAGCCGTAAGCGCAAAAAGAGCCGCGATCTTGCGATCGCGGCTCTCTTGTTGATTCGCTTATTCGAAGTCGGGGATGAACTTCTTGACGATCTCCAGCAGCTCGCCGGAGCGGATCATCTCCTCGCATGCGCGGATGTCGGGCCAGATCTCGCGGTCGATCTCGTAGAACGCGACCTTCTCGCGGACGTGGTCATAGATCGCCTGGTGCAGCGGGGTGATGCCGTTGCCGTGGGTGCCCACGCGGCGGCGAATGTCGATCGCCTGACAGGCGGTCATCAGCTCGTCAGCCAGCACGTCCTGCGTGTTCTTGAGGATCATGCGGGCCTTGCGCGCGGCGGTGGTGCCCATGGAGACGATATCCTCCTGGTTCGCGGAGGACGGGATCGAGTCTACGGACGCGGGATGCGCGTAGACCTTGTTCTCGCTGACCATGGACGCCGCGGCGTACTGCACAATCATGAAGCCGGAGTTGACGCCCGCCTGCGTGGTCAGGAACGGGGTCAGGCCGTTGGACAGCGCGGCGTTGACCATACGCTCGGTGCGGCGCTCGGAGGAATCCGCCAGCTCGGAAGCGGCGATGCCGAGGAAGTCGAACGGCAGCGCCATGGGCTCGCCGTGGAAGTTGCCGCCGGAGATGACCGCCTCATCGTCGAGGAACATCAGCGGGTTGTCGGTGACGGCGTTGAGCTCGATCTCGACCTTCTCCTTGACGAAGTCCAGCGCGTCACGGCAGGCGCCGTGCAGCTGCGGCACGCAGCGGAGCGCGTAAGCGTCCTGCACGCGGTCGCCCTGCGCCTTGTCGATGATCTCGGAGCCGTCGAGCAGCTTGCGCATGTTGGCGGCGACGAGCATCTGGCCCTTCTGGCCGCGAACCGCATGGACGCGCGGATCGAAGGCGGAGCGCTGGGCGGTCAGGCCCTCGAAGCTCAGGGACGCGATCACGTCGCCGAGCTGCGCCGCGCAGATGGTGTCATACAGCGCCAGCGCGCCGACGGAGGTCATGGCGCAGGTGCCGTTGGTCATGCCGAGACCCTCTTTGCTCACGAGGGTGTCGAGCGTCTTGATGCCCGCCTTGGCCATGGCTTCAGCGCCGCTCATGCGGACGCCGTCATACCACGCCTCGCCCTTGCCGAGCATCGGCAACGTCATGTGCGCCAGAGGCGCGAGGTCGCCGGAGGAGCCGAGGGAGCCCTTCTCGGGGATGATCGGGGTAACGCCCTTGTTGAGCATCTCGACGAGCATCTCGACGAGCAGCGGACGTACGCCGGACACGCCGCCGCACAGGGCGTTGGCGCGCAGCAGCATCATGCCGCGGGAAATCTCGGGCGCGTAGGGATCGCCGGCCGCCGTGCAGTGGCTGAGGATCAGGTTGGTGGAAAGCTGATTGGACATCTCCTTGGGGACGGCGACCTTCTGGAACTCGCCGAAGCCGGTGGTGATACCGTAAGCGACGCGGCCCTCGGCGGCGATCTTGTCCGCCAGCGCGCGGGACTTCTTCATCGCCTCGATGGCGCTGTCCGCCAACTCGACCTTGGCGCCGAAGCGCGCGACGGCCACGAAGCTCTCCAGTGTCAGGCTATGGCCGTCCATCACGATCTTCTTGATCGCGGAAGGATTCATGATCATAATTCTCTACCTCACTTTTTTAATCGATGCCGTGACGCAAAAATGCGCCACTAAAGGCAAAAGACCTTTGTGACGTGTGAGAAAAGTACGGGACGCGGTTCTGATCCTCCGCTTGCCCAGAGCGGACGCCGCTTCCTGTAGATGGGAAGGCTTTCTGCCCCCTCAACTGCAATTAGCATACCCCCGCTTTTGTCTAATGTCAACAGTTTTTCATTGGAAATTTTAAAATTTTTGTGCATTATATCAATATTGCAGTACCGTGATACTGTAGTAAAGCGCCCGTGCAAAAGAATCGACCACCCTGAAAAGAGCGGCCGTTTGCATCTTATTTCTTTTTGTTGCGGTTGCGGATCGCCTCCGCCTTGTCGCGGGTGTCCTTGCCGTTGAAGATGCGGATCTCGGGGTTCTGCTTCTTCGCCAGCTTGACGATCTCCTTGGCGTCCTCATTGGTGAAGTAGTTGCGCTTGGTGCGGTCGCCCTTGGTGAAATAGAGGATCATGCGGCCGCTGCCGGCAGGGTCCGGCTCATGCGTCACGGCGTAGATGTCCTTCCAGTCCCAGCGCTCGTAGTTCGTGGTAATCTGCATCTGGTGGTAGATTTCCAGCCCGCGCTCCGTCACCGTGACGTATTTCTCCATCAGCATCGCCAGCGCATAGAGTACGGCGAAAATGAGGGCGATCTTCCACCGCGTCAGCATGCCGCCCAAAAACAGCACGGCAACCACGAACCAGCCGCCGTATTTGATGCGGTTGTTCCGTTTGAGCGTATCAACGGCGGAATACTTGGGGCCGGGAACGGATTCCCACGGCAGCACGGTACGGCGCATAGCGTTTCTCCTTTTCATGGATAAGGCGAGGGGACGAGCCCCTCGCCTTATGTAGTATCACAGATCAGCTCAAAAATCAAGCCTGGGGCTTGGGAGCCTTGCCGGCAGCGCGCATGGCCTCGAGCTGCTTGCAGGCATACTCGTGAGCCTCCGCGGGAGCAGCGGCAGGAGCCTTCTTGACGGTCTTGCCGAACAGGTTGGTGTAAGAACCGTCAGCCCAGAAGATGTTGCGGCCGAGGAACGCGGTGATGAACGCGTAGATCGGGTTGAGCAGGTTGACGAACGCGAACGGGAAGTAGACGAACGGGTGGATGCCCAGAACGCCCATCTGATACGCGCCGCAGCCGGTCCAGGGGAACATAACCGCCCACAGCGTACCGGCGTCTTCGAGGGTACGGGAGAGCATGTTGCGCGCGAGGCCCATCTCGTCGTACTTATCCATGTAGAGCGGGGCGGGAACGCTGACGCCGAGGAACTGGTCGCCCATCGCGGCGTCGCAGAAGATGGAGGTGATCATCGTGGCGAGAATGAGCTGCCAAACGGTCTTGATCTTGTGCTTCAGGCCGCCGAACAGAGCCTCGACGCAGCCCGCGCGCTCCAGAGCGCCGCCGTAGGCGACCGCCAGGATAACGAGGTTGATCGTCCACATGGTGTTGTCCATGCCGCCCTTGGCAAGCAGCTGGTTGACCAGCTCCGCCGCCTCTTCGGTGACAGCGCCGCCGGCCTCGGCCTCGAGCCAAGGACCATAGTGCAGGATATCGAAGATGTCGCTCAGGCCATAGCCCATGTCACGCTGGAAGATCAGCGCGAAGATGACGCCGGTAGCGACGGAGATCATGATGCCGATGAGGCCGGGCACCTTGAGGACGCAGACCACGATGATGACCACGATTGGGATGAGCAGCGCGACGTTGATGTTGCAGACCTGCTGCATCGCCGCCTGGATGCCCTGAGCGAGCTCGGGATCATAGTTGGAAACATCGACGTTCAGGCCGAGGACCGTGTAGAGGATGACCGCCAGCAGGAAGGTCGGGCCGGTGGTGGAGACCATCGCGTTGACGTGGTCGAACAGGCCGGTGTTGGACACGCCCGCGGCGAGGTTGGTGGTGTCGGACAGCGGGGAGAACTTATCGCCGACATACGCGCCGGAGATGATCATACCGGCGGTCATGGCGGGATTGATGCCGAGGCCGGCGCCGACGCCGAGCATCGCGATACCGATGGTAGCGGTGGCGGTCCAGGAGGAGCCGCACGCCAGACCGACGATCGCGCACAGGCAGCAGCCGATCGGCAGGAACAGCTTCGGGGTCAGAAGATTCAGACCGTAATAGATCAGAGCGGGGATGGTGCCGGACATCATGAAGGACGAGATCAGAAGACCGACCGTCATGAGGATCAGCAGCGCTTCCAGGGTGTTGTACAGACGCTCGAGCATACCGGCGACCATGTCGGAGAAGCTGTGACCGCACAGCCCGCCGATGGCGCAGGCAACGCACATCGCAACGATCAACGGCATATGGGCGTCGACGTATTCGCCCTTGGTCAGGCCGTAGATCATGAGGCCCGCCATCACGATGATGGGCAGCAACGCCTCAAATACGTTCGGGAGTCTTACTTTCTTTTCACTAGCCATAGAAAAATAACCTCTCTCTCCATTTTTTCTTTTCCGTCTCACGGGAAAACCGTTTGGGCAAACGGCTCTCACACACCTCCCCGCTTCGGCGGAGCGCCGACGCGGAGACCCGCGTCAACGTTTACGAAGGTACTATAACACAACTGTCCGTTAATTTCAACAAAAAATTTGTGGTTCCTAAAAACTTTTTTGTATTTCATGCAATTACTACAGTTTTTTGTTACTACTTTACCTTGTTATTGCGCTAATGCAACGTATTACTTGACAATTTCAGGGCAAGTGCGTAAAATACCATTTAACAAGCTTTTGGAGGGATTCTCAATGGAAAAGATCAAGGCACGTACGCTCTCCGGATTTATGGAGCTGCTCCCCGGGGCGCAGATGCAGATGGAGCGGATCATGGAAATCATTCGCTCGTCCTATTCCTTATATGGATATACCCCGCTGGACACTCCTCTGATCGAGGCCAGCGAGATTTTGCTCGCCAAGGGCGGCGGCGAGACGGAGAAGCAGATCTACCGCTTCACCAAGGGCGACACCGACCTGAGCCTGCGCTTTGACCTCACGGTGCCGCTGGCGAAGTACGTCGCGCTGCACTACAACGAACTGGCGTTCCCGTTCAAGCGTTTCCAGATCGGCAAGGTCTACCGCGGCGAGCGCGCGCAGCGCGGGCGTTTCCGCGAGTTCTACCAAGCGGACATCGACATCATCGGCGACACGCAGCTCGACATCGCCAACGACGCGGAGATCCCCGCGATCATCTACACGGTGTTCTCCCGTCTGGGCCTCAAGCGCTTCCAGATCCGCATCAACAACCGCCGCATCCTCAACGGCTTCTACGCCATGCTGGGCCTGACCGGCAAGGCGGGCGACATCATGCGCACAGTGGACAAGCTGGAGAAGATCGGCGTCGACGGCGTCCGCGCCATTTTGGTGGACGATCTGGGCCTCACCGCCGGACAGGCGGACGAGATTCTCGGCTTCACAGGCATCCGCGGCACCAACGACGAGGTGCTGAACGCGCTGGAGGGCTACCGCGGCCGCAACGAGCTGTTCGACACCGGTCTCGACGAGCTCAAGACTGTCACCAAGTACCTCGGCGGCTTCGGCGTGCCGCAGGACAACTTCGCGGTGGATCTCACCATCGCCCGCGGCCTCGACTACTATACCGGCACAGTGTATGAAACCTCGCTGCTCGACCACCCGGAGATCGGCTCGGTCTGCTCCGGCGGCCGCTACGACAACCTCGCGGAGTACTACACCGACCGTCAGCTGCCGGGCGTGGGCATCTCCATCGGCGTGACCCGCCTGTTCTACGTTCTCGGCGAGCAGGGCATGCTCAACGACAAGGTGCCCATGGCGCCCGCCGACGCGTTGATCCTGCCCATGACCGAAGACCTCTCTGCCGCCGTGGAGCTGGGCACCACGCTCCGCAATCGCGGCCTGCGCACGCAGCTCTACACCGAGGCGAAGAAATTCAAGCAGAAGATGAACTACGCCGACAAGCTGGGCGTTCCGTTCGTGCTCTTCCTCGGCGAGGACGAGATCAACGCCGGCGTCGTGACGCTCAAGAACATGAAGTCCGGCGAGCAGGAGAAGCTCTCCCCCGCCGACGCCGCGGACAAGATCGCCGCCTACGTCGACGAGCAGAAGCATGTTCCCTCTGTCCTCGACATCTGATTGAGAAAAGAAAACAGCCGCTTCCTAATGGAAGCGGCTGTTTTTGATGTAGGGCTTACTTTTCTTCCTTGTTGTTCTTGCGATCCAGCACGGTCTTGTAGCCGTTCGCCCCGTAGTTGAGGCAGCGGTTGACCCGCGTGATGGTCGTGGAGGACACGCCGATCTTGTTGGAGATCTGAGAGAAGGTGTTACCCCCGTAAAGCTCCTCCGCCACCTGGAAGCGCTGCGTCATGGCGAGGATCTCGCTGAATGTGCAGAGATCGTCGAAGAAGCGGTAGCACTCTTCCTTGTCTTTCAGAGACAAAATTGCCTCAAACAGATGATCGGTCTCCTCGGACTTCATTTTGCTCTCGTACATATTGTCAACCTCCGCGCTGAATTGGTTTCACTTTTTTGTCGTATATTCATAAATATTATACGCACTTCAACGCTTCATTGCAAGGGCTCCCGACTTTCTTTTTTTTGCTTTTTGTCCCGACTGCTGAAAAAAAGAAAGTGAATTTGCGGAAAAATCAAATTGAACGTGTTTACGAACCGCCCCGCCTAGCGCTATAATAGACCTATCCCATTAAAATTTTAAGGAGGATCCCGTCATGGCAAAGCTCGTAGAATGCATCCCCAATTTCAGCTGCAGCAAGGAAAAGGACGAGGCGACCTACAACGCGCTCGTTGAGGCTGCAAACAGCGTCCCCGGCTGCACCCTGTTTGACGCGCAGACCGACGGCAACCACAACCGCTGCGTCTTCACCCTCGTCGGCTCTCCCGAGGCGATCGAGGAGGTCACGTTCCGGCTGACCAAGGTCGCCACCGAGCGCATCGACATGCGCAAGCACAAGGGTGAGCACAAGCGCATGGGCGCTACCGACGTTATTCCCTTCGTTCCGCAGATGGACGTGACCGTCGAGGAGTGCGTCGAGATGTCCAAGCGCGTTGCCCAGCGCATCTGGGATGAGCTGAAGGTTCCCTCCTTCCTGTATGAGGACAGCGCCACCCGCCCCGAGCGCCGCAACCTCGCCACCTGCCGCAAGGGCGAGTTTGAGGGTATGCCCGAAAAGCTGCTCGAGCCGGACTGGGCGCCTGACTACGGCGAGCGCAAGATCCACCCCACCGCCGGCATCACCGCCATCGGCGCGCGCATGCCGCTGATCGCGTTCAACTGCAACCTCGCCACCTCCGACGTGGAGATCGCCAAGAAGATCGCCAAGGTCATCCGCGGCTCCTCCGGCGGCTTCCGCAGCTGCAAGGCCATGGGCTTCATGCTCGAGGACCGCGGCATCGCGCAGGTCTCTATGAACATGGTCAACTTCGAGGACACCCCGCTCTACGTCGCCTATGAGATGATCAAGAGCCTCGCCGAGCGCTACGGCACCACCGTCATCGAGAGCGAGATCGTCGGCCTCACCCCCGCCAAGGCCATGATCGACTGCGCCGAGTTCTACCTCAAGGCGAAGGACTTCGACTGCAAGAAGCAGGTCATGGAGTATCACCTGATCGACATGAACCACTGACTTTTCTTGAAAGAAAAGTCAGCAAAAGAACTTGAATGCGCCGCGGCATTGTACCATCGCTGCGGCTTGCATGAGAAAGGATTTTTTGCCATGAAACTTGCTGATATGACCGTCACCCAATTCGTCGACACCGTCGCGTCCGACGCGCCGGCGCCCGGCGGCGGCTCCGTCGCCGCGCTGGCCGGCTCCATCGGCGCCGCGCTGACCGCCATGGTCGGCAACCTGACGCAGGGCCGCAAGAAGTACGCCGAGTTTGCGGAGTACGCCGCCGAGGTGGAGAAGAAGGGCAACGCCCTTAAGGCTCGCCTCCTCGACGTGATGGATCGCGACACCGAGGCGTTCAACGTGGTGAGCGACGCCTTCGGTATGCCGAAGGACACGGACGAGCAGAAGGCCACTCGCTCCGCCGCCATTCAGAACGGCCTCAAGGCCTGCACCAAGACCCCCATGGAGATGATGGAGGTCATCGACGAGACCGTTACGCTTGCCGTGTCGCTTCTGGAGCATGGCTTTAACGACACCTCTGCCAGCGACCTCGGCGTCGGGTTCTTGAGCCTCAAGGCAGGTATTCAGGGCGCGTGGCTGAACGTGCTGATCAACATCGGCTCGATCAAGGATCAGGACTTCGCCGCGGAGTACCGCAAAAAGGGCGAGGCGCTGCTCGCTCACGCCCTGCCGCTGTGCGACAAGAGCTTTGAAAAGCTCGTCGCCATGATCGACGGCTGAACCATGGAACCTGTGATTACCATTCTGCGTCCCGCCGACTATGTGACCACCCAGTGGTCCGGCGGCTCGACGACGCAGCTCACCATTGCGCCGGAAAAAGCGGTCTATGCCGACCGGGACTTCCTCTGGCGCGTCAGCAGCGCCACAGTGGAGCTGGATGAGTCCGACTTCACGTCGCTGCCGGACTTCCACCGCTATATCTCCACGGTGCGCGGCGACATGGTGCTCTCCCACAACGGCGGTACGGAGCTGACGCTCCACCCCGGCGACGTCCACGACTTCGACGGTGGGGATGACACCCACTCCCGCGGCCGCTGCACGGACTTCAACCTGATGCTTCGCAAGGGCAGGGCGGACGGCGTCATGGGCGCGCTGCGCCTCAAGGCCGGCGATACGCCCTTTGCGCCGGAGGCAAAAGCGGAATCCATCCTGCTCTTCTGTGCAAGCGGCGGCTGTGTTGCGCGTTGCGGCATGAAGGAGTACCACTTCGTCAAGGGAGAAAGCCTGCTGCTCCATGGCAATGCCCCGCTGATGCTTTATTGCAAGGAGCCCTCGCTGGTGATGACTGCGCAGATGTGGACCATCTGAATCATGTAAAAATTCCTGCCGAATCCATTCGGCAGGAATTTTTTTCTTTTGCATAATCTATTGCCTTTTCCGCAGTTCCCTGTTATAATTAGTTTCAATCTATTTATTTGTATCCAATCCATTTAGGAGGCAGATATGGCAGAGGCATTCAATCTCCAGGATCATATTTCAAAGGGCGTGGAAAAGATCGTCACCGACACGCTCAAAGCGACGCTCACCGACCCGCGGGAGAGCGCGTTCATGGTGAAGTTCGCCGCGGCGAGCCGCAGGGCGACGCAGACGCGCCTGAAGTTCGCCGAGCAGGGCGAGCAGATCCCCTCATTCCTCATTGCCAGCATCACCAGCAGCTGCAACCTGCACTGTGCGGGCTGCTACTCCCGCTGCAACGACGCAACGGTGGACGCCGAGCCGGTGCAGCAGCTCACGGGCGAAGAGTGGCTGCACGTGTTCCGCGAGGCGGAGGATCTGGGCGTCAGCTTCATCCTGCTCGCCGGCGGCGAGCCGATGCTGCGCCGCGACGTGATCGAGGCGGCGGGTTCGATGCCGAACATCCTCTTCCCCATCTTCACCAACGGCACGTACTTGGGCGACTACTACTTAAAGCTCTTTGACAAGTGCCGCAACCTGATACCAGTCATGAGCATTGAGGGCGACCGCGAGACCACCGACGCCCGCCGCGGCGAGGGCGTGTACGACAAGCTGATTGCCAACATGGACGCGTTCCACGAGCGGCATCTGCTCTTCGGCGCTTCCGTCACCGTGACCACAGAGAACATCCGTGAGGTCACGTCTCCGGAATTCCTGCAAACACTGACCAGCCGCGGCTGCAAGCTGGTGATCTACGTCGAGTTCGTCCCCGTCACCGAGGAGGCGCGCCACCTCGCCCCCGGCGACGCGGAGCGCGAGTATCTGAAAAAAGCCATGGCGAAGCTGCGCACGGTCGAGCCGGACGTGATCCTGCTCTCTTTCCCCGGCGACGAGCGCGCCGATGGCGGCTGCATGGCGGCGGGCCGCGGATTCTTCCACATCAACTCCCACGGCGGCGCGGAGCCTTGCCCGTTCTCGCCCTACTCCGACGTCAACGTCCGCGAGGCGGGGCTGCGTGAGGCGATGCACTCCCGTCTGTTCCACGCGCTGCGCGACGGTGATTTCCTCGACGACGATCACATCGGCGGCTGCGTGCTGTTCGAAAAGCGGGCGCAGGTCGAAGCCATGCTGGCGGCGGAAAACGCGTAAAAGCAGCAAAAAGCTCTCCGATCGGAGAGCTTTTTCTTATGCTTCGTTTTTTAAGATGCCGCCCAGAACTTCCATCAGCCGCGCCACGTCGATGGGCTTGGCCACATGGCCGTCCATACCCGCCTCCAGCGCGGCTTTTTTGTCCTCGTCGAAGGCGTTGGCGGTCATGGCGATGATCGGGATCTGCGCGTTGGGCGAGCCGGATGCGCGGATTGCGCGGGTCGCCTCGTAGCCGTTCATGGTGGGCATCTGCACGTCCATCAGCACGGCGTCGTAGTATCCCGCCTCGGCGGTCGTGACCTTCTCCACGGCTTCGGTGCCGTCGCAGGCCTCCTCCACCTCGAAGTCGTTCATCTCCAGCACCGCCACCGCGATCTCGCGGTTCATCTCGATGTCGTCCACCAACAGCAGCCGCCGTCCGGCGAAGCTCACCGGCGCGGCCTCGATATCCTGCGGCTTGTGCTCCTCCACGGAGCCGAGCACACGCGTCAGTGCGCCGTAGAGCTCCGAGAGGAACAGCGGCTTGTTGCAGAACGCATTGACGCCCGCCTCGATCGCCTCGTCCTTGATGCTGGGCCAGTCGTAGGCGGTCATCAGCAGGATCGGCGTATCCTCGCCCACCTCGGCGCGAATCTGCCGCGCCACCTCAATGCCGTTGAGGTCGGGCAGCTTCCAGTCCACAATGAACACGCGGAAGCCGTCGCCGCGCTCCCGCGCCTGCTTGGCGCGCAGCACCGCCTCCTTGCCGGAGAGCGTCCACTCCGGGCGCAGGCCGATCTGCGTGAGCAGCGTCGTCGCGCTGTCGCAGGTGTTGAAATCGTCGTCCACCACCAACGCGTGCAGGCCCGTCAGCTCCGGGATGCGGCGGTCGGGCGCGGCGGCGGATTGCAGGCGGAAGCTCACGCTCACGATGAACTCCGACCCCTTGCCCTTCTCCGTCTCGACGCGGATCTCGCCGCCCATCATGTCGACGATGCTCTTGGTGATCGCCATGCCGAGGCCGGTGCCCTGAATGCCGCTGACGGTGGAGGTCTTTTCGCGCTCGAACGCCTCAAATACGTGGGCGGCGAACTCTGGCGCCATACCGATGCCGTTGTCCTTGACGCGGAACTCGTAGTTCCCGCGCTCGGGATCGTCACTTTCCAGCTGGCAGACGCGCACGGCGATGTGCCCGCCGGCGGGGGTGTACTTCACGGCGTTGCTCAACAGGTTCAGCAGCACCTGATTGAGGCGCAGCTTGTCGCAGTAAACGTCCTCGTTGATGACGTTCAGCGCGTCCATGGTCAGCTCCTGCTGCTTCGCCTCCACCTGCCCGACGATGATGGTGTTCAGGTCGTGCAGGATCTCCGGCAGCGAGCAGGGCTTTTCCTCCAGCTCGATCTTGCCGCTCTCGATGCGGCTCATCTCCAGCACGTCGTTGATGAGCGAGAGCAGATGGTTGGACGACGAGCGGATCTTGCCGAGGTACTCCGTGACCCGCTCGGTGTCCGAGGGATCGCGGATGGCAAGGTTGGTGAAGCCGATGATGGCGTTCATCGGCGTGCGGATGTCGTGGGACATATTGGAGAGGAACGCGCTCTTGGCGGCGTTGGACTTCTCCGCGATCCGCGCCGCCTCGCGCAGCTCGTCGCTCTCGCGGGACTTGCGCTCCAGCCCGATGAGCAGAAAACCGCCGAAAAATACCATGACCGCCAGAATAGCGAACACCAGAATGACCAGCAGGCTGATGCGCTGCACGCCCTGCATGACGACGGTCTTGGGCACATAGCCCACCAGATGATAGTCGGTGCCGTCGATCACCGCAGCGTAGAGCATGACCTCGCCGATGCTCGTGTTGCGGAACACCGCCGCGCTGCCCGAGGTATAGAGCGTGGTCTCCAATACCTGGATCCCCCGCGCGGCGGAGGGCTCCTCAAAAACCAGGTGCTCCGTAGAGTCCGGCGGCAGCGAGGTCACGATCACGCGGTCGTCCATGTCCTCCACGCGCGTGCGGCCGCTGCCGCTGTAGCTGTTCACGCCGAAGCGCTGGTACAGCACCTCGTCCGAATAGAGACAGTAGACCACAAAGGCGACGTTGCCCTCCCGCATGGCGGGTACGGCGAACATCAGCCCTTCGCCCGCGCAGTAGGAGATCGCGTTCTCGCCGTGGACGGCGCGCTCGATGCAGGGAAAGTCGTCGATGCTGTAGGCCCGTCCGTAGAGGGAGCTGCCGTCGACGTACTGCACGCCGATGCGCGCGTCGCTGTTTGCCGCGTCGACCGCGCGCAGCGCCGCGGTGCGGTCGCCGTCGATGTGGGTCAGCTCGCTCGCCACGGTGTAGAGCGCGGTCAGCTCCACCTGGAACTGGCGCTCGGTCAGCTCCGCCAGCGTCTCCGCCTGTTTCTCGCCCTGCACCTCCATGTAGCGGTTGAGCAGAACGTTCACACGCATGTAGAGAAACAGCCCGATCATGATCAGCGCCAGCAGCAGCATAGCGAGCGTGCGGAGCAGGCGGCGCACCCGCGGGTCCGCAAATCGAATTTTGCCAGACTCGTTCATTCCATCACCACTCCGTCCACAAACCAGTTCATCTCATAGAGCAGATGCGCGTCCGATAGGTTCTCCCCCGCGTGCACGCGCTCAACGCCGGTATTGTCCGTCACTGGGCCGAAGAACACGTCGTAACTGCCGCCCAGCAGCCGCTCCAGCTCCGCGCCAACGATATTCTTTGTCTCCTCGCTCACTGCGTCGGAGATCGGGGCGAGCGCCACCATGCCGGTACGCACGCCCTCCCAGTAATGCTTGCCGACGGAGCGGTTGCGTTCGATCTCGTCGACGCGCGCGGCAAAGAACGGCTCCCAGTTGAACACGCAGCAGGTCAGGCAGGTGTCCGGAAACAGCGCGCGGTTGTCCACATTCGAGCCGACGGTATAAACGCCGCGCTCGTCCGCCACGCGCATGGGGGAGAGCGGGTTCACGTGCTGGCTCAGCACGTCGATGTCGTGGGCGTCCAGCAGCGCGGTGGTGACCACCGCCGCCTTCTCGCTGTCGTTCCAGTCCTCCGTGAGACGGACGTAGACCACCGCGTCGGGGTTGACCTTTTTCACGCCGATGGTGAAGGCATTGAGCTGACGCACCGTCTCCGGCGTCAGGAACGCGGCCACATAGCCGATCTCGTTGGTCTGCGTCTGCGCGCCCGCGACGATGCCCGCGAGGTAGCGCACCTGATACAGCCGTCCCAGATAGGACGACAGGTTCTCCGCCGTCACGGTGCCGGAGCCGTTGTAAAACTCGATGCTCGGATACTCCTCCGCCAGCGTCAGCAGGTAGTCGTCGTATAAGTAATTGTCGCAGACGATGACCTCGCAGCCGTTTGCGATCATCTCACCAACCAGCTTCGGGAAGTCGTCGTCCACCGGGACGTTGTCCCGTGCGTCGATCTTGACGCCCGCGTACTCCGCGGCCTCCGTCAGGCCGTCGTACTGCGCCTGCGTGTAGCTGCGGTCGGTAAAGCTGCCGTTCATCACCACGCCGATCTTCGTCAGCTCCCGCGCCTTGAGCGTCTGCGGGTGCTGATTGAGGATCACCACGCCGCCGAGGATCAGGCAGGCGCCGATGATGAGCAGCAGATAGCCCGCTTTTTTCATGGTCCCGCCTCCTCTGCTCTTATAGTCAAGTAGAATCAGGTCTCGCTTCCGGTGACGGTCTCACCCTTCCAGTCGATGATCCCGCCGATTTCGTAGATATTGGTGTAGCCCTTTTTCGCCAGATACTCCGCGGCGTCCTTGGCGCGGCGGCCCGTCCGGCAGTAGATCAGGATGATCTGGCTCTTGTCCGGCAGGCGCTCCAGCTTGCCGTCCTTGATGTCGTCCACCGGCAGCAGGATCGCGCCGGGGAGATGCTTTTCCTCGAATTCCTCTTTGGTCCGGACGTCGACGAGCAGATGCCCGTCGTCCGCGGCGATCATCTCCGCCGCGTCGTTGATCTCCATGGTCTGATAGTCCGTTTTGCTTCCGCAGGCGGCGCAGAGCGCCATGGTCAGCGCGAGCAGCAAAGCAAGCAATGAAACGCGTTTCATGATTCCTCCCGGGTAAATACACACAGCTTCTGAGTTGCTTCTTACTTCCTCAAAATTTGCGCAAGCGTTTTCATCAGCTTATCCACGTCGATGGGTTTTGCGACGTGGGCGTTCATGCCCGCCTCCTTTGCATTTTCAATATCCTCGCTGAAAGCGTTTGCGGTCATCGCAACAATGGGGATCGACGCGAGCGCGGCGTTGTCCAGCGCGCGGATCGCCCGCGCCGCCTCGTAGCCGTTCATCACCGGCATCTGAATGTCCATCAGCACGGCGTTATAGTATCCCGGCGCCGAGGCGGAGACCTTCTCCACCGCCTCGCGTCCGTTCACGGCGGTCTCCAGCGTGAAGCCCGCCGCGCCGAGGATCTCCTGTGCGATCTCGCGGTTGATCTCGTTATCCTCCACCAGCAGCAGCCGCATGGCGTCGAACGCCGGCGCGGCCGGCTCCGCCGTTTCGGTCTCATTCTCCCGCTCCGTTCCGCTCCCGCTTTGCAGTGGCAGCGTCAGGCGGACGACGAACTCCGTGCCCGCGCCCGGCGCGGTAATGACCTCAATGCTGCCGCCCATCATATCCACGATGCTCTTGGTGATCGCCATGCCAAGGCCGGTGCCCTGGATGCCGCTGACCGTGGAGGTGCGCTCGCGTTCAAACGCCTCGAACACGCGGGCGGCGAACTCCGGCGACATGCCGATGCCGCTGTCCTTGACCCGCAGCTCGTACTTGCCGGAGCCGTCCGACTCGTCCCCGATCTGCCAGAGCGTCGCGGAGATGCTGCCGCCCTGCGGTGTGAACTTATAGGCGTTGCTCAAAAGGTTGTGCAGTACGCGGTTAAAGCGGTTTTTGTCGCACAGCACTCGGCTGTTCCGGACCTGCGAGGAATCGACGGTGAACTCGATCTGCTTTTCCGCCATCTGGGTGGCGAACATATCGCGCGCCTCGTCAAGCGTCTCGCGGAGATCCATCTCCACCGGCTCCAGCTCCATGCGCCCGCTCTCGATGCGGCTCATCTCCAGCACGTCGTTGATCAGCGCCAGCAGGTGGCGGCTGGACGCCTTGATCTTGACGAGGTACTCCCGCACCTGCTCAAAGCTGTTGCCCTCGCGCTCGGCAAGGCTGGTGTAGCCGATGATGGCGTTCATCGGCGTGCGGATATCGTGGGACATATTGAACAGGAACGTGGTCTTGGCGCGACTGCTCTCCTCTGCGAGGGCGCGTTTGACCTCCTGCTCCCTCTCCCGCTTTCGCACGGAGTCATAAATGCCGGTCATGATCAGCAGCGCCAGCACGACAAGCACCATCTGGATCAGGCTGTTCTTCGCCAGCGTGCTGTTCACCTGCTCCAGCTGCTTTTCTATATAGTATTCCGCGTCCTCCTGCTCGTTCTCATCCATCTCGATGCCGTGCTCCGCCAGCTCCGCGACGTTGTACTCGCTGAGATTGCGCAGCACCTCGTGCGTCGTGTCCTGCGTCGCCTGCTTGACCCACATGAGCGTCGTGAAGAAAATGAGGAACAGCAACCCGATCCACACCACCGTAGACTTGCCGAAGCGCCGCTCCGTATCGCGGCTGAACATGAAGCGGGAGTAGACGAAGCCGAGGATGCTCCAGCCCGCGAGGATCAGATAGGATTCCGTCGCCATCATCTGGGCGGAGGACGCCATGAAGTAGAAGAAGAACACCAGCGACATCACAAGGCCTACCGCGCCGGTGAACTGAACGCCGCGCCTGCCGGAGCGCCGGGCGTTGACAAAGGCCGCGGCGGAGGTGTAACCGTAGGCAATGGTTGCGCCGATGGTGTTGACGTCGACGATCCAGCCGATGGCGGTCCTGCCGATGAACGGGACAAAAAGCGAAATGCCGATGAGAAAGAGCATTGCGTTCCTGGGATTGTGGTCATCGTTGAGTTTGCCAAACCACTTGGGCAGGATACCGTCCTGCGCCATGGAGTAGAGCAGGCGGCTCGCGGCGATGTAGTTGCCCACAAGGCCCGTGATGATCGCAGCCGCGGTGGTGACGACCAGCAGCACCAAACCCAGCTTGCCCATCACCGTCTCCGTTGCGTAGAATGAGGGCAACCCCTTCAGGCCGCTCTGCGCCCCAAGGTTTCCGATATATTCCGCCCAGGATTGGTAACTGCCCGGGTGGACGGACGCCGCCATGAACGTGAGCAATATGTAGGACACTGCGCCGGTCAACAGCGCCGCCGCCATGATCCAGATGACCTTTTTCGGAGAGAATTTGAAGCCTGCGGCGGAGTTGGACACCGATTCAAAACCCGCAAACGCCCACGGCGTCAGCGCCACAATGACCGCAATCTGACTGAAATGTCCGCCCTGCCGCGGCGCAAAGGCAGGGGTCATCACAGCGGCCATTGCGCCCTCGCGCCCCAGCACTGCCGCGGCGCAAGCCACGATCCCCGCGAACAGCAGGATCGCCAGCACCGTCTGGATCCACGCCGCAAGGCGCTTGCCGCGGATGCAGACGAAGCCGAAGATCAGAATCGCCGCCATGGACAGCAGCACTTCGCCGAAGTAGACGTCGTAGCCCAGAAACCAATAGTGGAAGCCGAACTGGAACATACCACCCAACAGATTGCGGCCGATCAGCGCCAGCGCCGTGGCATTTGCCCAGATGATGGCGATGTAAACCAGCATCAGAAACCATGCGCTGAGGAAGCCGTGGTCATAGCCGAACGTGCGGATCGAGTATGTCAGCGTACCGCCCGCGTCCGGGTACTTGTTCATCAAATAGTGATAGTTCACGCCGATGATCAGCATGACCGCCGCGCCGATCACAACGCCCAGCGCCGTGCCCAGCGGCCCGGCGGCCGGCAGAAACGTGGTGCCCGGCATCACGAACGCGCCCCAGCCCACCGCGCAGCCGAATGACAGCGCCCAGACGCTCAACGGCGACAGGTAGCGGGTCAGTCCGCCGCGATCAGGATTTGCGTGATTGTCCATAAAGGGATACCTCTTTTCGATTGCCCATGCGTGTTGCTCTGTTGAAACGGCATAACTGCCCTTTTACACTATCCGACATCATATCACGACGGGCGGCGGAATACAAGCCTTTCGCGATTGAAATCGCCAAAAGCTCCATTCGCCGCGGGTGCGCTCCACGGGATTGCGAGCGTACAAAACGGCAGCATACAGAACTATCCCCGCTTTCTCCCTGTGACCGTATAGATCATGCCCTTGACCTGTCGGGAGTCCGCAACGGCAAAGCCCGCGTTTGCCATCATTCTCTCGATCCCTTTGCGGTTCGTCGTGCGGCAGTCGCCGCTGCGTATCAGCTTAAAAAGGATATGAAAATCTACACGATTGGAAATTTCAAGGTCTCCTCCGCTTTTTTATCCATATAAGCGGGGCATTACCTTAGAAAAGGGCTCCGAAGCGTTCTGCTCCGGAGCCCCATTTGTCAGGCTTCTTTTGCCAAAATATCCTGTATTCCTGTTCTTAAGTCCGCGATCGTGTATTGCTTCATTTCGTTCTCCATCGCGGTTTGGATGTCCTTCAGCTTGTCATCCAGAAGCGCATGGATGTTTCTCCCCACGGGGCACTGCGGACTCGGATTTTCATGGAACCGGAACAGGGCTCCGCCCTCCACCGGCTCTATGGCCTGATACACGTCGTAAAAGGATATTTCCGAAAGCTCTCTTGTCGGCGAGATCCCGCCGGTTCCCCTTGCCACCGTGATCAGTCCGGCGCCTTGCAGCTGCGCGAGTATCTTCCGAATGATCACCGGATTGGTTCCTATACTCTCTGCGAGAAAGTCGCTCGTCACCTTATGTTCGCCCTTGAACGTCTCTACACAGGTGAAGATATGCAAAGCCACGGTAAATCTGCTTGATATCTGCATATTGCCACCTCCGGCTGCCATTCTACATCATATCCGCTGTTATTTCAACGGTTACATTAGAATTTACCGTTTTGGTTCTGCCAGGTCTCCTTGTCGGCAAGCGTTTCCATGACGTCCCAGTGCTCCGCGATAAAGCCATTCTCCACGCGGAACAGATCGTAATAGGTGGTCGGAACGCCGCCAAAGGAACCCTCGCTGCAAGCAAGGGCATAGTCGCCGTCGGCAAGCACCATGTGCGTTTTGTCGTAGACCATCGCAATGCCCTGCTTCACCATCGCTTCCAGCGCCGCGCCGAGTCCGGAAAGTCCGTCAGCGATGGAAATATTGTGCTGAATGTACTTATCGCCGTCATAGTAGGAGGTCAGCTTTTCGGGATGCTCTCCGCGGAGCACGTCGCCCACAAATCCGGCAACGATACGGCGAGTCTCTTCCCGATCAACGTCTTTCTTTTCCAAGGTGCCGTCGATCTGGGTGTGGCCGGAGGGATTGGGAGCGGCGACGCTCTGGAGATTATCCCAGTGCTCGTCGATCTTGCCGTCGGCATTGAAATGGAACACGTCGAACGCCACCTGCTCACCGGCTCCGGCGAAATTGTAAACGGTCTGAAGAAACACGCAATCGCCATCCTCAAACGCGCGGATATTGTTGACCGTCGATTTGACGGGCGCCTGCTGAAGCCCCGCAACCGCGGCCACGAATGCGTCGGCGCCGGTGCCGAACGCAAGGTTGTGCTGCTTATACTCTGGGGCGAGCAAAGACTTTGCTTTTTCAAGGTCTCCGGAAACAAATGTGCCGATCAGTGCCAGCGCCTTTTCTTTGTTTGTCATGATAGTGTCCTCCTTCGATTTTTCAAGCCTTATTTAATGTAACCGTCGCGGTTTCATCTTACATGCACAATATAGCATAGCCTAGTTGTAATGTCAATAGTTACATCAATTTTTTTTGAAAAAGCTTTCCCCTGCTGTCACCGGAAAATGAGGGCATTCTGTACGAAGCTGCAGCGGAACGTTGTTCGCAACAAACGCTCTCGTTCCGGTCTCATCGCACGTGGAGAACCGTTTTTCCTCTCGAACCGCCGACCGCGACCTTTTTGAGCGCGGCGTCGACGTCCTTCAACTCAAACACGCCGTCCACCGAGGGACGGATCGCGTGCAGCGTGAGGATATCGGACGCCTCGGCAAGCTGTGCGCCGTCGGCGTGGACGAAGATGAAGTCGTAGGTCTGATCGTTCTTCGCCGCCAGCTGATCGTACTTTCTGCCGACGAAGCCGAACGCCAGCTTCATGATCGGCGAAGCGCCGATGCGCTGTCCGAACGCCGTGTTCGGGCCGCCGCGCAGCGATACCAGCCTGCCGCCGCGCTTGAGGATCGAAAACTGCTTTTCCAGCTCCGCGCCGCCCAGCGAGTCGATCACATAATCCACGTCGGAGAGCACCGCGGCATAATCCTCTTTTTTATAGTCGATGAACCGATCCGCGCCCAGCGCTATGACGCGCTCGGCGTTCCTCGCGCTGCCGTTGGTGATAACCGTCAGGCCGTGCGCCTTCGCCAGCGGGATCGCCATCGCGCCAAAGCTGCCCGTGCCGCCGGAGATGAAGATCGTCTTCCCCGCCTGCGCATCCATCAGCTCCAGCGCCTGCATGGCGGTCAGCGCCGTCAGCGGTACCGCCGCGGCTTCCTCGTCGGTCAGATACTCCGGCGTCCGGGCAAGCGCCGACTCGTCCACGGCGACGTATTCCGCAAACGCACCGATGCGGTCAAGCGGGAGGCGACAGTAGACGCGCTCGCCGGGCTTGAACTTGGTCGCGGACGCGCCGGTCTTTTCCACGACGCCCACGCACTCGTTGCCCATGATGAGCGGGGTCTTATAGGGCACGATCGCCTTGACCTCGCCATGAGCAATCATGTTGTCCAGCGGGTTGACCGCGGCAACACTGACGCGCAGCAGCACGTCCTTCGCGCCGACGCTCGGCGTCGGCTGCTCGCCCACTCTCAGGTGCGGTTCTTCCTTGCTGTAACGCTCCAACCATGCAGCTTTCATGCCTGTTCCTCCGTCCAAGTGAATAGATAGCGATAATTCTCCGGCGCGCTGGTATCGGCGGGCGCGTCCATGACCTTCAGCGAACCGGCAAGCCCCTGCTCCCAAGCGGTCAGGCAGAAGTGGTTCGCGCCGATGCCCACGTCCACGCGCTGGATGATCGGGGGATCGATTTCGCCCTTTCCCTCGCCCGCCTTGGCATAGAAGTGAAACGCGCCGTCGCGGCGCAGCACCCGCCACGGCTGCGCGTTGGTGGCGGACGGCGCGAAGCGCAGCATTTCGAGCGGCTGGGCGTAATTCCCTGCCGCTCCGCGGCTCATCGGCGTCTGAAAATCACTGTCAAAAAACAGTTCGCTCCAGTCCTTGCGCTGGTTGGACTTCATGCTCGAGCGCATCAGCGATTCACTGATGGCACGTTTCTCCGCCGGATAGCCGATGGGGGAGATCACGGGCATCCACTCGTCGTCGCCGACCTGCATCGCGCCGGTGAACGCCTTGCGGTCAAAGGTCGCCGCGAGCCAGCAGGTGCCGACGCCTAGGTGCGTCGCGTACAGCACGAGCTGCTCGAAGCTGTAGCCCACCGCTTCGAGCGACAGCGCGCCCTTCGGCACCGTAACGCCGAGGAAGGTCTTTGTTCCCTTGATGACGCCGTAGGTCCCCAGCTTTTTCGCCGAGCCGTCGCCCGTTTCAAGCACACGCACCGTCACGGGAACGCCGAACGGATTGCGGAGGTCTTTCGCGTAAGTCGTCAACTTCTCCAACGTTCCCTCATCCAGAGGTTTTGCGTCAAAGGTTCTCACGCTGTGCCGTTTTTGGATCGTATCGCATACCGGAAAATCAGAAAACATCGTCGTTCCTCCCCGTTCATTGTTGTTGATTCATTCTACAATAACAAGGCAAATCTGTATATTCGCAAAATTCATGTATTGCGAAATAGGAAACAAATCTTTATAATTGTGCAAGCAAGGATGGTGATGGGTTGTGATCGAGATGTGTACGGCGATCCGGTTACAGATCAGCTTCGTGCCGTTGTGTCGTTTTATGTCGGTGGTCTGATCAGCTATGTCGAGCGCGCGCTGATCGACGCCGACATTCCGACGCCGGAGCAGAGCGTGGAGCTCTTTGAGCTGTGCATCCCGCGCTGCATGGCGAAATACTTATAGCGGATTCCCTCTTGACAAGTGACCGTTCGTTCTCTATAATGCAAGAGAACGAACGGTCACTTGTTGTTTGGGAGGTTGCACGATGGCAAGGGATACCAAGGAAAGAATTCTGGCGGCGGCACTGGAGATGTTCTCGCAAAACGGCTATGCGGGGACGAATATCCGCGAGCTGACCGCCTCTCTGGGGCTGGTCAAGTCCGCGATGTACCGCCACTTTGAAAGCAAAGAGGAGATCTGGAACGCTCTGCTGGACGAGATGATCGCCTACTACGCCGAGCGCTTCGGCTCGGCGGAGCATCTGCCGCCGGTGCCGGATTCCTTGGAGGCGCTGGTGGCGATGACGATGCGGATGGTGGATTTCACGGTTCACGACGAAAGGATCATCATGACGCGAAAGCTGCTGACCATCGAGCAGTTCCGTGACGAGCGGGCGCGCGATCTGGCCACCAAGCACTTTCTCACAGGGCTCAAGGAGATGTTCACGCATGTTTTCAGCGGCATGATGGAAAACGGTCTGCTCCGCCGGGACGATCCCGCGATGCTGGCGTTCGCCTACACCGCGCCGATCTCGACGCTCATTCACCTCTGCGACCGCGAACCGGAGAAAACGGAGGACGCCATCGCGCAGATCGAGGCGTTTAGCCGGCACTTTATCAAAACCTACGGGGCATAACAGGAGGCAGCGACCATGAGCGAAACGGCAATGCTGGAAGTCAGGCACTATTCCAAATCCTACGGCGGCGGGAAAAAGGCGGCGGACGATGTGAGCCTCACCGTCATGGGCGGAGACATCTACGGCTTCATCGGTCACAACGGCGCGGGCAAATCCACGACGATCCGCGCCGTGGTGGGCGTGCTGGACTTCACCGAGGGCGACATTTTCATCGACGGGCACTCCGTCAAGACGGAGCCGATGGCGTGCAAGCGCGTCACGGCGTACATCCCCGACAATCCCGACCTCTACGAAAATCTGACGGGGATTCAATACCTGAATTTCATCGCGGACGTGTTCGGCATCGGCGCCGCGGAGCGGGAGGCGAGCATCCGGCGGTACGCCGACCGGTTTGAGATCACCGCCGATCTGGGCGGACTCATCAGCGCTTACTCCCACGGCATGAAGCAGAAGCTCGCGATCATCTCCGCGCTGATCCACCACCCCAAGCTGCTGGTGCTGGACGAGCCGTTTGTGGGGCTCGATCCGAAGGCGTCGTTCACGCTCAAGGAGATCATGCATGAGTTGTGCCGTCAGGGGACGGCGGTCTTTTTCTCGACGCACGTGCTGGACGTGGCGGAAAAGCTGTGCAACAAGGTCGCCATCATCAAGCACGGCAGGATCATCGCCGCCGGCACCATGGAGGAACTGACCGCGGGACACTCGCTGGAAGAGACGTTTTTGGAGGCGGACGGCGATGAAGCATAACGTTCTGCTGCTCAAAACGCTGCTGCTCTCCACCAGCGCGCGCAACATCTACCGCTATACGACGGACAGGAAAAAGCGCAGGCGCATCGCGGGCGGCACCGTCGGCGTCGTGTGCCTGTACGCCATGGTCATGGCGTACAGCTTCGCCATGTGCATGGGCTACGGCAGCGTGGGGCTCATTGACGCCGCGCCGGTGCTGTGCGCGCTGACGGTCAGCGCGCTTGCGTTCCTGTTCACGTTCTTCAAGACCAACGGGTATCTTTTTAACTTCAAGGAATACGACATACTGATGTCGCTCCCCTTTGAGGCGGAAACCGTCGCGCTCTGCAAGTTCCTCTACATGTACGTCAAGAGCCTGCCGTGGTATTTGAGCATCTCGCTTGCCATGCTGATCGGCTACGGCATTTACGCCCGACCGGCAATGTATGTGTATCCGCTCTGGGTCGTGCTGTCGTTCTTCCTGCCCGTTGTCCCGATGCTCGTCTCCGCCTTTCTGGGCTTTCTGATTGCCAGAGTCAGCACGGGATTTCGGAAAACCAATCTCATCCAGACCCTCCTCACGTTCCTCTTTGTCCTGTTCTGCTTTTCCCTGCGCTTCATCATCGAGGATCTCTTCCGGGACGACAAGGTGGAAGCGACGCTGGAGGCCGCCTCCGTGATGACCGCGAATGCGGCGGCCGTCTATCTGCCCGCGAAGTGGTTTGCCGACGCGGTCACAATGCGCGCTCCATTGGACGCGCTGCTGCTGATCGGCGTGAGTACACTGCTGTTCGCAGCGGTGTTCCACATCGTCGGTAAATCGTACCGGAACATCAACTCCGCGCTCAAATCCCACGCTGCGGCGAAACGCTATCAAATGACCACGCAGAAGCAGCGCAGTGTCACCGCCGCCATCGCATTTAAGGAATGGAAGCGGCTGACCGGCTCCACCGCCTACATGGTCAACGGCGCCATGGGCGAGGTGTTGGCGGTGCTGCTGGGCCTCGCCACGCTCCTCGTCGGCTTCGATCGCATCGTCGCCATCGTCACGCAAAACGCCCCCTTCGACGCGGCGATCCTCCAACCCGCGATCCCGTTCATCGTCTATTTTCTCGTGGGCATGATGGCGACCACGGCGTGCTCCCCCTCGCTGGAGGGCAGGAACTGTTGGATCGTCCAGAGCCTGCCCATCGAAACCAAGACCCTGTATCAGGGCAAGATGCTCTTTAACATGATGCTGTCCGTGCCGGCGATGGCGGTCTCGACCCTGTGCCTGTGCGTCTCCGCGCGGGTCCCGATGCTGAATACGCTGCTGTATCTGCTGCTCGGTCTTGCGCTGTGCGCGTTTTCGACGGCGTGGGGCTGCGTCTGCGGCGTCCGGCACATGCGGCTGGACTGGGAGAATGAGATCGAGGTCATCAAGCAGGGCGCGGCAGTGGCGATCTATCTGCTGCCGAACATGTTCGTGGTCATGGGGCTGACCGTGCTGGCGGTCGTCCTCGGGCTGCACACGGATCATCGGTTGCTGACGCTCTTGTTCACCGCGATAGCCGCGGCACTTGCCGCGTTGAGCTACCGGCGGGTGATGATTCTCTCCCGCCGCTGATTGGTTAGGAAAGGAAACGGCATGGTTCTATACATTCACGGCAAAAGCGGCAGCGCGGCGGAGAGCGAACACTATGTGCCGCTGTTTCCCGGCAGCAAGGTCATCGGTCTGGAGTATCAGACCTTTACCCCGTGGGAAACGGGGAAGGAGATTCTGGACGCCGTACGAAAGCTGAAAGCGGAGTACAGAAGCGTCACCCTGATCGCCAACAGCATCGGCGCGTATTTCAGCATGAACGCTGGGATCGACACAATGATCCGCAGGGCGTATTTCATCTCCCCCATCGTTGATATGGAAAAGCTGATCGCTGACATGATGCTGTGGTCCGGCGTGACAGAGGCGGAGCTGGAAACCAAAGGCGTGATCCGTACCGCTTTCGGAGAGGATTTGTCCTGGGAGTATCTCTGCTATGTGCGAAGCAATCCCATCCGGTGGGATGTGCCGACGCAGATCCTCTATGGAGAAAACGATAACCTGACCTCACCGGAAGCCATCCGCGCCTTTGCCGAGCGACACAACGCCGCCCTTACGGTGATGAAGGGCGGCGAGCATTGGTTTCACACACCGGAGCAAATGCGCTTTCTGGACGATTGGATCAGAAAAGGGGAACGTGCAATTTATTGATGACTCTTGGATTCAACGGAAGCCCCAGGCAGAAAAACAACGACATGACGGAGGTATCATGAATCACTGTGGCACGCAGAAATTGGAAACAGAGCGGCTCATTTTGAGAAGATTTGTCATAGAGGACGCAGAGGCCATGTACCGGAACTGGGCGTCTGACCGTGAGGTGACGAAGTACCTGACATGGCCGCCCCATGACAGTGCGGAGGTCAGCCGGGCGGTGCTGGAGGACTGGGTCGCGCAATACGCGAATGAGAACTATTATCAATGGGCGATCGTCCTGAAGGAAAACGGAGATCAGCCCATCGGAAGCATTGGCGCGGTAAGCCTGAACGAGATTACTTCCGCGGCGCATATCGGCTACTGTATCGGACAGCGCTGGTGGCACAAGGGGATCACATCGGAAGCCTTGAAAGCGGTGATGGATTTCTTCTTTGACGAAGTGGCGGTGAACCGTGTAGAGGCCAGGCACGACCCCCGAAATCCGCACTCCGGCATGGTGATGCAAAAATGTGGGATGAAATACGAGGGCACCACGAGAAGCTCCGATCGAAACAATCAGGGAATCTGTGATGCGTGCCGGTATGCCTGTTTGAAATCGGAACGCTGAATCCGAAAAGCGCGGCGTCACAGCGCCGGTTTGCGCATGACACGTTTCGTATCATCGGTGTGAACGGCCGTTTCTTGCGGTTTTCGCCTGTTCTCGGTACGATTGTCCCATCAGATTCGAAAAGGATGGGATGCGCGTGAAGCGAAACAAAATCGGCGATCTATGGGCGGCAATCGGTTTTTTGCTTGCTTTCGCGCTGTGGACGGCACTGGTCCGCAGCGTTGACGTGCGCGCGGTGGGGCCGAATGGGACAAGCGTCGGCTTCGCGGCGTTCAATCTATGGTTTCACCGGCTTACCGGCGTACACAGGACCGTTTACACCGTCACCGACTGGCTGGGGCTTGTGCCCATCGCCGTCTGCCTTTGCTTCGGCGCGTTGGGCGCGGCGCAGCTTGTCCGGCGAAAAAGCCTGCTGCGGGTCGATCCGGATATTCTCCTGCTTGGGCTTTATTATCTTCTGGTCGTCTTCGCCTATCTGTTTTTTGAGATGGTACCCGTCAATTACCGTCCGGTCCTGATTGACGGCGCGTTGGAGGCGTCCTATCCCTCCTCCACGACGCTGCTGGTGTTGAGCGTGATGCCGACGCTGAAGTTTCAGATTAACCGGAGGATCAGGAACCAATCGTTTCGCCGGATAAACGATGGATTTGTCATTGCGTTTTCAGCGTTCATGGTAATTGGAAGATTGCTCTCCGGCGTCCACTGGGCGACGGATATCATCGGCGCCGTTCTGTTGAGCGCGGGGCTGTACTTGCTTTATCGGTACTGCGCCTTTCAAATCGACCGGCACAGGGAGATCACGAATGGAATTCCATAAAAAACTACAGGAGCTGCGCAAAAGCAGAGGCATGACACAAGAGGAGCTGGCGCAGGCGCTGTTTGTGTCCAGAACCGCCATATCCAAATGGGAGTCCGGGAGAGGGTATCCCAGCATCGACTCGCTTAAGGAGCTTTCCCGTTTCTTTTCCGTCACCATCGACGAGCTGATCGCTTCGGAAGAGGTGGTTTCCGCCGCGAAGGAGGATCAGCGGGCGGCTGCGGGCCGATATGTCGCGTTCCTCTGCAATGCGCTCGACATGCTGGCGGCGATTCTGCTGTTTCTGCCCATCTTCGGAAGCGGGGCGGATTCCCCCGCCGCCGTGTCTCTGATGGGTCTGACCAGCGTCCATTCATGGGTAAAGATCGTGTTCCTGTCCGTGATCGGTGTGACCGTCCTGAACGGAGTCTGCGGCGTGATTCTCGCCCGCTTCGACCGACCGCTATGGAACCGGCACCGTGTGGTTACGGGGATATCGCTGTCCGTCATCGGCGTTTCTGTTTTCATCGCCGCAAGGCAGCCCTACGCGGGGATTATCATCTTCGCGCTGCTGGTCATCAAAGCCATTTTTATCCATAAGGCATACTGATTTGAGGAGAAAGAACCATGCATACAGACAATATCATCATTCGTTTGGAACAGAAAGAAGAATACAGAGAGGTTGAAAACCTGATCCGGGAATCCTTCTGGAACGTGTACCGCCCGGGGGCCTACGAGCACTATGTGATGCACGTACTCCGTGACGACCCGGCGTTTGTGAAGGAGCTGGACTTCGTCGCAGAAAAAGGCGGCAAACTGATTGGGCAGAACATGTTCATGCGCGCCGTCATCCAAGCCGACGACGGCAGGGAGATCCCCGTTCTCGCCATGGGCCCCATCGGCATCACGCCGGAGCTGAAGCGCCAAGGCTACGGCAAAAAGCTGCTGGATTACTCGCTGGAACAGGCGGCAAGCATGGGCTTCGGCGCGGTCCTGTTCGAGGGCAACATTGACTTCTACGGAAAAAGCGGCTTCACCTACGCTAGAAATTTCGGCATCCGCTATCACGATCTGCCGGAGGGCGCGGACGACTCCTTTTTCCTCTGCAAGGAGCTGATCCCCGGCTTTTTTACCGACGTCACCGGCGTCTACCAAACACCGCAGGGCTACTATGTGGACGACGCGGACGTGGAGGAATTTGACAAGAGCTTTCCGCCAAAGGAGAAGCAAAAGCTTCCGGGACAGATTTTCTCCTGATTTTAGGTTAGCCATTGTGCAGGTATGGAGCTTGACAAAAAAGCGACGTGTTTCAGCCAATGTCATTAAGCTAACCTTGAAACGCAACCGTTAAGGGGTAGAGAAACACTCTCTGCCCCTTAACGGTTGTGCCATATTCGGGCAATTCTGTTTAGATAGTAAACGTTTTATGAACAACTCGCCCATTCTCAAAATCCTCAACAGCAGCGCAATGTCTATCCTGTTTTCAACAAGTCTCCCTCATTCCTCAAAAATCGGGCAAAATCCGTAAAATTGGCGAAAGGGGTGGGAAATTACAGCTAGTTATGAAAGGGTTAGAAATTTTGCTATGCTCTTAAATAGTTGCTATAGTTAAAATTAGATATTAAAAATTTTATTTTTATTATTGACAAGGCGACAAATATATGTTATCTTGCAAATGGAGGCGATGCTTGTATGAAACTTCTATCAAAATGCCCGGCGTGCGGTGGCACATTGGCAATTAGGGCGCTGCAATGCGTCGGCTGCGGTTTGGAACTGCGTAATGAGTTTGAGTTAAGCGCATTTGACAGATTGGACGCGGAACAGTTGGATTTCCTCATGCGCTTTCTGCGTTGTCGCGGCAATTTGAGTATGGTGCAGGACGAAATGCAGCTATCCTATCCGACAGCAAAGAAAAAGCTTGCTTCTCTGTTGGCAAGTCTCGGCTTGGAGGAAAGTGAAACACAAGTGGAAGAAAAAGCAGGTATTGACGTGAAGGAATGGGTTACTGATTCACAAAGCTCCAAAGCATCGGAAATCATAAAGACAAAGCTGAAAGAAGCGGGCGGGCGGGTAATCGTCCACTCCATCAGCGGCAACGCCTACGAATTGAAAGCGGAAGCAGACGGCAAATCGTTTTATTCAGATGCTTTACCTATTAGCCCAAACTATACCTATGGAGTATTTGACGTTATCGTTGATCTCCTGCGTTCACAAGGCGGCAAAGCGCGCAAAGGACTTGGTCGCAGTGCAAGACTTGGCGAACCAAATTGCGAGGAAAACACCGTCGTCGGCGCAATCGGCAAACGGTATTCTGGGAAGAAACTTGGGGATTCAGTTTTTGATCCCGTGTTTTTCCTCGCCGCTGTTTTGGACTGGGCGGGGATAGCGCATAATGAACGGGGATATTTGCAGCTTACGGCAGAGTACAAGGCAAGACTTGAAAAATGGGAAAGAGAGGAAATATAATGTCATTGCTATTTTACCTTTTTATTGGCTTCTGCTCTTTTTGGTACCATCTGCTTTGGAAAGACAACAAATGGTAAAATAGCCTCTTCTCTCCTGCGCAACAAGCGCCACGCAGTCAAAAACACCTTCCACAATCAGCGTAACGCCTGTAAACGCCAAAACCCCGACCAGCTTCATATCGGGATGAAAAACAATCACAAAGCCGAACACCAACGTCTCATCCTCCTGCATCAACGGGGCGATGATTATCAGATCAGTGTTGACATTTGACTATGCTGATACTATAATCGATTCATCAGGCGCGGTCAAGGCTTTCGCGCCTTGCGTGAACAAAAGGAGTTTATTTGTTTATGCCAAGCAAAGAAGAACGAATTGAAAACTTGCGCCGATGCAATGCGGAGGCACACCAGCTGATCGTGGAGTCGCTCAAGGACGCGCTTTATCGGCTGCTTGAGACGAAGGATATCCGGGATATCCGCGTAGTCGATCTGGTCAAGGCGGCAGGCGTTTCCAGAGGGGTTTTTTATAAGAGCTACTATCTGGTCACAGATATTCTGGCGGACGATATTCAGATGATCGCAGACGACGTCCGGCGCGCCATGGGCGAGGACATCGGCATGAACTGGAAAATCATGCTGGAGACCGTTTATCGCCATAGGGAGAAAATCCCTCTGCTGTTGAAAGCGGGGATGGGCTTTGAAATTCTCAATCAGATCAACCGCAGCATAGACGCCGTCGACAATCGGTTCAAGCTGCGGATCATGGCTTGGAACGGCATCATCTTCAATGGCGTTTTGTATTGGGTGGAGCAGGGCTTTGCGGGCGATCTCGACGAGCTCGCCGCGCAGCTGACGGAGCTCACAACGCCGCTCTACAACGCGGACGTCGCCGCGTCGTTCCGGGACGGCCTTACCATCTGATCCTGCCGGCAAAGGAAAACGAGGAGCTGTGACGAAACGGTCACAGCTCCTCATTTGATTGGATCACCTCTGAATGATTCGGATGATCTGCTGCACTCCGGCTCTCCCTTCGGAGATTGGGAATGCCGGGTAGACATGGTTCAGTCCCTTGCCGATATACAGGTTCACGTTCTCGTTGTCCCGCAGCTTTTCGTACAAAAGCGTATCGTCCGGATAGAACAGCTCCCGCGTGCCGACGAAAATGGACACGTTTTTCAGCGCGGAAAGGTCGCCATAGATTGGAGAGACGTGCCAATCGTCCGTGGGCAGCGCCCCTGCCCACGCCTCACCGCTCATTCTGCCCATGGTAACCGTCAGCGCGGGATCGACATCGACATAGTCCGCGATCTGCGGGTTGCTCATCGTCACGTCCACCCAAGGGGACAGCAAGATCAGCTCGTCCGGCTGGCGCAGCCCGTGCGCGGCCAGCCCCTCCGCCAGCGCAAGCGAATAGCCGCCGCCCGCGGAATCGCCCATCAGAACGATCTTCTTTCCCTCGTTGTCGCTGCAAACCTGCGCAAACAGAGAAACCATCGTCTCATAGCTGTCCGCTGTATCGTGGAGCGGGGCGAGCGGATAAAGCGGCATCACCAGCAGATTCAACGCTTCGATGACCGCTGCGACGCCGAGAACGCGCCCGATCAGCAGCACAATCGTCAACCCAGTGGAAAGGGCACATCCCACCATTACGGCAATCAAAACCCACCCCGGCCGATTCTCGTCGCGGATGCATACTGCGTGATCCGCCAGAAGCAGCGCGGCGACGCCGAGCGGCAGCTCGACCGAATACGGCAGGAAAGACGCGGCAGCCGTGCAAAGAAACGCCGCCGCCAGCAAAATGCCCTGAAACCGTTTTTGTGCTGTAAAAAACCTCATAAGCCTGTTTTCTCCTTGTTTGTTCATTCCAATGTTATATACAAATGTCAACGCTAATAATATAATGACGTCAGAATGATCCGTCAAGGCTCCGCGCCTTGCGTAGACAAAACAGGCTCATTTGTTCATACCGTGCTCCGCGTCGGAAGTGACACCGTAAAGACGGTTTCGCCGCCGCTTTCCGCCGACACCGTTCCGCCGTGCAGCTCCACAACGCGTTTGACGACGGCAAGCCCGACGCCGTTGCCCTCCGTCCCGTGCGAGCGGTCCACCTGATAAAACTTGCGAAAGACCAGCTCTCTGCTTTCGGGCGGGATCGCCGCGCCGCGGTTCGCGATCGACGCGATCGTATTGCCGCCCCGCTCGCACAGCGTGATCGTGACGGTTTCGTTTTCCGGCGAGAATTTGATGGCGTTGTCGATCAGGTTGAGCCAGACCTCCTGCAGCAGCTCCCGGCTGCCGGAGATCGTATGCTCGTCAAAGTCCATATCCCATTCGATGTTCTTCTTCGCCCACTTCGGCTCCAGCAGCAGCACACAGTTTCGGATCTGCTCGGAGACGTTATAGGTGGTGACGTCGGTCAGGATCGTCTGGTTCTCCACCTTCGTCATGCTCAGCACGTTGGTCGCCATGGCGGACAGGCGCAGCGACTCGCTCTCGATGATGTCCAGATATTCCCGCTGCTCCTCCGGCGTGAGATTGCCCCGCTTTAAGAGCTTCGCAAAGCCCGCGATGGACACGATGGGCGTCTTGAACTCATGGGAGAAGTTGTTGATGAAGTCCGAGCGCAGCATCTCGGTGTTTTCCAGCTCCGACGCCATGGTGTTGAAGCTGTTTGTCAGCTCCCGCGCGATGGGGTGTCCCGAAAGCCTGCCGCCGAAGTGCAGCCGCGTCCGAAAATCACCGGCGGCAAGGCGGTTCATGGCGTTGATAACCTTATTGACCGGCCCCAGCGGGATTCGGCTGAGCAAGCCGGTCAGCAGCGTGCCGAGAACGACGCAGCTGAGGACGATGACACCCACGATTAGGTCCGCCTGCAAGGGACTGCGGCCGACGCGGAGCACGTCCCGATGGATCAGTATGACGATCACCGCGGCGGAGATCAGCCCGATGATCAGAAAAAACGCCAGAAACACCGCGGAAAACAGCAGCGTCAGCGAAAGCCTCTGGCTTCGTTCCTCATGCCTCATACGTTTTTCACCGCCTTGTACCCAAGTCCGCGCACCGCCTCGATGGAGAACTCCGGCCAGCCCTCGAACCGCTTGCGAAGACGCCCGATATGTACGGTCAGCGTCTCCCAGCCGGTCTCGCTCTCCGCGCCCCAGACCTCGTCCATGAGCTGGATGCGCGTGAAGATCTTGCCCGGATAGGACAGCAGCTTGTAGAGCAGCATGAATTCCTTTTGCGGCAGCTCCTGCGTGACGCCGTCTCTTGTGACGCTCATGGAATCGTAGTCCAGCACGACGCCGCCCAGTTCGATGCGCCGCTCGCTGACGATCTTCGCCCGCCGCAGCAGCGCCTTGATGCGCAACAGCATCTCCTCCTCGTCCACGGGCTTGGTCATATAGTCGTCCGTGCCGACGAGGAAGCCGCGCTTGCGGTCCTCCGGGAGCTGTTTGGCGGACACCATCAGGATCGGCAGATCGCTGTTCGAGGCGCGCAGCGTCTTCGTCAGTTCGTAGCCGTCCATGTTCGGCATCATGATATCCAGCACAACAAGGTCGATATGGGCCGCGTCCATCACACGCAGCGCGTCAGCGCCGTCAGCCGCCGTCTCGACCTCGTAGTGCGCGTCCTCCAGCACCGCCCGCATGAGGCGGCGCGTGTTTTTGTCGTCATCCACCACAAGAATTCTGAACATATCGATCCCCCTTTGTTTTCAAGCTATTATACAGCAAAAAATAAACGGAAGCTAAACAAAACGTGGAAAAGTTTAGTTTCAGTTTATATTTCTGTGTTATTTTGTCAAGATTGTAATAGACCAACCGATATGGAGAGACCTGTTTTGAAGCAAACATCCAAAGTCCGCGCTTTGCGCATCGCCGCGATCCTCCTATGGTGTGCCGTTCTTGTCTGGGCGATCCTCAACCGAAGCCGTTTTACCCTGGACGCCATCCTCAGCTACACACCGGAGAGCCCTCTGCTGGCCGCCGTCATTATGATGGGCTTTTTTGCGCTGAAAAGCCTGACCGTCGTCTTTTACTCCGGCCTCCTCTATGTGGCGGACGGCCTGCTGTTCCCACTCCCCATAGCGATCCTGCTGAACATACTCGGAACCGTCGTTATGGTGCTGATCCCATACTGCACCGCGCACAGCTTCGGCTCCGAATACGCCGCGTCGCTTCTCAAAAAGCACCCGAAGCTCAAAGCGGTGGAAGCCCTGCGGCGCGGAAACGATCTTGCGTTCGCCGTTCTGCTGCGGAGCGTCAACATCGTCAACTTCGACATTGGGAGCATGTATATGGGCGCCGTCGGGCTTCGCTTGCCGCTTGTGCTGCTCGGCAGCGCGCTCGGCAAAGCGGCGGATATCGTGCTGTACCCCATCATCGGGGAAAACCTCGGCAATCCGCGCTCGTCAGCGTTCTGGGCAGCGCTCAGTCTGGATCTTTTGCTGTCCGTCATTACCGTATGGATCGCTGTACAAATGAAAAAGAGGAATACGATCTCATGAACAATAACTACCGCGCGCAGGCAGGAAGCCATGCGTAAAAAACTATCCAATCTGCTCTATCGCTTCATCCGCTTCTGGGTGTGGCTGTTTTATCCGAAGATGCGCGTCTTTGGCGCGGAGAATCTGCCGGATGAGCCCTGTATCGTCGTCGGGAATCACGCCAAGACCAACGGGCCGATCTCGGCGGAGCTGTACTTTCCGGTGGAGCGATATACCTGGTGCAACGGGGAGATGATGCACCTGCGGGAAGTTCCCGACTATACTTATCAGGATTTCTGGTCGCACAAGCCGAAGTCGATCCGCTGGCTGTACCGCGTCACGTCGTACCTCATCGCGCCGCTGTCCGTCTGCATCTTCAACAACGCCAACTGCATCGGCGTCTACCACGACCTACGCATCATGGGAACGTTCAAGGAAACCGTGGAGAAGCTGCAAGGCGGCGCCAGCGTCGTAATCTTTCCGGAGCATGACGTGCCGCGCAACCATATCATTTGTGATTTTCAGGACCGGTTCATCGACGTGGCGCGGATATACCACAAGGAAACCGGCAAAGAGATCAGCTTCGTTCCCCTGTACATCGCCCCCCGCCTCCATTCCCTGCATCTGGGAAAGCCGGTGCGCTTTGACGCCTCCGCGCCGCTCAAGCAGGAGCGTGTGCGCATCTGCGAGGCCATGATGGACGGCGTCACGGAGCTTGCCCGCGCCCTGCCGGAGCATATCGTCGTTCCCTACCCGAACATTCTGAAAAAGCAATACCCCACGAACAAGGAGTCCCCCGTTCATGAAAAAGCCCGTTGTTGATTACCGCGAATTCCGTCTCTCCCGGCTGAATGAGCCGCGCTTTTCCCACATCAAGCTGCTGGGCGGCTGGCTGGTCTACTTTGCGCTCTTTTTTCTCACCGAAAATCTCATTCCGGTCGAGCGCTGCCATGTGATCCACTGTGCGCTGGACGATCAGATCCCGTTCAATGAGTATTTTGCGATCTTCTACTGCTTCTGGTATGTGCTGCTGGTCGGCTCGCTGCTCTACTTCTTTCTCTACGACATTCCCAACTTCAAGCGGCTGCAAACCTACATCATGATCACGCAGGCCGCCGCCATGCTGATCTATATCGTCTATCCCAGCGTGCAGCTCCTGCGTCCTGAAACGATGCCGCGCGACAACTTCCTCTGCCGCGTCATGGCGTTCATCTACGCCTTCGACACGCCCACCGGTGTCTGCCCGTCGCTGCACGTTGCCTATTCCATGGGGATCGTGGCGGTGTGGTGCAGAGATAAAAAGGCTCGGATCGGCTGGAAATCATTCGTGATGCTCTCCGCCGTGATGATCTCCCTGTCTGTCGCCTTTGTCAAGCAGCATTCCGTGGTTGATATTTTCGCGGCAATTCCCGTCGGCCTGCTGGCGGAATTGCTGGTTTATCGGGCGTCCGGCGCTTTGTCGAGGCGGTTTAAGGCACGATTCCCGCGTGCAAAAACATCAACTCGTCCTCGACAGACTCCTCTACAAAGTGATTGACGGAAATCCCTTGCTTTTTTCCGCAATCGCGGTTTGCCTCCCGTTTTGACGCGCAAAATATATGGTTGACAATCGTTTAACTTCGTGCTACGCTATGTTAAACGGTTGTCAACCACATTTCTTTTGGAGGGCTTGCATATGAAGATTTCGTTGTCAAACATGGAATGGAAGCTGATGAACCAACTCTGGGACGGCGCGCCCATGACGCTGATGCAGCTCACCCACGCGCTGGAAGCCGATACCGGCTGGACGAAGCACACGATCATCACCATGCTGACCCGGCTGGAGGCCAAGGACGCGGTGCGCTGGGAGCAGATCGGACGGACGCGGCACTACTCGCCCGTGATTGCGCGGGAGGACGCGCGGCGCGAGGAGACCGCCAGCTTTCTCGACCGCGTCTACGGCGGCAGGCTGGGGCTGATGATGAGCGCGCTGGTGGACGACCACGCTCTCACGAAGGAGGACATCGACGAGCTGTCCGAGATCCTGCGAAAGGCGGGCGAGGGCAAATGAGGGAGATGCTGATTACGTCCTCCGTTCTGATTCTCGCCATTTTGCTGCTGCGGTTTCTGTTCCGCAGCACGATTTCCCGCCGTGTGCAGTATGCGCTGTGGCTGCTGGTTGCGCTGCGGCTGCTGGTGCCGGTCAGCGTCGGCGCCAGTGGTTGGAGCGTCGCGGTTGTAACGGATCAACTGCCGGAGCGGGAGATTTCCGAAAGTATTTTGACAGTAGTGGGTGGCGAGGCTCCCGATCTTGCGGTGCGCGAGCCTGACCCGTCGCTGCCGGAAGCGGAACAGCGGGAGCTGTATCAGGCGTATCAGAAAGAATGGAAGGACGCGGTAGGCCGCTCAAAGATGGAAACGGGCGGCATACCGATCACTGTTCAGAGCATTTTGCGCACCGTCTGGTACATCGGCATGGCGGCCATGGCGCTGTGGTTCCTCGCTGCCAATCTCCGCTTTGCCCGCAAACTGTGCCGCACCCGCGTCCCGCTGGACGGCGCCGCGAGCAAATACCCCGTCTACCTCTGCGACGATATCCCCTCGCCCTGCCTGTTCGGACTGTTCCACCCCGCCATCTACGTCACCAGCGCGGCGGCAAAGAACGAAAGCCGTCTGCGCTACGTCATCGCCCACGAGGAGACCCACGCGCGGCATCTTGACCCGCTGTGGTCGCTTGTGCGGAGCGCGTGTCTTGCGGTCTGGTGGTTCAACCCGCTGGTGTGGCTGGCGGCGTATTGCTCCAAGGCGGACTGCGAGCTGGCCTGCGACGAGGGAACTATCGCGCGGCTGGGCGAGTCGGAGCGCGTTCCCTACGGCGAAACGCTGTTGGCACTGGTTCCGGTGCGGCGCGGCGGCGACCCAATGCTGGCCGCCACCACCATGACGGCGGGCAAGCGGCAGATGAAAGAGCGCATCCAGCGCATCGCCGAGCACAAGCGCCCCCTCGCCGTCGCATTGGTCGCCATGCTGACGCTGACCGGCATCGTCTGCGCCGCGACGTTTACGGGGGCGGAACGGAGTGATTCCAATACCGCCGAACCGATCGCGGCGGAGTCACCCGACGCCGTTGACAGGCAGTCGGTCGGCGCGTATGCGAATGTGGAAGACTATCTCGACGCCGTGCGCGCGGAGACAACAAAGGTGAAGTACCCTGCCGCTGACGGCAGCGGAGAAAAAACCGCAAACGTGTCAGATACGCGCGCTTTTCTGGAAATGGAGGCTGAGCTACCCGGGCTTGCGCCGAACGGTACACTGGAACTCTACAGTTATATGAAAGAGCTGAAGCTCGAAGTGCCGCCCGAGGACGTCGCTCTCGTTGGTGGTATGTACGCAACAGATGAGCTTTGGTACGATCTGGAGGGTCAGGGCGGACACTCGCTGGTGGCGCTGCGCTACGATGACGGGAGCGTGGACGTACTTTTTGACCGCCCCAACAACGACGACCGCGGTGGACTCTATTATTACGAAGAGACCGCCGAGGAAATGCTGTACGATTTCTATGTCAGGCAATACGGCCTTGATTTGCCGCTCTACACCATAGACTTAATGATAGGCGGCGCGAACAATGTGCCGGCGCACCGTGTAGACGGAGACGGCTGGTATGTCTATATTCCGGTGCAGGCGTGGTCCGAGGCAAGCAGCGGCGGTACGGCGCGATGGGTCTCCGCGTACAACACCGGTTCCACCATCAGCATTCGGGAAGCGTCCCCCGAGGAACTGGCAGCAGAACGACCGCAGCTTGCGGCGGGACAGGCGGAGCGCTTCGTCGGATCGCCGGATGGCAGGGTCTGGCGCGTGTGGACGCAGTACGATCCGGCGCTACAGATCCGCTCCGACATGACGGGGCTGGAACCTGCCGTGCTGGACGCGATAGCGGAAAGCTTCACCGTGATCGCCGATGACTCCACGCAAGAACGAACGCAAAGCGCCACTTCCCCGGTTCGCGCGCTGCTGGATTCCGTCTGCGGCGCGGACGGGGCCGGAGAGCCGATCGCCCTGCGGCTCTCCTCCGTCGATAGCGAAAGCACGGTCGAATCGGTCAGCGACGAGGACGCACGAGCGAGCGGCAACTTCCGCTTCTTCATGAACTACCTGTTCCGCAGCGTAGACGTCTCCTTCGAGCCAACCGAGTCTTCGGCACCGCATGAAAACGCCATTGAGCTGACGATCCAGACCACCGGCGACCGGCTCCGCTTTTGGGAGGGTACGAACGATCTGCTGTGGATTGACCGCGGCGGCGCGGAGCGGAACTTCCGCGCGGTCTATGCCGTTGGGGACACCGTCGCGGGAGATTTGATGCGCGACTGGTATGATGAGGCGGAGTTTTGCGCGCTCGGCGGCGATGATCGAAAGCAGAACGAGATCGTTATCCCCGACCGCGGCCAGACATGGCTGGAAGCGGCGCAGGAGTTCTGCGAGCGCTTTGAGAGCATCCATCTTCAGGCAGGTGTGGGCAGCAAATACAAATACACCTTCGTCCGTCCCACAGTAAAGTCAGCGGAGGAGCAAACGGCGCATTTCCGCAGCATCGGCAATATTGACGAGAATACCTGGTGCTTCTTCCTCTCCACCGCGTTTGTGCCCGAGAACGAGCGGGCGCTGAACTGGTCCATGGCGGGCAACACCGGTCATTATACCGGCAGCGACCCGGACGTGCCGACCGGCGCGTATGAATACTCCCGCTGCGGCTATGTCCACCGGGTTCCGGACGGCTGGCGCTGCGAGATCGTCGGCACCGGGTGGTGATACGCTTTCTTTTCAGGATTGCGAGTCATGCAGAAAACAAGGGCGCGGCTTCGCTGTTGCGAAGCCGCGCCCTCGTCGGCGTATTGGCGCAGCAGGTGCAGCACGGCGTGGGTGTTCTCATCGTCGAGATTGCTGGTCGGCTCGTCCGCCAGCATCACAGCCGGCTTGCGGAGCAGCGCCCGCGCAATGGCAAGGCGGCGCAACTCGCCGCCGGATAACTCGTTGGGATATGCGTCCCGCAGCGCGGCGATGCCCACGCGCTCCAGCAGCTCCAGCGCAAGCACCCAGATCGCGGCCACCAGCGCGGTGATGACGCGGGACACATTCGTAAGTCCTCCCGCGATGCTCGACACCATGGACTTTGCCTGCGTCGCCTCCACCTTGCGGACGTGGACGTTGATGTCGTTCGTCACGTTCTCGATGCCATAGCCGTCCGCAACCTTGATCATCACGGACGAGATGGCGCGCTCCGGGTCGCCGTCGTAGTAGCGAAAGCCTTGCTTTGTGGAGGACTCCAGCATCTCGCGGATCGTGTTCATGTTGGCATAGACCGCCGTATCCAGTCCCGTACCGGTCTCGTCCAGCCGCGCGACCACGTTGTAGCTGTTGTTGTAGAACACCAGCTTGTGGTTGGCGGGGATCTCGATGCTGCTGCCCACGATCAGGTCGCCGTCGTTCACCTTGGTAGGAAGCGTGCTGCTGTTCTATTTGTACCTTTTATCGGATTGCCTCGCACTCCGTATAAACCAGCGGGATGCTTTTCGGCTTGCAGCTGCGGTAAACGGCGTAGCCGCTGCGCCGATGCCGCAGGCCGCCAGAATCGCTTTTGTTGTCTTTGTCATCGCTCCGTTCTCCTATACGCGAAAGGCGGCAGGGAACCTTCCCCGCCGCCCGATTCTCATGCTTATGCCAGCGCCGCGCCGAGCGGCCCCACGCCAGCGCGTCATAGCCGCTGACCTTGTCCGCAGAGAAATCGCCCACGCTGAACACCTCCGCCGTGGCTCCCGCCTTACGTGCGCCGTCCGCCACCGCGTTCGCCATCGCCTCTGTGTTGCCCGTACCGCTCCAATAAACTACCGCTACCTTGCTCATGATTGGATGTTCTCATCGCTGATCCCTCCATTCCCACGCCATCATCATTCCGAACCAAAGCACCATGCTTTCACTCATCAGGCCATTGGTAAATCCCAAACGAAACGCGCTGATCGGCAGCAGCAGGGAGACTCCTTTCAGCAAGGCAAAAATCATCAGCACGTTGGTAAAGGCGAACGCCTTCGGAAATACGGTTCTTCCGGTTATTTGCAGATAGAACCAGTAGACAAACACCGGCAGCATCATCGCCTCGCTGACCGGTACCAGCCAAGAAAGCTGGGAGAACAGCCCCTCGCAAACGCCCAGAGCGTCGGCGGCATATCGCCGTTTTGAGAGCAGTTGTCCATGCTGACCATCGCCAGTGGCAGCTTACCCGCCTTGAAGCGCGCGTAGAGCAGCGCCGCGATGCGTCCCCAGTAGCTCGTCGCCTCACCGGGACCGCCGCGAAGATCGGCGGTGGCATCGCCCACGCGATAGCCCTTTTCCGTGATGGTGAAGCTGACCATTTGGAGCGACGGCGCGGTGAAGATCTCCAACAGCCGCGCGTACTCCGATTCGTCGGCGGAGAGCAGGTAGCGCACCTCGGCAATGCTGCCGATCACGGTTTTTTCCACGCTGCCGTCCGCCTTGAGCGTCACCAGCACGGTGAGGTTGTCGTGCGCGTCGTAGCTCGCGCGCTTCTCCGGCGAGTCGGAACGCTCCACGGCGATGATGCCGCTCTGAAGCAGTCCCTCGTTCAGCAGCTTCTGGGCGCAATTCGCCTGAAACGCCTTGAAGATGTTGCCCGCGCCGAAGTGTACCCATTGGGGGTTGCGCTTCGTTTCGGCGCGCATGGCGGCGCGGTCAAAGCCGGGCAGCGTATAGCCCGCCGCGCGCCACGCGGCGGCGCCGCGCAGGCCGGAATCATTGAGTTGCAGCATGATCTCGCCTCACTTGCTCATCTTGCAGATGGCCTCCCAGAGGCCGTTGATGTAGGTCGCGCCCAGCGCGCGGTCGTAGAGTCCGTAGCCGGGACGGCCCACCTCGCCCCAGATCATGCGGCCGTGGTCGGGCCGGATGTAGGTATCGGGGCAGGTGTCGTGGACCGCCTTCATGATCTCGAACAGGTCGAGGTCACCGGTCTCGGAGAGGTGCGCCGCCTCGCGGAACTTGTGGTAGCCGAGGTACTTGACGTTGCGCACGTGCAGGCAGCCGATGCGCCCCATCTCGCCGAAGTGGCGGATGATGGCGGGGATGTCGTTCTCCGGATTCGAGCCGAGCGAGCCGGTGCAGAGACAGACGGTGTTGCTCGGCGAATCGTGGAGCTTCACGATCTTGTCGAAGTCCTCCTGCGAGTGCGCGATGCGCGGCAGGTCAAAGATCGGCCACGCGGGATCGTCTGGGTGGCACGCCATCACGACGCCGCACTCCTCGCAGGTGGGAATGATGCCGTCGAGGAAGTACTTGTAATTCGCGCGCAGGTCGTCCGGGGAGATGGACTTGTAGCGCTCGAGCGTCGTTTGCAGCTCAGCGAGGCGCTCCGGCTCCCAGCCGGGCAGCGTAAAGCCGTTGGTATTCTCCAGCGTGCTTCTGACCAGCTCGACCGGCCCCATGTCGCCCAGCTCCGCCTCGTCGTAGTACAGGCTGTTGGAGCCGTCCTCGGGGATGACGCGGGCAAGATCGGTGCGCAGCCAGTCGAACACCGGCATGAAGTTGTAGACGATCACCTTGACGCCGTATTTGGCGAGGTTGCGGATGGTGGTGCGGTAGTTCTCGATATACCGGTCGCGCGTCGGAAGTCCCATCTTGATATCCTCGTGGACGTTGACGGACTCGATGACCTCACACTCGAGGCCCGCGGCGTGCACTTCGTCGATGTACGCCTTGATCTCATCCTCCGTCCAGACCTCGCCCGCGGGCTTGTAGTCGAGAAAGCCCATGATGCCGGTCATGCCGGGGATCTGCTTGATCTGCGAGAGCGTGACACTGTCGCTTTTGGAGCCGTACCAACGGAACGTCATTTTCATGGCAGGTTACTCCAATCAGCCGAGCTGCGGGACATAGCCGCCCCAGACCTTCGGCAGCAGCAGGCTGATGTCGGGGAGGAAGGAGATCAGCAGCAGCGTAATGATCATGCACAGGTAGAACGGCAGCGTCGCCTTGACAACCTTCTCCATCGGGCACTTGCCGACGGCGGAGCCGATGAACAGCACCGCGCCGACCGGCGGGGTCAGCAGGCCGATGCCGCAGTTGAGCACCACCATGATGCCGAACTGAACGGGATCAAGGCCGCAGTACTGCGTGGCGATGGGGAGCAGGATCGGGGTCGCGATCAGGATGATCGGCGCCATATCCATGATGCAGCCCAGCACCAGCAGGATGACGTTGATGAGGATGATGAGCACGAAGCGGTTGTCCGTGATGCCGATGATCGCCTTGGCGGCGAGATCGGGCACGTGCAGCATCGTCAGGCAGTTGCCGAACACGGCGGAGGTGGCGATGAGGATCAGCACGATAGAGAGCGTGTTGACGCACTCGTCCAGCGCATGCCACACGCCCTTCCAGTCGAGGCCCTTGTAGATGAACACGGACACCAGCAGCGAGTAGATGACCGCGATGGCGGCGGACTCGGTGGCGGTGAACATACCGCCGACAACGCCCACGACCACGATGATGACCGCGGCCAGCGCCCAGAAGGAGGTGAGCAGCTGTTTGAAGAAGTTCATAAGATTGAACTTCTCACCCTTGGGATAGTTGCGCTTGACGGAAATGATGTAGGAGCCGACCATCAGGGACACCGCCAGCAGCGCGCCGGGCAGGTAGCCCGCCAGGAACAGCGCGCCCACGGAGATGCCGCCCGCGGTCATGGCATAGATGACCATGTTGTGGCTCGGCGGGACGAGCAGACCCTCGCAGGAGGAGGTGATGGTGACGGCGGTGGAGAAATCGTCGTCATAGCCCTGATCGACCATCATCGGGATGAGGATGGAGCCAAGGGAGGCGGTGTCCGCCGATGCGGAGCCGGAGATGCCGCCGAAGAAGTAGGACGCCACGATGTTGACCATGGCGAGGCCGCCGCGCATCCAGCCGACGAGGGCGTTGGCCAGTGCGATCAGCTTATCGGAGATGCCGCCGGTGCCCATCAGCACACCCATGGTGATGAAGAACGGCACCGCCATCAGCGAAAACGAGCTGATGCCCTTGACCATCAGGCGGCAGACCTCGGTGAGGCTGTTGCCCTGTACCAGCAGGCAGAACACGGACGAGAGGCCGACGGCATACGCGATCGGGAAACGCAGGAAAACCATCAGGAAAAAGGAGCCCAACAGGACGATAATAGCCAAAGTCTGTACGCTCATGCCGCTTCACCCTCCTTGACAAAGAACGACTTGATGTGGTTGTAGACCGCCTCCAGCTCAAAGACGATCATCGCGACGCCCGCCACGGGCACCGGCAGATACATCCAGAAGCGGGAGAGCCATGGCATGGAGATGTAGGTGCCGCGACCGCCGAGGGTCGTGCAGTACTTCCAGCCCTCCACCAGCATGATGACGCCCAGCGCCATCACCGCGATATCGGCGATGACGTCCAGCACCTTGAGCAGCTTCGGGGAGAGATAGCGGTCAAACGCGGTCATGCGGATGTGCGCGCCGCGGCGGATGGACAGCGCCGCGGAGAGCACCGCCATATAGCTCATGAGGGTCAGCACGACCTCCTCCGTCCAGGACGGGTCGGTCAGGAACGGGATCCACTGGTGCAGCAGGCGGCCGGCAACGGCATAAGAGGTGATGAGAATGTCCGCAATGAGGAAAACCTTGCAGATCACGAGCACCACTTTATATGTCACGTCGTATGCCGGCTTGACCTTGTCCAGTGTGGTAAAGATTTTAGGCATGATTTTCTCCTTAACACATTTTTAATCTGAAAAGTGCGGAGGGCACGGGCAAGCCCGTGCCCTCCTTGTGGACCGTGCGATATGGGATGAGAAAAAGGATGAACGATTTAGTTGGCGAGGTCGAGGATCTGCTGATACAGCTCAGCCTGGTCGGCGGTGTTGGCGCTGATGACGTCGGCGCAAGCCTCAGCCCAAGCGGCCTTGTCGGTGACCTCAACGACGTTGCAGCCGCTGGCCTTGAGCTGGTCGAGAACCTCGTTCTCAGCCTCCTCGGAGATCTGAGCGTTGAAGTCCTGCGCATACTTGCCCGCCTCATAGAGGACAGCCTGCTGCGCCTCGGTGAGCTTGTTCCAGCCGGAGTCGGTGATGACGACCTGGATAGCGCCCAGGGTGTGACCGTCGAGGATCAGGTTCGGGGCGACCTCGTCGAAGGCGTTGGACTTGTAGTTGGCGATGGGCTGCTCAGCACCGTCGACAACGCCGGTCTGGAGCGCGCTGTAGAGCTCGCCGAAGGAGACGACCGTCGGGGAGGCGCCGAGGCCCTCGACCATGCCGTTCATGACGGGGTCGTTGGACACACGGAGCTTGAGACCCTTGAGGTCCTCCATGCTCTTGACCTCGGGCTTGGTGAAGAAGTGACGGAAGCCCTCCTCGCCGTAGAAGATGCCGCGCAGGGGCAGGCCGATCTCCTGGGGCTCGTTGAGGAACTCGGGAGCGAGATCGCTGTTGGCGAACTTCCACCAGTGGTCACGGCTGACGAAGGTGTAGGGGATGGAGAGGAGCATGGACTTCTTGGCGCCGTAGCTCGTCAGCGCGAACGCGGAGATACGGGAGATGTCGATGGAGTTGGAGCCGCCGACCATGGAGTCCAGAACGTCGTTCTCGGAGCCGAGGACGCCGCCGGCCTGAATGTCGATGGTGATGCTGCCGCCGGAGAGCTCTTCGACCTTCTCCTTAAAAGCGGTGCCGGTCTGGCCGACAATGGTATCGAGGGGGTTGACCTCAGCGTAAACGAGGGTCACGTGGGGGTCGTTGGCAACGTTGCTGGTGTCGGTGTTTGCCGCGTCGGGTGTGACGGCGGGGGTACCGGCCTCGGCAGCGGTGCTGCTGGAGCTGTCGCTGCTGCTGGTGTTGCTGCCGCCGCAAGCGACAAGGCCGCAGACCATCACCAGAGCAAGCACAAGGGAAAGTGCTTTCTTCATGTTCAAATCCTCCTGTTTTGTTTTGTCCTTTTGACTAATTTCGAGCAGACCATATAGGTTTCCTCTGTCGAAAGCGACTATAACAAATAGGGGTATTTACTTGCAAGCGGACTAAAAAAATATGCTGTAAATCAAAAAAAAATGAACGTCCCGCGCCAAAATATGTGCTATCAATCAAAAAAATGTGAAAGCGCGTCACACGCTTCCGCGCAACACGCTCTCAGCTGTTTCGTATTCGTTCGATCAAGTCCCGCATCTCCGGGCTGTAGCCCTCGTACATTGGCTGCACGGCGTCGCGGAACTTCTTTTGCTCGGCGGGACTTAGTTCCGTCACCACGCAGCCGTGGCTGCGGATCAACTCCTCTGACGCGACCTCCCGCTCCCGCCACAGCTCACGCTCGTAGCGCGCGGACTCCTTCGCGCAGCGCAGAATGACGTCCACATAGCTCTCGTCCACCGCGCGCACCTTTTCCATAGCAATCTCGCCGATGAACTGTATCTCGGGCAGGCGGAAATGCTGATCCAGCAGATAGTACGGCGCGACCGTAAAATGCCCGGAGGACTCATAGCTGGGCCAGTTGTTCTCCGCGCCGTCGATCTTTCCGGTTTGCAGCGCGGAGTAGACGCCGCTGTAAGGGATCTGCACCGGCGTCGCGCCCCAGAGCTGCACCATGCGGCTCATGAAATCCGACTCCTGGACGCGGATGGTCATGCCGGAGAGGTCTTCCAACGTGTGGACGGGGGTGCGCGTGTAGATGTTCCGCGCGCCGGCGTCAAACCAACTCATGCCATGCACCCCGGTGCTCTCGATCTTGTTCAGGAACTCGTCCCCGATCTCACCGTCCAGTACGCGCCACATGTGCTCCGCGTCCGTGAACAGGTACGGGAGCTGCAACACGTCGGACTCCGGCAGGAACTCCCCCAGCGTACCGACAGAAATGCGGGCAAAGTCGATGCCGCCGAACTGTACCTGCTTGTAAACGCTGATCTCGTCGCCCAGCTCTCCATCCGCAAACACGCGGATGCGGATGCGCCCGTCGGTTTCCTCCTCCACCAGATCCGCGAAATAGTGCGCCGCCAGCGTGGTCGGGTAGCCCTCCGGCTGGTTGTCGGCGTAGCGCAGGATCAGCTCCGGGACGTCGACCTCCTCCCCGCCCGCGCAGCCGCACAGCAGCAAGGCGCACAGCAGCACGAGGAAAAGTCTTTTTCTCATGACTGACCGCCTTCTTTGCGCGCCGCATTCAGGCTGCGGCGGTATTCGGTGGGCGTCATGCCGGTGTTCTTCTTAAACGCGCGGGTAAAGTAGTTGGGGCTTTCATAGCCCACCATACGGTCGATTTTTCCGTCCCTGCAATCCGCGATCATGCGGTTGAACTCCTCACGGTGCCGCGTTTCCATACCGGTCAAGCCCTCGTCGGCGTAGACGTCCACCAACTCCCAATTCTCTTTCGAGACGATGTACTTCGTATAGTAGTCCACCTGAGCGAGATACGAATTGATCTGGTCGTCGGAGTCGCTGCTGACGCGCGCGTATGCCGCTACACGGAGCCTTGCCGTCGAGAGCGGTCTTGCGTCGATGACGCTTACCCAAGCGCCCTGTGCTACGTTTTTCACCTGTGCCATAGTAGTTTTGACCTCCTTTCAGCGACACACAATACCGAATCAATTCTTCAAAAGCTATCACCAACACCAACGAAAGAACGCGCGGCGAATTGGGCAGAAAGCGACCGTTTTCAGATGGTCGGGCATAGTTTTCGCTTGAGGCTTTCTTCTGCCGATTTCGCCTCCGTCTCAGTCAGAAGCCCCTTGTTTGCCAGACGCCTCAGCATCCGAACAGCAGAGAGAAAGGTCAGGTTATCCGTAAGCTCCAAATGTGTCATATCAGATCCGATTCCGTATGGTCTGACAGCCCCGGCGCGGCGTTCTCGATATGCCTGTCCGCTTCCTTTGCCACAAACATGAGGCACATGACGACCACGCCCACAGCGCCGCCAATCATCAGCCCAGCAATAAATTTCAACATTTGCTTTTTCTCCTTTGTGCTCCACGGGAGCCGTCCATGTAACGGGACGGCTCCCGTGCGTCGTTTCTGAAATCTGCTCGCTTGTATTCGTCGCTACTCCCCCAAGCGGTAAGGCGTACAGCTAAACCGCGGCGGGCGCCGCGCTCCGGGACTCTCACCCCTCCGAGGATCTCTCCGAGCTGCCCTCATTGCTTGAACCCCGCGACGCAAGCCTCGCGGGAGCTGTGACTGGACAGGGGTACCATTGTAGGCGAATGAGGTCGTGGCGAAACAGCCTGCCATGGTTGCTTTTGGATGGACGGGATACGCTTTGCACCTTGTTTGGCCGTCGTTTTACGGAATCCGTTGGTGTTCCGCAGGTGGTCTCGGCGCGCCCTCCGCATCGCTCGCTCATTCGCTGACATTATTCAGCTGTCGGATATGTGGTCGGTGTCCCGACAAGAGGCGCTTTTGATTCCCCTCATCTTATTTGCCGCCACACAAGCGAGTTCACAACCGCTTTTTTAATTTCCAAGGATTTTTTCAGATTTCGGTAGATCCTCTTGAGCCTCTTACTGATTCCCTGCTGAGAGAGTCCGAGCATTTTTCCGGCTTCTGCTTCACTCATCTCCTTGTAATAGAGCAGGTTGATCAGTTCCCATTCATCCGGCTCCAACTTCCGCAATGCTTGTTTGAGGCGAATGATCTCATCCTGCGCCGCAACGAGTTCTTCCGGCGAATCCACTTCCAGCGCATAGTGTCTGTTATTCTCCTCGGAAAGCCTGTCCAGCGAATCCTCGCGAGCCGGATAAACCATCGTTGCTTTAGTCTTTGCATTTTTGCGAACACGTTCGGTCTTGAGGTCGTATTCACAGTATTTCATCTTGCGGTCACTGCCGGTAAGTACGCGCATAACCTCTGGCGCAATATGTACGCCTGAGTACAGCTTGCTATAATCGGGAGAGTATTTGTCCCGTCTTGACATGGTAATGTCCTCCGTTTCTGAAAATGTAAAAATCAGATTTCAGAAACGGGGTGGAGCTCTCGGCAATTGCCAAAGAGCACCATTATTCTTGGATATAATGCCGAATTCTACGTTTTTTGACGCAATCCTGCATTGTTCGGCATAATCCGAGAAAAAAATTCGACCGTTTTCAACGATGTTCCCCTTTTTTCGATAGGGAAAACCGTTGAAAGCGGTCGAAAAAAATGAGGGTGCAGAAAACCGAGCGGATCTCTGCACCCTCTGATTGGGTGGTATTGACTTGTTTCTCTTACGCCCCTCCACCTCACGAGGGGCATGTATGTGTTTGATCAATCACATCGCCCGTTTCGCTGTTCCGGCGCTTTGTTATATAGGTTCATGGCATATACCTCATAATAAACACTCTCCGCAAACGAAATGTGTCGAAAAAAGGTCATATCATTATTGTTGTACTTGATTTTTGCCATAAATCGGATACAATGGAACCATCATTTTCTTTGGAGGAAATCAACATGGCGAAGAAAACAGCGAAGAAGGACGTTGCGGAGATGATTGAAGAACCCATGACCCGGAAAAAGCCCGGTCGCAAGCCCATGACCGAGGCGCAGAAGGCTGATGCCGCCAAGCAGCGCGAGGCGCTGAAAAAAGCGGTGGAGAGCATGAAGCCGGATCTGGTGCTTCAGTATCAGGACAGCGAGACGGACGTGATGGCGCTTGTCGAAGCGGCAAAGGCGGATTTCAAAGCGACGCATAAGCGCACGCTGATCACAAGCCTCAAGCTCTATCTGAAGCCGGAGGACGGCACCGCGTACTACGTCATCAACGAGAGCGAGAGCGGGAAAATACCGATGTGATTGAAAAACGCCCAAACGGGCGTTTTTTCTTCAAAACTAAAAGAGGCGATGGGGAAATGATTATTCTGATAACAGGGGCATCACATACGGGTAAGACCGCTCTTGCTCAACGGCTGCTGGAAGAATACAAATATCCATATCTGTCGATAGACCATTTGAAAATGGGGCTGATCCGCAGCGGCAATACGGAGCTTTCTCCGCTCAGCGACGACACTGCACTCACGGCGTATTTGTGGCCTATCGTTCGTGAAATCATAAAGACCGCCATAGAAAATAATCAAAATCTCATTGTCGAAGGATGTTATATTCCTTTTGACTGGTCAAGTGACTTTAAGCAAAAATGCCTCCGGCACATCAAATACTATTGCTTGGTGATGAGCGAAGGGTATATCAGAAAGCACTTTTCGGATATAAAAAAGTACGGGAATATCATTGAAAAACGAGTGGATGACGAATGGTGTGCTTTGGAGAATGTGATAGAGGACAATCGGCTCGGCGTTCGTCCGCGCTGGCAGATCCAGCAACGCCGCGCCGAAGCGAATGTAGATCATGTTGTCGGCAACATTTGCACCGCCGTCCTGAAGTGTTATCATTTTCGTAGAGTCCGAAAACCCACAAATGTGATAGAATAAAAATCAAAGGAGAGTGGGTTGAATGACTTACGAGAAGAGTTTCAAGGAAGAAGCCGTGCGCCTGTCCGACGAGATTGGCGTAAAGAAGGCGGCGGAGCAGCTCAGCGTGCCGTACTACACGCTGGCGGACTGGCGGCAGCAGCGAAAGCGATTCAGCGCCCAGGCCTACGTCGGCAGCGGGCACAGGCGCGTGTCGGCTGACCCGAAGGAGCAACGGATCTACGAGCTGGAAAAAGAGAACCGCGAGCTTCAGCGCGCAAATGAGATCCTGCAGGAGGCACTCGGTTTTTTCGCAAAAAGCCGGAAGAAGTAAGAGCGCGGCTGCGGTACGCATTTGCGGAGGAGCGCGTCGGCAAGTGGCCGGTCACGGCGCTGTGCCGCGCGCTGGGACTCAGTGAGTCGGGCTATTACCGCTATCTCAAGCACAAGGACAAGCCGAGCCGGGACGAGCTTCTTTCGGACGAAATACAAAAGATACTGGACGAGAGTCCCTACAATGACAACTACGGTGTGCGCCGGATGCAGCTGGCGCTGGCACAGCGCGGTGTTTCCTGTGGGTTGCGGCGGCTGACGCGCCTGATGCGCGAGCATGGCTGGCTGCACGAGCGCAGACGTCGTCCGAAAGGCCTAACGAAGCCCGACCCACAGGCGATGGCGGCGGAGAATCTGCTCCATCAGGATTTCAGCGCCGACAGGCCGTGGCGAAAACTGCTGACAGACATTACGCAGACCCAATGCGCCGACGGCAAGCTCTACATCTCTCCGATTATGGACTGCTTCAACGGTGAGATCCTTTCCCTGTGCATGGACAACAACATGCGCAAGGAGCTGTGTATCGATACGCTCAAGGCTGCTGCCGGACGCTTCCCGATCCGCGGCGCGATCCTGCACTCCGACCGCGGCAGCCAGTACACCAGCGACGCTTTCAGGCAGGAGTTGAAGAACTGCGGTGTGATCCAGAGTCTCAGCGGCGTCGCGCATTGCTATGACAACGCGAGGATGGAGAGTTTCTTCGCCACGCTCAAGAAGGAGCTTCTCTACCGAATCCCGACCTACCGCATGACGATGGACGAGGTGAAAACGCTGGTATTCCGCTATGTTTTCATCTACTACAACCAATACCGGGTCTACACGTCGAACCAGGGCGGACTGCCTCCGGCAGCTTTTCGCATCTCCGCCCTCGGCTATGCCGCCTGACCGCGCAGAACATTTTGTGGGTTTTCACTCTGCACTTTTCTTGACAACTTCACATGTACTCCAGACAATTTTCCCTGAGGAGCGCATTCAGCTCAGCCATATCCTGCACTTTAGGGACGGGGACACAGAAATTGCGCCTGCTGAAGCCTACCAGCCCTTCCACCAATCCCTTTTCATTGCCGGAAGCGACATTGCAGAAAATCGGCTCAAATCCATAGTGAGCTGCCAACGCCGCGTAGCTTTCCGTCGTGCGCGCATTCGCGCCGAAACCATCCTTGACGGCAATTTTCGCATTGTCGAAGATCACCCTTCTGGGTGTGCCGCCAAAAAACTCGAAGGTCTGGACCAGCGCATCGAGGAAGCTCTCGCTGTTCTGCCGCCGATAAGCGATAACGAACGGCATGTCGCTGTGACAGAGCCGCGCGCAAAACAGATTCACAACCAACTTGTCGCCGGCAAGGTAAACAGTGGCTTCACCCCAGTCGATCTGGACAGCATCGCCGGGAGCAAAGAACAGCGGCACAAACGCCTCGGCCGTTTTCTCCTTCAACTCGTGGACATAAGCGCGAACCGTGGTTTCCCCGCCGGTAAAGCCCTTTTCCTTGACTAAGCGGGTGTAAATCCGCCTTGCCGTGTGGTTCTGCTTCTTCGTGTGCTCGTCCGCGTCTTCTTGGAGGCATTGCTGCACGAATGCTTTTATCTCCTGCGTGAGAACGCTGGGACTGCGTTGATATGGCTTTCTCTCCCAAGGAACGGCATCGCCCTCACAGTATTTCTTGACGGTGTTGCGCGAGATGCCGAGCGTTTTGGCGATGCTACGCTGGCTTTCGCCATTCAGCCATCGCCGACGGACTTCTTTGTACTCGTTCACGGTTATTACCACCTTACACATCGCCTCCATAATGTTGTCGAGAACATTATACAGGCTTATTTTTGGTGGCTCAAATATTCGTCAGCATTTCTGGGAGAAGTGGCTCACTTATATATTAGCGTTTACATGCCAACGGAGACAATATTTGCCTTTGAATCTTAAACATATCAAACAGAAAAAACGCTGCAATTTCCATCACGTAAGGAGAAATTTGCAGCGTTTTTTCTATTTGCGGTTTTCTTCAATCCATCTTACAGCAAAATCTACCAGATCCCGCTGTTTCATCAGACGGATTGTGCCATTACCAAGCGATGCCTTGTGGATGGGACACGCATTTTCAAAAGCAGTTCCGATCTCATTAAAATCTTCACCATCTACAAAAAGTGTTTCGTACCGCTTCCAGACACGATGACCATTTTCCATGACCGCACTATGTTCGATACTGTTATGCTTACCGGGATAATCTGCCCGGACATCTGCCAGATGCAGCGATGTATTTTTGTCATATCCCACGCCAATCAATAAAACCAGGCCATCCAATTCATATAGTTTTCCAATAGGTGAGCCGTCTCCAAAAATATTGGAAAGGTCATGGGCAGCGGTCAAGTATTCAGCATACTTTCCCCATGCAGCCACAGAGCGGGCCGGATGATCGCTCCTTAGTGCGCCTGGCCATTTTCGGAACATTTCAGCAACGGCACCCATCGTGTTTGTAGGGGTAATCTCTTTGTTATATGCTGGCCAATTATCCCGTATCAATTGCCACCAATCTTCCGGTTCCTCCCAATGAACGCCTGTAGTGGGATCAAGGTTTTTCCATGATTGCGTAGGCATCATAATCGTTCCTTCGTTACCGACTGCTTCTATAAGTGCTTCGATTACCATCTGCGCTCCGCCGCAGACAAATCCCAAACTACTCAGAGAGGTATGAACCATGATCGTTTGTCCTTTACTTACCCCAACGCTGAGCAGCGCATCTAAAATATCTTGTTTTAATACAATTTTTCTTTCCATATGATAATCCTCCATTACTTCATGACGCTTCCAACTGGTTCATCCATTTTCGTCTGCGAAATACGATCAACGAAATGCCAAAGCGAATACACTCCTCAAGTGACAGTAGAA
>Ga0256405_10000324_pt1 | contig 157797 bp, 147 predicted proteins | sample RumenRJG_02DNA_FD_189096 | JGI IMG/M metagenome (GOLD analysis project Ga0256405, IMG submission 189096) | Bovine rumen microbial communities from Lethbridge, Alberta, Canada - RJG_02 | ecosystem: Host-associated > Mammals > Digestive system > Stomach > Rumen | place: Canada: Alberta...
TACAATCCAGCTTGAGAAAGCTGTCGAGGAGTACGTGCATTTCTACAACTACGAGAGGATCACCATGAAAAATGGCCTTACTCCGTATGAAATACGGAGCAAAGCCACGTAATTTGAAGCATTTCTATGACAGGTGCTTTTTTTCTTGTCTATTTCTCGGGGAACAGTCCAAAACTGCTATAATAATGCAATGATCTTTTATTTAGGAGGAACCCTCATGACCCTTTCCGAACTGTGCATCGACTGCCGGACGTACCGGCGTTTCACTCAGAAAGCCATTCCCGAGGACGTGCTGCGCGCCTGTCTTGAAAACGCCCGTTTGTCCAGCACAGGCGCGAACGCGCAGACGCTGCGCTTCATCTGCGTGAGATCGCCTGAGATGGTCGCGAAGATGCAGCCGCTGGTCAAATGGGCAGCCGCGCTGCCGCCGGAGATCGGCACGCCGAAGGCCGGCGAGCAGCCCACGGCGTTCATCGTCATCGTCAAAAAGGCCGGCAGCGGCGCCTTTGCCGACGTGGATGTAGGCATCGCCGCCCACACGATCGTCATGACGGCGTAGGAAAGCGGCGTCGGCAGCTGCATGATGGGCGCGATCAACCGCCCGGAGATCGCCGCCCTGCTCGGCGTCGACGCAGCCGACACGGTGCACCTGGCCGTCGCGCTGGGATACCCCGCGCACAAAAGCACGATCGTCCCCGTGCCCGAAAGCGGCGTTTTGAAATACTACGTCGACGAAAACCGCGATTACTACGTGCCCAAAAAGCCGTTCGACGAGCTGGTGAAGATCGTCTAGCGCCGGCAAGCAGCCGGTGTCACATGGCGCGATGCGTGTGCAGCGCCGCTTGCGAAGTTACTTAAATGATATATTCCTGACAAAACCGTCCGAAGACGTTTATACGCGCTTTGGACGGTTTTATTACATCAAGCCCTGTGTTTTGCGCGTTTTTGACGCTCTAATATTATCAAAGTCAACGCAAGTTTTGAGCTGACATAGCCCGTTCGCCGTGATAAAATGTTCAGGTCTTATTTCGCATCTTCTTTCAGTCAATCGAAGCTGCGGGCTGGGACCAAACTGAACACCGGGGGGACACTATCATGGGCGGATTTTTCGCTGCGGCGCTGAGGGAAGACTGCGTTTTCGACCTGTTCTTCGGCACGGACTATCATTCGCATCTGGGGACGCGCCGCGCGGGGCTGGCGACGTACGGCAGGAAAGGCTTTGACCGCTCCATCCACAATATCGAGAACTCGCCGTTCCGCACCAAGTTCGAGAAGGAAGCCGTCTCCATGCAGGGACATATGGGCATCGGCTGCATCTCGGACTTTGATCCGCAGCCGCTGGTCGTGCGCTCGCATCACGGCACCTACGCGATCACCACGGTGGGCAAGATTAACAACCGCGAAGCGCTCACCGATCTGGTCATGAAAAACAGCGGCCTCCACTTCTTCGAGATGACCAACGGCGACATCAACCAGACGGAGCTTGTCGCCGCGCTGATCAACCAGAAAGACAACTTCGTCGAGGGCATCCGGTACGCACAGCAGATGATCGACGGCTCGATGACGATCCTGGTGCTGACGTCGCAGGGCGTGTACCTGGCGCGCGACCGCTTCGGACGCACGCCGCTGGCTGTGGGGCTGAAGGACGAGGGCTTCTGTGCCTCGTTCGAGCCGTTCGCGTATCTGAATCTCGGCTACCGCGACTACAAGGAGCTCGGCCCGGGCGAGATCGACCTGATGACGCCCGAGGGCGTGACCACGCTCGTCAAGCCGGGCGAGAAGATGCGCATCTGCACGTTCCTGTGGGTGTACTACGGCTACCCGTCGTCACGCTACGAGGGCGTTTCGGTCGAGCAGATGCGCTGCAAGTGCGGAGCACTGATGGCCCGCCGCGACGGCATGACGCGCGATACGGCGGACACGGCCGCGGGCGTCCCCGACAGCGGCATCGCACACGCGGTAGGCTACGCCAACGAGTCGGGCATCCCCTTCTCGCGCCCGCTGATCAAGTACACGCCGACGTGGCCGCGCAGCTTCATGCCCACGGTGCAGTCCAAGCGCGACATGATCGCACGGATGAAGCTGATCCCCGTGCACGAGCTGATCGAAAACCAGCGCATGATCCTCATCGACGACTCGATCGTGCGCGGCACGCAGCTGCGCAAAATGACGGAGTTCCTGTTCCGCACGGGCGCGAAGGAAGTGCACGCGCGTCCCGCCTGCCCGCCGATCATGTACGGATGCAAGTACATCAACTTCTCGCGCTCCAACTCCGACATGGAGCTGATCGCCCGGCGCATCGTCAGCAAGCTGGAAGGGCATGAGCCGGCGCCCGAAGTGCTGGCCGAGTACGCCAATCCCGAGAGCGAGCGCTATCTGGCGATGCTCGAAGGGATCAGGGAGCAGATGGGCTTCACCTCGCTGCGCTACAACCGCCTCGACGACATGCTCGACGCCGTCGGACTCGATCACTGCAAGCTCTGCACCTACTGCTGGAACGGCAGGGAATAATAATACGAAATGCACGGGAGAGAGGCGTTCGCGCCTTTCTCCTTTTTTTGAACATTTTCATCCATAAGGGCGACGCGCGATGTGGCATGATGCGGTATAATACGCTCAAAGGATCGCAGTTTGTTCAGACAAGACTGCCCCGAAAACCGCCCGGCTGATCCTGTTCCATGCGGAACAAGGCGCGCTTTTTGAGCGCGCAAAATCATTTTCACAGAGGTGATTGATATGAGCCTGTATTGCAGCAAATGCGGACACAAGTTTGAAAACGATGCGCAGAAGTTCTGCCCGGAGTGCGGAGAAGCGCGCGAGCAGCGCTTTGTGCAGAACGATCCCAAGACCGTGCGCGCCTCGTCGCTGCGGCGTCAGTTTGAAGCGGCCGAAGCCAAGCCCGTCAGAAAAAGAAAGCTCGGCTTCTGGACCAAGCTGATCGGCACGGCGCTGATCCTGTACGGTCTGACGATCGTCTTCCCCCAGACGAAAACGCCGTTCGTGCGCGTGTTCAAGGCGCACGAACCCGTTCAGACGGTCGCCGCGGACACGTTCTACGACCTGGCCGGTCTCGTCGGGCTGGGGGACGAAGCGGCGGTGAACGTCGTCAAGGAAACGCCCGTCCAGGACAGCACGCTCAACCTCGGCGAAGCGCTCGGGCGCGCCTGCCCGTCGTCCTCGTGGCGGGCGACGAAGCGCGACGGCAAGCCGGCGGCGGTGTTCTCGGGCACGATGAAAGACAGCAAAGACGCGATCACCGTCATCTACACCGTGGAGGGCGATCACTGCTCGCTGAAGTCGTTCACGATGAACGGTGAAGAGCAGACGGCGCAGATGCTCGACGCGATCGTCGCGGCCGCGGCAAAATAAAGGAAACGCTGATCAAATACCGCACTGTAGGATTAAATCAGCGTCTTCTAAAGACGTCTTCGTACAGCACAAAAGGCGGACCGGACAAAACCGGCCCGCCTTTTTGTATCGGCATCACAAATATTTTTCAAAAATCGCCTTTCATATTGTCCTTTTCGCATCGCGGTGATACACTCAGCCAATCTTTTCCGAATCAAATCATTGGGGTGAATCACATGTCGATCACATGGCTGATCTTTGAAACCGCTGGGACGATCGCCTTTGCGCTGTCAGGCTCGCTCGTCGCGCTGTCACGGCGGATGGACATCTTCGGCGTTGCCGTCCTGGCCGCGCTCACCGCCGTCGGCGGCGGCATGATCCGCGATGTCCTTATCGGGGCGGTGCCGCCGCGCGCGCTCACCGATCCCGTCTGGCTGCTGCTGGCGCTTGCTGTGGCTGCGGCAGCGTGCGCCGTGTTCTCCTTCGTGCGCTTGTCGCGAAAAAGCCGCCGCGTCTTTGCGTTCTTCTACAATCTGTCCGATACGGTCGGTCTGGCCGCGTTTTCCGTCACCGGCGCCGCGGCCGGATTTTACAGTTCTCCGCAGTCGCGCTTTGTGCTGCCCGTCATGCTGGGACTGCTCACGGGCGTGGGCGGCGGCGTTCTGCGCGATCTCCTCGCCCAGCGCGTCCCTGTCGTCCTCAAGGCCGATGTGTACGCGCTGGCCTCCATCGGCGGCACCCTGGCCGCCTGCGCTGCCCGGCCTTTTTTGAGCGGCGGGCAGACTGCCTGGCTGGGCTTCGCCGTCGTCGCGCTCCTGCGCACATGCGCGCTCGCTTTCGGCTGGCAGCTGTACCATCCCCGTCCGCGCGCGGCGAAGAAATCTCCGGTTGAGAGAAACCGCCCAAAAGGATAAAATAAGGACGCCAAGGAAACGCTGATAAAATACGTCATCTCCTACGAAACGCTGTCCGAGAGGCTCCTCCAACGTACGGAAGTACGCCTAGATGCGCCCCTTACGGACAGGTTTCTTCGGATCTGACGCATTTTCTCAGGTTTCCTGTGCGCTCGTTAAATTCTGCATAATAGGATTTAATCAGCGATTCCCTAAATTTGCCCTTTTGGAGATCATGCCATGAGCGAAGAGATCAAAAACGAAACGCCCGCGCCCGCAGAGGCGAAAACAGACAGCGCCGCTGCCCCCGCCCCTGAGGCGCCGCAGCCGGCCGCAGCGGAAGAGAGCGCTCCCGCTGCCGAAAACACGGCCCAGCCAGAACCTGAGCAGGCCGCAGCTCCCGCCGGCGAGGCAAAAAACGAGTCTGCCGAGCCCAAGCCTGAGGAGCCCAAAAAGGAAGAGCCGAAAAAGCCCGATCCCGAAGAGGCTCGCCGCATCGCGCACGAACGCGCCGTTGCCATCGTTGCCGAAGCGCTGAAGCCCGAAGGGCCACCCGACCCGCTCGAACCGTTTTTCACCCTCTGCGGCCACGGCACCGCCGACGACGTGCGAGCCGCTCTTGCCGGCGGCGCCCCTGTCGACGGCCGCAACTTCGCGGGACTGACGCCGCTGCACAAGGCTGTCACGAACAACGGCTTTGACGTCGTTCAGGTCCTCGTCGAAGCCGGAGCGGACGTGAACGCCTGCGGCACGGGCCGCTTTCACGAAAGCGTCCTGCATTCGGCCATCTGGACGAAGGATCCCCGCGTCATCCAGCTGCTCCTTGAACGCGGCGCCGATCCGTACGCGCTCAACAGCGTCGGCTGGACGCCGCTCCATCTGGCCGCCTTTCATGTGCGCGGACACGAGATCATCGATCCGATCATAGCCAGCATGAAGCCCGTCCCCGCCGCGCCCGCCAAGCGCTACAAAGGCACGCTCGAATACGTCGATTCCTGGAACCGCCGCGCCTATCAGCTCGTCGACGGGACGCTGGTCGAGCACAACCTGCGCCGCGTCGGCCCCGGCATGTTCCTCGGCGATCTCGTCGTCGTCCAGTACCATGCCAGCACGAAGAGCAAAGCCTCCGTCGAGAACCTGACGCTGAAAGCCGCCGACGAAGCCAATCCGCCTAAAAAACTGTAATGCCCGTAAAAAGCGAGCCGAAGACCTCATCGTCCTCGGCTCGCTTTTTCGTGAATGCAAATTCATTGAATTTTCTGTTGCGTTTAAGGCGTGATAACATTATAATGTTTTCAGAACACGTATCAGACTTCTTCTGTACTGAATCATCGCCCCGGCGGCGACCGCAGAAGAAGAAACCAGCGAGGAGGGGTTTATTGTGGAACTGTCACAGGAGATCCGCGACCGCTTCATGAAGGTCGATCCGGCCGCGATCGGACATTTCATCAGCCGCGGCTTTATGAAGCCGGAGATCAAGCCCGTCACCGACGAGATGAAGATCATCGGCCCGGCCTACACGGTGCGCTGCACGGCGCGCGACTCATCGGCGCTGTACTACGCCATCCAGAAGGCGCCCAAGGGCTCGGTGCTCGTCGTCGACCGCGCGGGCGACCACACGTTCGCCTGCGTCGGCGAGTTCGTCGCCATCATGGCTGAGGCCAACGGCATGGCCGGCATCGTCATCGACGGTCCCGCCACCGACAGCCGCGCGCTGAAAGCCAGCAAGACCAAGTTCCCGATCTTCTGCACCGGCTTCTCGCCCGTGACCAGCAACGTCACCGGCACCAGCGGCGAAGTGCAGATCCCCATCGAATGCGGCGGCGCGGCCGTGCTGCCCGGCGACATCATCTTCGGCGACGCTGACGGCGTCATCATCGTGCCTCAGGATTACATGCCCCTGCTCGAGATCGCCGAGAAGAAGGCCGCCGACGAGATCAAAAAGCGCGAGGCCATCGCCAACGGCCTGGTCTACAAAAAGCGCGAAGACTTCGACGTCGTCGCGTTCTTCGAGAAGGGCGCAAAGGGCGCTCTGAACGACCTCAAAAAAGAGTGTCACTACTAGGGGAGGCGGCTGAACAATGAAACTCACCAAAGAACTCTACGACCGCATCATGGCCACCGCTCCCGCCCAGTTCGGCCACCATCTTGAGCACGGCTTCATGCATCCCCGCATCAAGCCCGTCGAGCCGCACATGAAGATGCTCGGACCGGCCTACACCGTTCGCATGACCGAACGCGACGGCTCGGCCCTGTACTACGCGATCATGAAGGCTGAAAAGGGCAGCGTCATCGTCGTTGACCGCGGCAGCGAAGACATCTTCGCCCCCGCCGGCGATCAGCTCGTGCTGATGATGAAGCACCGCGAACTCGGCGGCCTCGTCGTCGACGGCCCCTGCACCGACCGCCTCGGCCTGGAGAAGCTGGGCTTCCCCGTCTTCTGCACGGGATTTTCGCCCGTGACGACGCTGTGCACCGGCACCAACGGCGAAGTCGACGTGCCCGTCCAGTGCGGCGGCGCCGTCGTTCGTCCCGGCGATATCGTCTTCGGCGATGCCGACGGCGTTGTCGTGCTGCCCGACAACTTCATGGACTACCTTGAAGCAGCCGAGAAGATGACGGCCAACGAGCTCCGCCGCGCCGAACGCGTCGCCAAGGAAGGCTACAAGTTCCTGCGCCGCGACGACGTTGACATCGTCAAGTTCTTCGAGGCCGACAAGGACGCGGCCATCGCGGCAGTCAAAAAAGCGTGCAAATATTAAGGAAACGCTCGTCAACATCAGCATGATGCTGATTTGCCTGCTTTTCTAAGATTCGACCTGCCTGGGCAGGCTGAAAAACGATCATACGGGAGGAATTTTGATGAAGAAGATGTACGGCTTCCTTGCGGCGTTCGTGGCCGCGTCGGCTCTGTTCGCCCCGGCGGCGTTCGCGAGCAAGGAGAACAACACGGTCGCGGTCCGCAACGTCGGCGACCAGAAGACCTACGACCCCTACCGCACCACCGACCTCGTCGACTGGCAGACGCACTATCAGATCTTCGACTCGCTGTTCCGCGAGACGCCCGAAGGCGAGTACGTGCCCGCGCTCTGCACCGATTACAAGATCAGCGATGACGGCATGGAGATGACCTTCACCATCCGCGAGGGCGTCAAGTTCCATAACGGCGACGTGATGACCGCCGACGACGTCGTCTTCTCCCTGAACACGGCCATCGCTTCGCCCTTCACGAGCAAGTTCACCAGCGTCATGAAAGAAGCGACGAAGGTCGACGACAAGACCGTCAAGCTGACGCTCAAGCACCCCTACGCGCCCATCATCGGCTGCCTTGTCAGCTCCAGCACCTCCATCGTTCCCAAGAAAGTCTACGAAGCTGACCCCGCCGCCTTCGGCCGCAACAAGCCCGTCGGCACCGGCCCCTATGTGTACGTGAGCAGCCGCCCCGGCGAGAGCATCACCATGGACGCCTTCCCCGAGTACTGGAGAGGCGAAGCCAAGGTCAAGCACCACGTCGTGCGCATCATCAAGGACAACATGTCGGCCCTGATGGCCATGCAGAGCGGCACGCTCGACCGCATGGTCCCCAATCAGGACTACTCCGACCGTCAGATCATCATGGACGATCCTCGCCTGCGCTACTACGAAGCGCCCCAGGCCTGCACGTTCCTCGTCGCCTTCAACAACGCCCGCGGCCCCTTCGCCGACAAGCGCGTGCGCGAGGCTGTGGCCCGCGCGATCGACAAGGAAGAGCTGATCCTCGGCGCGGTCAACGGCATGGCTGATCCCACCGACGGCGGCATCGTTCCCATGTGCCCCCAGGCTCCCAAGGATTTCAAGGGCCTGGCCTACGATCCTGAGATGTCCAAGAAGCTCCTCGCCGACGCCGGCTACGCCAACGGCCTCAACGTGACGATGCGCGTCATCGGCGCCACGAACTACACCAAGCCCGCCGAAGTGCTTCAGGCTCAGCTCAAGAAGGTCGGCATCAACATGAAGATCGAGGCCATGGAGCGCGGCCGCTGGTTCGACCTCGTGCTCAACAAGGCCCAGTTCGACATCACCTTCTACGCTCACGCGATCTCCGTCAACGACGCCGACTTCTGCACCTATCCCTTCCTGCACAGCAGCCAGCTGAACGGCAAGGGCACCAACTACATGGGCGTCAATATCCCCGAGATGGACGCGTGCCTCGACAAGGCAAGATCGGCGCTTGACGCTGAGACGCGCAACGCCAACTACGCCCGCGTCTGCGAGATCGTCCGCGACGAGAGCATCTACGTGCCCTGCTACACGGGCAAGCGCACCGTCGCTGCGGTCGCCGGCCTCAAGGGCGTCTTCGCCGACCCGATGCAGCGCTACTACGTCTACAACTACGAGTGGTAATAGTCGTCCGAGCCGCATTTAATCGAACCTGATTCAAAAAAACGAACAGGCGCAGCTCATCCGCGTCTGTTCGTTTTTTAAAAAGATTAAGAGGGGGAAGCAATGCTTAAATACATCTGGAAGCGCCTCCTGCTGATGATCCCCGTGATCGTCGGTCTGTCGTTCATCCTCTTCTGCATCATGGAGCTCACCCCGGGCGATCCGGCCCGCTCGATGCTCGGCGAGTACGCCACGCAGGAGGAAGTCGACAAGCTCCGGGAAGAGCTGAAGCTGAACGATCCGTTCTTCGTCCGCTACGGGCGCTACATGGGCAACGCGCTCCGCGGCGACTTCGGCGTGTCGTACCGCACCAACATGCCCTGCGCACAGGAGATCGCCCAGCGTTTTCCCGCGACGCTGAACATCGCCTTCTACGCCGTGCTGATCGCCGTCGTCATCGGCATTCCCATCGGCATCATCTCGGCCGTCAAGCAGTACTCGGCCATCGACATATCGAGCATGGTCTCGGCGCTTTTATTCACGTCGATCCCGCCGTTCTGGCTGGGGCTGCTGATGATCCTGCTGTTTTCCGTGCGGCTGCACATCCTTCCGGCCGTCGGCTCTGACACCTGGAAGCACTTCATCATGCCCGCCGTGGCCATGGCCGCGGCGCAGATGGCCACGCTCGTGCGCATGACGCGGTCGACGATGCTCGAAGTGATCCGTCAGGACTACATCCGCACGGCCAAAGCCAAGGGCGCGGCCGGGGCGCGCATCATCTTCGTGCACTCGCTGCAGAACGCCCTGCTGCCCGTTGTCACGGCTGTGGGCATCAGCTTCAGCAATCTGCTCGGCGGCGCGCTGATCATCGAGAACGTGTTCGGCATCTCCGGCCTGGGCAATCTGATGGTGGAATCCGTCACCGGCAAGGATTCGCCGATGCTGATCTCCAGTGTCCTGTTTGCCGCGCTCGTGGGCGGCTTTGTCAACCTTGGCGTCGATCTGCTCTACACGTTCATCGATCCCAGAGTCAAGTCGCAGTACCTGAAAAAGTGAGGTGAGGCTCAATGGCAGAGATCCAGCGTAAAAAAGTGAAAAAACGCAGCCAGCTCAAGGCGCTGTGGTTCCAGTACAAGAAAAACAAACTCGCCATGTTCGGCCTCATCCTCATGAGCCTGATGATCCTCACCGCCGTCTGCGCGGGATTCTTCCTCGACTACGACACGCAGGTGATCGGACAGAGCATCCGCAGCCGTCTGCAGTGGCCCAGCGCCGCGCACTGGTTCGGCACCGACCAGTACGGCCGCGACCTGTTCGCGCGCGTCATCTGGGGGTCCCGGATCTCGCTGTTCGTCGGATTCTTCACCGTCGGCATCGCGATGACCGTGGGCAGCCTCATCGGCGCGTTCGCGGGATATTACGGCGGACGGGTCGACAACATCCTCATGCGCATCATGGACGTGTTCCTCGCCATGCCGGGCACGATCATGGCTGTCGCCATCGTCGGCGCGCTCGGCCCCGGCATCATCAACGTGCTGATGGCGATGAGCATCTGCCGCATCCCGCAGTTTGCCCGCATCGTCCGCTCGGCGATCATCTCCATCCGCGGCCAGGAATTCGTCGAAGCGGCGCGCTGCTGCGGCTCGCGCGACCTGCGCATCATCTTCCGCCACATCCTGCCCAACGCCGTCGGCCCGATCGTCGTTCAGGCCACGATCGGCATGGCCACGACCATCCTCGGCGTTGCCGGACTCAGCTTCATCGGCCTGGGCATCGAGGCGCCGCTGCCTGAGTGGGGCAGCATGCTGTCGGAGGCGAAGAGCCAGATGATGTATCAGCCGTATCTGATGTTCTTCCCCGGCATCGCCATCGTCCTCGCCGTGCTGGCGCTCAACCTGATCGGCGACGGCCTGCGCGACGCGCTCGATCCGCGCATGAAGACCTAAGAGCGGGCAGGTGACATACCAATGACAAACAAACTTTTAGAGATCAAGGGCCTTCATGTGGAATACCACACTGACGACGCGCGCGTGTTCGCCGTCAACGGCATCGACCTCGACGTGAACGAGGGCGAGACGCTCGGCCTCGTCGGCGAGACCGGCGCGGGCAAGACGACGACAGCGCTGTCAGTGCTCAAGCTGCTGCCTGAGCGCACGGGCCGCATCACGGGCGGCCGCGTCTTCCTCGAAGGCAAAGACATCACGAACTACACCGACGCCGACATGCGCGCCATCCGCGGCGAGATCGTCTCAATGATCTTCCAGGACCCGATGACGTCGCTCAATCCCGTGCTCACCGTCGGCTTCCAGATCGCCGAAGTGCTGAAGCTGCACAAAAAAGCCGAGAGCAATGCCGACATCCAGCGCCGCGTCGACGAGATCCTCAAGCTGGTCGACATCCCGCCGGAGCGCAAGCACGATTATCCGCACCAGTTTTCAGGCGGCATGAAGCAGCGCATCGTCATCGCCATCGCTCTGGCCTGCGAGCCCAAGCTGCTGCTGGCCGACGAGCCGACGACGGCGCTCGACGTGACGATCCAGGCACAGGTGCTGTCGATGATGAACGAGCTCAAGGAAAAGCTCGGCACAGCGATGATCCTCATCACGCACGACCTCGGCGTCGTCGCCGAAACGTGCGACCGCGTGGCGATCATGTACGCCGGCAAGATCATCGAGACCGGCGCGGTGGAGCAGATCTTCGACCCGGCGGCCGCTCATCATCCCTACACCGTCGGCCTGTTCGGGGCCATTCCCGACCTGACGAAGAAGACGCGCCGCCTCAGCCCGATCGACGGGCTCATGCCCGATCCGACCGATCTGCCCGCCGGCTGCAAGTTCCACACGCGCTGCCCGCAGTGCATGGACCGCTGCCGCACCGAAGAGCCCGGCGTCACCGACATGAACGGACACCGCCTGTGCTGCCATCTGTTTGCGCAAAGCGGAAAGGAGGAAGCCTGATGACCGCTCCTCTGATCGAAACACGAAACCTGAAAAAATACTTCTCCACAGCCTCCGGCCTGCTTCACGCCGTTGACGGCGTCAACCTGAAGATCGAAGCCGGAAAGACGCTCGGCGTCGTCGGCGAGTCGGGCTGCGGCAAGTCCACGCTCGGCCGCCTCGTCGTGCGCCTGCTGGAAGCCACCAGCGGCGAAGTGCTCTACAGGGGCGAGAACATCCTCGGCTACAACGAGCGCGAGATGCTCCAGATGCGGCGCAAGATGCAGATGATCTTCCAGGATCCGTACGCCTCGCTCAATCCCCGCATGACCGTCAGCGAGATCATCGCCGAGCCCATCCAGGTGTGCCACACCATCCACGGACACGACGCGATCATGGACAAAGTCTATGAGCTGATGGATACCGTCGGTCTTGCCGACCGCTTCGTCAACACCTATCCGCACGAGCTCGACGGCGGCCGCCGCCAGCGTATCGGCATCGCCCGCGCGCTGGCGCTCGATCCTGAGTTCATCGTCTGCGACGAGCCCGTGTCGGCGCTTGACGTCTCGATCCAGGCGCAGGTGCTCAACCTGCTCATGGACCTTCAGGAAGAGCGCAAGCTGGCCTACATGTTCATCACGCACAACCTCTCCGTCGTCGCTCACATCAGCAGCGAGATCGCCGTCATGTACCTGGGCCAGTGCGTCGAGCGCGCTCCCACCGACGAGCTGTTCGCCAACCCGCTGCACCCGTACACCAAGGCCCTGCTGGCAGCGATCCCCGTGCCCAACCTCAGCCGCCGCCACCTCAAGCGCGAAGTCATCCGCGGCGAAGTCGCCAGCCCCATCAATCCCAGGCCGGGCTGCCGCTTCGCGGTGCGCTGCCCCTACGCCGCGCCGGAATGCACAGGCAGCGAGCTGGAGTTCAAAGAAGTCAGCCCCGGACATCACGTTCTGTGCACCCGTTATCAGTAAGGAGGAGTCATCCACATGTCTCTTATCGAAAAAGTCAGCGCTCACGCCGACGAGTTCATCAGCTGGCGCCGCCAGATCCACGCCCATCCCGAGCTGGGATTCAAAGAATTTGAAACGACCAAGTTCATCATGGAAAAGCTGAACAGCTGGGGGATCGACGCCAGGCCCAACGGCGACAAGACCGGCGTGATCGGCACGCTCAAGGGCGGCAAGCCCGGTACGAAGACGGTCGCTCTGAGATGCGACATCGACGCGCTGCCGATGCAGGAAAAAACCGGCCTCGAATTCGCCTCGCAGACCGACGGCGTCTGCCACGCCTGCGGCCACGATCTGCACACCGCCACGCTGCTGGGCACAGCCTACATGCTCTCGCAGCATTACCGTGACCAGCTCGCCGGCACAGTTCGCTTCATCTTCCAGCCTGCCGAAGAGACGCTCGGCGGCTCCATCAGCATGATCGAGAACGGCGCCCTCGACGGCGTCGACTGCATCCTCGGCGCCCACACCTGGCCCGACGTGGAAGGCGGCTGCATCGGCATCCGCAAAGGACCGGCCATGGGGAGCAACGACAGCTTCCATATCACCGTCCACGGCAAGGGCGGACACGCCGCACACCCGCACCGCGCCATCGATCCCGTCGTCATCGGCGCGCACATCGTCACCCAGCTCCAGACGATCGTCTCGCGCCGCGTCGCGCCCGTCGACTCCGCCGTCGTCACCGTCGGACATCTGACCGCCGGCAAGGCGTTCAACGTCATCCCCGACGAGTGCCTGCTCGAAGGCTCCGTGCGCTCGCTCGATCCCACCGTGCGCAAGAACCTTGCCGAGTGGATCAAAAGCATTGCCGTGCACACCGCCGAGGGCATGGGCGCGACGGCTGAAGTGGAATACGAATTCGGCGTGCCGCCCACGGTGAGCGTCGATGAATACGTCGACGCCGTCAGCGACGTGGTCTGCGAGCTGCTCGGCCCCGACAAGCTCAAGAATCTGCCCACGCCGTCGATGGGCTCAGAAGATTTCGCCTACTACCTGGAAAAGGTCCCCGGCGCGTTCTTCCGCCTCGGCACCGGCGACGAGCGTCCCGAATCGCACATCGGCCTGCACAACCCCAAACACCTGTTCAGCGAAAAAGCTATCCCCACGGGCGTGATCACGTTCGTCGGCGCAGCCTACAAGCTGACCGGCAGCGATTTGAACGCACTGAAATAACGAGAAGATGCAAAAAGCGGAGGGCCATCCGGAACGTTTCCGGATGGCCCTCCGCTTTTCGTTTGTTTCTCTCGTTCCATATAGAACAAATGGTTCTGTCATTGCATTCCGGCGCGCAGCGAATCAAGCCTGTGCAGATACTCCGCTTCGACGTCCGCAAACGGTTCGACGCGGTAGGCAGGGACGGCGCGCACTTTTTTCCATCTGCTGCCCAGCTCTTCGGCCATCAAAAAGTGAAAATCGCTCGAGAGCATATCGTCGTCGATCTCGTCAACAATGCGAAGTTCCTCCTGCAAAAGCGGAGAGCCGATAAACTTTGACCAGATCGCTTCGAGCAGGCGCGTCTCGATCTGCGTATACAGCGGCAGGAGGGCTTTTACGGGCCGCGTCAGGTCGCACAGATAGGCTTCGCCGGCGTCGTGCAGCAGACAGGCGAGGCGCACGCGGACGCTCTGGCCCCGCGCGGCGGCTTCGGCCTCGCAGCTCAGGCAGTGCTGCGCGACTGACCAGAACTGACTGACGTGTCCGTTGCCGCGCGTGATCAGCGAAAGGGCGTGAGCGATGTCGCGCGCATCGATCAGCGCCGGATCGGGAGATGCGGGATCGAAATGGATGCCTGTGTAGGTCGTGATGTATGACATGGGTGTCCTCCGATGGAAAAATGCGTTTCTCATGGAACAGCCGCGCGCTGTTCGCTCCTGCTCCGCAGCGTCTTCAGATACGCTTTCAGCTCGGGAGCGATGCGGCGGCTCTCGACGGCCTTCTGGATGGCCTTGTTGTGCGTCCAGACAGCCAGGCGGCGTGACTCGATCACGGCCAGAGCGGCCTGTTCCTGTTTGGCCAGCGCGGTAGCGAAGTACCAGGCGATCATCATGTTCACATAGTACTCGTCCGACCTCACTGAGGCGGCCAGGTCCATCAGGGCGGGATCGAAGGCCACGTCAAGGTAGAACCACATCATCATGCTCAGTCCGAAGCGGCACACATACGGACGGCGGTCAAGCGCCCACTCGCGCACGAGCGGCTTAAGCTCGCCGGTGTGTTTCGCAAAGACGCGCGGCACGAGGGCGTCGCAGACGCCCCAGTTGTCGATGAAGGGCAGGAAGGCGCGCACGCGTTCAAGGCACTTTGTGTAATCTTTCTCCTCGCGGAGCAGGCAGGCGTGCAGGGCGTTTTCGTCATAATACGCGTGCGGCAACTCGGCCAGGAACGCTTCGGCCCCGGGCAGGCGGCGCAGTTCGCGCACCAGCTCGCGCATGAGGGGGGCGCGCACGCCCATGATCGTCTTTTTGTCCACCGTCGGCAGGATGCCGGCCATGAATTCGCGATAGACCGGATCGGCCCTTTCCCTCAGCCGTTCTGTCATGATCCCCATGCTCATCACGCTCCTTTCGTCCGCGATTGTACCATACCCGCACCGGGCGCGAACATGTCGACAAAATATTGTGTGGACAGGGCGCGTGGTGCAACTTATAATGATCGTGAGTTTTAAAACTATTTCACGGGGAGGCGCGCTATGAAAACGATCCAACAAGGTCCCGACGGCACTTATCGCTGGGAATACGAACTGAATCTGTACAAAAATCCGCACCTGCTCTTTCTGATCTGGCGCATCTTCGGCTGGATCCTGCTGGGGCTCTGGCTTTTTATAGTCATCCTCCAGCTGTTCGACGGGATCCTCTCTTTTAAAGAGATCGTCGTCTTTGCCGCGAAGTTCCTCGGCGGCATCGGCGGGGGGATGATGGTGCTCTGCGCCGTGGGCTATTACATCTACGCGCTGATCATGGGCGGCAGGTACTGCGTGCAGTTCACGATGGACGAGCGCGGCGTCGATCATCAGCAGGTGAAACCGCAGGCCGATAAAGCGCGCAGGATCGGCATGATCACCGTCCTCGCCGGACTGTTCAGCCGCAATGTCGGCAGAGTTGGCCAGGGGATGACGGTCGCCGGCTCGTCAGGCGGCATGCACTCAGCGTTTAAAGACGTCAAAAGCATCGAGGCTCATAAAAAGCGCTCGCTCATCAAAGTCAACGAAACGCTGTTCAAAAACCAGGTCTACGCCGACGGCGAAGACTTCGACTTCGCGCTCGACTACATCGTCAAACGCTGTCCGAACGCGAAAGTGACGATCAAATAATCCAAGGAGGTCATGATGATGAAAAAACTGTACGCCGCGTTTGCCCTTTTCTGCCTGTTCTCGGCGACATGCAGCGCGAAAGACGCCACCGAGCTGGCCCGGTCGGGGTCCGTTGAGGAAGTCAGGGAGGCCATTGCCGCGGGAACGTTCGTCGTCAATCCCGAAAAAGGAACGTCACCGCTGAAAAACGCCATCACCGGTGGCAACGTGCCCATCGTCGAGTTCCTGCTCTCGGCCGGCGCCGACGTGAACTACGGCAACCACACGGCACTGATGGAAGCCGCCCGCTGCGGCGCCGATGCCCAGCTCGTCAACATGCTGCTTGCCGCCGGCGCGAACGTGAACGCGCGCGACACGGATGAACGGACCGCCCTGTATCACGCCGTGAACGGCAAGTGCTCGATCGAGGTCATCGACGCGCTGCTGGCCGCCGGCGCCGAAGTGAACGCGCAGAATAAAAACGGGCTGACGCCGCTGATGCATGCGCTTTCCGGCGAAAAACCGGAGTCCTTTGCAGCCGCCAGACACCTGGCCGCCAGGGGAGCCGACCTGAACGTGCTCGACAAGTTCGGCCGCAACGCGCTGCACCATGCCCGCGGTCACGAACGCGTGGCCTGGCTGCTGGAGCAGGGCGTGAAGCCCGTCGTCAGCACGAGCGGGTTGACGGCCGCGATGAGCTGCATCGATGACGCCGAAAGCGTGAAACTTCTGCTCGATGCCGGCGTCGATGCCAATGCCGCCACGCAAAACGGCAACACGGCGCTGATGTACGCGGCCGGACACCGCGTGCCCGCCGCCGGAAAGCTGCTGCTTGAACGCGGCGCGGATGTGAACGCCGCTGATGCCAAGGGCTGGACTGCGCTGATGTACGCGGCAGAAACAGGCTCCAGCGACATGCTGATGCTGCTCATCGAAGCCGGCGCGAACGTCAACGCCAAGGATGCCGCCGGCTGGACCGCGCTCACACACTCTGCGGCAATCGGCACCACGCAGTATTTCCAGCCGCTGCTGAAGGCCGGCGCGACCGTGCAGGCCGCCTTTGAGAGCGCGAAAGAAAGCCAGAGCGGCAACAGAGTCCATGCCAGGACGAAAGAGCGCCTTGAGAAAATGGCCGCCGCGATGGGGAAATAAGACGTATCGTCAGATGAAACAGCGCACCGTCCTGCCAGTTCCCGGACTGAACGCGGCGATGCGGAAATAAAGGAGGACCTATGAGAGACTTTTCTTCCGAATACCAGAGCAAAAAGACCACCGCCGCCGAGCTGGCCGCCCGCGTGGAGGACAACTGGCTGATCGCCATGGACGCCGCCGCCTCGCAGACGCCCGCGATCATGGCCGCGATCGAAGCGCGCGCCCGTTCCGGCCAGCTGTGCGGCGTGCGCGTGCAGAGCCTGCTTGACGTGTACCCGATGGGCATGTTCGCCGACAATTCGCTGTTCGGCAGGATGACCAGCGTATCGTGGTTCACCGGCGGCGGTGCGCGCAAGGCCGTCAACGGCGGCTATGGCGACGTGATCCCCACCTATTACCGCGACCTGCCCGGACACATCCGCAGCGGCTACGAGTACGACGCGTTCTGCGTCTCCGTCTCGCCGATGGACAAGCACGGCTATTTCTCGCTCGCGACGACCTCGTCGTACAGCCCCGCCGTCATCGAAAAGGCCAAACGTATCTTTCTGGAGGTCAACGACCGCCAGCCCCGTGCCGTGTGCGGCGCGCAGGTCCACATCAGCCAGGTCGCCGGCCTCGTCGAAGTGAGCCAAAAGCTGCCTGTGCTGCCGCCCGTGAAGATCGATCCGGTCAGCGAAACGATCGGCAATCTGATCGCCGAACGCATCGGCGACGGCGCCTGCATCCAGCTCGGCATCGGCGCCATTCCCGAAGCCGTCGGCGCGGCGCTGAAGAGCAAGCACGACCTGGGCATCCATACCGAGCTGTTCACCGACTCGATGGTCGAGCTGATCGAATGCGGCGCCGTCAACAACAGCAAAAAGACCATCCACCGCGGCCAGTCGGTGACGACGTTCGCGTTCGGCTCGCAGCGCATCTACGACTTTATCGACGACAACCCTGCGATGCTGATCATGCCCGTGGAGTACGTCAACGATCCGGCCGTGATCGCGCAAAACGACAACGTCGTCTCGATCAACTCGGCGCTCGAGGTCGATCTCTGGGGCCAGGTGTGCGCCGAGTCTGTCGGCACCCGTCACGTCTCCGGCACGGGCGGACAGGTCGACTATGTGCGCGGCGCGTGCCAGTCGCGCGGCGGCAAGAGCTTTATCGCCTTCACCTCCACGGCCAAGGACGGCACGATCAGCAAGATCAAGTCGATCCTCACGCCCGGCGCGGTCGTCTCCACCAGCAAGAACGACGTGGACTACATCGTCACCGAATACGGCGTCGCTCACCTGCGCGGCCGCTCGCTCTCGGAGCGTGCGCGCAGCCTGATCGCCATCGCCCACCCGAACTTCCGCGACGAGCTGACGTTCGAGGCGAAAAAGCGCGGCATCCTGATCTAAGCGCGTAAGCGCGCCAATTCACGTTTCAATTCAAAAGTCTGACACAAAGACACAAAGAAAATCAAAACCTGAGTTTTTTGAGGAAAAGCATCCGCGCTTGGCGTAGACGTTGAAATGCTGATCGCCCGCGGCGCGAACGTGAACGCCAAAAACGGGCGTGGCACCGTAAGGCGTCGACTGCCGCGCCCGTTTTTGCGACGCAAAGCTGGTCCTTAAGGGCGCGGCCGCGCGATGGGCATTTTAATCGCGCATGAGTATGAAACAACGAAAGGAGCGATCTGCATGAAAAAACTGTTGGCCGTCCTGCTGCTGACTGCCGTGTGCGCGTCCGCCCGCGCCGATGTGCCCGCCGGCGCCAGCCAGCCCCCAAAAACGCTGATGAGCGAAGAGGAGTTCTGGAACGTGCTGCGCCGCGGCAAATCTCTGGAAATCGGAGCCGCGCTGATAAAAGGCGCGCCGCTTGAAGCCCGCGGCGAAAAGAGCCGCACGCCGCTGCTGTGGGCCATCTACAACGACAACGAGCCGCTGGCCCAGCTGCTTGTCAAAGCCGGCGCTGACCTCGAAGCCCGCGACTATTCCGGCAATACGCCGCTCATCAACGCCATCGACGACGGGCTTGCCGCCACGGCCAGGCTGCTTGTCGAACACGGCGCCGACGTGAACGCACCTGGCGATCGCAAGACGACGCCGCTTTTGACAGCCGTGGAAAAGCGCAATGAGCCCATTGTCCGCCTGCTGCTGGAAAAGGGCGCCAAGGCGGACGCCCGCGATGAATACGACGACACGCCGCTGCTGCTTGCCGTCGAGAAGGACGCGCCGGCCATCGCCGAACTGCTCGTCGCAAGCGGCGCAGACGTGAATTTCACCGACGAAGACACGACGCTGCCGCTCGTCCATGCAGCGCAGAAAAACCGCCTGAACATGGCGCGCTGGCTGCTCGACAAGGGCGCAGAGATCGAAAAGTGCAGCGCCGACGACGATCGCACGCCGCTTTACGCAGCCGCCGAGAAGGGACACGCCGCCGTCGCCGCGATGCTGCTTGACCGCGGTGCGAAGCTCGAAGCCGCGCGCAAGAACGGCAGCACGCCGCTTTTAGCCGCCGCGGGCAGCAAAAATGCCGAGACTGTCAAGCTGCTGCTCGACCGCGGAGCCAATATCGCTGCGGCGGACGAATACAAACGCACAGCACTGCTGATCGCCGCCGAAAACGGCAGCGCCGAGACCGTCACGCTGCTGCTTGAGCGCGGCGCGGACATCGCCGCGGAGGACAAAAACGGCCGTACGCCCCTGGTGGCAGCTGCCGAGCGGGGCAACCTGCCGCTGATCCAGCTGCTGCACAGCAAAGGCGCGAAGCTGGACCAGCGGACGACGAAAGGCGATACGGCGCTGTCGCTGGCCGTCCGCAGCGGCAAAACTCCCGATCCGGCACTGTGGCTGCTCGATAAGGGCGTCAGCGCCGATGGAGCCTACCCGTACAAAAAGGGCACTGCGACGCTGGCCGAACTTCTCGCAGCCAACAAGCGCATGAAGGACAGCCCGCAAAAGGCCGAACTGGCACAGCGTCTCGGCGCGAAATAGTCTTCATCAAAAAAAATGTTCCGCATGAAACAATGCCGGCGGATCGGCATGTTTCATGCGGAACATTTTTTGCTATTCGATCACGTAAGCGCTGACGATCTCGCCGTAGTAAGCGACGTGCGCGTCGCGGTTGGAGCTGGGATTGGTGCTCGGCACGTCCTGGGGATAATAGCGGCTGCGGGGCAGCTCGGCCAGAGCGCTGATGTCCTGCTTCTGGCGGCAGACGACGCGGCACTCCAGCGTCAGCGGCAGCTCTTTGATGCCGGGGCAGGAGACGACATCAGGCTCTTCCAGCGTCAGTCCCAGCTCGGCGATCTTGTCGACATCGCGGCCGGACTTGGTGCCGGCGACGGCGAGGATGCGGCGGTCAAAGTCGCCCATCGGCACGTTGACCGTGAACACGCCCGACTTGTCGATCAGCTCGCGCGTGAAGCGCCCCTCGCGCACGTAGGCGACGAAGACGGGCAGCCCCCATTCGATGCCGATCGTTCCCCAGCCGATCGTCATGGTGTTCACGCGTCCCATCGCCCGGCTGGTCAGCAGCACGCCGCCATTAGGCAGCGCGGCCAGGATGTCCTTTACGTGAGCAAATACATCTACGTTCCGTTTCATGAACAGTCACCCCGCAGAAAAAAAATTTTACTGCCGTTAAGCATACACGAAAACGGCCGAAAACAAAAGGGCAAGACCCAAATTTCCAGACATTTCGAGCTCACGGCGCTCACATGCCGGCTTTCTTTTGCGGTATCATCACAAGGCCCAAAGAGGCCCCTGAAAGAATTTTTTCAGTAATTTGCGCCGCCTGCGGATACGTTCAAATTCCCCTCATGTCGACAATTTTTATAAGGGACTTCCGAAGAAAAACGCTTGATTTTATCGCGGCAAAGTGGTATCGTAACGACAGACTTGGATTTAAGAGTCATAACTTTTGAAAGGGGAAATTCGTTATGGTTGAACCCGCAAAGAAACACTGGTATGAGAAACTGCCGCACCCGTACGCGATCCTGTTCTTCATCATTTTGTTTGCCGCCGTCCTGACCTACATCGTTCCTGCCGGTCAGTACACCCGCATTTCGATCGATACGGCGCTGGGCAAGCGCACCGTCGTTGATGCCGCCAGCTTCAAATATCTCGGCACGCAGTTCCCGACGGATCTGATGGGCCTGTTCCAGTCGCTGCCTCTGGGCATGATCGCTTCGGGCGCCATCATCTTCATCACGCTGATCTCCGGCATGATGTTCAAGGTCATCGAGAGCACCGGCGCGCTTGAGAACGGCGTCGGCGTCATGGTCAAGCACCTCGGCAAAGATCGCTACAACGTCATCATCTGGGTCGTGACCTACATCTTCGGATTCCTCGGCGCGGCCGTCGGCTTTGAGAACAACATCGGCATCGTGCCCATCGCGGCCATGATCGCCCTCGGCATGGGCGGCGACACGCTGATCGGCGCTACGATCTCCGCTGCGGCCGTCGGCATCGGCTTCGCCACTTCGCCCATCAACGTCTACACCGTCGGCACGGCTCACGCCATCGCCCAGCTGCCGATCTTCTCCGGCGCTCTTGTCCGCACCGTCTACTGCATCGTCGCCCTGGCTATCCTGGCCCAGCAGAGCTGCAGCTACATGAAGCGCCTGCGTCAGGATCCTTCCAAGAGCTACGTGCTTGGCGTCGACACCGAAGGTCTGGCCCTGTCCAAGCCTCTTGAGGAGTACTCGCTGACTGGCACGCACAAGGCTGTGCTTGCGATCTTCATCATCGGCATGGCCTCCATCGTTTACGGCACGCTCAAGTTCGGCTGGTACCTCAACCAGATCATGGCCGTGTTCCTGATGATCACGGTCGCCACGGCTGTCGTTGCCCGCATCAGCCCCTCGAAGATGGTGCAGACGATGATGGACGGCGCCGGCAGCGTCTGCGGCGGCGCTATGGCCATCGGTATCGCCCGCGCGATCCAGGTCGTGCTTGAGAACGGCAAGATCTGCGACACGATCATTCACGCCCTTGTCGCCCCGCTTCAGAGCGTCGGCACGATCGCTTCCGGCTGGCTCATGGTGCTTGCCAACTGCATCATCAACTTCTTTATCCCCTCCGGCTCCGGCCAGGCCGTCGTCACGATGCCCATCATGACCCCCATCGCCGACATGATCAACATGACCCGTCAGGTCGCCGTTTTCTGCTTCCAGATCGGCGACGGCGTCACCAACCTGATCTATCCCACCATGGGCGGTCTGCTTGCCATGCTGGCCCTCGTCCGAGTTCCGTTCGACCGCTGGTTCCGCTTTGCCTTCCCGCTTACCGTCAAGGTCACGCTTCTTGGCTGCGTCATCATGACCGTTATGTCATTGATGGGCTGGAACTAAAATGAGCAGTCCGGACTTTATCGCCCGGGCGAAAGAGATCGAAAATGTCGTCGTCGATTGGCGGCGACATTTTCATTCTCACCCGGAGCTCTCGTTTGACGAAGTTGAGACCAGCAAGTTCATCGCCGACGCGCTGAAAGAGATGGGCTGCGAGAACGTGGAAATCGGCACGTTCGGACATCCCACAGGCGTAATCGCCGACATCAAAGGCGGCAAGAGCGGCCATTGCGTCGCCCTGCGCGCCGACATCGACGCGCTGCCCGTGACGGAGGAGACAGGGCTGCCGTTTGCCTCGCAAAACAGCGGTGTGATGCACGCCTGCGGACATGACGGGCACGCCGCCATGCTGCTTGGCGCGGCCAAGATGCTGTGTGAAGTGCGCGACCAGCTGCCCGGCACGGTGCGGCTGATCTTCCAGCCCTCGGAAGAGTCGGCCGTCGTCAAGCAGGGCGCGCGCGCCGTTGTCGAAGACGGCAAGGCGCTTGCCGGCGTTGAGGCCATCTTCGGCGTCCATCTCTGGTCGCCGCTGGAAGACGGCGTGCTCGGCTATCGTCCCGGCCCGATGATGGCCTGCTCGGATTCCTGGACCCTGAACATCCACGGCAAGGGCGGACACGGCGCCTCGCCGCACGAAACGCACGACCCCGTCGTCGCCGCCGGACAGATCATCTGCGCCCTACAGACGTTCGTCAGCCGCGAGCTGAACCCGCTCAAGAACGCTGTCATCTCCGTCGGCATCATGAAAGCGGGCGGCGCGTTCAACGTCATCCCCGGCGAGGTGGAGCTGACGGGCACGGCGAGATCGTTCGAGCCGCAGATCAGCCAGGACTGCGAGACGTTCATCAAGCGCATGGGCGACAACATCGGCGCGGCCTTCCGCTGCACCGCCGACCTCGACTACGCGCGCAACCTGCCGCCCACGGTCAACACGCCTGAAATGGCGCTCATGGGCGCGGAGATCGGCAAGAAAGTGTTCGGCGAGTCGTGCGTGCGCGAGATCGAGCCGACGATGGGCGGCGAAGATTTCAGCTTCTACCTGGAGAAAGTCCCCGGCGCGTTCTTCTTCATCGGCGTCGGCGACGAAAGCAAGGGCACAAAGTGGCCGCACCACCACTGCCGCTTCACTATCGACGAAGCCCAGTTGTGCAAGGGCTCGGCCTTCGAGGCCCTGTGCGCGTGGGAGTTTTTGAACAAGTAGCGGGCTTTTAGTTCAAAACCTTAACACAAAGACACAAAGGCCCTAAGACACGAAGAAAAACATGGATAAAAAATTGCGGCAGAGCTGAGTGTTTCAGCCCTGCCGCAATCATATTAGAACAGCTTTTTCCAGGTACCGCTGAGTTTTTGGTAAGTGCCTTTTTCAGTGTGAACGAATACATCGTTATTTTTCTGTTCAACACTGTAGATTTGGCCGCAGCCGCTAGGCGGTGTACGTATCGGATCCGTGCTGCCGCTCCATTCACGCAACTGTCCTTTGTTATTAACATGCCACATACCCGCATGAGCTGTTGCCGCTGCGATGGAGACCCCAATTAATACAACGAAAAACTTTTTTTTCATCAGACCGCCCCCAAATGTGTATATTGGTATTATATGCCCCCCCATTTTGTCAAGTTCCAATTTTCGCTTTATGTTTTCGCTCGCCTTGCGCAGCAAAAGCCGGAGGTCCGCTCGCATGTTCGGGCGGACCTCCGGCTTTTCTTTCATTTTATTCTTTGGGTCTTAGGGCCTTCGGGTCTTTGTGTCGGCTTTTAAGGAGACGCTGAGTAATTCGCCCGCGCCCCGCCGGGCCTTTTGCCGCTTAGCTGTGTCGAAGCTTATCACCATAGCACCGCTATGCCTCTTCGCTTCTCCTTGCCAAACGACGAAATCCCCTGGCGGGGCATCGGGCTCATTTAATCAGTGTCTCCTTAATCTTCACGAATTTGCTTTCCGGCTGAACATCTCGTTGACGAACGTTGCGCCGAGGATCATCACGCCGCCAACGATCTGCAGGGGCGTCATCCGTTCGCCGAGGATGAGCCAGCTCATCAGCACAGCAGAGAGCGGATCAATATAGCTGAGGGCAGCGGTGGTCTGTGCGGGAAGGGCGCGCAGCGCGGCGAAGTAGAGCAGATAGGCAAAGCCGGTATGGAACAGGCAGAGCATAGCGAGGCAGAACCAGCCCGTTCCGTCAAGCGCGGCAAACGACAGGCCCTCGTGCGCAAACACGTAGGGGGCGAGGAACACCGCGGCGATACAGAGGTCGGCTGCAGTGGACTCGTACGGCGTGATGCCGCGCAGGAACTTGTTGCCCATCACAGCAACGGCGTAGAGCACGGCCGCGCCGACGCCGCAGGCGATGCCGAGCAGGTCATTTTTACCGCTTCCGCCCGCGCCGGCGACGATGAAGGCCAGTCCCGCGAGGGAGACGCCGACGCAGACGATAGTGACGCGGCTGAGGCGCTCTTTCAGCAGCCACGGCGCAAGGATGAGCATGAACGCCGGAGCCAGATAATAGCAGATGGTGCCCGTAGCGATGCTGGTCCAGCGGAACGACTCAAAAAACAGGATCCAGTTGACGCCCATGGCGCTGCCGGCGATAAGCAGATATTTGAGGTTGGCGCGGATGCGGCTCCACGACACACCGCCGCCCACCGTCGCCGCTGCCGCGAACAGGCACACCGCGCCTACAGCGCCTCGCAGCAGCGAGATCTGGGCGCTGGTCATGCTGATGTGACGCACGAACAGGCCGATCGAACCGAAGACGAGCATTGCGAAGGCCATCAGCAGTTTCATCGCTTTCATTGAAATCTCTCCTTATTCCTGAACCAAAGTGCTTCGTATTATACCGCGCTCTGAGAAAAATGTCTTGAGCAAACGATCGTTCCACATAGAACGAGCCGCCGGAAGTTTTTCGCTTTCGGCGGCTCGTATGCTCTCATAGCACTTATTTCAGGCAGTTTGTCAGGTATTCGGCATCGTCAAGGCGCGAGGAGCGAACGGCGTTTTCGATGGCGCGGGCCATGACGCGCGCGGCAAGGGTGCCGGCCATGTTCACGTCGGCTTCAACGGGCGATCCGCACGAAGCGGCATAGATCGTGTCGCCGTCGGCAAGCGTACCGACGGGCACGATGCAGCGCGCGTAGCCGTTGCGGGCCTGCTGCGCGATCCGCGTCAGCTGGGCTTTGCTGAAACGGGCGTTGGTGACGATCGCGCCGATCGTCGTGTTCGTGCGCTTGAACAGGTTCTGAGGCGCGGCGATGCGCAGCATCTCCTCGGAAGTGTCAGCGAACGCGTCGCGGCGTTCATTGAGCAGGCCGGCGATCCTGGTCCCGTCGGGGGCAAAGATGTCGCCGAGCGCGTTGACGACCACAACGGTCCCCATCTTCAGCGCTCCGTACTGCTCCGCATAATAGCCGATGCCGGCTTTCGTCGATCGCCCCATGCCGCAGATCTTGCCGACGGTCGCGCCTGTGCCCGCACCGACATTGCCGCTGACAGGGCTGCTGCCCGAAAGCGCCTTTTCGCACGCGGCGCGCCCCATCGCGGCGTCCGGACGGGCAGTCGCGCTGCCATAGGCAAGATCGTAGATGCAGCTCTGCAAGACGAGCGGCACGCGGGCAAAGCCGGTGTCGAAGCCGATGCCGTGCTCCTCAAGACAGCGCATCACGCCGTCGGACGCCGCGAGCCCAAAGGCGCTTCCGCCCGAAAAAACGATCGCGTGGATGGGGATCTCGCCGCGTGTGGGATCGAGCACAGGCGTCTCACGCGAAGCGGGACCGCCGCCTGAGATGTCGACGCCGGCCAGCGCTCCGTCTTTGAACAGCAGCACGGTCACACCGGTTTTGGCGTCGTCATTCTGCGCATTGCCTACGGATACGCCTTCGAGCTGCGAAAAGGGGATCTCATACACTGTTTTTTCACCACTTTCGTCAATTTTCTTGTCTTGTGACGCAGTCAGGACAGACTCGTTCCTGCGATACTTTATCATATTTTGAGGGATCCGTATCTCGGCTCAAAATTTCTTTACCGGACGCCCGCTCACAAAAGCCGGTCATGAGTGCGGCATAGACTGTTTCTATCATGATGATAAAATTCGCAAATTGGTCTTTTTGAGAATATAAAGGTACTATTAAACGGAATAAGCGGCATAACGATTTTTGCACGCCGCGAACATATCAAGGAGGAAGCAGCGATGTGGAGCAAGAAAGAGCGCATGGACGCCGTCATGCACGGCGAACCGGCTGACCGCCCCCCGGTAACGGCGTATCGTCATTTCCCCGGCTACGAGGAAGACGCCAAGCTGATCGCCGAGGCGATGGTGGGCTTTCAGAAGAAGTACGACTGGGACTGGGTGAAGATCAACCCCAGCGCCGTCTACTACTACGAGCCGTGGGGCAACGTCTACGACTACGAGCACTATCAGGGCACGGTGCCGACGCGCGTCGATTACGCCGTGCACGAGCCTGAGCAGCTGGAGAAGATCGTCGCTCATTCGGGCCTGTACGGATCGTTCGGCACGCAGGTGCACGCCGTCCGCCTGATCCGCGAAGCGCTTGGACAGGACATGCCGATCTACCAGTCGATCTTCACGCCCATGTCAGTGCTGCTCAACCTGTGCGGCGGCCGCAGCCCCGGACGCTACCGCGAATCGCCCCGCAACCTCTGCCCGCTGCTGCCCCTGTTCGCCGAGCATCGCGAACTGGTCCACCGGGCGCTGAAAAACATCACCGAGACGCTCGCCGATTACGCGGCCGAGTGCCTCAAGGCCGGCGCCGACGGCATGTTCTTCGCCGAGATGGGCCTGGCGCGCGAAGGCTATCTGACCCTCGAAGAGTGGAAGGAATTCATCGAGCCGTATGACCGCGCCATCCTTGACGTGATCTCGCCCCGTCCCTGCGCCTTCCACACCTGCGGCATCTACGGCAATCCCGAGCGCTTCATCACGTACAAGTACCCGATCACGGCGCTGCACTGGGCTGAGAGCGCGCCCGGCAACCCGCCGATCGCGGGCTCGCAGAGCTGGCTCGGCAAGGTCGCCGCGATGGGCGGCGTGGACGAGCGTCTGTTCGGCACGAACGCCGCCGACAAGATCGCCGCGATGGCCAAGGCTTCGGTCGAAGCCAACAAGGGGCGTCCGTTCATCCTCGCGCCCGAGTGCACCGTCGACGCGGGCACCAGCGACGAAGAGTACGCCGCGCTCAAGAGCGCCTCGCACGACTAGGTTCAATTAGTTATTCATAATTAGTAGTTAGCAATTAAAACCCTGGCTTCAAATCTATTCTATTTTATAGAAGGAGTCGATCTTTTATGACTATCGCTCAGCTGTTCACTGACCTCGGCATCCTCAGCCTGTTCCTGCTCGCCGGTCTCGCCCTGCGCGAGATCATCAAGCCGCTCCAGAGGCTGTTCATCCCCGCCTCCATGGTCGGCGGCATGCTCGCTCTCGTCTGCGGACCGCAGGTGATGAACTGGGTCGCCATCCCCAAGAGCTACGGCCAGCTCTCCGGCACCCTGATCAACCTCATCCTCACCTGTCTCGTCTTCGGCGTCACGATCAACAAGAAGCGTCTTGCCAACTACATCGACTACTGCTGCCTGTCGGTGGGCCTTAAAGGCGCGCAGCTGGCCATCGGTGCCGCGCTCGGCGTGGCGCTGACGTTCGTCTGGTCCGATCTGCCCAAGGTCTGGGGCACGATGGGCGTGTTCTCGTTCGTCGGCGGGCACGGCAACGCCACCGCGGTCGGCAAGATCTACGCTCAGCTGGGCGTTGAAGGCATGGCCGACATGGGCATCGTGCTTTCCACCATCGGCCTGCTGGCGGCCATCGTCGGCGGCATCATCCTCATCAACATCGGCGCCCGCCGCGGCTGGACCGCGCACATCAGCGCCGGTCAGGGCAGCTCGCTGGCCAACGCCGGCAAGGCTCTGCTCCCCGCCGACAAGAGATCGCCCATCGGCATGGCTCGCGTCATGAACGACAGCGTCAACAACCTGCTGCTGCAGTTCGCCTTCCTGTTCGTCGCCATGTGGCTGGGCAAGCAGTTCTTCGTGCTGCTGGGCACCTATGTGCATCCGTTCTTCAAGGGCTTCCCCTCGATCATCAACGGCGTCGTCGGCGGCGTCGTGCTCTGGCCGGTGATGCGCATGCTCGGCCTGGGCGAGCTGGTTGACCGCAAGACGATCAGCAACATCTCCGGCATGGCGCTCGACATCGTCGTCCTCACCGCCGTGGCGAACATGAACCTGCGCTTCGTCGCTGCTCATGCTGCGCCGATCGCCGTCTACTCCGTGATCATGATCGCCTTCACCGCCTGGTACTGCATCTGGTTCGCCAAGAACACCAGCGAGGAAGACTGGTATGAGAAGGCCATGTGCGCCTACGGCATGGGCACCGGCACCAGCGCCACCGGTCTGGCTCTGGTCCGCGCCATGGACCCCGACGCGCAGAGCGTGGCCATGGAGGCTCACGGCGTGCACAACGGCACCACGGCGCTGCTGACTTCCACCTACTTCCCCGCGGCCGTCCCCATGCTGGCTTTGAGCAACGTGTGGATCACCGTCGGCCTGGGAGCCGCCTACGCCGTCGGCGCCACCGTCATCGGCTGGATGCTGCTGCACAAGCGCGTTCTGCCCCTGCTCGACAAGCGCAAATAGTCCCATTACGAAAAAATCACCCTTTCGCATCATTCGCGGAAGGGTGATTTTTTGATGCCGTATCGGCAAGCGCGGCCGGCGCTCAGCTGATTTTCCTCACGCCGGGAAACGGCAGCCAATGAATGACTTTGAGTCCCCGGGGCGTAAAGTGCAGCCATTCGCGTTCTGTCGTATATTCGTCGATCGAAAAACCGATGTCGTCAATATCGACCAGACAGAGCTGTCCGTCCTCAGGCCGTTCTTTGGGATACCGGCGCCAGCGCAGCTGGTCCCGCAGCTTCTCGTTGCGGTCAAGCTCGACGCTGTATTTTGCTTTCAGGCCCTTGTCGCAGTACTGGATAAAGCAGACCATAAAGCCGACGAGGAACGACACCGACGCAACTGCGACTGCAACAAGCATGTTCATTCTTCAGACTCCTTTCCGTTAACGGCCGGACTTCGCTCGATCTGTCGCGTCTTCTTCGGGAAACCGCGCCGCGTACTGTTCGAGCAGCTCCAGAAAGCGCAGCGTCGCGCGCGACTGATAGCTCGACGTGTTCGTGGCGGCGCTCATTCGCCTGACGACGTGAGGCGAATCAAGACGGTAAAAGACCACGCCGTCGTGCGCGGCCTGCACGGCGCGGTCGGGGACGAAAGCAACGCCCATGCCAGACTGAGCGAGCGCATAGGCTGTGAGCAGCTGCGCCGTTTCCATGACGACACAGGGCGTGATGCCGGCTTGGGCAAAGGCCGCGTCGGCCCGGGCGCGCAGGTTGTACTTCGCGCCAAGGAGCACGAACGGCACGCCCGCAAACGCCTCAAGCGGCGCAGCCGGGAAACCTTCGTGCAGATGCTCGCCGCGCCGGACCTGCCCGGCCGTCAGGGCACAGCCTTTCAGCCGGGCGTTGACGGCGAAACCGGCCGGCACGGCCAGAAGCAGCTGATCGATAAACGCGGGCGTGACGGAAAACGGATCGTCCTTCCTGGACTCGCTCAAAAACGTGATGTCGAGCCGCTGGTCACGAAGCATCTCCTTCAGCTCATACGCGCCGGCCTCGGCGATCTCCAGGCGGACGCCGGGATAAAGCTCGCGGAAACGGTTCAGCACCGGCGGCAGCACGCACGAGATGATGTAGCTGGTCGCGCCGATACGGACGCTGCCTGAAAGCATCGAAGTAAGATCGAGCAGCTGATTGCGCAGCTCGCTCTCAAGCCGTTCCATCTGACGGATCTTTTCGATGTAGATTCGGCCGGCCTCCGTCAGACGCAGAGGCTTGGTGCTGCGGTCAAAGAGCGGCATCCCGATCTCGCTCTCGATCTTGGAAATGGCGATGGAAAGCGCCGGCTGCGTCACGAACAGCTCGCGCGCCGCCTTGGAAAAGCTGCCTTTGCGATAGACCGTCTCGATGTATTTCAGATCGTTCTGCATCGGTCGTTCTCCTCACGCTGAATAATTTCATTTTGATAAAACTATTAACGAGATTTATATCACTATTTTCTTATAAAATTGATTTTGACCTGTCAATCGGTATAATAAAAATCAAAATAATAAGACGATCCTGAAAGGAGGAGTCTCATGGAAAAACTTGTGATACAGGCGTGGCCGCAGGACATGTCTGCTCTGCCGGTCGACCTGAACCACCCCAACCGCACGCTCGTCTCCGGCTGCTTTGAGGAGCGCTGTACGGTGAACGGGACGGAGCGCGCGCTTTTGACCTACATCCCCAAAGATCTGGAGTACTGTCAGCCCTGCCTCGTCGCCGTACCGCCGTCAGATGCCGACCCGCTCGACTTTTTGCAGTCGTCCGGCCTGCGCGAGCTGGCTGAGAAAAAGCAGCTCTACGTCCATGTGCTGAAGCCGGCCGGGCCGTGGAAGGATGACGCGGACGCCGCCGACTTCGTGAACGCGGCCTACGCCGCGATCCAGGGCCGCGACTACTACGTGACGATGCAGGACAACATCTACGTCTGCGGCTTCGGAGACGGCGCCTTCCCCGCGCATCAGGCCGCGGCGAAGATGGCGAGCGAGTGGAGCGGCCTGTTCAGCTTCGGCGAACTGAGCGGCGAACTCTCCGACACCAGCGTTTCGCTGGCTGAAGCCGGCGAGCAGGGCACGGGCGAGCTGAAGATCGATGCGCAGAAAGCGCAGCTTCCCGTCTGGCTCGTCGCTCCCGCCGACAGCGCCAGCGTACGATCTGCCGTCGATTACTGGAAAGCGCAGAACGGCGTTTCGCCCGAGCCGCTCAGCGGACAGGGCGCTGACAAGATCTGGATGCCCCGTCCCGCGCGGCGTTTCAGCGAGGTGAATGAGGAGCACATCGCCCAGGTGCGGCTCACCCTCGGCGACTGCACTCCGACGCTTGAAAAGCTCGAGACCGTGTGGGCCTACATCGGCCTGGCGCGCCGCCACCGCGGCTTCGGCAGAAAGATCCTGCGCTATTTCAAGGACCCGGTCGAATTCGGCGCGACGAAGCACGAAATGGACTGGAACGGCATGAGGCGCACCTGGTACGAGTACGTCCCCGCGCGCTGCACGAGCGACAGAAAATGGCCGCTGGTGCTGTGCATGCACGGCCGCGGCGGCACCGCCGAGACGTTTTTCGACATCAGCTGCATGTCGACCGTCGCCGAAGAGCGCGGCTTCATCGCCGTGTTCCCTCAGGCGGGACTTCATCAGCAGAAAGCCGGCGGACTGAAGAACGTGCTGTTCTGGTGCGGCGACCGCGACGGCGTGCCCGAGGACGACGCCGGGTTCCTGCGCGCGATGATCGCCGAGATGAGTTCGCGCCTGCCCGTCGATCCCGGCCGCATCTATTCCACCGGCCAGTCCAGCGGCGGCATGATGACCGACGTGCTCTGGTACGCGGCCAGCGACCTGTTCGCCGCCTGCGCCTCGTGGTCGGGCATGTTCCATCCCAAAAAGATCCGCTGCCGCTGCCCGATGAGCGAGCCCATCATCCCCACGCTGTTCATCTGCGGCAAAGGCGACGCCTTCTGCACGAGCAAAGAGCCCGATCCCGATCTGCCGTTCAGCCTCATTCCGGAACTGAAAGCCGACATCCTTTTCAAGCTCGAACGCTTCGGCCTCAAGCTCGACGGATGGGAGACCTGGACCAGCGAGCCTGTCACCTGGTACTGCTGGCGCGACGCCGAAGGCGTTCCCATGCTCACCGTCGGCATCGTGAACGGCATGGCCCACGCCAATTATCCCGAAGAGAGCTGGCTGAGCTGGGACGAATACCTGTGCCAGTTCAGCAAGGACGAGCAGGGCCGCCTGCTCTACCGCGGGCGCATCGTACGCTCTGCGCTGCGCGGGTAACGCGAATCACCGGCATTCAGCCGCCTTCGAGCGGCTTCACAAATCCATAAGGAGGAGTTTTTATGAGCAGTCCTGAAAAGAAACCGTTCCACGTACCGCATCAGCTCGTCATCCTGTTCGCCATCGCCGTCCTCGCGACCCTCGCCACCTATGTCGTTCCCGCCGGCACCTACAACACCGTCACGGTGAACGGACGCAAGATCATCGACGCCACCACGTTCCACTACATCGCGCAGACGCCCGTGAGCCCCTGGCAGGCGTTCCTCGCGCTGCCCGGCGGCTTCACCAAGCAGGTCGGCATCATCGCCATGATCATGATGATCGCCGGCGCCATCAGCATCATCAATGAGACCAAGTGCATCGACGCCTCCATCGGCCGCCTCGTCTCGAAGTACAAGAACAACCTCTACGTCATCATCCCGCTGCTGCTGGGCGTGTTCACGCTGCTCGGCGCGATGGGCATCAACACACCGATCATCGCCTTCGTTCCCGTGGCGCTGATCCTTAACCGCAGCCTGGGCGGCGACGCCATGCTGGGCGTCAGCCTCGTGCTCATGGGCCTGATCTGCGGCCTCGGCGGCGGCGCCTTCTGCACCTCGTCCACGGCCGTCGCGCAGAAGCTCGTCGACCTGCCCGCGTTCTCCGGCTGGCCGCTGCGCATTGCCGCTTCGGTCGTGCTGTGGATCGTCGGCTCGTTCTTCCTCATCGCCTACGCGCGCAAGATCCGCAAGGACCCCACCGCCAGCTTCATGTACGGCGCTGAGGACGCTCTTCCCGAGACACCGGTCGAAGACGTCCCGCTGACGCCCCGACGCGCCCTGGCCCTCGTCGCCTTCATCATCGGCTTTGTGTTCGTCGTCTACGGCGCCACGCACGGCTGGAAGATCAGCGACGCGCTGCCCGCCGTGTTCATGGCCACCGCCATCGTCTGCGGCGCCATCTGCGGCTTCTCGCCCGACAAGATGGCCAAGGAGTTCGTCAAGGGCGCCAGGACCATGGCCAGCGCGGCCGTCGTCGTCGCCTTCGCCACCGGCATCAACACCATCCTCAGCTCCGGCCACATCGTCCACACCATCGTCCACGCCCTTGCCAGCCTCTTCACCGGCACTTCGACCTATGTGTCGGCACTGGGCATGTACATCAGCAACCTGCTCATCAATCTGGTGCTGTGCTCCTCGTCGTCGCAGGCGACCACCGTCATCCCCATCTTCTCCGGCGTGGGCCAGGTGCTCGGCCTGACGCAGCAGGTCGTCGTGCAGACGTTCAACTTCGGCGACGCCTTCACCAACCTCGTCACCCCCGTCTCCAGCGTGCTCATGGCCAGCCTCGGCATCGCCGGCGTCTCGCTCGACCGCTGGTACCGCTTCTCCTGGAAGTGGCTGGGCGTGTTCATGCTCATCGGCGGCGTCTTCGTCGTCATCGGCGTAGCTACCAATTACGGACCGTTCTAATAGTCAGGTTCAAAACCGACACGAAGACACAAAGGCCCTAAGACACAAAGAAAAATCGATGAAAAGCATCGCCGCGCGCTCCAAAATTGAACGCGCGGCGATTTATTTTGCCAAAGCGGTGCAAAACCGCTATAATGAGCGCATCACACGCTTTGGAGGGAGTTTTTGTCATGCCTGTGCTGGACTGGATCGGAAAGGACAAGGTCGTCGCGCATCATCTGGACGTGCCGTGCCGCGAGCTGAAAAAGACGTATCAGTTCGGCGACGATTCCGAAAACATGATCGTGCACGGCGACAACCTCGAAGCGCTCAAAAGCCTTTTGCCCCGCTATGAGGGGCGCGTCAGGTGCATCTATATCGATCCGCCGTACAACACGGGCAACGAAAAATGGGTGTACAACGACAACATGAACGATCCCCGCATCGCCCGCTGGCTGGGGCAGATGGTGGGCCGCGAGGGCGAGGACTTTTCGCGCCACGACAAGTGGCTGTGCATGATGTACCCTAGGTTGCGGCTGCTGCACAAGCTGCTGAGCGACGACGGCGCTGTTTTCATCTCCATCGACGACAACGAGCTGTATCACCTCAAGCTGATCTGCGACGAGATCTTCGGCGCGGCGTGCTTTGTCGCCAACATCTCGTGGCAGCGCACATACTCCACGCGCAACGACTCCAAGGGCATCGTCAGCGAGGTGGAGCACGTTCTCGTGTACTCCAAGCGGCCCGGCTGGCAGCCGAAGTCGCTGCCCCGCACGGCGGAGATGGACGCCAAATACAAGAATCCCGATAATGATGTCAGCCCGTGGCGTTCTGATAATGCATTTGCTCCCGGTGCTGTAACCCACCAAGGCATGGTCTACGCGATCCAGCATCCGTTCACGGGCGAGTTAATTTATCCAAGTGCGAACGCCTGTTGGCGTTATCAGCAGGACGAAATGCTGAACATCATGAACGGCTGGTGTGCCTACGAGCTGCGCGACATCGGCGACGACGAAGCCCGCGCGGCCGTGTGCGGCGTGCCCGCTGACGAGGTCAGATCGGGCGTGCCGGCCATCGTGCTTGCCGCTTCGCTTGAAGAGTCGCGCGCGGCGGCCGAAAAGGTGCTGAAACGCGGTCAGTGGCCGCGCTTTTATTTCACCAAAAACGGCAAAGGCGGTATCGCACGAAAAACGTATCTTGAAAACGTCGGCGGCCGACTGCCGACGAACCTGTGGCATTACGACGAGACGGGGCACACCGACGAGGCCAAAAAGGAAATCCTGAGCCTGTTCGACGGCAAGGCCGTCTTCGACACGCCAAAGCCTACGCGGCTGATCGAGCGCGTGTTGCAGATCGCGACTGACACGGATTCGCTCGTCCTCGATTCGTTCGCCGGCTCGGGGACGACGGCGCAGGCAGTGCTGAACGCTAATGCGCGCGACGGCGGGAACAGACGCTTTATCCTCGTGGAGCTGAACGACTACGCCGAAAGCGTCACGGCCGAGCGGACCAAGCGCGTCATCACCGGCTACGGCGAGGGCAGGAACGCCCATTCCGGCACGGGCGGCGGCTTTGGCTTTTACGAGCTGGGCGAGCCGTACTTTGCCGGCGGCGAGGTGAATCCCGCCGTGTCGCTTGATGCACTGCGCGAATATGTGTGGTTTGCCGAGACGCGCACGCCTTTTGTGCCGCCAGCTCAGCCTGATAACCCCTGGTTTTTGGGGCTGAAGGACGGGACCGCCCTGTATCTGTATCATCTGCCCGATCGCGCGGCGACGCTGAACGACGCGTTTTTGTCGACGATCCGCACGCCGGCGGAGGGGTATGTGATCTTCGCAGCGAAGTGCGCGCTTAGCGACGAGTTCATGCGCCGGCATCATATCACGTTCAAAAAGATCCCGCGCGACGTGCCGCGCGTGTAGAAAGGGGGAACGGACAATGCAGCCGAAATCGTACCAGATCGACGCTCTGCGGGATCTGGAGCGCTTTTTGCAGCTGACGCGGGAAGACGGCAATTACGCGACAGCGTTCCGTTCTCTCTGGGAGGAGAAGGGCGTGCGCGTTCCCGATTACCGTGATCTGCTCGCAGGCGTTCCCAACGTGTGCTTCAAAGTGCCTACGGGCGGCGGCAAGACGTTTCTGGCCGCGTGCGCACTGCCGCTCATCTTCGCCGCTCTGCCGCCGGAGCGTCTGCGCTCGGTCGTCTGGCTGTGTCCATCGGACACGATCCTCGAACAGACGCTGCGCAATCTGCGCAATCCCGATCACCCATACCGCACGCGGCTCGCGGCCGACTTCGGCGGGCGCGTGGAAGTGTATTCCAAGCAGGAGCTGCTGAACGGACAGAATTTCAGCGCCGCGGCTTTGCGCGAGCAGCTGAGCGTGTTCGTGCTGTCGTATGATTCGTTCCGTGCCCGCAACAAGGAAGGACGCAAAGCGTATCAGGAAAACAGCGCTCTGGATGCGCTGTCGCGCGAACTGCCGGCATCGGATGCGCCGATCGAAGGCGCGGATGAGACGGCGCTGTTTTCGATCATCAACCGGCTGAATCCTGTCGTGATCGTCGACGAGAGTCATCATGCGCGCAGTGAACTGAGTCTTGAGATGCTGCGGGGCTTCAATCCCGCGTTCGTGCTCGACCTGACGGCGACGCCGCGGAAGGAGAGCAACGTGGTCTCGTGTGTCAGCGCGTATTCGCTCAAGCGCGAGCACATGGTGAAGCTGCCGGTGATCGTCTACAACCGCCGTACGCAGGCCGATGTGATGGCCGACGCGGTGGACCTTCGCAACGCGCTTGAAAACCGATCGGTGAAGGAAGCCGGACCGGGCGGCAGCGGCGCGTATATCCGGCCGATCGCGCTGTTTCAGGCGGAGCCGAAGGATAAGGACGACGCGCAGACGTTTGAAAACGTGCGCGACGCGCTTATCGCCATGGGCGTGCCGCGCGAGCAGATCGCGGTAAAAACGGCGGCGGTGAACGAGCTGAAAGACGTCGATCTGCTGTCGCCGTCGTGTCCGGTGCGCTACATCGTCACGGTGAACGCGCTGAAAGAGGGCTGGGACTGCCCGTTCGCCTACGTGCTGGCAGCGCTGGCCAACAGGTCGAGTGCCGTAGACGTGGAGCAGATCCTGGGGCGCATCCTGCGTCAGCCACACGCTCACGCGTGCCGTGACAAGGCACTGAACATGAGCTATGTGCTCACGTCGTCGGCTGACTTTGACGCGGCGCTGCAAAAGATCGTCGCGGCGCTGAACAGTGCCGGATTCAGCGAGGCAGACTGTCGTCGTGCCGGTCCTGTAGAGCCGGAGAATGCGCCTGCCTCATGGCGCGTTTCACAGCCGAAAAAGCCGCCGACGCTGCCGCTGCCGCTTCAAGACAGCGACGATACGACAGTGCCGCAGCCGGATGAACAGCCGTCCACTTCGCCAGCAGAGACGCCGGCCGCGCCCGTCAGCACGGGTGTTGAAAACACAGCGACCGACAGCGGCAATGCCGCGGGGATGCTGGAAGCTGCCGGACAGGCTGGCGACGATTACGAGGAGCGCGCCGCCACGGCCGGAGAAAGCGGGCGCGTAAGCGTTCCCGAAGGAGCGACGGACATGAACAAAACCTATGCCATGATCGAGAAGTTTGCCGACGAGGCGCTGTCGCTCGCCATCCCGCAGTTTTTCGTGAAGTCGGAGCCGTCGATCTTCGGCGACGGTGAAGTCAGGCTGCTTGACCGCGGGGAACTGTGCAGCAGTTTCACGCTCGCAGGCAAGCCGTGCAATCTGGATTTTGCAGCGCTTGACGAACAGATGACGCGCGTCGATGTGACGGACGCCGGCGGCGTGCCAAAAGCGTTTTCGATGAGCGCGGAAGATCAGAAGGACTTCCGGCGTCTTCTCAGCGGCAAGACACCGGAATCGCGCCGGCGCATCTGCCGCGATTTGATCCTGCAAGCGGTCGACCGTATCGACGAAGTGGAAACAGCGGAGCTGAAGCGCTATGTCGACCGCGTGATCGGCGAGCTTTCGCGCGAGCAGCTGGAGCAGATGGAACGCTCGCCGCAGCGTTTCGCCCTGCTGATTACGGACAACGTGAGAAATCTCATCAAAGCCCACTGCCGTGACGAGTTTTTCCGCCGCGTCGACACGCTCGAGATCGTCTGCCGCCCGTCGTACCGCCTGCCGAAACAGATCACGCTGCCCGAGCCTGACGCGGAAAAGCTGTTCGGACAGTCACTGTACGCCGCCGAAGGGCGGACGAACGGGCTGGAAAAGGATTTGATCAAAACGCTCACGGCAGCGCCGAACGTGAAGTGGTGGCACCGTAATATCGAAAGAAAAGACTTCTGTATCAACGGCGGATTTTTGAATCATTATCCTGATCTGATGCTGCTGACGGAAAAAGGCACGATCGTGCTGGTTGAAACGAAGGGCGCTTTTCTCAAAAACGACGACAGCCGCGACAAATTGAAGCTGGGCCGCCGGTGGGCGGACAAAGCGACGCTGTCCGCCGCCACTGAGGACGGCAGGAGATACCAGTATTTCATGGTCTTCGCCAACGATGTCGAGCCGATTAAAGACGCACATACGATGGCAGAATTTGCGCAGATCCTCAGCAAACTGTAATACCCCACCGCAGCGCGCTTTGCATTACGGGCGCGCCGCGGTGATCTTTCCATGTGGAACATCAAAAAAACGGAGCTTCGTCCCGCGGTGAGACGAAGCTCCGTTTTTATGAACAGAGAAAAATTATTTCAGCTTGGCGTAATCGGCGTCGGACACGGGCTCAAGCCATTCGTTGCCGGCGTTTTCGCCCTTCACCTCGACCGCCAGGTGCGAGAACCACGAATCGGCAGCCGCGCCGTGCCAGTGCTTGACGTTCGCGGGGATGTTGACGACGGTGCCCGGCGTCATCGCCACGGCAGGCTTGCCCCATTCCTGATACCAGCCGCGCCCGCCGACGCAGATCAGCATCTGTCCGCCGCCGCTGGTCGCGTGGTGCACATGCCAGTTGTTGCGGCAGCCGGGCTCGAAGGTGACATTGAAGACGGGGACCTGCTCAGTGGAAACGGGTGCAAGGTAGCTCTTGCCCGTAAAGTATTTTGCATAGGCGTCGTTCGGCTTGCCGACGGGGAAGAAGATCGTGGCCGCGTACTTTTCAAGCTCCGTCTGCGCGGGCGCGCTCTCGTTCCACACGTCCTTGGCGAGGCGGAACACGGCCCAGCCTTTGGGCCAGCCGACGTACATCGTGGCGTGGGTGATGATCGCGGCGATCTCCTCTTTGGTCACGCCGTGGGCCTTGGCGTTCTGCAGATGATAGACGAGCGACGAGTCGGTGATGCCCGATGCCATCAGCGAGACGACGGTGACGATGCACTTGGTCTTGTGGCTGATCGCCGTCTCGTTCCACACTTCGCCGAAGAGCACGTCGTCGTTGAGGTGCGCAAACATGGGCGCGAACTCGCCCAGCGCCTGGCGGCCCGCCGTCTGCACGATTTTTTCATCCATTGTCGTTTTCCTCCCGTGTGTTTCGCCCGCGGCTGCGCACGAAGCGCCCAGCGCCAGCCAAGCCGCAGCGAAAGTCCAGATTCGTTTCAACCGCATCGCTCCTTTCGGGGTGATCGAGTATAGATCATACACCTTGGAGCGGGCTCGAAGTCAAGGCTCATACTGTTTTTCGTTAAAACGGCTAACGTCTTTTTAGCCGTTTTACAGCGCCTGCGTCGCGTCGAAAAACGCATGAGACGGCGTGGCGCCATAAGGCGCCGACTGCCGCGCTCGACTTTAGCGCGGCCGCGCGATGGGCATTTTAATCGCGCATGAGTATCAGCGAGCCAGCTCGATGCGGACGGTATAGCTGCCTTTCAGTCCGTGCAGCACGGAGAGCGGGCAGTCGACTCTGCCCATGTTGACCTGACGGCCGTAGCCGGCGGAGTTTTCCTCATTGCCGAAGAGGATGGTGAACCAGTTGCCGTCGACGGCAAAGTTCACATCGCCGTTCTTCCAGCCGGGACGCGCGTCGGCCTCATTCCACGGCAGAGGATCGCTCATGGGGCCGCAGGCATCGAATTCGTAGCGGCTGACAGTCCCGATCGTGCAGGGCAGGCGGGCAATCAGGGCCCTGGCCGTTGTGCCGCCGTTCAGCGTGGCAGGCACGAGCACGTCGTTGAACCAGATATTCACCTTTGTGCCGCCTTCGATCACGCGGCCGGCCATTTCGGCCTTCGGGCGTTCGGCATACGTGAACGACGCGGAGACATCGCCCTTGCGGCTCAGCCCCGCCAGTTTGTCAGGATCAGCGACGCGGCCGATGCGCGTGTAGGAGTAGGGCGTGTCGAAACTTTTATAGAAGACGACGAGGCAGTTGTCGCCGAACAGCATCACGTCGCCGGCACTGACGCGGCGCACTTTCTGCGGCGCTGCGGGCAGAGCCGTGTCAAGGTAGACGTATTTCTCGTTGCCGTTCAGCTCGCTCATCTTCGCCGATAGCGGCAGCATGGCCGCGAAGGCGCGGGCCGCGGCGCTGTTTTCGAGCCAGAGCTGATGTTCGCTCCCGCCAATCGTCATCGTCACGATGTCCTTATGGTCGCCGCCGGTCTCAGCGGCCGCGGCGGCGCAGAAAAGCGCGGTCAGAGCAAGTACAGCACATATCACTTTCATCAGGGATCAGTCCTTTATTGCAGATTTGCTGCCGCATATACGGCGACAAAATCATACGCTCATAAAGCGGAAAAGTCGAATAGCCTCGGAGAATATGCAGATATGGCGCTGCGGCATCTCTCGCGGCGCAAAAAGGCCGGACGTTCGCATCAGCAGCGGACGTCCGGCCTCATTTTTTTCAAAAAGACAGATTAGGATTAAGCGTACAGCCCTGCGGTCTCGCCGCCGTCGATGCGCACGTCGGCGCCGGTGATGTACTTGGCGTCGTCGGAGGCCAAAAATGCGTAGAGAGCGCCGATCTCTTCGGGCTCGGCGTGGCGCTTCATGGGGATGCCTTCGTTGACTTTGGCGAGCATCTCGTCGGTGTACTCGGCGCGCTGCATGGGGGTGAGGACGTAGCCGGGGCACACGCAGTTGACGCGCACGGCCGGGGCCAGTTCAAGGGCCAGGGTCTTGGTGAGGAGGATGACGCCGGCCTTGCTGGCGTTGTAGTCGGCATACCAGCGGTGGCCTTCGGTGCCGTTGGTGGAGGCGGTCATGAGGATGACGCCGCTTCCCTGAGCCTTCATGCGGCGGCCGGCCTCCCTGGCGCAGAGGAACATGCCGCCGAGGTTGATGTCCATAACCTTCTTCCACTGGTCATAGGGGATGTCGAGCGCGTCGCTTCTGATCGAAATGCCGGCATTGGAGATGAGCACGTCGATGCCGCCCAGCTCCCGGTCCATCTGCTCAAAGGCCGCTTTCACATCGGCCTCGTTCGAAACGTCGGCAGCGGAGAAGCCGGCGAACTCGGGATGAGCTGCCTGCGTGGCCTCGAGGGCCTTTTTGTTGTAATCGACGATGAAGACGCGCGCGCCCTCGTTCGCAAATCTCTGCGCGGTCGCCAGGCCGATGCCGCTGGCCGCGCCCGTGACCATGACGCGCTTGCCTTTCAGTTCTTCATAATGTGCCATTGTGTTTTCCTCCTGTAGTGTGGGGTGTGCGTATTGTACCGCGAAAAACGGATTCTGTCTCAGCGTTCCACGCGGGCCATGCGGCAGGCGGCCCAGCCGGTAACGACGGGGATGTAGCCGCACAGTTCGGCGTCGAGCTGCGGATCGCCGGTATCGACGCGCAGCGGGGACGGAAAAAGGGCGTCGAGCTTGGCGGGCGCGGCAGCAACGATCAGATTTTTAGGGCCGAGAGCCCGCAGCACGGCAGGACTGAACTGCTGGCTGCCGCGGCCGAGGATGTGCCCCTGTCCGCCGATGACGGAGAGGACAGCGCTGGTGTTTCCCGGCTCGATCAGACGCAGCAGGTCGCGTTCAGTGCAGTCGGCGGCGATCAGCCGGCCGTCTTTGACGGCGTCGACGCCGAGCAGCGTGCCGCGCAGGCCAAGCGCCTCCATCACGGCGCGCGTGGTCGTCCCCGCGCCGATCAGGTAGAGACGCCCGGGCTTCATCTCGTGCGCCAGCCAGGTCCCGATGGCGGAAACGTCGCGCGCGTCGCTGCTGCTGCCGCCGGATTTGCGGTTCTGCATGCGCGTGCGGTCAAGCGGCACGCGCAGATAGCCGTACAGCCGGGCAGATACGTGTCCGGCGCGGAACGCGTCTTCGTCGATGTCCATCACTTCGGCCTCGGCCGTCTCGCGCGCTTCGCCCGAGACGATGCGGGACAGGAGCTGTCCGGCACGCTCCGGCGTGACGGCATAGACGGCGGAATGGATCTTCACGCCGGCCGGCACGCCGAGCACGGGCATTTCTTCATCGCCGAGAGCGGCGCACACATCGCGGGCCGTGCCGTCGCCGCCGGCGAAGACGATCAGCTCCGCGCCCGAATCGCGCATGGCGCGCACCGCACGGACCGTGTCTTCGCCTGTCGTTTCGCCCGCAGGGCTGTAAACGGCCTTGTAAGGAAGGCCGCATGCGGCGAGCACCTCTTCGCCCATCGGTCCGCCTGCGGTGAGAAAGCGCGCGTCCATATCCGGCAGCGCGGCTGCGAGCGCACGGGCCATTTTCTCTGCCGCGTGCGGCACCGCGCCGCGCTCACGGGCACAGCGCAGTGTCTCCGCTCCGTCAGATCCCTTGAGGCCGACTGAACCGCCCATGCCGGCGACAGGATTGACGAGGATGCCGACGGCAAACGGCATTATTTTTTCTTCGGCTGGAAGTAGCCGTCGTATTTCTGCTTGTAATTGCGCCACGACAGCGCCCATTTGGCGGGATCGTCGAAGTAGTCATGGCTGATGTGGTGCACGGTGCTGTTGTGCGGCGCGCCCTTGATCAGCTCGGGCTGCTCGCGGCACTCGCGCGCGATCTGGGCAAGCACGGCGCAGTAAGCGTCCAGATCGGCCTTGGAATAGCTTTCGCTCGGCTCGATCGTGAACGGCTCGGGGATGACCCAGGGCTCATGGCTGGACCAGTAGTGCGTGCCGAAATCGGCGATGCGGCGCTGCACGTCGGCCGTGCCAAAGCCGGTGTCCTTTTTCAGGCCTTCCCAGCTGTAACGGGCCTGCTCAACGCGCGGCTGATGCTCCGGGAAGCAGATCGACGCGCCGGGGATGGCGAGGATCTTCTTCATGCAGTAGGCGTTGTTGAGGATCGCCGTCTCGGAGGCCGTTTTCAGGCCGTCCGCACCAAGGCTCATGATCCACGCATAAGCGCGCACAGCAACGGGAGCGACGCCCCAGAACGACTTGACCTTGCCGCAGCTTTTCGGCAGGTCGAAATCGAGATAATAGCCGCGCTTTTCATCATGCTCGACCAGCGGCGCCGGCATGTACGCCCGCAGCGCACTGCGGCAGGCGACAAGGCCGACGGCAGGGCCGCCGCAGCCGTGCGGCGACGAGAACGTCTTGTGCAAATTGAAGAACGACATGTCGAAATCCGCCTCAGCGGCGCGGGTGATGCCGAGCAGTCCGTTTGCGTTGGCCTGATCGTAGCAGCAGAGCGCTCCCGCCTCGTGTGCAAGGCGCGTGAACTCGGCGATGCGGCGGTTGAAAATGCCGGTGTCTTCAGGATTGGTCATGAAGATCGCGGCGATCCTGCCGGTCTTCAGCGCGGCCTTGAACGCTTCCAGATCAGGCAGCCCCTCGGCGTCGGGCGGCAGGACGATCGCCTTGTAGCCCTTGACGATCGGGCAGGCCGCGTCTGCCGGGTGCGAGAAAAACGTCGTCACGATCGTGTCGCGGTCCGTCTCGCCCTTATCGGCCCAGTAGGCGCGGACGACCGACGCCATGGCAAGAATGCCGTGCGCGCCGCCGCCGGGCTGGATGCTGAAATGATCCAGGCCGGAGATCTCCTTGAACAGCCCGCCGAGACGCCAGATGATCTCGAGGATGCCCTGCGCGGTGCAGTCGGGCTGATACGGATGCATGTCGGCCAGCTTGGGGCAGCTGGCCAGGCGGTCGTTGACCTTGGGGCTGTACTTCATCGTGCAGGTGCCCTGACCGATGTCGATGTTGCTGTCAACGCCCAGATTTTCCTGAGAAAGATGATTGTAGTGGCGCGCCAGCTGCGGCTGGCCGATCTCCGGCAGATCGGGCGCCTGCGCGCGGACCATGCCGGAAGGCAGCTCGCCGAATTCGCCGGCAGCAGCTACCGTTTCGGACGGCAGCTGCGGAACGAGGACGCCGCGCTCGCCGGGCTTGCTCAGTTCGTAAATGACGGGTTCGTTCCAGCTGGCCTGATGAAAGCGGTCCAGACGGGTGTCGCGGTTCTGTGCGATGATATCCATGGCGTGTTCCTCCTTCCGCTAGGCGCAGATCTCGCGCAGGGCGAGAACCAGAGCGCCGATGTCGTCTTCCGTGGTGCGTTCGCTGACGCAGTACAGCGCGCACTGTCCCAGCTCGGGATAGGCGGCGCTGAGGTCGAAGCCGCCGAGGATGCCTTTTTTCAGCAGCGCGGCGTTGACCTCGGCCACAGTCTTGTTCTTAAATCTCACGGCAAACTCCTGCCACGCCGCGCCGCTCAGAGGACGAGCGTCCACGCCGGGGATGTCGTTCAGGCGCGAGCGCAGCAGAGCCGTTCTCTGCGCGATCGTCGCGCCCAGCTCGCGCATCCCCTGAGGGCCAAGGCTGCTCAGGTACACGGCGGCAGCGATGCTCCACAGCGCGGCGTGCGTGCCGACGAATTCCTTGGCGTGATCGCGCACGGCAAACGAAGTGCGCTCCCACATCACGTCGCCGAAGCCCCATTCTCCATGGCTGGTCGGCGCAAGACCGAACAGGCGCGACGGATATTCGCTGACGATCTCGGGACGGTCCTTGGCACCGATGTAGCCGCCCACGCCGCCGCCGTAATTCATATGCACGCCGAGAGCCTGGATGTCGCCGCAGGCAAGGTCGGCCCCGTACTGAAACGGCGGCTTCATCACGCCCAGACTGGACGGCTCGGCATAGACGACAAACAGCGCGCCGGCTTTGTGGGCCAGGTCAGCGACTGCCTGCGCGTCTTCTTCAACGACGCCGAAGAAGTTGGGATTGGCGAGCATTACCGCCGCGGTCTTTTCGCCGAGCTTCGCTTTCAGGTCGTTCAGGTCCAGGCGGCCGCTTGCCCGGTCATAAGCGATGGTGTTCACGCTCACGTCGGGCGACAGATACGTCTTCACAGCGCGCGTCACATCGGGCGAAAGCGTCGCGGGGATGAGCACCTCGTCGCGCTTTGTCACGCGCGTGGCCATCCTCAGCGCCGTGCCGGCCGCCTGCGAGCCGTCGTAGTTGGGCACGTTGACCACGTCGCAGTCGAGCAGCTCGGCCATCATGCTCTCATATTCAAAGCAGGCCTGGAAGCGGCCGTGATCCTCATACGGCTCGCCCGCGTATGCCGAAAGGAATTCCGAGCGCCCGATCACCTCGTCCACGAGAGCGGGAACGTAACGGTTGTAGCAGCCCGCGCCGAGAAAGCTGATCGTCTCGTTCGCCGTGACATTTTTATTGAGGATGCCCGACACATGGCGCACCATACCGCACTCATCCGTCAGCGGCCGGGGCAGCGCCATGGGACGCTTGAGCAGCAGCTCGCGCGGGATATTGCGCTCGATCAGCTCATCCACCGAATCCGCGCCGACGAAGCGCAGCATCTCTTCGCGGATCGCCGGATCGGAGTTGGGGATATACGGATAATTCCTGTTCGACATAATGACCTCCTGAAAAACAGCGCCGCTTAAAAAAGCGGCGCTTAAAGTGCGAAAAAATAATTTCTAGGCGATGCCGCCGCCGTCGACGACCAGCGCCGAGCCCGTGACCCACGGCGACATGCCGCTGCACAGGAAGAAGACGCACATCGCCACGTCCTCGGGCCTGCCGAGTCGGGCGATCGGACGCACGGCGCACGAGGCCTTGAACTCGTCGTCATAGACGCCGCCCAGCTGCTCGCATTCCTTTTTGAGCATCGGCGTATCGCAGTCGCCCGGGCAGACGCAGTTGACGTTGATGTTGTGCGGACCGCAGTCGATCGCCAGCGCGCGCGTCATGTTCCAGACGCCGCCCTTGGACGCGCAGTAGGCCACGGCGTGATCGCCGCCCTTGAGCGCCCAGCCGGAGCCGATGTTGACGATCTTGCCGCCGCCCTGCTTCTTCATGTAGGGCACGACACAGTGACACATCATGTACACGCCTTTCAGCGTCGCGTCGATGACAGTGTCCCATTCATCTTCCATCAGGTCTTCCACCGTACGGCGCCGGGTGTCGCCAGCGCAGTTGACGAGGCAGTCGATACGCCCGAAGCGCTTCTGCGCCGCTTCTGCTGCCGCAACGCAGTCGGCCATCTTTGTGACGTCGCATTTCTGAAAAACGGCGTCACCGCCGGCAGCCGTGATCTCGTCGACCACCGCCTGACCGGCCCGCTCATTGCGGCCCAGTCCCATCACTCTTACCCCCGCTGAGGCAAAAAACTTCGCGATGCCGGCGCCCAGTCCTGATGTGGCGCCTGTCACCATCACGCTCTTGCCTTTCATGCCGCATAAAACGTTGAGGTCGATCATCCCTTACAAAACCCCCTTGCACAATGAGTAGATTGTTCCCTCATTATAACGGTGAATGGGAGTTTTGGGGATGGATGACACACAAAAATAACGGCGCTGCACAAGGTGCCGTGAGGCTCATTTCGTATACAAATCAATCAGTCAGATTGGGAGATCGCTTGCACCTGATTTTTATGCTTTCGTTGAATAATGACCATTTAAGAACAAATCCAGGATACATCGTCCTGACTGAACAGAGAATTTGTATACAATATGAACGATTCACATCATACAATCTCGTTCATCGTCTGTCAAGTCACTATTTTCACAAAATACGAGCCAAAAAAACAGGGACCGGCTTCAAACCGGCCCCCGTTTTTTTGGCTTATATTTTTACTTTGTTCAGCGCTATTCGGCGACGTTGATCTTGGAACGGGCTTCGCGCTTGATGCTGCCGTCGGCCTGACGCCAGAAGATGCCGATGCCGAGGTAGGTGATGAGGATCGCCACGAACGGGCAGATCCAGTTGAAGATGGCATAGGGCACGTACTCCAGCGTCTTCACGCCGAGCACGCCGGCAGCGTAGCCGGCACAGACGTTCCAGGGGATGAGCACCGAGGTGAGCGTGCCGCTGTCTTCCAGCGAGCGCGACAGCATTCTCGGGGCAAGGCCGCTCTCCTCAAACTTCTGCTTGAACATGCGGCCGGGGATGATGATCGACAGGTACTGGCTGCCGGTGAGAAGGTTGCCGATGAAGCAGGAGGCGATCGTCGTCGCGATCAGGCCGCCGGCACGGCGGACGCCCTTGGTGATGGCGGCCAGGAGCACGCGCAGGAAGCCGCCGGCCTCAAGGAAGCCGCCCATCGCCATGGCCGCGATGGCCAGCTCGACGGACCACATCATCGGGAACATGCCGCCGCGGCCGACGAGACGCGAGATCATCGCCGAAACGTCCTTGGCCAGCTCGGGCGCTAGCGTCACGCCCTTTTCAGCAAGCAGCTTTGCGGCAGCGGCAGCGTCGGCAGCAGCGACCTGAGCGGTGAGCTGCGGCTTATAGCCGCCCTGTCCGAGGGCCCAGATGTCGCCCATCGAAACGCCCTGAGGGAAGGCCATGAGCATCGCGGCAACGATGCCGAGGCAGATGCCGGGCATGGCGGGAACTTTCAGCGCCGAAGCGAGGATGACGACCAGCGGCGGAACGACGCACAGCCACGACACGTTGAACTCGGCGGCGATCATCGTCTGGATGGCAGAGATGCGCTGCGCATCAAGAGCCTGGCCGGCGAAACTGCGGCCCCACATGACGTAGATGACGCAGCAGATAGCGAGCGTCGGCAGCGTGGTCCAGAGCATGGCGCGGATGTGATCGAAAAGATCGTTTCCGGCCACGGCGGGGGCCAGGTTGGTGGTGTCGGACAGGGGCGACATCTTGTCGCCGAAGTACGCGCCGGAGACGACGCAGCCGGCAGTCATCGCCGCGGGGACGCCGAGGCCGTTGCCGATGCCCATCAGGGCAACGCCGATGGTGGCCTCAGTCGACCACGACGAGCCGGTGCAGAGGGCGATGATCGAGCAGATGACCATCGTCGCCAGCGGGAAATAGGCAGGGCTGAGGATGTTCAGGCCGTAGTAGATGAGGCCTGGGATGACGCCGGCGCGCATCCAGATGCCGATGAGGATGCCGACGAGCATCAGGATCATGCACGAGGGCAGCGCGGCCATGATGCTGTTCAGCCCGGCCTGCATGACGTCGTCATACTTCATACCCAGCCAGCAGCAGTCGACAAGCGCGACGACGACGGCAAGCATGGCGATCGGCACGTGCACGTCGACGCCGTACTTCAGCGTCGCCAGCGAGACGACGCCGGTGATCAGCGCAATCAGCAGCAGCGCAACGGCGAGCGTCGCAGGACGTTTCGTCCCCTGCGGGACTTTTTTCTCTTCTTCCATGGTTCAATTCCTCCTTGCATTGTATGACGATCATTCGATCGAACTTTTCCGCGCCAGTCGCGGGATTTGCCGTTTATGTGTTCTGTGTGGAACAGTTTTGTCAGGGAAATAAATTCACGCCGGATGTTCCATGTGAAACTTTTTCAGCCGCGCTATGCCGACCAGACTTTTTTGCCCTCCAGATACGTGGCCAGATGCCTGGTGTTCCGCAGCTCCATCGCCGGACGCTTGAAGGGATCACCGTCGGTGATCGTGAAATCAGCGTGGAAGCCGGCCTTGATGCGGCCGAACTCGCCGCCCCTGCCGACAGCGAGCCAGGGATTGACCGTGTAGGCCGTCAGCGCCTCGTCGAGCGTGAGCGTCTGCGTCGGGTCGTACTTGAGCGGGCTGCCGTCGTCATCGCAGCGGCACACGGCGTTCCAAATGCCGATCCACATGTTCTCTTCTTCCATCGGCGCGTCAGTGCTGCCGGCCATGACAAGACCGGTGTCCCAGAGGGCGCGGAACGGATAGGCCTGGAGGACGCGTCTGGCGCCGAGGCGCAGCGGGGCCATGACGCGGTCGGTGTAGCACTGGCAGGGCTGCACGTCGAGCACGACGCCGATCTTCGTCAGCCGCTCGCGCAGATCAGCAGGGCAGACGATGACGTGGACGAAACGGTAGGGCAGACGCGGCTGTCCCAGCTCGGCGATCACGCGCTCGACGGCGCGGGCCGCCTGTTCGATGGCGGCGTCGCCGATCATGTGGATCTGCACCTGGATGCCGCGCTTCTGAGCTTCGTACAGCGTGCGGAACAGTTCTTCGTCGTCGTGGTTGGGCACGCCGCACGTCTCGGGCATGTCGTCGAACGGCTCACGCATAAAGCAGGTATGTCCGCCGAGCGTGCCGTCCATGAAGATCTTCAGGCCGCCGTACATGATCTGATCGCTGCCGAGGCCGGAACGGAACGTGAACTCGGGCAGGCGGTCGTGATAGCAGATCACGCGCACCGGCAGACGGCCGACTTCTGCCAGGTCCTGCCAGGTGAACAGCTCTTCCCCGAGAGCGTACTTGGGCGCGTCGCAGGCGTGTCCGCAGGTGATGCCGCGCGAGGCCATGATCAGCGTGGCTTTTTCCATCACGGCGGTGAGTTTGGCGGGCGTTTCGTACTCGGCCGCGACAGTCTCGATGATTGGCGAAGCGCCGCCCTCGGTCATCACGCCGGTGACCTTGCCGTCGGGACCGCGCAGCACGTAAGGATCGGTCGAGTCGCAGAGCCCGCTTTCGCGCATGGCGCGCGAGTTGGCGACGTGACGGTGGCCGCAGTAGCGGCTGAGGATGACGGGGTTGTCGAGGCCGAGTGAATCGAGCCATTCCATGCTGGGAGGCGTCGTCACGGGCCAGGCCATTTCGTTGTAGTTGATGGCGCGGATCCAGGCGCCGGGCCCCACTTCGGCCGCACGCGCGCGCAGCATGGCAGCCGTCTCGTCGAGCGAGCGCACGCTGAGCAGATTGACGTACAGATTCTGGCGCGCGAACGCCGTGAGGTGCAGATGTCCGTCGCTCATGCCGGGCATCATCATGTTTTCGCCGTAATCGGCGACTTCCGCTTCGGGATACGCTGCGCGCGCCTCCGCATATCCGCCCACGAACACGAACCGTCCGCCGCTGACGACGGCGGCTTCCGCCCGGGGGCAGTCAGGATCGCCTGTCCAGATGCGGGCACGGATCAAAAGATCTTTCATCGTTGAGGTTCCGCCTTTCTGGTATTTTTTGATCAAATGTTTTTCAGAATTTTACAACAATCGCGTCATAAATGCTATCTCCGATTTATGAAATTTCTCCCTGACATTCCCGCCAGTTATATGAGGAATCTGAGCGCGGCGCGATCCGCCGGTTCAGGCCCAAAAGGTGTATAATCGCCGTAATATCGATTTTTCGCCCGAGCTCCCGGCGGGCTTCATCCCTTTTTCCACTTCACGGAGGCTTTCATGAAAGACACCGCACATCCGGCGCCGACTGCGGCGGATTCCGTATACCGGCAGCTGAAAAAACAGATCATCGCGCGTTGCCGTCAGCCCGGCGACCGCCTGCGCGAGGAGACGATCGCCAAGGAACTTGACGTGAGCCGCACCCCCGTGCGCGAGGCGATCCGCCGTCTCACCGCGGAAGGGCTGGCGACGCTGATCCCCAACGCGGGCGCGCGCCTCGTCCGTCCCACGCGCGAGGAGATCGTCGACACGTATGAAGTCCGCGAACATCTTGAATGCCTGGCCGCGCGCAAGGCGGCCGCTTCCGTCACGCCGGAGCAGCTTGACGCGCTGCAGTCGCTGATCGACGAGGAAGAGCGCATTTTTGAGGAGAAGAATTTCGAAGCGTACCTCGACGTGAACAACCGCTTTCACCGCACGCTTGCAGCAGCCTCGGGAAATCCGGTCCTGGCGGGCGTCATCGGCAATCTGGCGACGAGGACGAGCGTGTTCATGCTCTTTTACGACACGTTTTTCGACATGCAGACCAATCCCAGCCTCGACGAGCACCGCGCGCTGCTCAAGGCGCTGCGTGCGCATGACGGCGAGCGGGCGGCACAGCTGATGAAGGTGCACCTCACGCTGTCGGCCACGTCGCTGCAGAGCGGCGAGAGCGAAGCCAGGGAGGCAGGCGCATGAGACGGGCCGAGTACGTTTCCGACTTCACGCGAGGCAGCGTGATGCGGCAGCTCGTCGTCTTCTCGCTGCCGCTGTTCCTCTCGAATCTTCTGCAGATCGTCTACAACATGGTGGATATGGTCATCGTCGGCCAGTCGCTCGGCAAAGTGGGCCTCTCGGCCGTGTCTGTCGGCGGCGACGTGACCAACTTCCTGACTTTCGTCGCGATGGGATTCTCCAATGCCGGGCAGGTGATCATCGCGCAGTATCTCGGTGCCGGCCGCAGCCGCGACGTGGGGCGCTTCATCGGCACGATGTTCGCCTTCCTCGCCCTGCTCTCCGTCCTGCTGGGCGGGACCGCCCTGACGTTCAGACGCTCCATCCTCGGTCTGATGAACACGCCCGCGGAAGCGTTCGCGCAGGCACTGTCCTATTCCACGATCTGCATGGCCGGTCTGCCCTTCATCTACGGCTACAATGCCGTCAGCGCCGTGCTGCGCGGCATGGGCGACTCGAAGCATCCGTTCGTGTTCATCAGCGTGGCCGCCCTGCTCAACGTGGCGCTCGACCTGCTGTTCGTGATGGGACTGGACATGGGAGCGGGCGGCGCAGCGCTGGCAACGGTGATCAGCCAGGGCGTCAGCTTCGTTTCCTGTGCCGCTTTCACGCTGCGCCGCCGCGAACAGTTCGGCGTCGACGTGAGCGCGCGCGATTTCGCCCATCTCGATAAGCCCATGCTTCGCGCTCTCGTCGGCCTCGGCGTGCCGATGGCCATCCGCAGCGCCGCGATCTCGTCAAGCAAGATGTTCGTCAACTCGTGGATCAACTCGTACGGCGTCGCCGTGTCGGCCTTCGCGGGCATCGCCAACAAGATCGCCAGCGTCAGCAACCTGCTCTCGAACGCGCTGATCACCGCCGGCTCGTCGATGGTCGGGCAGAACATCGGCGCGCGGACCTACGACCGCGTGCTCAAGGTGATGCTCTCCGTCGGCACATTGTCGTTCAGTATCGCCACCGTGATGGCGGTACTGCTGTTCAGCTTCCCGCAACAGATCTTCAGCTTCTTCACCACTGACGCCGACGTGATCGCCATCGGCTTGAAGTATCTGCCCATCGGCGCGCTGCTGTTCTACGGGGCGGCCTCGCGCGCGCCCGCCAACGCGCTTGTCAACGGCAGCGGCAACTACGCCGCCAACTTCGCCACCGCCATCCTCGACGGCATCGTCCTCAGGATCGGCCTGGCGCTGCTGTTCGGACTGAGCTTCGGCATGAAGCACTACGGCTTCTGGCTGGGCGACGCCGTCGCCGGCTTCACGCCCATCTTCATCGCCGCATATCTTTACATAAAAGGCAGCTGGAAGAAGTCGGAAGTGGTGAAGTAATACTAATTAAACAGCTAATAATGAGTTTGTAGGGGCGGCCCCACAGGATATTTGTATTTCTATTCGAGAATAGTATAAGAAAGCGGAGACGGTTGCTTGGTCATACAGCCGACTCCGCTTTCTGTTTCCTGCTATGCAAATACACTCAAATACTTATTATAGAAATGATTTTCCATGAGCCTTTTAGCCCCGTAACGGTCATATTTTGCCCACATCGGCTCGTCATCAGCATTTACGTACATTGGGAAATGCGCCTCCGCAAACACCTTGTCAAGAGGCATATTCATTTCTGATGACCATTCGCGCAGATGTTTGACGCTGTCTTCGGCCCAATATTCCAGTGCGTCCCCCATGACCTGCTGCGCTCGCTCGGGAAAGCGCTCTGTCAGCACTTCGAGCATGTAATAATAGATTCGCACACAGAGCGAGGAAAAGCCTGTTTTGGCTCCGGCAGGTGAAGCATCCACGATCGGCTCCTGATAGTCAGGATCGCACGTAGGGAAACACTGCCTTTTTTTCTCTGCCGGTACGTTCGCCTCACGCAGGACGACGTGGAAGTCACAGTAATCATCTCCGTCCTGTGTAAGCGTACGGGCCAGGTTGACGTCGGTCATCCCCCAGGCATATTCTTTATAGCAGGCCGGATGGAATTCCTCGCAGTAGATGCGGCCTATGTCCTTCATGCCGTAGGCGATCCAAAGTTCGGCCATCGGGCAGACTATCGTGTGAGAATTGCGTTCCTCTTCAGTCAGTAGAGAGAGATCGCGGCGAAATCGAGGATCGCTCGGCAGGTCGCTGCACACAGAAAAAAGGCTGCGCATGTTAATCTTGACGCCCAGATCAAGGTGTTTCTGCCGTCTCGCGCGGCCACGATCCCGGCCAAAACGGCGGGTCGCTTCACGTACAGCCGATTCTCCCTCGTTACCCAGTTCATCGATGATTTTGCGCGCCATCAGAGCAAACGCAAGCGTATAAGCATCTCCCATGTGGATGATCTCAAGCTGTTCTTTCGTATACATGATTATTGCATGCTCCTTTACAGGCCAAGCGCTTCCAAGAATGCCGCAGAAAAACCATCAACACCAATCGTCGGCACGGCACAATGCGCAGACGCAAAATCACAACTGAGGTCATTTTTCGTCGCTATTGCGCGTTTTTTGATAAAGTCCGCCAATGATACGGCCGCGTTCTTGAGCGCTGTTCCGACAGTCTCGGGGGCAAGTTCCATGAAAGCCTCGAGAAGTAACTGCGCAGACTTGCTCCAGATTGCCGGCGCGGCAGAAAGGTCCTGTTCCGACGGGGCAGCATGCATGGTCTCCTTCCATTCACTGAAGCATTCTTTCACTTGCTCAGGCGACGAGTTGGCCGGACGGAAGTAGACGGAGATGCGGCAATGCGTATCCCTTGGTTCTGTCAGCAGTTCGGAAAGGTTAGCCTGAGACACGTCCCCGGTAAAAGCCAACGTGCAGGCCTGTGTGAACTCTTCACAGAATATTTTCGCCGCAAAATCGCAGCCGCACAGGCGGGCAATGTGCGCAAATGGACAGCGGACCACGTTGAACAGCGCGACTTGTTCGTTCAAACGTTGCTTTTCTACTAAAAGCCTGGGATCGTAAAAGCGATGCGCTGGATGGAGATAAAAATTTTCTATATTAGGTTTGAGTCCCCGCTTGCGCATTGAAGCCAGTTCCGCTTCGCCCACTTTCTTTCCGTAACCGCGAACGATCGCGCGCAGCCGGTCCTCGCCAAGATTTGTTTTCAGAACCTCGCCGGCCAGTGCGAAATAGAACAGACTCCACGAGTCGCAAAGATCCTGCGCCTGAAGTTCATATATTGTGTTCATCTCTATTTGCTCCTTTCCTTGCAGTTTTGGATGAAACGCTCAAAAAATGGGGCCATATCCGGCCCTTCGACATCGTAGCGAGACGTTCCGGTCATTCGTTCTGGATGCCACTGTACAGCAAAAATAGGCAGAATCTCATGCTCAACAGCCTCGACCACTTGGCCATCGGCGGAAAATGCCGTTGCTCTCAGCCCTTTGCCAAGCACGTCAATCGCCTGATGGTGATAGCTGTTAACGATCAGACAATGACCGAATGTTTTTCTTAACCAGTTATATTCCTCCGTCATCAGAGCGTGATCGGCATGATAGCGGTGCTCGATGCCGCGGTCATGAGCAAGATCCTGCGTCAGCGTCCCCCCAAAAAAGACATTCAGTATTTGCAATCCGCGGCAAATTCCTATGGTCGGCTTGCCTGTTTCTGCAAATAGGCGGCACAGCTCCATCTCAGCTTTATCGCGAACAGCGTCAACCGTGCCGGACAAACCTCCGTTTTTCTGGCCGTAAAGAGACGGTTCGATATCTTCACCTCCCGTCAGAAAAAGACCGTCACACAAACAGCTTAACTCCCGCAGATATTCTTTATCGCTGTTGCACATCAGTACCGGTATTCCCCCCGCACGAACAATCGCCGCAGCATAATTTTCGTACACATGATATTGCAGAATCCCTTTTTTCGTGTTTTCCTGCCCCGCGGAGACAAGGACAATAGGCTTCATCATCATCCCTCCAATTTTGTATGAGAGCCGCCATCTTAGATGAATGGCGGCTCTCATGCCCTGGGTGTGCTATTTCTTATTTTTGCGAGAGTACGCAGGCCATTCCTTCATAAACTGCACGATCATCCAGACGACAAAGCAGCTCAGAACAGCGACACTGCCGTAAACAAGCATATCGATAGTGTTCATCAGTCACTTCCCCCTTAGTTGTGCTTACGAATGTCCACAACGCGGGCGTCTTTCATGACGGGCGTGAGGACGAAAAGCACCACAGCGCTGACCAGAATGCCGTAGACAATTGCTGGCAGCTTGAAGATGACGATCTTGTTGATATCGCAGACGAGCGCGACCACACCGCCACAGATCATAGCAATGAAAGCCGCAGTATAGGATTTTTTCGCATTTCTGGCAAAGATGCCGTACATCATCGGAACTAGACAGCCTCCAACATATGCTGTCGCAGATAAAGTCCAAACATACATCACATCAGGACGCCAGAGTGCAAAACCAAGCCCAAACAGCCCGACCAGAAGCACCGAACACTTTGTCACGACAAGCATTTGACGGTCGGAAGCTTTGGGATTGATGTAAGTCTTGTAAATATCGACAGAAATGTTCGTTGCGCCTGAAAGCATGTAAGAATCGGCAGTAGACATGATCGCCGCCATCAGCGCAGCGATGCAGATGCCCTTGATACCGACGGGCAGATAATTCATAAGTAATGTAGCAAAAACCATATCTTTGCGCGTTCCTGCCGGCAGCACACCGAAAGCGGCAAGCCCCATCACCAGGGACATGAAAAGGATCAGCGTCTGCGGGACAGAAGCGATCAGCGTACTCCAGCGCGCTGTGTTGCCGTCCTTGGCAGCAAAGAAACGAGCGTAACGGTTGCCATCGATCAGGACCGGAAGCGACGTCGCGCAGAACAGACGCACGGCGTTCGACATATCGATCTTCAGATGACTTTCAGGCAGTTTTGCGACGATACCTGTCCAACCGCCGGCATTGTGGTAGACCATGACCGTAGCAATAAGAATGCCGACTGCAAGGAAGATAAATTGCACATAATCTGTCATCGCAACCCCCCACATGCCGCTGAACAGCGTGTAGGCGAGAATAATTGCCATGCCGAGGATCATACCCGTCTTCATGTCGATGCCGAGCAGCAGATGGATGCAGGAACCAAGTGCGATCGACTGCATTGCAGGACCGGTGCCGATCATGTACAGCGCACAGAAAAGGCCGCCGAGAGCCTGACACTTTTTGCCGTAAACGCGTCCTAGCATTTCCGGCGCGGTAAAACCACCGATGTCGCTCATCGGTTTTGCGACCACGAGCGCCATAAAGAGATTGATGAATAACAGTACAAAATTTTTGGGAACTTCGAGCAGACCGAACGAATAGGCGTTGCCCACGCTGCCCGTCATCGCTCCGCCACCGATGGCCGTGGCCAAAAGCGTAGCCGTGAGTACTGACATGCCCAGTTTTTTGTCTGCCACCGCATAATCCGCCATGCTGTCATTCGTCTTAAAATACAAACCGACGCAGACCATTGCCAGCATATAGACAACGATGAAGATTCCATCCAACATGCCTACCATAAAAAAGCCCCCTCTGTTTTGAATAAATGCTGCTTTCTTTCAGGGCGTTCCCAAGGGGCCCGTCCCGTTAAGAAGAGTCTAGCATTTTTAAAATCAAGGTGATAATATTGTTTATCAATAGCCGTTATCAATGTTCTGTTCCTCACGGCAACGTCCTTTCGGAGAAAAGCACCCAGGTGCTGTGAAGAATCCGGCAGAATGTTATTATTAGAAGAGATAACCGTTATAAGGCAGGGAGATACCATGACGCTTGAACAGCTGAAACAAGTTGTCGAGATTGCTTCCACCGGATCAATCAATCAGGCTGCCGGAAACCTTTTCATTTCACAGGCAGCCCTCTCAACATCGCTGATTAATCTGGAGAAAGAGCTTGGACACGCGATTTTCTTGAGAAATAACCGGGGGGCGCAACTCACGGGTTTTGGACAGGATTTCTTGTCATATATACGACCTATCTGTTCACAGATCGAACAGCTCGAAAAACTGTGCCAAGGCAGTTTATCTTCAGAACATGCCGCTTTTTCGATCGCCTGTAACGGCTTCCGTTTTGTTTCGCTGTTGTGCGCCCGGCTTTATCAACACTATAAGGCACTGGGGCTTCATCTCTATATCCACGACGGGATCGGAGATGAAGCCATGGACCTCGTCTCGACCCACCAGGCTGAAATCGGTATCATGAGAGTCTGGAGCTGCTACAGACACTCATATACCAGGTCATTTATCTCCAAAAAACTGCACTTTACCCCGCTGATAAATGCTCCTGTCTCTGTCAGCGTAGGACGAGGCAGTCCGCTTTTTTCACGCATTGAAGATTCTATTGTCCCAGAAACGCTGAAGGACTACCCGATGGCAGTCTATCCCTATCTGCATGCTGGCCCTTACGCAGACATTTTTACCCGTCTCGGCCTTCCTGAGAACAGTAACTGCTTTATCGCAGGCTCGCGCTCACTGCTGTACAGCATGTTAGAAAACACGGACGCCTATTACGTCAGTTCAGATCTGTCTTCTGTGTACAAAAAACTTGGCGTATCGGACACGCTCAAGTCGTTCATCCTCGAAGGCTGTTCTATCACTTCGGAAATTGGCTGGATACGTCGCGAAGACGGTGAGCTTTCAGTCATTGCCAGAGAATTCGTCAAAGAACTGACGATGCTGTTTCAAGGATGAGCCCCTAACTTTTTTATACTTTGCTTCTGCCGTTTTGTTTCATGTGGAACAAAACGGCAAAATTTTTTGGCAGACACCATTTTTGTTTTTTGCCTTGCAAAATTTTCGTCTTCGATGTAACATCACTGTGCAGAACTAAAGCCGCCGCAGTATGACACGGCTGGTTCATATTTTTTTGGAGAGTTGGGGGCATCATTATGGGTATTGTGATCGCGGTCATCGTTGCCTACATGGCGCTGATGCTGTTTATCGGCTGGCGGGCTTCAAAGAGCGTGAAGTCGTCGAAGGACTATCTGATCGGCGGCAGGCGTTTCGGCGTGCTGCTCACCTCGATGGCGCATCAGGCGGCAGGGCTGAGCGGATGGCTGTTCACGGCCTGGTCGGCTCAGGTGGCCGGCATGGGGCTGGCTGCTGTATGGACTTCGATCTCGTCGGGCTTTGCGCCGTTCGTCAACTTCTTCGCGCTGGCCAAAAAGGTGAGCCGCTTCACGGCGCTTTCGGGCGCGAAGAGCTTCATCGATCTGCTTGAGGCCCGCTACTACGATGAGGACAAGAAGTTCATCCGCTTCATCTCGGCAGTGATCATCTTCATCTCGATCACGGTATACATGGCGTCGCAGTTCATGGCTGCCGGCACGACGTTCAAGGTCATCCTCGGCTGGGATTACAAGTGGGCGATCATCCTCGCCACTCTGATCGTCACGCTCTACACGTCGGCGGGCGGCTTCCTCGCCGTGGTCTGGACCGACTTCATCCAGGGGATTCTGATGATCTTCGCCGTGCTCGTGGGCACGTATGTGGTGTTTAATCAGGTGGGCGGCGTCAGCGACATTTTCGCCGCGGTGGCAAAGGCCAATCCGGCTAAGATGAACATCTGGATCAACCCGCTGACGATCGTCGGCCTGCTCTCGGCCGGTCTGCTCGGCTACATGGGCCAGCCGCAGCTGGTGCAGATGTTCATGGGCATGGAAAATCCCAACGACTCGCGCAAGTCGGCGATGGTAGCCGGCTGCACCGGCGTGTTCATGCTGTTCGTGACGCTGTTCATCAACATGGCCTGCACGGTGCTGTTCCCCGATTCCGCTGACAAGAACACGAACTTCATCCAGCTGATCATGACCTACACGCCCAAGTTCCTCGTCGGCGTGGTCACGGCGGCCATCCTCGCCGCGGTCATGTCGTCGGCTGACGCGCTGATGCACGTTGTCAACACGACGGTGTGTCAGGACTTTTACAACAAGATGATCAAAAAGGGTCAGGCGGATGACCGTGACGTGGTCCGCGTGGGCCGCGTCACGGCGCTGGTAGTCGGCGTCGCGGCGGTGTGGATCGCGTTCAACCCGTTCGAGGGCATCCTCTGGGTCAACTGGTGGGCGTGGGGCGGTCTTTCCACGTTCGCGCCGGTGATCCTGCTGGGTCTGTACTGGAAGCGCGCCACGCGCGAGGGCGCGATCGCCGGTCTGATCGGCGGCTTCGCGGGCTCGGCCTGGTGGTTCGCGGCCGGCTATTACAAGATCCTGCACCTCACGTTCGTGGCTTTCTTCGTGGCAGGCATCCTTGAGGTGATCGTCAGTCTGGTCACGAAGGAGCCGCCCGAGCGCGTGCAGAAGATGGTCGAGCAGCTGAAGGACTAGTCCTATGCCGGTCGATGTATTTGTAGTAAAAGGAGCTGATGCGGCGCAGAACGCCTATGAGGCGATGAGCAGGGTCTTCGATGAGGACGCTTCGCAGCTGTCGATCCTGCTCAAGGTGAATTCGGGCTTCAAGGGCAAGCCCGCGACCGGTCTGTGCACGCATCCCGAAGCGGTGCGCGGCTTAGTGCGCTTCTTCAAGGAAAAACACGTCAAAAAACTGTACGTGGGCGACAGCTCGATCGTCGGCACCGATACCATCGAAGCGCTTAAAAGCGTCGGCATCTGTCAGGTGTGCGAAGAAGAGGGCGTTGAGTGCCTCAATCTCGACGACTCGGGCATTCAGGAGCGCGACATCCCCGATCCCGTGATGGTGGAGCGGCTCAAGCTGTCGCGTCTGGCGTTCGAGGTGGACCGCGTCGTCTCCGTGCCGGTGATGAAAACGCACATGTACGCTGGCGCGTCGCTCTCCATCAAGAACATGAAAGGCTGCCTGTACCAGCGCGACAAAACCCGGCTTCACCGCATCTTCAAGCCGCTGCCTGAAAATGCACGCGGTAAGTGCCTCGATTACGGCATCATGGACCTGGCGAAGATCTGCTACGCCGACTATGCCCTCGTCGACGGAACGGTCGCCATGGAAGGCTTTGGACCGTCGGGCGGAACGCCGGTCGAGATGGACCTGGCCGTGGCCTCCAAATCACCTGTCGCGGCCGACATCGTCAGCCTGCGTCTGATGGGCATGGAACCGGGCGACGCGCCGCATATCGACCTGGTACGCGAGAACAAGGGACTGGACGAGAGCGATATCCGTGTCTTCCCCGAGGATTACCTCAAGTGGGCAAAGCGCTTTGTGCGCGCCGGCGAGCAGGATCTGGGACTGCACTACCCGCAGTTTTCCACGCTGGACCGCGGTGCGTGCAGCGCCTGCCATGCCGCCGTGCTGCAGTTCTTCCGCTACCATCATGCAGATTTTCCCGACAAGGGACACATCACGATCGCGTGCGGCAGCGATCTGAAAGAAGAAGAGCTGCGTGCAGCGGCGGCCGAAGGCGAAGTCGTCCTCGTCGGCAACTGCACGGCCCGCTTCCGCGACTCGTACCCGTTCTGCAAAGGCTGTCCGCCCGTGCCGTCGCAGATCAAGCGCACGATCGAGGGCGGCAAGACGTACGACGACTAGCGGGCTTTTACTTCAAAAGCTCAACGCGAAGGCCCTAAGACACAAAGAAAAACCTCAGCGCCGCTGCGCGGCGAAAAACACGTTGCTGACGGCATAAAATGATCTTTATGTTTGCAAATCTCATATGATACAATAAGCACAAATATTTCAGGGGGGATTTTTTATGAAACTGACGTTTTTGGGACATGCCTGCTTTGACCTGTTCGACGGAAAATATCACGTGCTCACCGATCCGTTTTTGACCGGCAACGCGCTGGCCGCCGCCAAAGCTGACGAAGTTGCTGCCGACTTTATCTGCGTGTCGCACAATCACGGCGACCACATCGGCGACGCTATCGCCATCGCCAAGCGCACCGGCGCGACGATTGTCGGCGTGGCCGAGCAGGCCGGGCTGATGGGCGAAAACGGCGTTTCCGCCGCGCTCGGCAACCTTGGCGGCTGGATCCCGCTCCCCTTCGGCCGCGTCAAGCTGGTCCAGGCCATCCACGGCAGCGGACTGCCCGGCGCACTGGCCTGCGGCTTTGTGATCGAGATCGGCGGAAAGAAGATCTATCACGCCGGCGATACCGCCTATTACAGCGACATGGCCCTTCTGGCCGATGAAAAGCTCGACGCCGCGCTGCTGCCCATCGGCGACTTCTACACGATGGGACCGGCCGACGCCGCCCGCGCCGCCAAAGTCATCGGCGCCAAGGTGACCGTACCCATGCACTATAACACCTTCCCGCCCATCAAGCAGGACCCCGCCGCCTTCGCTACGCTCTGCGAGGGGAGCAGTAAAGTCGTCGTTCTCGCCCCCGGCGAGAGCGTAGAGCTGTAGCTTTTTATCAATACGAGCCGCCGATTGGAATAAATTTCCGACGGCAGCTCGTTTTTTTATCCAAGTGTTCCACGCAGAACCGGATCTGGCGCTCCTGTGGAAAACTCCATTCGAAAAATTCGTAATTCCGACAATGCACTTTTGGAACTTTTGGGGTATACTTTTGACACAGCAGAAAAACAGCACATGATCGGGACTGGCCGATCGGCTTCCCGTTATCAGAAAGGAATGATGACCATGAAACTGACGCGCATGATGATGTCTTCGCTCCTGATGGGCTCTTTTATCTTCTCTACGCCTCTCGCCGTTTTGGCGGCGCCGCAGCCGCCGAAGCAGTCGGCCCGCAAGCCATCCGCCAGACCTCAGAAGCCCGCACCTCAGCCCCACAAGCCGCAGGCAAACAAGCCCGCGCCCCAGCCTCACAAGCCGCAGCTAAACAAGCCGGCTCCCCAGCCTCCGCACGGCCACCCTGCTCCCCAGCCGGACAAACACGGTCCGCAGGCACCGCATCGCAATCCTCCAGCGCCGCAGTTCCATCACAAGCCGGCGCCTCAGCCTGAGTACCATCACCGGCCCGAACCGCCTCGCCATCACAGCAGCCACAAAAAGAGCAGCAGCGACGACGCGCTCAAAGTCGGCGGCGCGCTTCTCCTCCTCGGTCTGATCGTCGGAGCGACCGCGAACAATACTGACTGATACGATTTTTATTATTGAACAGTTAAACCGCGTGGGCTGCTGCAACGAAAAGCAGCACAGCCCCACTCCTCCCGCAAAAAAAGACGCCCGCATGATGCGGGCGTCTTTTTTTGCGCGTCAGTATGTTCCTCATAGAACACAAAGGATCATTTCTTCTCTTCGTTTGACTTGGGCACGATCTGTACGCTCTGGATGACGGCTTCGCCGTGCCAGATGCGCACTTTTGCGCGCAGAGTTCCGTTCTGCGCAGCCTGCTCCAGCGCGCGGCCGGTGTTCTCGCGAACATAATAGCGGCGCATGTTCGTGCCGTAGTCCATCTCAGCCTTCTGCGGGCCGCCGATCGTCTGGCCCAGGTATTTGACGCGGCCCTTCAGCGCCGGTTCGCGCTTGAGCTTCGGCGTGACGCGCTCCGGGATCCACAAACCTTCGGGCCCCGGTGCCAGCGTCACGTACCATTCGCTGCGACGTTTGGCGGCCTGCTCGGGGGTGCCGCCCCTTTCCGGCTGAAACAGCGCCACGGGCACCGACTCGATCTCAAAGCTGAGGGCCACATAGTCGCCGCGGAACAAGTCGCGCGGATCGACGGGGCGTACCGCGAGCGTCACCTCCGTGCCCAGCGCGCTGATCAGCAGAGGCTTGAGCGGCAGCGCCAGCAGGATCAGCAGCGGTGGCAGCGCCGCGAGGGCAAATTTCCATTTTGCGGGCGGGTTATTCATGGTCGTCCTCCTTTTTTGTGATGCGGGCGGCGCGCCGTTCCCACCAAAATCCCAGCGCCAGGCACAGTGCGCCCAGCACAGAGAACGCGGCAGCCTTCGACATGAAGCCGAAGAAGTGATCGACAAAATATCTCATCGCCAGCAGCACAAGGAACACCGCCGCCATACGCGAACCGCGCCAGAGGCGGAACAGCATCAACAGCGCTGTAAGCGCGGCCGCGGCGGCAGCAAGAACGCTGCAGATGCGTCCCAAAGCGCGCACTGCCGCTCCGCTGGGCAGCGACTCGACGACATGCAGATAGCCAAACTCGTCCCACACTTCGGGCACACTCAAAAGCAGGCCGATGCAGCCAGCGAGGATGCCGCCCCAGAGAGCCAGCGAGGCTTTCCAGTCGCGCCCGCTGTCGGTAGAAAAGGCGGCAAAGCACACGCCGCCGACAGCCCAGAACACCAGCAGCGCAGTGACGGGATCCGTCTGCCGAAGCAGCCGCGTGAAGCCGAAAAACAGCGTCAGGATCACGCTGAGGTTGAACGCCGTCCCGCTCCTGATACGCAGCGCCAGCACCCATGAGGCCAGCAGCAGAAGTCCCGGCAGCACGTCCCATCTCAGCAGCGTGCCGGAAGCGTCACGATACCAGAAGAGCAGGTCGGTGCCGCCCATGAAGACGAACGCAAGAAATTGAAACAGCAGCGTCTGCGCACGGTCGCGCAGCAGCAGCGCACCGGGCAGGATGCCGGCCGCCCACCAGCCGAACGCCGTCGACCAATGGCCGCCCTGATGGTACATCTGCGCCGTCAGGAAGATGCCGCCGCCGAAGACGAACGATGCCAGCAGATGCAGGGCTTTCGACGTGCGCGGCAGAGAACGAGCACACAGAGCAGCTCCCGCCATGCAGAGAACGTAAACGCCGATGATGATCGCCGCGCGCAGCTCGCGCGGGATGTCCCACCAGTTCGCAGCGATCGCGCACAGCGCACCAAGCCCGACGAACAGCGCGCCGCCGCACAGCAGCGTCTGAGAAAAACTGCGCGTCTTCACTTCGTACAGCGTGAAAATCGCGTCTGCCTGCTCGGCCGACACGAGCGACTGTTCCTGCCACAACGCCAGCTCTTCCCGCAAAAATTCATATGTGCGCTTTGAGATCGTCCGCGCCATTTCATCCCATCCTTTCTCTGCCGCTTATACTGTTTTATAGCAACGCAGGCACGTAGAAAAACGCATAAGGCGCCGACTGCCGCGCGATGAGCGTTTTAATCGCGCATGAGTATTGGAGGCGGCTTGTGCTGTGTCGATTGTACCACGGCGGCGGCCGCTTGCGCATAACTTTTGCCCCTGCTAAAACGAACGTACCGAAAGAAAAGAACGGGCTCCTTCGCCGCATGTCGAAGGAGCCCGTTTTATTATCGCGTGAACTTTTCGCGGCAGCACGGAACGCAGGCCGCCCGATCACTGTGCTTTGCTCTTGAAGGCGCGGACGAAAGCATGCCGGCCGTCCAACGCCGACGCAACCTTGAATGGTTAATTCAATAGGCCAATTATTTTAGTGCAATACATCGATTCGTCAAGATAAAATTTTTGCAGTGTCCGGTCTGTCTGAATGATCGAAGGAAGTCGCTCGCCCCCGCCCGAAGAGCGTCAGCCACGGCAGCGTGTGGATTTTTAGCGATCGCCTGCATGGGGACGAGAATTTTGTTTCTCATGACGGTGCTGCCCACTGCAATTATTTTTGAGATTGGCGCTTGACATCCAAGTTAGACGTGATAAACTTTATCGCGCAAGGTTAGTTGTATTTAATTCATGTGTGCCGGCCGCCGCCATCGTGTGACAGTGCAGCCGGCGCTGACAGTCACGTATTTTTGAGGGAGACGACGACATGAAGCAAGGTTTATGGAAGAAGCTGCGCCTGCCGCTGGTGCTGCTGGTGCTGTTTGCGCTCGTACTGAGCGCGGGTGACGCTTTTGCGGCAAAGAAAAAGAAGCGCTACGCCGACTGGAAGGCCGTTGCTGCCGACATGGCGCTGGAGTTTTCTTCGGCGCGCAAAAAAATTGAAGCTGACAGGTATAAGGACGCCTACAAAAACGTCAACGACGCGTATTTCGGCTATTACGAGATCCAGGGCTTCGAGAAAAACGTCATGGTGGCCATATCGCGCAAGCGCGTGACGCAGATCGAAAACCAGTTCTCGGCCATCAAGCACGTGCTGCTGGGCAACAACGATTCGCTCAGCAAGACCGAGCTGATCGAAAAGGTCGAAGACCTCAAGATCAAAGTGTACAAAGACGCGATGGTCCTTGACGGCGACATCGAAGCGAGCGAGCCCGACAGCCGCGGCGAACTCGTTTACGGTTCGGCCGGAAAGCCTGCGCCGTGGGGCGAGGTGAAAACGGCACAGACAGAGGCGCCCAGCGCGCCCGCTGTTGCCAGTGCTGACGCGCCGGCAACAGCGGATCAGCCGGCCGCTCCTGCTGCACCGAAAAAAGCTCCCGTCAGCCGCGACTGGCTGACGTTCCTGACAGCATTCGGCCTGCTCGTTCGCGAAGGGCTTGAAGCGATCCTCGTCATCGTGGCGATCGTCGCCTATCTGATCAAGACGGGCAACAAGGATATGCTCAAGAGCGTGTACCTTGGCTGTTTCGCAGCCGTCGTGGCCAGCGCACTGCTGGCTTGGGCTCTTGAGGCCTTGATGGGCGAAGCTTCTGGCGTGGCGCGTGAGCTGCTGGAAGGTTGGACGATGTTACTGGCTGTGGCTGTGCTTTTCTACGTGAGCAACTGGATGCTCTCGAAGGCCGACACGATCCGCTGGGAGAATTACATCCAGGGCATGGTGCAGCAGACGATCGACAGCAAGAGCCAGCGCACGCTTATTTTTGCGGCGTTCATCGCTGTCATGCGCGAGGGCGCGGAGCTGATCCTCTTCTACAAAGCTGCGTTTACCGGCGGCATGAACAGCGTACCGCACATCATCTACGGCATCCTTGCCAGTACGGCGGTGCTGGTGGCTGTATGGGTGGCCTTCCGCTACTTCAGCGTCAAGCTGCCGCTCAAGCCGTTCTTTCTGTTTACGAGCATCCTGCTGTTTTTGATGTGCATCTCCTTCATGGGCAAGGGCGTCGTCGAGCTGACCGAAGCCGACGTGATCACCGGCCGCACGGTGATCCCTGCCATGAAGGGATTCTCGATCGAGATCCTCAGCATCTACGACCGAGCCGAAACGCTGATCCCGCAGATCATGCTGGTGGTCGCTTCGGTGTGGTGCACGCTGCCGCATCTTTTCAGCAAGAAGAACAAGGAAAGCAAGTAGTTTTTTCATTTGGGAGATACCGCATAGGGCGGTTCTTTGGATACATAACTTTCACAAGGAGGAACCTTTGATGAAAAAGTCCTTAGTCGCGCTGCTGGCTGGCCTTGCCGTGATGGCGATGGCCGCGTCCGTGATGGCTGCTCCCGCCGCGGAGAAGCCTGGTGAGTCCGGTTTCGCCGAGATCCCGATCGGCGAGGAGAAGCAGGTTGGTCCTTACAACGTCGCCGCTGTTTACTTCCAGCCCGTCGATATGTACCCCGCTGGCAAGAATCCTTCCAAGGAAGAGTCTGACATGCACCTTGAGGCCGACATCCACATGCAGGAGAAGTACGCTGTGGCTTACGGCTTCGGCGCCGGCGAAGACATCTGGCCCGCGTATCTGACCGTCAAGTACGAGATCCTTGAGCCCAAGAGCAAGAAGATCGTCATGTACGGCTCGTTCATGCCCATGAACGCCGATGACGGCCCTCACTATGGTGCCAACATCAAGAAGGGTCTCAAGGTCGGCAAGTACATCCTGCGCCTCACTATCGAGCCGCCCACGGATTACCTGCTGCACACCGATCCCGAGACCGGCGTTCCTGCCAAGGAAGGCGCGAAGGATTTCTTCAAGACCTGGACCTGCGAGTTCAACTGGAAGTACACCGGCGAGCAGCTTCAGAACAAGTAAGCTGATCCACCGGCTGTAAATAATCAATCAGATGCGGGGAGCTGCCGGCGGATCAACGTACGCCGACGGCTCTCCGCTTTAGCTGTTTATACAGATCGGGGGAGTGCGCCATTTTAAAGTATCTCGTTGCGGTCACGAACGTCCTTGCTTCGCTGTCGTTCTTGACCGGTTTGATCCTCAGCTTTGCAGGACGCGGCCGCGACCGCCTGGCACAGCGAATGACGTGGACAGGGATCGCTGCCGGTCTCGTTGCCGGATTGGCAGTGTTCTTCGTCCGGCTGAGCGATCCTAAGGGCATGAACCTGCCATTGACGCGCTTCAACCGCGTTGTTGTCGTCGTCATCGCCGCTCTGGCTGCGGCTGCGCTCGTCTGGGCTCTGCTGTCGCTTTGCGCGCGCAGCGTGCGCGGGTTCTGGAAGCATCTGGGCGCGGCGCTGCTGACGGTGCTGACGGCAGTGTCGCTGATGTATCTCACGCCGATGGTCGTGCAGTACACGCAGGAATTCGTCTATTTCGGCGAGAGCGGGATCAGCACAAAAGCTCTGCTGCGTGCGATCGGCTTTGCGCTGGGGCTGTTCGTCTGTCTGCTGCTGGCGCTTTCGTCGTTCAAAGCGCACCGGGCGCTTGGCGAGCGCGGCAGCATGTTCTTCCTGTTTGTCTCGCTGCTGTTTTTCTCTGTTGAATACGGCTTCAAGGCGGTGGCTTCGCTCCAGAGGCTGAAGCTGATACCGCTCAGCGATCTGGTGTTCGACATCATGGTCTGGGGCGACGAATACGCCAATTATTTCCTGTTTGCACAGCTTGCTGTGGGCCTGTGTCTTTTCGCGTGGGTGATTGCCACGCACCGCCGGGTACAGGGGGAGTTCGCTAACCGGGCTTTGCTGCGCAAGGAAAAGGCCCGTCTGCGTGACTGCCGCCGCTGGTCGTGGAGCCTGTTTATCTGGGGGCTGTGTTCTCTGCTGATCGTGACGGTGGCGCATTATTATGATACTCGCCCGCCGGCGGAAGTACAGCCGGAGCCCTATGAACTGAAAGACGGCGTGATCGAGGTCGATCTGACGAAAGTCTCCGACGGTCACCTGCACAAGTTCTCATACGTCACGCCGAATGGTTACGACGTGAGGTTCCTGGTAGTCAAAAAGCCTGTCGGCACGGCCTACGGCGTGGGGCTCGACGCCTGCGAGATCTGCGGCATCGCCGGCTATTTTGAGCGCGGCGACGAGGTGGTGTGCCGCCGCTGCGACGTAGTCATGAACAAGAATACGATCGGCTTCAAGGGCGGCTGCAACCCGATCCCGTTCCCTTATGACGTGAAGGACGGCCGCATCTTCATCGACGTGAAGGAACTCGTCCGTCACGAACGGCGGTTCCGTTAGGAGGCGAAGGCAATGTTCTGGAGAATGATCCTGCGAACGCTCTCCCGACAGAAGAGCAAAATGCTGATGATCGCCTTCACCGTCGTGCTGGGCGTGTCTCTTTCGACGGCCATGATGAACGTCATGCTCGGCGTGGGCGACAAGGTGAACCGCGAGCTGAAGGTGTACGGCGCCAATATCACCGTGCGGCACAAGGAAGCGGCGCTGATGAACGACCTGTACGGCCTCAGCGAGGGACTGGGCGTGACGGACAAGTTTCTGTTCGAAGAGGACGTGCTGAAGCTGAAGAGCATCTTCTGGGGCTTCAATATCATCGATTTTGCGCCGATGCTTGACGGCCGCGCGGTGGTGAACGGTGCGGAGGTCCCCCTTGTCGGCACATGGGTGGAAAAGCACGCTGTACTCAACACGGGCGAAGAAGTGCACACGGGACTGAAATCGCTGCGCAACTGGTGGCACAAAGGTTTTCAGGGCGAGTGGCTGGGCGAGGACGACGACGGCTTCGTGATGGCCGGCTCGCTCCTGGCGCAGCGGCTGGGGCTGAAAGCCGGCGACACAGTAACGCTTGCACATAATGGCAGGGAGAAGACCGTCGTCGTCAAGGGCATCTTCACCGACGGCGGCGCGGCCGACGAACAGCTGCTGGGAACGCTGAAAATGGTCCAGGAGCTCATGGGGCTGCCGGGCAAAGTGTCGAAGATCGAAGTCTCTGCGCTGACGACGCCCGACAACGATCTGGCGCGTAAAGCCGCGCAGGACCCGCGCAGCCTGTCTCCCGACGAGTACGAGACGTGGTACTGCACAGCCTACGTTTCCGCCATCTGCCACCAGATCCAGGAAGTCGTGCGCGACGGCGTGGCCCGTCCTGTCCGCCAGGTGGCAGAGTCGGAAGGGACCATCCTCAGCAAGACGACGCTGCTGATGATCCTCATCACGATCCTCAGCTCCATCGGCTCAGCGCTGGCCATTTCCAACCTGATCACGGCCAGCGTGATCGAGCGCAGCCAGGAGCTGGGCCTGCTCAAGGCGCTGGGAGCTCACAACTGGCAGATCGCCAGCCTCGTGCTGGTCGAGGTGATGCTGACCAGTCTGATTGGCGGCGTCTTCGGCTACTTCCTTGGCATCGGCTTTGCGCAGATCATCGGACATACGGTGTTCGGCTCGTCGATCGAGATCGCACAGATGGTCATTGTCATCATCGCGGTGATCCTGTTCTTCGTGACGCTGCTGGGCAGCATTCCGGCGATCCGCTACCTGATGAACCTGAAGCCGACGGAGGTGCTCCATGGCAAATAAACGACGGAAAATGTACCTGCGGATGGTGACGAGCTCGCTCATCCGCCGCGCTTCGAGATTGATCATCGCAGTGCTCGCCATCGCCATCGGCGCGACCATCCTCTCGGGACTGGTGACGATCTATTACGACATCCCGCGTCAGCTGGGACGCGAATTCCGTTCCTACGGCGCAAACCTGCTGCTGCTGCCCAAGGGTGACGGCAAGATCCTTCGCGCCGATCTGGCGAAAGTGCGCGAGCTGCTCGGCAACGACCGTATCGTCGGCATGGCGCCGTACCGCTATCAGACGGTGAAGATCAACGAGCAGCCCTATATCATTGCCGGCACTGACCTGCCGGAGGCGAAGAAGAACAGCCCGTTCTGGTATGTCGAGGGCGACTGGGGCAGCGCTGACGCTCCAGATAAGGTGATGGTCGGGCGCGAGATCGCCAGCACGCTGAATTTGAGCATCGGCGACTCGTTCAAAGTGCTCGGTGTACGCTGGGGACAGAGCGCTGAAGCGTCGGAACAGAACATGACGGCGGAACAGAACCGCGGACGCGACGAGGGCGATCAGAACTTTTCGCGTCGCTTCACCGTCTGCGGCATCGTCACGACGGGCGGAGCGGAAGAAGGCTTTATCTTCGCCGACATTGACATGCTCGACGAACTGGTCGGCGACAGTTTCCGCAGCGACGTGGTGGAATGCAGCGTCGTTGCCGGGGCGGAGGAAATGGAACAGCTGACAGCGCGCCTTGAAAGCGCCATGCCCGGCATCCAGCCGCGCGCGGTGCGGAGACTGACTCAGTCGCAGGACATCGTCCTCGGCAAGCTGCAGGCGCTTGTGCTGCTGGTGACGGTCGTCGTGCTCATCATCACGATGATCTCCGTCTCGACGACGATGATGGCGATGGTGGCGGAGAGGCGGCGCGAGATCGCGCTCAAAAAAGCGCTCGGCGCGGAAAACCGTTTCGTCATCGGTGAGCTGCTTGGCGAGGGCGTGCTACTGGGCATCATCGGCAGCGCTGCGGGCGTGTTCCTGGGCTTCGAGTTTGCTACGCGCGTCAGCCTGAACGTGTTCGGCCGCGCCATCAACTTCCCGTGGCCCATCGTGCCCGTGACGATCGTCGTGTTCGTCATCATTACTGTGCTGGCCTCAGTGCTGCCGGTGCGCAAGGTCATGGACATCCATCCGGCCATCGTGCTTCGAGGTGAATAACAATGGGAAAAATCCTAGAATTAAAAGACGTATCCAAGGTTTACGGCGATCTGCACGCCCTCTCACACATCAATCTGACGGTGAACGAGGGCGACTGGCTTTCGATCATGGGCCCGTCGGGCAGCGGCAAGACGACGATGCTGAACATCATCGGCTGCATGGACACGCCATCCGAGGGCAGCGTCATCCTCGACGGCGTCGACATTTCGCGCGAGAGCGCCAGCGGTTTGACGAAGATCCGCCGCGACAAGATCGGACTGATCTTTCAGCAGTTCCACCTGATCAGCTATCTCACAGCGCTCGAAAACGTGATGGTGGCGCAGTATTACCACAGCATGCCTGACCGCGAAGAAGCCATGGAAGCGCTCGAAAAAGTCGGTCTGGCGTCACGCGCGCATCATCTGCCGGCTCAGCTTTCCGGCGGCGAGCAGCAGCGCGTCTGCATTGCCCGTGCGATGATCAACTCGCCGCGCATTTTGCTCGGCGACGAGCCGACGGGCAACCTCGACGAAGAGAACGAACGCATTGTCGTCGACCTGTTCCACCGCCTGCATGACGAGGGCGTGACGCTGATCGTCGTCACTCACGATCCCGAAGTTGGCGACGTAGCGCAGCGCAAGATCGTCCTCGAATACGGCAAGCTGGCGCAGGACGTTGACCAGCGTGCGACGTTCAGCGGCGTGCTGAAGCTGTGAGGCGCGGCATGAAAAAGTTTCTTCTCGCTCTGCTGCTGACCTGCGCGGTGTCAAACACAGGCTGGGCGTTTTTCGGCCTGTTCAAAAGCGGCTACAAAGACGGCGTGTACGACGGCGAGTATCAGGCCGCCGACGGTGAAAACACGCGCGTGGTGCTGACGATCAAGGACGGCCGGATCGTCGACTGCGTGCTCGAAGCGCGTGACGACATGGGCAACATCAAAGACGAGAATCACGGCAAAGACGGTTCTGCCGAGGATTATCGCCGAGCCCAGCGAGCCGTGCGCGAGATGAAGAAGTATCCGGCGCTGCTGGTCGAGCATCAGGACATGGACAAGTTCGACGCGCTCACAGGCGCTTCGATCACGTACTCGGCAATGCGCGAAGCCGTAAAGGAAGCGCTCGGCAAGGCAAAATAGCCGCTTTGTCCGTGACAGAATGCGGCGGCGATGATACAATATCGGGGAAGTTAAGCGACTCTAACTTCTCCGATTTTTTATTGAAAGGTGCTTTTTCATGAAATTAAAAAAAATCTTCTCTGCGGGCAATGCGGCACTCGGACTGCTCCTGGCGCTCGTGCCGTTCTGCCTTGCGCCGGTCTGTTCGTCGCTGAGTGCCGGCGGCGGACATATGAAGTGCTGGTATTCGGCAGTCTTCATCACAGCCGTCGGCGCGATGCTGTGCGCTGCTTCCCTTGTGAGCCTGCTGCGCGGGGGCAGGGGCGTGTTCACGGTCCTGCTGCTTGGGACTGCGGCGGCAGCCGCGGTATGGCTGGCGCCTGACGGGGTGATCCCCGTGAACGGCTGCGGATGGTGCAGGGCCCCTGCTCACGCCTGTCGGGCTCTGACGCGTCCGCTCGTGCTGAAAGCAGCCGCGGCGCTTGCTCTGCTCGATCTGGGCGGCCTGACGCTGCTGTTTATCAAAGGCGGCTCGCGATGAGCAGTCCCCTTTCCACGTTTGCTCTGGCGCGGCGCAACATCGGACGGCGGCCATGGCGCAGTTTCTGCCTCGTCGCCGCGGTGGTGCTGTTCTCGTTCGTGCTCTTTACCGGCACGGTGCTGTCGCTCAGCCTGTCGCGCGGAGCGCGCAGCGCGGCCGACCGTCTCGGCGCTGACGTAATGGTGGTGCCGGCGGGATTCGACCCGCATATCGACAGCGTCATCCTGGCCGGCAAGCCGTCGATGTTCTTTTTGCCTCACGACATCCTCGACCGTCTTAAAACGATCGAAGGCATCGAGCGCATGTCGCCGCAGACGTTCCTGGCGACGGTGCGCGCGTCGTGCTGTTCGTATCCTCTGCAGATCATCGGCATCGACGAGGAAACAGATTTTCTCGTGCGGCCGTGGCTGAGCGGCACGATGGACCGCCCGCTGCGCGACGGCGAGCTGATCGTCGGCTATCGCGTCAGCGGTGAAGCGGGAGAAAAACTGCACTTTTTCGGCCTCGATCTGCCGATCGCTTCCCGGCTCGACCAGACGGGCATGGGCTTCGACGCGATGGTCTTCGTGACGCGGAAGACGGCGGCCGATCTGGCGAAAGCGGCGGAAAACATCTTTCAGCATCCGCTCAGCAAAGACGGCAGCCTGATCTCGACGGTGATGCTGCGGCTTCGTCCAGGTGTCGACTCGACAGCTGTCGCGCGCGAGATCAACAGAAAGATGAGCGACGACGACGTGTACGCGCTCTTTTCCAAGAAATTCGTCAGCGCCATCGGTTCGAGCCTGGCGCTCGTATCGTGGATGCTCCGCGGCGCGACGGTGCTGATCTGGGCGCTGGCCGTGCTGGTAATCGCGCTGCTGTTCGCGCTCACGGTGAACGAACGCAGAAGTGAGATGGGCGTGCTGCGCGCGCTGGGGGCTTCACGGCGCAGGATCCTTTCACTGTATGGCGCTGAGGCGCTGCTCATCAGCTTGTACGGCGCCGCGCTCGGCGTGGCACTTGGAGCAACTGCCGCCGCTGCGGCTCTTCCGGCGGTCGCCGGGGCACTGAAGCTGCCGTTTTTGACGCCTTCATGGCCGGTCCTGTTCACCCTGGCCGGCATGGCGCTGGCCGCTTCCGTTCTGACGGGCGCAGCGAGCGCCATGCTGCCGGCACTGAAAGCGGTAAAGAGCGACATCAGCCTGACGATGAAGGGGGACTGAGCGATGAGCGCAGCACTGATTCTTAAAGATCTTTGCCGCACGTTCGTTCGCGGCGGCGTGCCCTTTTTCGCTGTCGATCACGTCAGCCTGACGGTACGTGAAGGAGATTTCGTCACGATCATCGGCCGCTCCGGCAGCGGCAAATCAACGCTGCTGGGCATGGCCGCCGGGATGCTGTCGCCGTCATCTGGCACGGTCGAGCTGTGCGGCGAGGTCCTGAACGGCAAAAACGACGCCGAGCTTTCGCGTCTGCGCGGCAGCGTCGTTGGCTATATCCCGCAGGACGCGCCCGCTCTGCCGGCGCTGACGGTGCTTGAAAACGTGATGCTGCCCGCCTGCCTCTATCCGCGCGGCGGCGACATCGAAGGAGCCGCACGGCTGCTGCTTGATCGTTTCGGCATTGCGCATCTGGCCGATTCGATGCCGGCCGAACTTTCGGGCGGCGAACTCCGACGCGCGATGATCGCCCGGTCTCTCATCAACCGGCCCCGGCTGCTCGTGGCTGACGAGCCGACCAGCGATCTCGACGTAGAAACGACGCGGTCCATCATGGATGAATTTTCGCATCTGAATGCCGAAGGTATGACAGTGCTCATCGTCTCGCACGATCTGGAATCGCTGAAATACGGCTCGCGCGTCTATTCGATGGAGTCGGGAAGGCTGAGCGAGGGCAACGCATTCGAACGATGAAGAATGATCCGGATGCGTGACAGAACACGAAAATCCTGATACAATATCGGTGATGTTAGTTGATGCTAACATCACCGATCATTTTAATGGAGGCGATTTTTATGAAATGCAAAAAACTGTTCATCAGCGCGCTGTTCGCGGCCCTGTGTGCGACAGCGGCGTGCGCTGCTGAAAACGAAGGTCTGCTTGACCTGATGCGCGAGCGCTGTTCCGTGCGTGACTTTCAGCAGAAGATCGTCGAGGAAGACGTGCTGAACAAGATCCTCGAAGCCGGCCGCATCGCGCCGACCAACCATAACCGCCAGCCGGTGAAGGTGTTCGCCGTGCGCACGCCCGAGCTGACCGCACAGCTGCACAAGCTGGAGAAGGACTGCTACAACGCTCCTGTGATCCTCATCGCCGGCTATGATCCCAGCAAGTGCAAGCGGCCGCCCAAGGAGGGCGAGATCGCGACCGATATCGCCGTTTCGATGATGATGATCCAGGCTCAGTCGCTGGGCGTCGGTTCGCTGTGGACGCGTCCGCATCACCAGGACGAAGTGCGCGCCATCTGCAAGATCCCCGAGAACGTGACGATGACGACGATCCTGCTGCTCGGCTATCCTGCCGAAGGCTACAAGCCCCGTGCTGACCACTTCCAGCGCAAGCCTATGGAGGAGTTTGCCGAGTATCGGTAGAACCGCAGCCCAAAACGCTCCCCCGCGAAAATTTGCTTTAAAACCAGATCCAATATAAAGGCACGAAGGCCGGCAGAGGCAAGTATTGCACAAAATAAAGCGATGCGCTCCCCTCTCCCGAGGGGGAAAAAAGACCATTCCACGTGGAACATTGCGAAGCATAACAAAAAATCGGTCTGCGCTGCAGAGATCACTCTGTCCGGCGCGGACCGATATTTTTTGCGCGTTGTTCCACGTGGAATGTTTTTGATAAACAAGCTTCCGTGCGGGAGCCTTTTGTGCCTTTGTCTGTTCTACAGCCTCCGCCACACGGCCGCGGCGTTGCTGCGCGAGATCAGCTCGGTCACGGGCAGACCGGCGGGACAGATCTGTTCGCAGGCCAGCGACGTGCCGCAGCCGGAGTAGAAAATGCGCCGGTACGCTTTGCCCTCGTCGGCGCGGTGGGCGGCATCCCCTTCCTGGCTCAGCAGTCTGTAGGCGGCGGCTGCGGCGGCCGCTCCGGCAAAACTGCCGCCGGCCGAAAAGTTTGGGCACACTTCCAGGCAGCAGCCGCACATCAGGCACGCGGCCGACTGATAGCGCAGGTCGTGCAGACGCTCGTCTTCGCGGGCCCGTTCGCTCAGCCACAGGTGCATTTTTTTCAGCGTCTCGAAGATGACGCCGCGGTCCACGACCAGGTCGCGCACGAGCGGGAACTTGCTCAGCGGCTCCAACATGACCGATCCGCTTTTGCCGAGAAACGCCTTGCACGCCAGCGTCGGGCGTCCGTTCACCAGCATGGCGCACGCTCCGCAGCGGCCTGCGCAGCAGCCGCAGTCCCAGGCTATGGGCTCGGCCGGGGCTCCTTTTGCGTCGGTCAGGGAGGTGCGGGCATCCAGCTCGCGCAGCGCCGCGGCGACGGAATCGCTCGGGTTTCCGTCATAGTTGAAGTCCTGCCAGAACGGCGCGCTCTCCGGACTGCGCTGGCGTTTGACGCGGATGACGATGTTCATGCGTTCTGCGCCTCCTTTACAGGTTCAAAAGTCACGCGTATCTCCGTGCCGTCGGCATAGACAGCGCTGTTGGCGCGAAAACGCGCGTCGTCGCGATCTGGGAAATCGGAGCGATAGTGCGCGCCGCGACTTTCCTCGCGGGCCAGGGCGCTTTTCAGCATCGCGCGCGCCAGCAGGGGCACGGAGCCGGCCAGCCCATCCAGCCGGTCGAGGCCGTTTTCCATTGTCGTGCGGTCACGCACCACGCCAAGGCAGGCGCGCGTCACCGCATGCACTGTCTGCCGCGCTGCCGGGCTTGTCGGTTCTGCGGGAGCGGGAAGTGCGGTGTTTGCATGTCGATCGGCTTCGGCCAGGGCCGTGCGCGCCGCCAGAGCTCCGCCGTAGAGCGCGCCAAGCAGCGAATTTCCGCCCAGGCGGTTGGCCCCGTGGTAGAACGAGCAGCATTCGCCGGCCGCGTACAGGTTCGTTATGCCCGTGCGGTGAGCGGAGTCCGCTCTGATCCCGCCCATGAAGTAATGCAGGCCGGGTTCGACGGGAATGGGTTCGCATCTCGGATCGAGGCGCATATAGGTGAGGCAGGTATCGACCACGCCGCGCAGTTTGCGCTCCATCACGGCGGCAGGCAGTTCGGTCAGGTCGAGGAACACCGGCCCATCGCGCAGCGCTGCGAAAATCTCGCGCGCGGTGATGTCGCGCGGCATCAGATTGCCCAGCTCGGGGTATTTTTCTTCCATAAAATACCATTTTTGCCCCTCGCGCAGGCAGAACAGCCGGCCGCCTTCGCCGCGGGCCGCTTCGCTGACGAGGTGGCGCTTGCCGGAAGCGGAGAACGTGGTGGGGTGGTACTGGATGAACTCCAGGTCAGCGAACGGCAGGCCGAGGCGGAACAGTTCAGCCGCCGCCTCGCCCGTGTTGGCAAGCGAGCCCGTGGAGTCGGGAAACAGGCCGTGAGGACCGCCGCAGGCCATGATCACCGCATCGGACGGTATTGTCACCCATGTCCCACCGAAACGCTCGCGCACGACCGCCCCGCCGCAGGCATCGCCGCCTAAAAGCAGCGTGACAAACTCGTGATGTGCCAGACGCGTGATCGAGCCTTTGGCTTCACAGCGCCGCGCCGCGTCGATCAGTGTCGTCGTCACCTGCTTGCCGGTGCTGCTTTGCGCAAACGCCGTGCGCTTTTTCTTCTGTCCGCCGAAGCTGCGCAGGTCGATGTCGCCGCCTGCCATGTTGAACTGCGCGCCCATGGCATAGAGCCGCCGTACAATGCCGGGCGCGGCCTCGGTCATGGCTGAAAGCGCCCCGTAATCGGCCAGTCCGCAGCCGGCGCGGAACGTGTCCTGCGCGTGCTGCGCCGGACTGTCGTCTTCGCCTTTAGTGTTCAGCGCAGCGTTGATGCCGCCTTCGGCCATGTTCGACTGCGCGCGCTCCGACGGCTGTGTCGAAACGAGTACAGCTTCGCCGCCGTTTTGCGCTGTTTCCAGCGCGGCAGCCAGTCCGGCTAGGCCCGCGCCGATAATGAGGATCCTTTTTTTGGCCATTTTTGCCACCGCCGTCACAGCCATTGCCACATGATGTAATAGACTGTCAGCGCCGCAGCGAAAAACAGCAGCAGCACCGCCAGAAACAGCAGCGCGCCGTCGTGTTTGCTCCGCCATCCGGGCACGCCCAGCGAAACCATCAGCGGGCCGAGGCCGGCCAGAACATGCACGGCAAGCGCCGCGGCCATCAGCAGCTCCACAGCAAAACGCGCGGTCGTAAACTCAAACAGCACAAACTGTCCCGAACGCACGCGCCCGAACGCGCTGTGCAGCGCAAGCAGCGCGATCAACGCTGCACCGCTTGCACGCACGGACCAAAAGCGGGCGTTCTGCCGCAGATAAAGCTTTCCGCCGCGGGAGACCTTGAGCGTGCGCGCGCCAAGCCACAGGCTGATGATTGCGTGCAGCGCCGCCAGTGCCATCGCAGCCCAGGCGACAAATTTGCTCATGCCGGCGTTCATTTCCAGCAGCATGAAGCTGCCGCTGAGGCCGTGCCAGACGATCAGGACCGTCAGCGCGGCCATGATGAGTGCGTTCAGTTTTCTCACGGGCGTTTCCTCCCTTCGGGCGGGCCAGGCAGATGCAGCGGTATTGCGCTCAGACGCTCGATATCGCTTCGCAGGATGGTGCGCCGCGGAGCGATGAAGATGTCGCTCTGTCCCGCCAGGGCCTTCGACCTCAGCAGCGTGGAGCTGCACGACGAAAGCACGACGCGAAACCCGGCGTCTTCAAGCTGTTTTTTCAGTGTCCAGGCAAAACGTTCAAGCGGCGCATCGCCCCCCTCGCAGGTCAATCTCAGTCGCGGCGAGCCGGAAACGCGGGCCGTTTTTCCGTTCAGCGCAGCGCGCACGGCCGCTCGCAGGGCGCTGTCGGCAAGGCCTTTCGATCGCAGCGGCAGACCGAGCAGGTATACGGGGTCTTCTCGCCCGTGCCTGTGCTTCCGTGAAGCTCCCGACACAGCGTCGAGTTCAGCGCGGTACCCCAGTCCCGACACAGCGATCAGTATGAGCGCAGCGGCGACGGCCGCACAGTGTATTTTGTTCATGGCAGGCTCCTTTCCGCGGCAGTGCGATAGCTATGTTAAACATCTATATTGTACCGCAAACAGCGATTATTTGCCCTTGTTTTTGCGCGTCATCATCGTAAAATCACTAATGAAGCGGAATTGCCTGTTCATCGTTCGACCATTGACAGATGACAGCAAAGTGATAAACTACGTTTACGAAATTAGCTAATACTAATTTACAACGCCAATATTGCTCTAACCGTGCAGCACACGACAGCGCGGTCGGGCAAAGAAGGAGGTGCGCTCGTGCTGCCATTGACAATGTGCTGCGCCGGGGAAGTGTGCTTCATCAAAAAGATCTCCGGCCGCGACGAAGTGCGCCAGCATCTGGCCGAGCTCGGCTTTGTCGTCGGCGAAAAGGTGACGGTCGTTTCTGAGCTCGCGGGCAATCTGATCGTGCAGGTCAAGGAGAGCCGCGTGGCTCTGAGCAAGGACATGGCCTGCCGCATCATGGTTTAGTCCATCAAAACTTACGGGGGAGGAAGGAACATGAAGACACTGAAAGACGCCGCTATCGGTGAAACGGTAACGGTCAAACGCATCCACGGCGAGGGTGCGCTCAAGCGCCGCATCATGGACATGGGCATCACCAAGGGCACGGAGATTTTCGTGCGCAAAGTGGCCCCGCTGGGTGACCCGATGGAGCTGACGCTGCGCGGCTACGAGCTGTCGCTGCGCAGAGCCGACTGCGAACTGATCGAAGTGGAAGAATAGTGCGCTTTGGGGAAAAGCGTAAGTTCACATTAACAAACAAAAGGGGACTGTACACATGACTGTAAAACTCGCTCTTGCCGGCAACCCGAACTGCGGCAAGACTACCATGTTCAACGACCTGACGGGCAGCTCGCAGTACGTCGGCAACTGGCCCGGCGTCACCGTCGAAAAGAAAGAAGGCACTCTGCGCGGCCACGATGCCGTGATCCAGGACCTTCCGGGCATCTACTCGCTTTCGCCTTACACGCTCGAAGAGCGCATCACCCGCACCTATCTGGTGAACGACAAGCCCGACGCGATCATCAACATCGTCGATGCCAGCAATCTGGAGCGCAACCTTTATCTCACCACGCAGCTGGCCGAGCTGGGCCTGCCGATGGTGATGGCGCTCAACATGATGGACGTGGTGCGCAAAAACGGCGACCGCATCGACACGGCCAAGCTCTCGGCCGAGCTGGGCTTTCCCGTTCTGGAAACGTCAGCCGTGAAGGGCGAAGGCTCGCTCGCCGCTGCCAAAGCTGCTATCCGTGCCGCGCAGGAGCGTACAGCCGGCGAGGCGCCGCACATCTTCCAGGGCGAGGTGGAACACGCCATCGCCCATATCGAAGAGTCAATCGAAAACCTCGTGCCTAAGGCCGCTCTTCGCTGGTACGCCGTCAAGCTGTTCGAGCGCGACGAGCAGGTGCGCGAAATGCTCGCCCTGCCGGAGGAGCTGTGGTCGCACCTCGATGACCACATCAGGGACTGCGAGAACGCCCTCGACGACGACGCTGAGAGCATCATCACCAACCAGCGCTACGCCGCCATCGCCAAGATGATGGAGCGTTGCGTCGTCAAGGCCGACCACCCGGGCGGCACCACGTCGGACAAGATCGACCGCGTCATCACAAACCGCGTGCTGGGCCTGCCCATCTTCGCGTTTGTGATGTGGGCCGTGTACTACATCTCCGTCACCACCGTCGGCACCTGGGTGACCGATTACACCAACGACGTCATCGTCGGCGAGTGGGCGCAGGGCAGCATCGGCGCCTGGCTGGAAAGCCTTTCCGTCGCGCCCTGGATGCAGGGCCTGATCGTCGACGGCATCGTCGGCGGCGTCGGCGCCGTCATCGGCTTCGTGCCGCAGATGTTCGTGCTCTTCTTCATGCTCGCTATCCTTGAGGACTGCGGCTATATGGCCCGCGTCGCCTTCATCATGGACCGCGTCTTCCGCCGTTTCGGCCTTTCGGGCAAGAGCTTCATCCCCATGCTCATCGCCTCCGGCTGCGGCGTGCCCGGCATCATGGCCAGCCGCACGATCGAGAACGAGCGCGACCGGAGAATGACCATCATGACCACCACGTTCATCCCCTGCGGCGCGAAAATGCCCATTATCGCCCTGATCGCCGGCGCGCTCTTCCCAGGCCAGTCGTGGGTGGCGCCCTCCGCCTACTTCCTGGGCGTGGCCGCCGTCATCGTCTCGGGCATCATCCTCAAGAAGACGCGTCCGTTCCAGGGCGACCCCGCGCCGTTCGTCATGGAGCTGCCGGCGTATCACATCCCCTCGGCGACGAACGTGCTGCGCAGCACCTGGGAGCGCGGCTGGAGCTTCGTCAAGCGCGCCGGCTCGGTCATCCTGCTTTCGTCCATCCTCATCTGGTTCGCCAGCAGCTTTAAGATCGAAAACGGCTCGCTCGTCATGGTCGAGAGCATCGACGCCTCCATGCTGGCCGCACTGGGCAACAAGATCGCGCCCGTGTTCGCTCCGCTCGGCTTCGGCAACTGGCCGTCGGTCGTGGCCACGGTCATGGGCCTGGTCGCCAAGGAAGAAGTCGTCGCCGTGTTCGGCGTGCTCTACGGCGTGGCCGGAGACGCGATGGAACTGGTCGAAGAGGGTGAGTTCGACAAGCTGGCTCCGATCGCCTCGCACTTCACACAGCTGACCGCCTTCTCGTTCATGGCCTTCAACCTGCTTTGCGCGCCCTGCTTCGCCGCTGTCGGCGCCATCAAGCGCGAGATGAACAACGGCAAATGGACGTGCTTCGCGTTCTTCTACATGTGCGCGTTCGCCTATTACGTGGCGTTCATGATCTACCAGCTCGGCCTCTGGATCACGGGAGCCGGCTTCACGGTCCTCACCGGCGCTGCCTGCGCGATGCTGGCCGTGATGGTCGCCGCCCTGCTGTGGCCGCACAAGGACTAGCATGAACCTGCCGACCTGTGTTGCCGCGCTCGCTGTAGCTGTGCTGATGTACTTCCCGGCCCGCTACCTGTGGCGCACGCGCGGCCAGGGCTGCACGGGATGCTCCGGCTGCGGCAGCTGTGATCACTGCGGGCACTGTTCGCATACGACTGCAAAATAACAAAACGGGTGCTTCGGACCAGCTTTGCTCTGGTCAGAAGCACCCGTTTTCTTATACTGTTTCGCGATTCAAAAGCTCATCGCAAAACACTATCAGTACCGTTTGTTCTTTATCGGCGCGCCCTTCAGCACGCCCTCGAAGAACGAAAACAGCGCGTTCTTCGCCATGCGGTAGCCCTGCGGAAATTCCATGTAGCCGCTGGCGTCCACTTTGTCGCCGCCGGCAAAGACGATGTGCACACCAAAGCCGTCGCCGTCGAGCACGTTCGGATTGGTGCCGTGAAAACCGTTCCACGCCTTCAGCCCCAGCTCGTCAGCAAGCGAACACAGACGCGCGTACTGAGCCGGCGATACCTTCGCCTCGCGCATCACGTTCGGCGCCGTCCATACCAGCATCATCTTGGCGCGGTCAAAATCGTAGCTGATGCAATGATCCACCGACGAGCCGTTCGTGGAGAAAAAGAACGATTCCACGCCCTCTGCCGCACCTGCCGAAACAGCGCTCCACAGCAGCAGCACCGCACTCAGAAGAAATTTTTTCATGAAAAAGACCTCCCTGCCTTAAGATTGACAAAATCATTGTACCTCATTTTGCTCAAAAGTTGTTTTCCTCTTTACAAAACGCATGGTACAATGAAAATAAAGAAGGCACTGATTACATGAGCCCGATGAACCGTCGAGGGATTTCGCGAGCCGCCAGACGGCGAAAGGCCCGGCGGGGCGCGGGTGAATTGATCATCGCCTCCTAAACACCTTCGGAGGTATTACGCCCATGAACATCACCGTCTGCGGCGCCGGCCCCGCCGGCCTCGGCATGGCGGCCGTCCTGATCAGCACCGGACACGCCGTCACCCTCTACGAAACGCCCGAATACGCCGCCAAGCTTGCCCCGCTCGAAGAAAAACATGTCATCAGCAGCGTCGGACGCGTTCCCGGCGACTGGCCGCTGCAAGGCATCACGACCGATCCCGCCGAAGCATTGCGCAGCGCTGAGGCCGTCTTCGTCGTCATGCACGCCGCCGCCCACAAAAAGCTGGGCGAACTGTTCGCCCCGTACACCCGCAAAGATCAGCTCTTCGTCCTGTGCCCCGGCTACATCGGCGGAACGCTTGAGCTGACAGCGTCGCTGCGCGCTCACGGCGTGCGCGAACTGCCCGCCTGCATCGAAGCCTCGTCCCTGCCCATCACCGCAAACATGGACGGTCATGCCGTGAAGATCAAGGCGTGGAAACGCGGCTTTTCCATCTACTGCCCCGCAGCGCTGAGAGAACACCCCGTCCTCGCCTGGTTCCAGCAGCAGTTTGCCCCCGTCAGCTGCACCGAGTCGCCCATCGAGCCTGGCCTCAACGAGATCAACATCGTCGTCCACTGCGTCAACACCCTGCTCAACCCCTCGCGCGTCGACGGCGGCCAGAAATGGCTGTTCTACCGTGAAGGCCTGTCGCCCGCCGTCATCCGCATCATCGAGGCCGTCGACGACGAGCGCACCCGGCTGGAGCGTGCCCTCGGCCTTGCGCCGCGGCGGCTGACCGATATGCTGTATGAATTTTACGGCGACCAGGGCATGGCCCGCCCTGAAGACGGGTTATACACACAGTTATCCACATTCGGGTCATTTGCCACCGTGCCCGGCCCCCTCAGCTGGGACCACCGCTTTATCAGCGAAGACCTGCGGTGCGGCATCGTGCCCATGTACCACCTCGGCGAACAGGCCCGCGTCCCCATGCCCGCCACCCGCGCCGTCATCGAACTGGCATCCCTCATCACCGGACGCGACGAGCTGAACGAAGGCAGACGCGTGACGCTGTAAGAAAACACTGAAATAATACGTCATTTCCTGTGAAAGGGCTGCCCGAGGAGCAACTCCGATGTTCCGCATGCAGGCAGTTTTTTCGGATCTGACGCATTTTCTCAGTTTTCCTGTGCGCTCAAATTTGGATTCAATCAGCGCTTCGATAATATTCAACACAAAAACCCCGTTTGGGAGGAGCGATCATAACGCTCTCACCAAACGGGGTTTTGCCTTTGTTCTATGTGGAACTGAAAGCCCCTGCAGAAAAACATCCTTGAGATTTTAACAGTCATGAATTAGAATACAAATTATGTTTAGGCGTGTATTTGCAGAGAGGAGGCCCGCCTTATGAAGTCAAATTTCAGTTTTCTCGAAAATAAATTTCCAGCGCTTGCCAAGCTCGGCGGGCTGGCGGAAAAATATCTATACAGTGACGCCAATTCCTGCCTGATGAAGCTCGGACAGATCGGCGAGACCGTTGTCAACCTGATCTACAGCTACGATAAGATCAAATCTCCCGAAGGAGAAAATGCCGCTTCAAGGATCGTCCGCCTGAAAAACCTCGGCCAGATCGACACCGTCCTTTCCGAGCAGCTTCATGCCCTGCGCCGTGCCCGCAACAAGGCCGCGCATGAAATCTACAACTCCGAGAACGACGGTAAAATACTGCTTCAGACCGCCTACGGCGTTTGCGAATGGCTTATGAGCGTCTACGGCGACGCAAGCTACAAGCATTTGCCGTTCACCTTGCCGCAGCCCGGTGATTTTCAGCAGCCTGACGATCAGCAGAACACGATCGCCGCGCTGGAAGCACAAATCAAAAAACTGACTGAACAGGCTCAGAAAGCAGCCGCATCGACCCCCGCAGCTGAAAAGCGCGAACGCGCCGAACGCGGCCGTAAAGCCGCCGACCAGCGTGTCGTCAGCGAAGAGGAGACCCGTTATCTCATCGACGAACAGCTCCGTTCCGTAGGCTGGGAAGCCGATTCAGCAGTTCTGCGCTATTCACGCGGAACTCGGCCGCAAAAGGGCAAAAATATCGCTGTCGCCGAATGGCCGACACTGCCTATTGCCGGCAAAAATGACACATGCTATGTCGATTATGCCCTGTTTTGCGGACTGCGCCTTGTCGGCTTTGTTGAAGCCAAGGCCGAACACAGGGACGTCTCCGCCGTCATCAGCGGCCAGTGCCGAGAATACGCACGCGCCGTGCGCCCGGAAGATCAGAAGTACCTGCAGGGAGGCCCCTGGAACGGCGCTCAAGTCCCATTCATTTACGCCGCAAACGGCCGTCCTTATTTGAAGCAGCTTGAGATCAAATCCGGCGTCTGGTTTCACGATCTGCGCGAAAGCGGCAATATCCCGCACGCTCTTGCAGGCTGGCACAGTCCTGCCGTGCTCACCGAGATGCTGCGGCGCAGCGACGAAGAAGCTGTCAGACGCCTTGAAGCCGAGCCCTGGGATATTCTCACCGACCCTGACGGCCTCAACCTGCGCGAGTACCAGCTGCGCGCCGTTAAAGCCGTCAGCAACGCTGTGCAGAACGGCCGCCGCCATATCCTCCTCTCCATGGCGACCGGCACCGGCAAGACCCGCGTCGCCCTCGCCATCATCTACCGCTTTCTCAAGGCAGAACGCTTTCGCCGCGTCCTGCTGCTCGTCGACCGCAACACACTCGGCGAGCAGGCCCTTGACACCTTCAACGATGTAAAAGTCGAGCGCCGCCTCTCCCTGCCCGAAATCTACGGCGTCAAAGAACTTGCCGAACAGTCGCCCGATCCCGAGACCCGGCTCCAGATCGCCACCGTGCAGAGCATGGTCCGCCGCGTCCTCATGAACGACGCCGACCATCCCATGCCCTCTGCCGGCGATTATGACCTCATCGTCGTCGACGAAGCCCACCGCGGCTACTCGCCCGATCGGGAAATGACCGATGACGAACTTGCTTTCCGCGATCAGAGCGATTATCAGAGCAAATACCGCGCTGTTCTTGATTATTTCGACGCCGTCAAGATCGGACTGACCGCCACGCCAACACTCAACAGCGTGGAAATCTTCGGCGAACCCGAGTTCGAGTACAGCTATCGCGAAGCCGTCATCGACGGCGCCCTCGTCGATCATGACGCGCCCCACCGCCTGACCACCGCGCTCAGCACCAAGGGCATCCACTTTGCAAAAGGCGATGACGTGCAGCGTCTCGACGCCGAAACGGGACAGATCTTTATCGACCCGCACATCCCCGACGAGCTGGATTTCAGCGTCGAACAGTTCAACAAAGAAGTCATCGCTCCCGAGTTCAACAAAGTCGTCCTCGAAGAGATCTTCAGCAGCATCGACCCGGAAAACCCAGCGCAGGGCAAGACCCTTATCTTTGCCGCCAACAATGCCCACGCCGACCTCATCGTCGACATCCTGCGCAAAATGTACGAGCCCATCCAGCTTGACAGCGGCGCCATCGTCAAGATCACTTCTGCCGCCGGTGACCGCGACACCGTGCAGCAGCTCGTCGCCCGCTTCAAAAACGAACGCTTTCCCAGCGTCGCCGTCACCGTTGACCTGCTCACCACCGGCATCGACGTGCCTTCTATCACCCGCCTCGTCTTTCTTCGCGCCGTACGTTCGCGCGTCCTCTTCGAGCAGATGATGGGCCGAGCCACCCGGCGCTGTGAAACCATCGGCAAAGACCACTTTGAAATCTATGATCCCATCGGCGTGTACGACCTCCTGCTGCCTCACAGCGCCATGCGCCCCGCCGTTCCCAGCCCGCAGACCACCTTCAGCGACCTCCTCAAAGCACTTGAGCCGGACAAACTGCCGCCGGCCCTCACCGCTCTCGATCCCCAGACAGCTCACACGCCGCAAGAGCAGGAAGCCGCGCTCAGCTACCGCATCAGCCTCATCCTCGCCAAACTGCGCCGCATCCATCACCGCCTCAGTGACGAAGGCAAAGATATCTTCCGCCTCCGCACCGACGGCCTTGACCTGCCCGCCTTTGTCGAACAGGTCAAACACCTGCCGCCCCAGCAGGCCAAAGAGCGCCTGCTCAGCCTGAAACCACTCTTCGAGCAGCTCGACGGCCGCACACTGCGCGCGCATAATCACAACGGCCCCGCGATCTATTCCGGCAGCGACCAGCTTGCTGCTCACGAACGCGGATACGGCAACAGCAACATGCCGCCCGAAGACTATATCAAGTCATTCGGCGAATACCTGCGCACCCACCTCAACGAGATCACCGCCCTCAAGATCCTCTGCACCCGCCCGCGCGACCTCACCCGCGAAGAACTGAAAAAACTGCGCCTCGAACTCAGCGCCGAAGGCTTCACAACCTTCCAGCTCAACTCCGCCCTCGACCAGGCCCGCGCTAAAAATGCCAGCCTCGTCGCCGACATCATCACCCTCATCCGCTCCTCTGCCATCGGCTCCCCCCTTCAGGACCACGCCCAGAGGATCAAAAACGCAGTAACCCGACTGAAGGAACGCCATAAGTTCAACCTCATCCAGCTGCGCTGGCTCGACCGCATCGAGCAGTACCTCGTCCACGAATCCGTCTTCAACCGGAAAACCTTTGACGAAGACGACCGCTTCAAAAGCGCCGGCGGCTTCGCCAGACTCAACAAACAGTTCTTCGGAGGAGAACTGGAACACATCGTCGACGAACTCAACGACTACCTCTACGAAGACACCCCCGCGTAAGTTCGCTGACTTTTGACTTTGTAACGGAGGCACACCATGAACAATCAGGAGATCGTCGCAAAACTCTGGAACCTGTGCAACGTCCTGCGCGATGACGGCATCACCTACCAGCAGTACGTCACCGAACTCACCTACATCCTCTTTTTGAAAATGGCCAAAGAGACCGGCGCCGAGACCGGCATCCCCGAGCAATACCGCTGGGACACCCTTGCCGACAAAGACGGCGTCGAACTCAAAGACCATTACCAAAACCTCCTCAGAGCCCTCGGAACCAGCACCGGCCGTATCGGCCAGATCTATAAAGACGCCGTCAGCGCCATCACAAAGCCCGCCAACCTCCGCACCATCGTCCTCGCCATCGATCAGCTCGACTGGTACAGCGCCCGCGAAGAAGGCCTGGGCAACCTCTACGAAGGCCTCCTCGAAAAGAACGCCACCGAGAAAAAATCCGGCGCCGGCCAGTACTTCACCCCGCGCGTCCTCATCGACGTCATGACCCGCCTTTGCGCCCCGCAGCCCGGCGAGCGCTGCAACGATCCCGCCTGCGGCACCTTTGGCTTCATGATCGCCGCCGACGCCTACATCAAAGCGCACACCGACGACCTCTTTGCCCTCTCCGCCGATCAGGCCGAATTCCAGAAAAAACAGGCCTTCTCCGGCTGCGAACTCGTGCCCGAGACCCACCGCCTTGCCCTCATGAACGCCATGCTCCACGGCATCGAAGGCAACATCTGGTGCAATGACACCCTCAGCAGCTTTGGCAAACAGATGAACAGCTACGACCTCGTCCTCACAAACCCGCCCTTCGGCACCAAAAAAGGCGGCGAACAGAGCGGACGCGACGACTTCACCTACAAGACCAGCAACAAGCAGCTCAACTTCCTCCAGCACATCTACCGCAGCCTCAAAGCCGACGGCAAAGCCCGAGCCGCCGTCGTGCTGCCCGATAACGTCCTGTTTGCCGACGGTGACGGCGAACGCATCCGCACCGACCTCATGGACAAGTGCAGCCTGCACACCGTCCTCCGCCTGCCCACCGGCATCTTCTACGCCCAGGGCGTCAAAACCAACGTCCTCTTCTTCACCCGCGGACGCAGCGACAAAGACAACACTCGCGACGTGTGGTTCTACGACCTGAGAACCAACATGCCCTCCTTCGGCAAGACCAACCCGCTCAAAAAAGAGCACTTCGCCGCTTTCGAAGCCGCCTACACCGCGCCCCGCCGCGAAGACGTGAGCGACGAACGGTGGCACAAATACACCCGAGAAGAGATCGCCGCCAAAGGCAACAGCCTCGACCTCGGCCTCATCCGCGACGACAGCGTGGTGAACTACGAAGACCTGCCCGACCCCATCGAAAGCGGCGAGCAGGCCATCGCCCAGCTTCAGGAAGCCATCAGCCTGCTGCAGAGCGTTGTCGACGAGCTGAAAAGCCTGAAGCCGAACGAGGCCGAATAAATGACCCGCGCCAGAAACAAAAAGGACCTGACGCCCGAAGAAAAACGAGCGCAGGCCCTCGTGCCGCCGGAAGAACAGCCGTATGAAGTGCCGGGGAATTGGCGGTGGGTGAGAGTTGGTGCAATATCATCATTGCATAGAGGCGTATCTTATAAGAAATCAGAGGAGCATAAAACATGTCTTCCTAATGACTGTTTGATATTACGCGGAGGAAATGTTAAGGAAGGATATATAGAATTTGGACAAGATGACATTTTCGTTGATCGCTCATTGGTGAGTGATGAGCAAATAGTTAGAAAAAATGATGTTATCATTGTAGCTTCAACAGGAAGCGCAAAAGTAATAGGACGTACAGGGATTTCGATAACAAATTATACAGATGTTGCCTTTGGTGCTTTTTTAATGCTCCTTAGACCTTGTAATCAAAGTGACCCACGATATTTGGGGTATTTCTTCCAAAGCAGCGAGTACAGAAATCGTATAAAAATCTTAGCAAGTGGGGTAAATATCAATAATATTCGTGCTGACTACATTACTGATACACCTTGTCCGTTACCACCTCTTTCCGAACAAAATCGCATCATCGACCGAATCGAACGTCTGTTCGCGGCACTTGACACGGCCAAAGAAAAAGCCCAGTCCGTCCTCGCCAGCTGCGAAGTCCGCAAAGCCGCCATCCTCCACAAAGCCTTCACCGGCGAGCTGACGGCGGAGTGGAGGAAGAATAATAGCCAGTCGGCCAGTTGGAAAACACTTCAATGGAATGATTTTCTAATTAATGTCGAGGCCGGTAAAAATTGGAGTGCTGAAGAGCGACCACCGCAAGTAGATGAATTTGGGGTTATAAAGGTTAGCGCTGTTACGTGGGGTACATTCAACGAACTTGCAAGCAAGACATGCTTGCTTGCAGAACAATGGAACAACAATATACAAATTCATGCCGGCGACTTTTTATTTAGTCGAGCAAATACGATACAGCTTGTTGGCAACTGTGTAATAGTTGGTAATATTACAAAAAAATTGATGCTCTCTGACAAGATATTACGATTCACTTTCAACAAGCAAGTAATACCAGAGTATATTTTGTATTTTACTCGTTCAGATCTTTACAGGAAACAAATAGAACAGTTAGCTTCCGGGAATCAAGATGGTATGCGCAATATTTCTCAAAAAAATTTTCGTCTTGTTGAATTTCCTATTCCCTCTTTAGAAGAACAAAAGGCCATAGTATCGTTGTTAAGTAATTATCTTCAAAAAAACGAAACTATTAAGACCCTGGTACAGTGTGTCATTAAAAGAATCGATTCTCTCAAACATTCCATCCTCGCCCGCGCCTTCCGCAGCGAGCTGGGCACCAACGACCCCGCCGAACCGCCGGCAGAGTTGCCTGTATGACAGTATCACAAAACCCCGAGCTCTGAAGTTCCACATGGAACGTCAAAGCTCGGGGTTTTGATTTGAAGTTTTTGCATAACCTGTTACAATCTTAGCAGATTCCTAAAAATATTTATCGAAAAGCTGTAATGAAAGGAGACATCCATGGAACACCTGACCGTTCATAACTTCGGGCCGATCAAGGAGCTCGACATCGATATACCCCGCCTGCTGGTCCTGATCGGTGATCAAGCGACAGGGAAGAGCACGGTTTGCGAGCTGATTTACGCTTTTCGGTCCATCATACAGAAGATCATTCCTGACGATCCGTACAGGCTCGTTTCCAGAACTGTCCCTCTTAACGTTGAAGAGGCAGAAAGTCAGGCAGGAAATTATTTCTACTCGAAGTTTAACAGATGTTATTACAGCGAGGATTCTTTTCTCGTCTATACGGTTTCAAATGACTACACAATCCGTGTAACTTTTGCGGAAGGCAGGCCTAAGGCGTCTTTTTCCGGCATGATCGAGGTCCTTTTTGACGAGTATAATCGTGCTCAGGAACGATACGTTCAGCGCAGACATGCTCAGGACAAAGCAGCAGAGGATGCCGAGAGCAGTCTCAAACATATTTCCTGGGGGCTCGTCAGACAACTTGGTGCAAACAGGACAACTGAGTACGTCGAAACGTCGCGCTCCGGCTTCAAAGCTCCCACGCTTGGCAGGCTCACAGCCATTAGCGGAGGAAACCTGACAGATCAGATTTTTCGCGGCTGCATGAACCTGATCAACATCACGAACGCAGAAGAAGAAAAGGATATTTTGAACTTTGTATTTAACGGTCCCTTTGATTGGAAGGAGTCGGAGGATAAGGTCTTCATCACTCTCGGCGCCGGTATTATAGAGGAAAATCTATTTCAGCAAAGCGTTCTTGCTTTTCAGCGGATGCAGAGGATCAGCCGGCAGTTGATTGGTGGAATGATTTCTGACGGCGCAGGCGGGCAATTTGAGCTGCGGCTTCCTGGTTCGTCCGTAGCCATACCGTATGACTGTCTTTCATCGGGCCAAAAATCGATGCTGCCGGTCATTACAGCGCTCCTGGCTTCGACGTTTCAATTTAGGTCGGGAAAAGTGCTCGGTGCTGATGTCCCCTTTAACTCAGCAATCATTGAAGAGCCAGAAACGCATCTGTTCCCGCAGAAGCAGTTTTTGTTCGTCAAACTGCTGGCAGCAGCGCTGTGCTTCAATCCCCGTTCATCGTTCGTCATCACGACGCACACGCCTTACATTCTCTCGGCTATTCAGGCGCTAATCGTCTACAGCAAAGTCACAGATCCTTCGAGAATGTCGATCGAAACCGCTGACATGACAGCAATCTCGTCTGACCCTTCGGAAGTAGAAATATATTATCTGCATGATGGTAAGGCCCGGTCTTTGCGCGAGGATGAGAGCGAGTTTTTCGATATTACGGAGATTGACCGTGTTTCGGAGACTATCAATGACATTCTTGACGAGGTATCGTCTGCCAGATTTGACGAAGAAAATGAAAGGGCTGAATAGTTTGATGGCTCTCCTGTGCCAGGCTCCTGAGAATACATGCACGCCCCGGCAGCAGCCTTATTGGAGCAAGAAAGAAAATCGCAGTGAATATCACCTCACAGACGCTCAAAACTTCAATGTCTGCCATATCGATAATGAGAAATCTGTCGAAGATGCTTCTGTCCCTCATGCCGATCATCTTTTTCTCACCTGCAAAGATGTCGCAGATCAGAAAAAGCTCGCTATCATTGTTGAGTTAAAGGGAAAAGACGTTGAGCATGGTTATGAACAGATTGCAGCTACGATGAAAACAATGAAAACGTACTTGGAAAGCTATCTCGTTGTTGCGCGCATAGTTCCGACAAAAACTCCGAAGGCCACTCAAAATGCTCGATCTCGCGATACGATGATTCGACTTTTAAAGGCTCAGGCTCAAAAAGTCGGCGTAAAAGTACCCGTAAACACTCTTTATAATAACCTGTACAAAGAAAGCCTGACAAAGCTCTACAAGATATTTGAATAATAATATGTACAATAAAACAGCCCGAAAGCGTTCGCGAAATGATACCGCGTGCTTTTGGGCTGTTTTATATCAAACTCATTACAATCTGTGTGACTGCGGGGCTGCCTCTGTCTTCTTTCGTCCTTTCCCAAACCGCGCCTTGGCTGCGGCCTGAGCGCGGGCGATGGAGAGGGCGAGATCTGGATCAGCGATGGTCTTGCTCACTTCGGCGAGGGCTTCGTCAACGGCGCTTTGCGGCACGGTCAGCTTTTTAGGGCGCGGCTCGGGCCGCGGGGCTTTTTTCTCCAGGCGGCGCACGACAGCGCGAACGCCTGGCAGCTCCAGACCGATCTGCCGCTTGACGCGCATGACCAGAGTGCCGCCGCTCATGTTGATCATCTGGGCAGCGACGGGCGACTCGCAGGCGACGATGAGCACGCCCTTATCCAGTTTATCCGGCTGGGTGCAGCTCGCCAGCTGCGGGCCGACGATGTTGGGCCAGCGGCGTTCCATCTCACCGAGCTGATACGCGATCCGAAAAACGCGCGGCAGGCTGCGGTTGATCACCGCGCCGACAGCCTGTGCGCCGGACTCTCTTTTATTCTCCATGAAGGTCAAGCCTCCTTCGTGCGGTGCTGCGTTCAGTTCCACGTGGAACTGATGATCTAAGATCTCTTTTCGCGTCTCTGCCGTTCGCTCAGATACACAGCCAGGTGCTGCAGGTCGGTCGGCGTGACGCCGGAGATGCGTCCGGCCTGACCGAGCGTGGCGGGGCGCACTTTTTCGAGCTTTTCGCGGCTTTCGGCAAGCATCCCTGTCAGTTCGCCGTAATCAAACCCGGCGGGGATCTTCATGTTCTCCAGGCGCAGCATTTTTTCGACGCTGCGCTGCTGGCGGTCGATGTAGCCCTGATACTTGACGGCGGTCTCGACGTTGGCGGCGGCTTCACCGGTCAGCCGCTCTCCGCTCAGGAGGGGGGCGATTTTTTCATAGCTCATCTCGGGCCGGCGCAGCAGTTCGGCGGCCGAGATGCCGCGATCAAGGGGTTCCCGGCCCTCGCGCTCCAGGACGGGGGCGGTGGCTGAAGGCGACAGATGCGTGTTTTTCAGCAGTTCGACCTCGCGGTCTTCGGCTTCCCAGCGGCGCTGAAGCGTGTCCCACTGCTGATCGCTGAGCAGGCCGAGGCGGCGGCCGATGGGCGAGAGGCGGCGGTCGGCGTTGTCGTGGCGCATCAGCAGACGGTGTTCGCAGCGGCTGGTGAGCATTCTATAGGGCTCTTTGGTGCCGCGGGTGACAAGGTCGTCGACGAGCACGCCGAGATAGGCCTGATGGCGGCCGAGGACGAGGGGCTCTTCGCCTCGCAGCGAAAGCACGGCGTTGATGCCGGCCAGCAGGCCCTGCGAGCCGGCTTCTTCGTAGCCGGAGGTGCCGTTGATCTGTCCGGCGCAGAACAGGCCGGGCAGTTTTTTCATCTCCAGCGACAGGGAAAGCTGCTGAGGATCGATGGCGTCATATTCGATGGCATAGCCGGGGCGCAGGATGACGGCGTTTTTGCAGCCGGGCAGGGTGCGCGTCATGGCGATCTGCACGTCGAACGGCAGGCTGGTGGAGAAGTTCTGCACGTAGATCTCGACGCTGCCGCGGGCGACGGGCTCCAAAAAGATGGGATGGCTGTCCTTCTCCGGGAAGGCCATCACCTTTGACTCGATCGAAGGGCAGTAGCGCGGGCCGGTGCCGGTGATCTCGCCGTGGACGATGGGCGAGCGCTCCAGGTTGTCGGTGATGATGCGGTGAGTCTCGGCGTTGGTGCGGATCATGCCGCAGGCGATCTCGCGATAGATCTTTTTCTGACCCCAGAGGTCGAAGCAGACGGGCGTCGTTTCGCCTTCCTGCATCTCGATGCCGCTCCAGTCGATGCTGTCGCGGTACAGGCGCGGCGTGGTGCCGGTCTTGAGGCGCTGCATATCGATGCCCAGGCTGCTCAGCGACTTTGAAAGGTTCACCGCCGGCTGCTGGCCCATGGGACCGGAGGCGAAATTGACCAGTCCGACGTGGACGCGGCCGCCCAGATGGGTGCCGGTGGTGAGGATGACGCGGGGAGCCTCGAACGCCAGCTGAAAGCGCGTTTTTACGCCTTTGAGGCGGTCGTTTTCGATCCACAGCTCCTCGACCTGATCCTGAAAAACGCGCAGATTTGGGCAGCTGGTCAGCTCGCGCAGATAGTAATCGTGATAGTCGTGAAGGTCACACTGCGCGCGCAGCGCGCGGACGGCAGGGCCTTTGGAGGTGTTGAGCCACCGCATCATCATCGCCGAAGCGTCGGCCGCGCGTGCCTGCACGCCGCCGAGGGCGGAGACTTCGCGCACGAGGGTGCCCTTGGCGGGGCCGCCGATGGAAGGATTGCACGGCATATAGGCAGCGTGATCGACGTCCTGCACGATCATCAGCGTTTTCGCGCCCATCTTCGCGGCGGCGAGAGCCGCCTCGCAGCCGGCATGGCCGCCGCCGACGACGATCACGTCAAAGCGGCTTTCGGGAAAGATCTGCACTGCGGCCACCGGCCTATTTGCGGCCCGAGTCCTCGTAGCTGAGCACGGTGTCGCTCTGCGTGAGCGAGCGGTTTTCGTACAGCGTGATGGACTGGCGGCTGAAAACGCCTTCGCTCCAGCGCACGCCGCTGACGACGCCGTTCTCTTCAAGCTCTTCGGTGGGGGCGCCGTACTTGCTCGTCAGCATCGCGCTGAGCTCGTTGTAATGTCCGGTGAAGGCGGTGTATTTCTTCTCGCTGTTCTGGTTGCGTGAAACGGCGGCCTTCTTCGCGCGCTCAAGGTCGCCCTTGCGGGCAAAGGCGAAGCGGGCGAGGAACAGGCCCTTTTTGGAAAAGCGCAGCAGCAGATGGCCCTGGCGGCCGAAAAAGTCCACCGCGTAAAAAGCCTCGTGATAGCCGGGCAGATAGCTGTACTCGCACAGCAGCCGGGCGCCGTTCTGTCCGGTCATGACCGCGTTGGCGTCAGCCACCGACGCGCCGAAATTCACGCCCCAGACGCCGTCGATCGTCTCGGCGGCATAGGATGCTGCGCTCAGAGCGAAAGCCGCCGCAACGGCAAGCAGAATTTTTTTCATAAGGGTACCTCCTTGCAAAAAAAGAATAAACGTTCGCAGCGCGTGAAATTCTCCGCGCTGCTTTTTTTAAACATCAGGATTCGTCAAACGCTTCATGCTCTTTTATGAACCGATCCGTTCGATCTTTCCCGCGTCAAGCTTCCAGGCCGCGCCGTCAAACTGCGGCAGCGGGCTTTCGGCCGTAGCGGCAAACACCTGCCAGCCGCTGCGGCCGAGGCAGTTCATGAGGATGTCGCGGCCCGAAGCGTCGAGCTCGCTCGTCACCTCGTCAAGCAGCAGCACAGGCGCGGCACGGTAGCGTTCCTGAACGGCCGAAGCCGCCGCCATGATCAGCGAAAGCGCGGCGCGGCGGCGCTGTCCGCGGCTGAGGACTTCCGCAGCCGTCCTGCTTTCGCAGCTGAGGAGCAGATCGTCGCGGTGCGGACCGACCAGAGGGGTGCCGGAAGCCCGCTCACGTTCGGCGAGGATCGCGCAGGAACGGTGGAAATCTTCGAGCAGGTCATCCGCATTGCCCGCCCCTCCCCTTTTCAATTCCAGGGCCACAGGACGGGGCAGAAGGTCGTTCCATTTTTCAAGACATTTTTCAAGAGCGGACGTCACTTCGGTGCGGCACTCCCAGATCCAGACGGCCAGTGCGGCCATCGTCTCCTGCGTGATGCGCGGCGAATGCCCCTGGCTGAGCAGATAGCGCCGGTGCTGCGTGATGCGGCGGTACTCGGAGAGCTTGAACGCATAGAGCGGAAAAATCAGCGCGCAGAGCACGTCAAGAAAACGGCGCCGCACCGCGGGAGAGCCTTCGATCAGCGCCATATCGGCCGGCAGGAACGCCAGCGACTGCACGCAGCTGCGCAGATCGCCCCAGCGGCACGCCTTGCCGTCGACGCGCAGCGAGGCGCGGGCGACGATATGGGCCTCGATCAGGGCGCTGCGCTCGCCTTCGGCCTGAGCTGCCAGCGAGGCGCCGCCTTCGCTGTTCCACCGGACTGTGTCAGAACACCGCGAAGGGCTGAAGGCTCCCCACCCGGTAATGATGTGGAGAGCCTCCAGAACGTTCGTCTTGCCCGCTCCGTTGGGCCCGCTGAGCACGTTCAGCCCGGGGTGCCATTCACAGAGCGCGTTTTCCAGATTGCGAAAATTGCGGATTCTCGTCTGAGCGATCCGCATGAAGAGCTCCTTAAGCCTCCGCGGCGCCGCCCATAGCCGTCTCGACGGACTTGAGCTTGATCGGCATGAGCATGTAGATGAAGTCCTCGCCCTCGGGGCGCGAGATCATCATCTGACCTTCGCTGCCGTTGAAGGACAGGCTGACTTCGCTGCCGTGGAACGCTTTGATGCCGGCGATCAGATAGCCGACGTTGAAGGCCACCTTGAGCGGCTCGCCGTCGATCTCGGCATCGACGCTCTCGTTCGCCTCGCCGACCTCAGGCGCGCGTCCCGTCAGCCCCATGGCCGCGCCGGGCGACAGCGTGAGCAGCACCATGCGGCTGGAATCGCTGACGACGACGTTGATGCGGTCGAGCGCAGAGAGGAAGCTGGCGCGCTCGGCCTTGAGCTGCGTGGTGCTGGTGTTGCTGAGGATGCGCTCGTAGTTGGGGAACTTGGAATCGATGCATCTCACCGAGTACTGCACGCCGGGAACGTTGAAGTAGGTCACGGCGCCGTCCTGGAGCACTTCGACCTCCTGATCGGGCGGCACGCTGGCGAGGACGCTCTTGTATTCGTCGAGCGATTTGAGGGGCAGCAGCATTTCGCGCAGCTCGTCCGCCTCGCCGCTGTTCTGGACGAGCGTTTTCGACAGCGAAAGACGGCGTCCGTCGGTAGCGACGACGCGCAGCTCACCGCCGGAGATCTGGAGCAGACCGCCGGAAAGGTACTTGGGGAAGTCCTCGTTCGGCGCGCCGGCAATGCTGCCCTCGGCCAGGACGCGGCCCAGCTCGCCGGCAGGAACGCGGGTGAACTCCTCGGCAGCGCGGGGCGACGGCAGTTCCGGGAAGTCGGCGACCATGTAGGTAGTAAACGAATAATGGCTGCGGCCTGCCGTGATCGTGCCCTTTTCGTCCTCGACTTCGACGGTGAACGGCGAGACGGCGATCTTCTTGAACAGCTCGCCGACTACCTTGAGCGGCAGGATCGCCGTGCCCGGCTCGAGCACGTTCACGCCTTCGGCCTTGATGCGGATGGTCGTCTTCAGGTCGGTGGCGTTCAGCGTGACGCCGTTTTCATCGGCCTCACAGAGAATGCTGGCCAGCGTGGCCATGGTGCTCTTGGTGCCTGTGACGCGTTCGGCCATGGTCCAGTATTTCATGAATACGTTCTGGGTGATCTCAAGTTTCATGTGGAAATCCTCACTTTCCCCTGTTATGAACAACTAGGTAATTGATAAAACCAGAAGCCGTAATAATAGGCTGTGTGTAATTTGTGGATAAGTGATATAAACGTCTGAAAATGCTGAGTTCGTGAATGTGGATAAACTGGCGGATCAGTGGTGGACGTCTGTCCACACTTTTCACCGTTCGGGGCGGAAAACGCCCTGAGCGTGGTGTTATCCACAGAATTTTTCAGCGTCGGTCCACCCTTTTTTCACAGCTTTTTCTCAATGTTTTCCACGATCTTGCGCACACGTTCGTCTTCGTTGATGCGCACGGAGATGCACTTGTAAGCGTGGATCACCGTTGTGTGGTCCTTTTTGCCGAAATCCTTGGCGATCTTCGCATAGCTCAGCTCGGTGTGCTTGCGGCACAGGTACATGGCTGTCTGACGGGCGAGCGCCACTTCGGAAGTGCGGCCGCTGCCGCAGATGTCCTGCGCGGTGTAGTTGAACTCGGCGCTGACCAGCTCGATGATCCGCTGCGACGAAAGTGCGCCGTGGTGGCTGACGTCGATCACGTCCTTCAGCCACTCGCGGGTGTTCTCGATCGTGATCGGCATCTGCGAGAAGCTGGAGCTGGCGATCACGCGGTTGAGCGCGCCTTCCAGCTCGCGGATATTGCTTGGCATCGTCTCGGCGAGGAAGTTGATCACGTCGTCATTCACAGGGATGCGCCGCTGCTCGGCTTTCTTCTTGAGGATAGCGATCCTCGTCTCGTAATCCGGCGGCTTGATGTCGGAAACGAACCCCCAGGCGAACCGGCTGCGGATGCGCTCGTCGATGTCGCCGAGCTCTCTGGGCGGCCGGTCGGAGCTGAGGACGATCAGCTTTTTGGCGTTGTAGAGGTCGTTGAAGGTATGGAAAAACTCTTCCTGTGTGCTTTCCTTGCCCGCCAGGAACTGGATGTCGTCGATGAGGAGGATGTCGACATGCCGGTAGTGCGAGCGGAAGCTCTGCGTGCTGTTGTTCTTGATGGCCGTGATCAGGTCGTTGGTGAACTTCTCCGACGACAGATACAGCACTTTGATGTCGGGATTCTGGCTCTGCGCGTAGTTGCCGATAGCGTGCATCAGATGCGTTTTGCCCAGTCCGACGCCGCCCCAGATGAACAGAGGATTGTATGACTCACCGGGAGCCTCGGCCACGGCGAAGCTTGAGGCGTAGGCGATACGGTTTGAGTTGCCGACGACGAACGAGGCGAAATCGTACTGGCGGTTCAGCCCGTTGTAGGCGATCAGCGGCTTTGTGTGCGCCTTTTCCGCCGCGGGCTTTTCCTGTTCTTCGGTTTTCGTCTCGGTCGCCAGGATGAGGCCGCTGCCCAGACCGTGCTCGACCATGACCTTTTCGAGCGTGGCGAGGTGTTCCTCGCGGATCTTCTTCACCACGAACGGCAGCGCTTCGACGACCAGCTTGTCGCCGTCCATATGCGTCGGTACGCACGCTTTCAGCCAGATGTCGACGGTCTGCGGCGGAAGGAGCGGCTCGGCGTACTTCTGGAGCTCCTTCCAGATTTGATTGACGTCTTTCATTGAGTACCCACCTTGTGCGTCTTGCTTAAAAGACATGAAATCTGCGCTGCGAAAACTGCCCGGATTTTGTGGAAAAGTCCCTTTCGCAGACGCAAATGCAAATTACTCCAAGAATATTATCCACTAAAAAACGTCAAACTGCAAGGCGCAGACAAAACCGCCGGGAAACGATGTATAATAAAAAAAAATCAGCCGCGGCAGGCTTTGGCTGCCTGTGGAAAAGAAAGGAAAAAAACAATGTCGATCTATTTCAACAATGCGGCGACCACGTGGCCAAAACCTCCCTGCGTGGCCGAGGCCATGAAGGACTTTCTCGAAAACGGCGGCGCCAATTTCGGCCGCGGGACCTCGTCGGGGCGCGACCTTGAGACGATGGGCATGGTGCTGGAATGCCGCGAGCGCGTCGCCCGCCTGCTCGGCGGCTGGGAAAACGCCTCTCCGCAGTATGTCACGTTCACGGCCAACATCACCGAGGCCCTCAACACCGTGCTGAAAGGATATCTCAAGCCGGGGATGCGCGTCGTCACCTCGTCGATGGAACATAACGCCGTCACCCGGCCGCTGCGGCATCTGGAACAGACGGGCGTGAAAGTCACGGTCATCCAGTGCGACCGCTTCGGACGGCTCGATCCTGCCGATCTGGATCGGGCTTTAGGAGCTGAACGCGCTGATCTGGTCGTGCTCAATCACTGTTCAAACGTCTGCGGGACCGTGCAGGATCTGGAAGCATGCGCGGCCGTCTGCGCCGGACGCGGCGTGCCGCTTGTGGCCGATACAGCTCAGACGGCCGGACTGCTGCCGCTTGACGCGCACAAGCTCGGCCTGGCGGCGCTCTGCTTTACCGGGCACAAGGGACTGATGGGGCCGCAGGGAACGGGCGGTATCGTCTGGAAGCCCGATTTTGCCCAGGCGTGTGACCCGTTCTGCGAAGGGGGCACGGGCAGCTTTTCACATCTGGAGACGCAGCCGGAAGCGATGCCCGACCGATTTGAAAGCGGCACGCAGAACCTGCCCGGCATCGCCGGACTGAATGCCGCCCTGAAGTGGATCGAAGAGCGCGGCGTTGATTCGCTGCGGAAGGCCGAAAATGCAGTCGGCGCGCGTTTTCTGGATGGTCTGAAAAAGCTGCCCGGCGTCAGGCTCTACGGCCTGACGGAGATGAGCGATGGCAAGCGACTGCCCGTGTTTGCCGTCAACTTTGACGGCGTCGACAACGCTGTGCTGGCTGCCGAACTGAGCGACCGGGGCCTGGAGACCAGGCCGGGACTGCAGTGCAGTCCATGGGCGCACCAGACGCTGGGATGTTTCCCGCAGGGAGCTTTGCGGCTCAGCCTCGGCGCGTTCAATAGCCCTGAAGAGGTTGATAAGGCGTTGATTATTATTGACCAATCATTGAAAGCGATCGGGACACCCTCACCGATCGCTGCCCGCTGAATCCCTTTTTATTTTTTGCTCCCCCATTGCCGAAAACAGGGAACGCACTCTGGAAGCAGCTCTTGCGCTGTCTGATTTATGTATACTGCATAAAAAGAACATCGGGAGCTGTACTTTTTTAATATTATGATATAATTTTATATCATGAAAGTTGCGAAAGGCAACGCGACAATGGGGGTATTGCAGATGAACGAAACATTGACCAGCATTCTCTCAAGGCGCAGCATCCGCCGCTTTACCGACGATTCTGTCTGCGAATCGACGATGAGGCTCGTTTTGGCGGCTGGTTCGGCGGCGCCGAGCGCCTGTGCGCAATTTCCCGTGCGCTTTATCGTTCTCAACCGCGAACGCATGGCGGCACTGGCTGAGCGCGTCGAGCAGAAATCTCCGTTCCAGCAGGGCCAGTGGGCGATCGCCGTCTGCGCCGATACGCGAGGCTACGCCAACGGTCTGGCCTGGATCGAAGACTGCGCGGCGGCGATGGAAAACATGCAGATCGCCTGTGCCTCGCTTGGTCTCGGGTCGCTGTGGTACGGCGTGTATGCCCGTCCCGCCAAGGAGCCGCAGGTGCGCGAGTTCCTCAAACTGCCCAAGGGCGTTGAAGTGCTCGGCATCACCGTGATGGGCTATGCCGCCGAGAAAAAAGAACCGACGTCCGGCGTCGATATGACGCGCGTGCGTATCGGCGAGTGGAGCGAATAGCGGCAGCTGTAAAAAAACAGGACTTTCCGTGTGCGCGGAAAGTCCTGTTTTTTTGGCTGTGCTGGACGGAATGCTGCTGCCGTTGTATACGTGCCTCGCAATGGCTTTTGATCGCAAAGCTGCATTACAGACGGATGCCGGCTGGCCGGTAGTAGCGCGATTCGTCGACGCCTTCGTGATGCAGCAGCCAGATCTTTTTCTCGATGCCGGCCGCATAGCCTCTGATCGCACCGTTGGTGCTGATGACGCGGTGCGTGGGGACGATGACCGCAAAGGGATTGCGAAGGAGCGCGCTGTTCAGCGCCATTTTGCTCATCGCGCGTTCAGGGCTGAGCAGACGGCTGACGCGCGTCCTCAGCTCGCCGCAGGTGATGACCTGGCCGTAGGGAACGCTCAGCAGCTCATCCAAAATCGCCGCATGAAGAGGCGTGCTTGGCGGTACAAGAGGGATATCGCGGGCGTCCGGCCGATCGCCGCTGAAATAGCGGTCGAGCCAGGCGCGGCACCGCTTCAGCAGGGGATGATCGTTTGCTTCGCAGCCAAAGCCGGCGACGCCGGATGCGAAGTATTTCTGCCGGTCAAACCAGACACCGGCCAGCCTGTCGTCCTGAGCGACGATCGTCAGTCCGCCGAGCGGCGAGCTGTATCGCGTATGATACAACAAACGTATCCCTCCTTAAGAAGTCACGTAGGAAAACGCTTTATAATTTATCATGAATCAAACGATTTATAAATAGTTGATCGTCTGAAGATTCACAAATATAACAAAAAAACCCCGTCATTATGACGGAGTTTTTTTGTACAATTACGACTTATTGTTCCAGTGTGTAGTTGCTAAGCGAGGACCGTCTGCTCGCTCCATTTTGGCGGAGCGAGCAGGAGAGCTTTGGCGTCGTAGCTGTCGAGCAGCTCGCGCAGACGCGGTTCGAGGGACAGCTCGACGAGCGCCTGCACAGCGACGTCTTCCGCATAAGAAGTTTTGACGCGCTCGTCGCTGACGCCGGCACTGCGCAGGGCGTGTGAGAGGGAACTGATGCGGTCGTAGCTGCTGCGCAGAAGAAGCTGACGAAACGGACGCACCGTTTCGGTCGCAGTCTGAGCGATGACGCCATCTGCAGCGGCCGAATAGGCATCGATCAGACCGCGCACGCCCAGCTTGACGCCGCCGAAGTAGCGCGTCACGACGATGACGGCGTTGCACAGTCCGGCTTTCTGAAGGCAGCCGAGGATGGGCCGCCCCGCTGTGCCTGAGGGTTCGCCGTCATCGGACGAGAATTCCTCGACGGTTGGAAAGCCGATCCGCCAGGCCGGACAGTTGTGCGTCGCCTGCTTGTGCTTCTGGCGCACAGCGTCGAGCACCGCGCGGGCCTCTTCAGGCGTTGATGCCGGAACGAGGGCGGCGATGAACTCGCTGCGCTTTTCCTTGATCGTGAAGAGCGCCGGAGCGGCGGGGCGCAGACAGGTCAGCGCCAGTTCGCCCGGCAGCGCTCCCACGTTTCCTCCAGGGAAATGGGCACGACTTTGGTGTCGCCGATCGCTCCCATGAAGTTGCTGTCGCCGTTCCAGCGGGGCACGACGTGGCAGTGCACATGCGTGTCGATGCCGGCGCCGGCGGCCGCGCCGAGGTTGATGCCGACGTTGAAGCCGTCGGGATGGAACGCGCCCTTCAGACATTCGATCGACCTGGCGATCAGATCGTGGAATTCAAGCGATTCCTCGCGCGTGAAGCTGCTCAGGTCGGTGGTGTGGCGGTAGGGGATGATCATCAAGTGTCCCGAGCTGTACGGGTAGGCATTGAGGATGACGAAGCAGGTCGTGCCGCGGTAGACGATGAAGTGCTTTTTGTCGTCGCTGCCGTCAGCGGGAAAGGTGCAGAAGATGCACTGTTTGCCGCCGCTTTTCGTCGAGCAGATGTAGCTGTATCTCCAGGGGGCCATGAGAGTTTCCATGTTTTTCCTCTTTTCTTGAAAAGTTGTTCACCCTTGTGGATAACTATGGTGGATAAATTGCGAGCAGGTGTGATTAGTTGCTCTGATGTATGCTGATCTTCTTCGAGCCGAAAAATTGAATGCCGTTTTCACGGGCTTTAGAAAGCGGTGCAGAAGATGTCTTGAGGATCGATCGAACTGACAGGGAAAGAAAGATTCGTTATCAAAATAATAATTTTATGTTCACAAACTGACTGTCACTTTCCCAAGTTTTGTTGCTGCTGGATCGGTGATTTGTTTGTCAAAGTCTCTGTTTTCAGGGCTTTAACGAAAACATGACCGGCTTTTCGCGCTAAAATATCTCTTTTGAACGATGAGTGAACGACTTTGTCCCTCTGTCAAGTGGCGAAAAGTATGCCTTTCACGGCGGTGGAAAAGTGGATAAGTTGTGGATAACTTAAAGAAACGCTGATAAAATACGCCATCTCCTGCGAAACGCTGCCCGAGGGGCTCCTCCACCGTACGGAAGTACGCCTCCGAAGCCCCTTTCGGACAGGTTTCTTCGGATCTGACGCATTTTCTCAGGTTTCCTGTGCGCTGGTCTCATTCTGCATAAGAGGATTAAATCAGCGTTTCCTTGTGATCTGTCAGTTTTTTCCTTCGGCGTCTTTGCGGATCATGGCGAGGATGCTTTTCAGCTCGCGCACGCCCGACAGAAGAGCCGCCGCCAGGCCGATGAGGAGGCACAGAGGCGTTGTCCAGCCCGGCCAGCCCTTCGCCGCGCACCAGCGGCCCAGATACAGCCCGGCGATGAGATAGCCGCAGACGAGCAGGGCCGCGCCGGTGATGCGGCTGAAGACGACGAGGTCTTTGACGTTGGGCGTCTTCATTTGCTCTTTTTGCCCTTGGCGGAGCGCTTCGCGGCAGTCTTGGCAGCTGTCTTGGCTGTCTTTTTCGCTGCCGGCTTTGCGGGAGCCGTGCTCACTGCGCCCGCCGGTTGTTTCTGTGCGGGGACGGCGGCCAGCGCGTCGCTCTCGCGGTCGAGCAGGTCGCAGATGCGCTGCACCTGATCTCTCGTCAGGCCTGTGAGGAGCAGACGGTTTTCGTCGCCCTGAGCCATGGCTCTGATCTCAAAACCCAGCTTCCTGTTCAGACTGGCGATGCCTTTGGGCTTCCAGCCTTCGATCGGCGGGGCCTGGAACAGCACGTTGACGGTCTTCGAGGTGCCGGCCTTCACCGTCAGCGTGCGCACTGACCAGCCCAGGCGGATGCAGTCGTCGGCCAGCTTGATCAGTTTTTTCTCGTTGTCCTTGAGGGAAAGCAGCACCTTGGCGTGGCCTTCGGAGAGCCGGCCTTCGGCGACGGCGGCACGGACCTGCTCGGGCAGCTGGAGCAGACGCAGCTTGTTGGCGAGTGCTGTGCGCGCGATGCCGAGGCGTTCGGCGGCTTTTTCCTGGGTGAGGCCATGCTTTTCGATCAGCAGCTTGATGGCGGCGGCTGTCTCGAGGGGATTGAGGTCTTCACGCTGAAGGTTCTCCACAAGGGCGATCTCGCTGAGCACGCCTTCATCGCCGCGTACGACGCGCACAGGCACCTCGCGCAGCCCGGCTTTGACACAGGCGTGATAGCGGCGTTCGCCGGCGACGATGCGGTATTTCTTCTTGCTCTTCGCGGGCGCGGGGGTGACGATGATCGGCTGGAGCAGGCCGTGGTTCTTCACCGACTCGGCCAGTTCGGCCAGCGTGGCGTCGTCGAACGTCTTGCGGGGCTGTCCGGGATCGGGCTCGATGTCGTCGATGCGGACCGTCTCGCTGTTCTGCACGGGGCGCGCCACGTTCTGGATGGCCATCAGCGCGTCAAGGCCGCGGCCGGAACCGATCAGCGGCGCCGATTTTGCGGCGGCGCTCCTTTTGGGTGCGGCTTTTGCGTTCTTTTGTGAAGCTGATTTTTTCGTTACAGCCATAGTCTTTTTACCTCCAATGCCAGGTCGTGATACGCTTCCCCACCGCGGCTCGATCTGCCGTAGTCGCGGATGGCGAGCCCCTGCGCGGGTGCGGCGGCCAGATCGACGTTGCGCGGGATGACGGTTTTGAGGACGTGCGTGCCGAACACTTCGCGGATCTGCGCTTCGATCTCGCGCGTCAGGCGCAGATTGGGATTGTACATCGTCAGCAGGATGGCGTCGATCTGAGCGGCCGGGTTGATGCCCCGCTCGCGGATCATCTGCACGGTGTGGGCCAGCAGGCTGAGCCCCTGCATCGCATAATATTCGCACTGCATGGGCACGATCAGGCGCGACGCGGCGGCCAGTGCGTTGACGGTCAGCAGCCCCAGCGACGGCGGGCAGTCGATGAGCGTCACATCGAAATCGTCCTGCGCCTGTTCAAGCGCGTGAGCGAGCAGGAACTCGCGCCCCTTCGCGCTGCTCATTTCCAGGTCGAAACCGACGAGATTGATGTTTGAGGCGACCAGCGAGACGTTTTTCGCGCTCGTCGAATGGAGCGCCCATTTCAGCTCCTCGCCTCCCGAGAGCACGTCGTACAGCGACTTGGAGTCGTCGAACTGAAATCCCAGCCCCGTCGACGCGTTGCCCTGCGGATCAGCGTCGACCACGAGCACCTTTTTGCGCATCGCGCCCAGCTCGGCGGCCAGATTGACGCAGGTGGTCGTCTTGCCGACGCCGCCTTTCTGATTGATCACTGCGATGGTTATCAACGGCTTCACCTCCACCAGAGTTTTTTCTCGGCGCGCCCCGGACGGCGCGGGTACTTTTCCGGACACGGCGCGGCCTTCTCCCAGACGAGCATGTACGCGGCATGTCCGTTCTGCTCGTACTCATACGTCACGGGATCTTTCAGGCCGAGCTCGCCCCAGCGGCCTTCCAGAGGCGCCAGCTCGTCGCCGACGGAGCTGCCCTTCATCGCGATCAGCTTCCCGCCCGGTGCGACCAGCGGCGAGAGGTATTCGGCGATGATGCCGGCTTCGCTGACGGCGCGCACGACAGCGCACGAAAACGACTCGCGGCTCCCGGTCGCCAGGTCCTCCGAGCGGGAGCAGACCACGCGCGCGTTGTCCAGTCCCAGCTCATCGACGATAGCGCTGAGGGCGTTCGTCTTGCGCGAGAGGCTGTCGAGCAGCGTAAATTCCTGAGATGGCCGGCAGATGGCCAGCACCGCGCCCGGCAGCCCGCCGCCCGTGCCCACGTCGACGACCGCTCCCGACTCGGGCAGCAGCGGCAGCACGTTCAGACAGTCGACGATATGCTCGTTCCACAGCGTCGTCTCATCGCGGGGCCCGACAAGCCGCACGCGCTCGTTCATGGCGCACAGCAGCGCCCCGTAGCGCCGCAGACGCGCTTCCGTCTCCTGCGCAAGCGGCTGAAGCGCCGGCAGATGTAAATTTTCCACGCTCTGAGTTCACCTCCGTAAAAAACTTTTCTCCATCATACACCAAAATCGTTCTACGTGGAACTCGTTTTTGTGAAAAATCCTCAAAAATTTTTTTTGCGGCGCAGAAAAAACGCGTCCAGTTCCATGTGGAACGGACGCGCGTCGATCCTTTTTCCTTTATCGGTTGAGCAGGAACAGACCGGCGAGGCAGACGGCGACGCCGGCGATCTTGGTTGAGGTGAGCTCTTCGCGGTACAGCAGTGAGCCGACGGCCAGCAGCGCGGCGGCGATGAAAATTGACCGGACGATGTAGCCGGTGTTGACGTTCCAGCCGACTTTGTACATGAAGATCGTCGCGGCTTCCAGCCCAACGATCGCGGCGCCGAGAACGACGGCGGTCCAGTTCACGCCGCGCAGTCCCCCGATAAGTCCCCCGCTTCCGCTAAGAAGGCACGCAGCCGCCGACAGAGCGGCCGCGATCAGATAGGTGATCGTCAGCGAGGCGAACACGTTCGTCCCCGGCGGCGTCGATTTCGAAGCGATGTGATAAAAAACGGCCGATATGACGGCGACAGCCATGGGCCAGTATCTCTCGAACATGAATAAACCACTCCTGCCTTGATACAGCAGCGCCGGCGTTCCATGAAGAACGTCGGCGCTGCTGTGCTGATACTCATGCGCGATTAAAATGCTCATCGCGCGGCCGCGCCCAAAACGGGCGCGGCAGTCGGCGCCTGACCGGCGCCACGCCGTCTCATGCGTTTTTCGACGCGCCGCAGGCGCTATAAAACGGCTAAAAAGACGTTAGCCGTTTTAACGAAAAAACAGTATGAACGTTATTCCTCCACGCCGGCCAGCGACGCGATCGCTGCGGCCATGATGCGGGTGTGCGAGACGATGTGCTCCACGCTCCACCGCTCGTCGATCTCGTGGATGTGGCAGTTCTCGCCGACGAACTGATTGCCGAAGGCGAGCATGTTGGGCATTACCTTGGCGTAGGTCCCGCCGCCGATGCATCTGGGCTTGGAGACAAGATCGCCGGTCTCCTCGCGGTACACGGTCATCAGCTTCTGCACAAGGTCGCAGTCCTCAGGCATGTACAGCGGACGCGAGGCGCGGATATCGCCCATGATCTCGACGCCGCTGTCTTTCAGCGCGGCCAGCAGACGGTCGCGCACGGGCTCCATCTGGAAGGTGACGGGATAGCGGTAATTGACGGTGAAGACGAGCTTGTCCCCCTCGGTGCGGAGGATGCCCCAGCACAGCGAGGTGAAGCCGGACGGATCGTCGTAGAGCATGACGCCGAGGTTTTCGCCGCGGGTCTGCGTGCCGATCATGCGGTCAAGCTTCTCCAGCGCCGCGGCCTGCTCAGCGCCGAGGTCAAGAAGACGCAGCACCTGCACGAGATGTGCGGCGGCATTCGATCCCCATTGCGGACGCGCGCCGTGATAGGCGATGCCTTCCATGAGCAGCGTGACGCGGTCGCCCTCGCCCTTGGTGCAGGTCAGCTTGGCGCCGCGCGGAGCCGCGAACTCGGCGACGACGCGTTCAAGACGCGCCCGCGAAGCGGCGGGGACGCGCAGCTCGGCCACAGCGCTGTCGGGAACGGCGTTGGCGGCGGCGCCGGCCTTGACGGAGAGCACAGCCGTGCCCTCGGCCGCGGGAGCGAACGGCAGCGCGCAGGTGCAGTTGATGATGCCCTTTTCGCCGTTGGTGACGGGGAAGCCCGAGTCGGGCGTGAAGCCGGCGACGGGCAGTTCCTGACCGGCTTCGACGTAGCGATGGATGGCCTTGCTGCCCAGCTCCTCGTTGGTGCCGACGATGAGGCGCACGCGGCGCTTCAGCTTCACGCCCTCGTCGCGCAGGGCCTTCATCGCGTAGAGAGCGCTGATGGCCGGTCCCTTGTCGTCGGCGACGCCGCGGCCGTAGACCAGCCCGTCTTCCACCTTGCCCTGCCAGGGATCGCAGCTCCAGCCTTCGCCGGCGGGGACCACGTCGACATGGGCGAGTATGGCGATCATCTCGGGCAGCGATTCGTCGCCCAGCTCGGCGATGCCCACCTGATCCTCAAAGGCCCAGGTGCGGAAGCCCATGCGCGTGCCGATCTCGACGAACGTGTCGAGCGCCGCCTTGGGACCTTTCCCGAACGGCGCCCCCGGCTCGGCGGGGCCGTTCACGCTCGGCACGGCGACGATCTCGCGGATCGTGCTGATCAGAGCTTCGCTGTCGTTTTCGATGTGCGCAAAGATACGTTTCTTGTCCATGTTACAGTTCCTCCTTGTGGATTTTTTCTATCGTTCTTTTTCTCCTGGGAGCGTGATGTCTGCGAAGAGGCTTTTTCCCGGATGCGGGGCGCCTGTCGGCGGAAAGGGCTTCGCGGCGGCGCTTCTCGCGCAGCTCGAACTGCGCCGTCGAGAAACGGTCGGCCGACGAAGCTGTCAGCGCATATGCCGTCTTGGCGTTTTTCAGCGGCACGGGAGCGCCCAGCACGCGGCTGGTAAAATCGCGGTGCGCTTCATTCAGCCGCTTCAGATCGGCGGCCGAGATCTGAAAAGCGCCCGGCTTTTTCAGCGCTGATGTGAGCGGCAGCACGCGCGAAGTGCGCGCGCCTTGAGCCGTGCGTACCTGCACCCAGGTGGGGATCGCGTCGGCGGAGACGATGCGCGTCACATCGCCCGACTTGACCAGCGTCAGACGGGCGATCACGCCCATGTCGCGCGGCGCGGGCCGCTGGTTGGAGATGAAGTTGCCCATCGACCACGCAACGAGCGAGGGCGGTGCGTCGCCCGAAGCCGGTATCCGCAGCTCCAGCGGCTGGACGACATGAGGATGCGAGGCGATCACGGCGTTCGCGCCCCATTTCAGCAGCTTTTCGACAAAGCTGACCACGTATTTTGGCGGCGTCAGCGCGTATTCGATGCCGATGTGCGGCATCGCGACGATGAAATCGGGACTGAGCGCGCGGGCGCGGGCCATGTCCTCGCTGGCAGCTTCCAGCCGGGCCACCGACCACTGTTTGTCCCCCGGCACGGGGATGCCGTTGGTGCCGTAGGTCCAGGCCAGCAGCGCGATCTTCACGCCGTTCACCTCGCGCACGAGCACCGTCGCGCGGTCATCAGAAGCCGCATAGGTGCCGCAGGTGTCAAAACCTTTGGCCTGCAGCTGCTCCGCCGTGCGCTTCAGCCCGGCGAAGCGGCGGTCCATGCAGTGATTGTTCGCAGTCGTGAGCACGTCGAAGCCGGCGTTTTTGAGAGCGTCGGCGAATTCGTCAGGCGTGCTGAAGCACGGATAGCCCGTGTAGCCGCCCTTTCCCCCGCCGAGCGTCGTCTCGAAGTTGCCGACGGCCAGGTCGGCAGCTGTGATGATCGGCCTGACGGCGGAAAACGACGGCGCGAAGTCATAGCCCTTTTTGCGCCGGGCCACAGCCAGCTGCGGCGAATGCGCCATCAGGTCGCCCGTGAACAGCAGCGTCGCGCGCCCGGGCTGAGCCGCAAAAGCCGGAAAAGCGTACAGCGCAAGCAGTGCCAGTGCGGCAAGCAATTTTTTCATGAAACACTTCCCCTCAGGGGGACGAACCCCAGTTTTTTCAGGACATAGTGTATTTAATCAGCACTTCTTTTATTATCTCATCATCCTTCCTTTTCCGAAAGGGGAAAACAGAGCCCGAACGAGCTTTCTATATGCCCGGTGTCTATGAACATTCTAGAAAAGCGAAAAACACGCTATAAAGGAGCGCGATGGCCGGAAATCGAGTTTTACGCTATAATGAGAATAATGCCCGAAAGCGAAAAAACTTTACTTAGATATACATAAATAATACAATAAAACCGGGTTAAAACGTTTGAAAAAGTGCATAAATCCCTTGACATTATGTATAGGGCATGTTATATTTCACGAAGAGCAGTATTAGAAGAGAAACAAATATTTTTATAAAAAGAGGAAGAGAGGGTCTGTCCATGAATTCAACTCACAACATCATGGCGCTGATTGAAACGCTGCTTGCAGACGGCGGCGAGATCGGGGTTCGCGAGCTGGGCGTGCGTACCGGCATCCCCAAGAGCACGGTGCAGCGTTTCCTGTCGGCGATGGAAGGCAGCGGCTGGGTCGTGCAGGACAAGCGCACGCAGGGCTACCGCATCGGCTACAAGCTGCTCGGTCAGTCCAACGGCTGGGCACTGCGCGTGGCGCTGATCAATCACTCGCAGGACCTGCTCAAGGACCTGTGCAAGAAGACGGGCAACGCCGCACTGCTTGGCATCCTTGACGGCTTCGGCGCGCTCACGCTGGCACAGTCCGTGCCTGAGAACGTGTCCGAGTTCGTCCTGAGGCATCCGCGCCTGTACGACCTGCACGTTTCCGCCGCCGGAAAGGTCCTGCTCGCCTATGCACCGGAGCCCCTGCAGAAATATATCTATTATTCCGACCTCAAGAGTTATGCCAGCAAGACGATCACCGGCTCCAAGGAGCTCCAGGCCGAAGTCGGCGTCATCCGCGCCCAGGGCTGGGCGACCAGCACCGACGAGCTCGTCGACGGCTGCTCCGAGATCGCCGTACCGCTGCTCAATCCCGACGAGAGCGTCATCGCCGTGCTTTCCATCGGCGGCGAGAAGGATCAGGTCGAGCCGCATTTCGACGCCTACCGCAAGATGCTTCAGGACGCCGCAGACAAGCTGCTTGAGCGCCTGAAGAACATGTAGACACACCCTGTTCATAAAAGAGAAAGAAAAGTATCTGATAAAAAAATCTCTGCCGCAAACTGAGCGGCAGAGATTTTTATTATATGCTGACAGCCCCTTACGAGAGACGGTTGAGCAGGCGCACAGCCGGCTTGCGGCGCAGAAGACGGCGCACAGCCGGCGGCAGATGACGCTTCCAGAAGACGACAGCATCCTGCAGCCAAGCCTCAGCTTCAGTTCCCGTTCCCAGGCCGAAGCCGTTTTCGACCTGCGGGTATTCGTGGAATTCCGCATCGATGCCATAGGAAGCCAGCACATCGATCCGCTTTTTCATCGTCAGGCTGAGCGCTCTGTCGCTGCCGCCCGTGCAGGCAAACGTCGGCGGCTCCCGGCGCGTATGGTTGGAGTGAGACGAGTACTGCATGACCAGTGCGCACGGGCGCGGCAGATCGTCCCCGCCGAACGCGCGCGGACCGTAGCTGGCCAGGTAGGCAGCCGCGTCGGCACCGGCTGAGCTGCCCCAGAGCGCATAGCCTTCCGCGGCCACGCCGAACTCTTCGGCGTGCGAGAAGATGAACGAGATCGCCGCGGCAAGATCCTCGCAGATCTCTGCCAGCCCACCGGGCCGATACTGGAGCGTGAAGGCATTGTAGCCGGGACGGATCAGCTCGACCGCGCAGGGAAGCCCCTCGTGCAGCGTCGCGACGTATTCGCCGCAGCCGGGCGTGATGAGCGCGAACGGAGCGCCGCGCACGCCGCGGAAAAAGAACAGCCCCGTGTGGGCCTTCGACGATGTGCGCCGCTTTTCCTTCTCGGAATAGATGTCATAAAAATATTGCACACCGTGTTTGCTGAGCCGAAGCATAAAGTTGAGCACGCGGAGCGTCTCGCTGACGCAGATGTTCCGATGGCGCGGGAACAGCGCCTCCATGTGGTCGAGAGCGAGACGCCGCTCCTCCCTGTGAAGCGGCGCCGGAAAGAGGAGCGGACCGAAGCCCTTGAAGGCTTCGCAACCGACGACCTCACCGACGAGTGTGCTGGCATTCATGGCGTTCAGTCTCCTTTCCTGCATGATGAGGCGAGGACTCGGCCCCGCCGGGTGCCAGAACGGAATTAATTTATATTCGTAACTTAGTTTATTCTACCACGAAATTACGCTTTGCGCTATAAGAATTTTTGCCATTTTTCGAGGAATTTAAAAAAACAGAAAATCTCAGCCACCTTGTGCGGTAAACTGAGATTTTATTAAAGTTGAAAGGAATATATGAAATAATTGTTTTCGTGAACATTACTGTTTTAGATGACAGATGTTTTTGTTGCTAATTGAACAGAATTAACAAAATCGTACATATCCGCAGCAAAAGATCGCTCATTTGTCAAAATCGGCGCGGATCGCCGCGGCCGTCTCGTCGTCCGTCAGCACCGTGAGCATGCTTTTGGCGAGGATCTTCGCCCCCAGGACGATGCGCGGGTGCACCGAAGGCGACGTGGCTGCCGCCAGGAATTCGCGCGTGTGTCCGGCCACGTACTGCCCGCCGGAGATATCCAGCTTGGGCTGGAGCGCAGGGCACTTCCACGACACGTTGCCCACGTCGGTCGATCCCGACGGCGGAAAAACGGGGACCGTCGGCTCGCCGAACGAGTCGAACACCGCCTGCACCATGCGCTCGGCGGCAGGATTCACCTTCATCGAGTCGAACGGCTCCTCGAACAGCTTCCAGCTCACCTTCGTGCCCGTGCACAGCGCCGCGCCGCGCGCGCAGTCAAGCGCCTTAGCGATCAGGTCCTCCTCCATGTCCTGCTCCGGAGCGCGCAGATGGAAGCGCGCCACTGCCCGCTCGGGCACGATGTTGGGCGCATAGCCGCCCTCCGTGACGATCCCCATGATCCGCACTTCGGGCCGCAGATGCTGACGCCACATGTCGAGCGAATCAAAGAGGATGCGCACCGCGTTCAGCGCGTTCACGCCCTTCCATGGCGCGGAAGCCGCGTGAGCGCTTGTGCCCTCGAACGTGAACTCATAGCCCCGGCAGGCCAGCGCCCGGTAGGGAACGCCGCTGGTCCCGCCCGAGCAGTGGATCATCATCGCGAAATCCAGCCCGTCGAACGCGCCCCGCTCGGCCATGACCACCTTGCCGCCATACGTCTCCTCTGCCGGCGTGCCAAACACTTCCACCGTTCCCGGCAGCTCGTCCCCAAGCGCTGCCAGCCCCGCTGCCGCCAGCAGCGTCATCGCGCCGTGTGCGTTATGCCCGCAGCCGTGACCGAGCCCCGCCAGCGCGTCATACTCCGCCAGCAGTCCGACGCGGCGGCCGCCTTTTCCGATCGATGCGTGATACGCCGTGTCGATGCCGAACGCGGGCGCCGTCGCAGCACAGCCGTGCGCGCGCAGAAACTCCGTGTGCTTCTTCACAGCCTCAAATTCCTCGCCGCCCACCTCCGGATGTGCTCCCAGCCAGTCGCTCACCGCGCACGCCTCAGGAGCGGCGGCTTCGATCGCCGCTTCAACTATTTTCCACAGATCTTCGCTGAACATCGTCAATCCTCCCATAAAAGATTCATCATTTATTGAGCATTATATCCCAAAAAGCGCCCCGCCGGGAAAAAATCCGGCGGGGCGCTTTTGTGTATGCGCGATGTGCAGGCCTGTTCCGCGTGGAACGCATGATTTTTCCATGCGTTCCACAGCCGCTGAAAAAGCGGCTGTGCGGTGATTATCGCGCGTTGCTATTTTTTCTTGCTGTCGTCGGCAGCCGTTTCGGCGCCGATGTCCAGTTCGATGACGCCTTCTTCGATGTTCACGCCGCTGTCGCTGACGTCGGCGGCGGGGGCGTCTTCGGCTTCTTCGGGCTTGGCGAGGATGCCGAGGCCTTGGGCAGCTTCGTCGAGGACGGCCTGACGGATCTCGGCCAGCACGTCGGGGTTCTTGTCGAGGAACTCGGCGAGGCGGTCCTTGCCCTGGGCGATGGTCTCGCCCTTGTAGGTCAGCCACGAGCCTTTGCGCTTGACGACGTTGGCGTCGATGGCCATGTCGACGATCGACATGGTGAGCGGGATGCCCTTGCCGTAGATGAGCGAGCAGTGCGCGTTGCGGAAGGGCGGCGCCTGCTTGTTCTTGACGACTTTGACGTACAGCTCGTGTCCGATCACGTCGTCGCCCTTGGTGATCTGCTTGCCGCGGCGCACTTCGACGCGGACGGAGGTGTAGAACTTGAGAGCGCGGCCGCCGGTGGTGGTCTCCGTGGGGCCCTTGGAATAGCCGGTGGGGATGGTGGCGCGCAGCTGGTTGATGAAAACGACGACGCAGTTGCTGCGGGCGATAGAGGCGGTGAGGCGGCGCAGTCCGTACGACATCAGCCGGGCCTGGAGGCCGACCTGGCTCTCGCCGATGGTGCCGTCGATCTCAGCCTGAGGCGTGAGCGCGGCGACGGAATCGACGACGACGATGTCGACGGCGCTGCTGCGCACGAGGGTCTCGAGGATGTACAGGGCCTGTTCGCCGCTATCGGGCTGCGACAGATAGAGCTTTTCGACCTGGACGCCGAGGGTGGCGGCCAGACGGGGATCGAGCGCGTGCTCGGCGTCGATGAAGGCGGCGACGCCGCCGGCTTTCTGCGCTTCGGCGATGGCGTGCAGGGCCAGGGTGGTCTTTCCGCTGCCTTCCGGTCCGAACACTTCGATGATGCGTCCGCGCGGGAAGCCGCCGATGCCCAGTGCCACGTCCACGGGCAGGATGCCGGTAGGGATCACGTCGACTTTCGCGTTGTTCCTCTCGCCCAGGAGCATGATCGAACCGTCGCCGAACTTGGAGCGGATGTCGTCGAGCGCCTGTTCGAGGATGTCTTCGCGGGTCAGCTTTTTGCCTTTCTTTGCTTCAGCCAAAACAAACTCCTCCTCTTTAAAAAGTGTCGTATTTAGGAAGCACTGAGAAAATCCCGCTGTGCGGTATTTTCTCAGCGTTTCCCCTATGATCGTTCGTAAACGGCCAGCGGCGTGTAGTTCGGCCCTGCGGGCGTGAGCGTGCTGCGCATGAACACGGCGCGCTCGGGCGTCCAGCTGGAGCCGGAAAGCGTCCACGGCGGCAGGCGGTCGAGCCGTGCCGTGCGGGGATCGGAAAAACGCGCCAGCGTCAGATGCGGCGAAAAGCGCTTGTTGTCCGGCTCCAGTCCTTCGGCCTGACAGGCGTCTTCGATCAGCGAATTGAGCGCGCGCAGCTGCGGCACGCCGCCGCCCAGTCCGGCCCAGAGCACGCGCGGCGGCCGGCCGAAGGTGCCGGTGCCTTCCAGCGTCAGTGCGGGCATGGCGGCCAGCGCCTCGCAAAGGGGCGAAGCCAGGCGCTTGTGGAGCGCCTTTGCGGTCTGCTCGCTGATCTCGCCGCAGAAGCGCAGGGTGACGTGCAGATTGTGTCTGGTCACCCACCGGGCCCCGGGCAGCTTGTCATTTGCTTCGCGAAGCCACAGCGCCGCTTCGCGAAGCAGCGCGTCGGGCAGCGGCAGGCAGAAGAAGGCGCGGACGGTCTTCATCAGCGGTGTCCTGCGACGGCTTCAAGCAGGAGCTCGAGCGCGTGGACGACGGTCTGCGCTCTCACGCCGCCGCGGTCGCCGTCGAAGCGGCGCATCTCGGTGCGCGTCCCGTCCTTTGCGCTCAAGCCGAACCAGACGGTGCCGACGGGCTTTTCGGGCGATCCGCCGTCCGGCCCGGCGATGCCGGTCACAGAGACGGCCAGATCGGTGCCGATCACGCGGCGTGCGCCTTCGGCCATGGCTGCTGCGCACTCGGAGCTGACGGCTCCGACGGTCGACAGCACTTCGGCCGGGACGCCGAGCACGTTCTGCTTGACGGAGTTGTCGTAGCTGACGATGCCGCCGTAGAAAAAGGCGCTGCTGCCGGGCACGGCGGTGACGGCTCCGGCGATCAGCCCGCCCGTGCACGATTCGGCCGTGGCGGCGGTGATGCCGGCGGCGCAGGCGCAGTCTTTCAGCCTGGCAGCAAGTTCAGCGATCCGCTCTTCATACGGCATCAGAACGGCCACCAGCCTTCGACAAAGATCTTGCGCAGGGCGAAGAGCAGCAGGCCGGCCATGAAGCCGCCGACGATGTCGTCGAGCATGATGCCCAGCCCGCCGGGGGCCTTTTCGCAGGCGCTGATCGGCCACGGCTTGAGGATGTCGAAGAAGCGGAAGAGGATGAAGCACGCGATGAAATAGCGGGCTGATGAATCGTGATAGCCTGTTCCGGCGATATGGCCGACCGTGGCGATGAGCTGGCCGACGACTTCGTCGATGATGACTTCGCCGGGATCGGTGCGGCCGACGGCCTTCTCGTACACGCCCGCGGCCCACACGCCGACGAGCGTCAGCACGACGATCGCCGCCAGACGCGCGCCGAAGGGCAGAAAGATCGCCGCAACGGCGGCCACGAAGCTGCCGGCCGTGCCCGGTGCGACTTTGACGGCCTTGCCCAGGCCGAACACGGTGGCGATCATGCCGGCGGGGGTGAAAACAGGATTTTTACTCATGGATCATCTCTCCTGACAAATCATATTCGGACGATCCGGTGATCTTCACGCGGATCATGTCGCCGGGTTCGGCGCTCTCCGCGCCCGATACGGCGACTTCGCCGTCGATCTCCGGCGCGTCGCGGAAGCTGCGGCCGATGCGCTCGCCTGTCTCCTCGTCGACGGCGTCGATCAGCACGTCGAGCGTGCGGCCGACGAAGCGCGCCTGGCGGGCGACGGACACTTCCTGCTGCAGCTCCATCAGCTCGTTGTAACGCGAGGTTTTCTCTTCCTCCGGGATCTGGTTGGGAAACGACGCGGCCGGCGTGCCGTCTTCGGGCGAGTAGGGAAACGCGCCGAGGCGGTCGAAACCGATCTCCTCGACGAAATCGAGCAGCTTGTCGAACTGCGCGCGCGTCTCGCCGGGGAAGCCGACCATCAGCGTGGTGCGGAAGGCGAAATCCGGGTTGATCTCGCGTCCGGTCCTGAACAGCTCACGGATGTGCTTTTCCACGGGCGGACGGCGCATGGCGCGCAGGATGCCGTCGTCGACGTGCTGAATGGGGATGTCGAGCCACGGCAGGATCAGCGGGCTGTTCGCGACGCGCTCGAGGAACTTCGCGTCGACGAGCGAGGGGTGCAGATAGAACAGCCGCAGCCACAGCCCCTTCGGCAGCTCTTTTTCAAGTTCGTCGAGCAGCATGGGCAGCGACGGGCGGCCGAACAGGTCCTGCCCGTAGATGCTCAGTTCCTGGCCGACGAGGCAGAGCTCTCTGGCGCCTTCGTCGACGAGCGCGTGAGCCTCCTCGATGATGTCGGCGACGGAACGGCTGCGCAGACGGCCGCGGATGCCGGGGATGGCGCAGTAGGAGCACTGGCTGTTGCAGCCTTCGGAAATTTTCAGATAGCGCGTCCAGGGCGTGCCGCTCAAGTCCGCGCGCAGACAGCCGCGCGGCTCGGGGCCGTCATGTCCCATCTCGCGCAGGAGCGCGCCCCAGTCTTCCGAGCGGGCCCAGTAATCGACGGTGGGGAACTCGGCTTTCAGCTCGTCGCCGTAGCGGTTGAGCATGCAGCCGACGACGGCGATCTTTTTGATGACGCCGCTTTGTTTCAGGCCTTCCAGTTCAAGGATCACCTGGATGCCTTCCTCGACAGCGGCCTGGAGAAAGCCGCAGGTGTTGACGACGACGATCTCGGCTTCGTCAGGAGCTGCGACGAGGTGAAAGCCGGCGGCTGCCAGAACGCCGCCGAGGCGTTCGCTGTCGGCGGCGTTCTTGGGACAGCCGAGGCTGATGATCGCAAGGTCTTTCACGAAACTACTTCCGCAGCCGCTTCGCAGCGCCGTCCGGCTGATATTCGTAGCGCTGGCGGCCCTTGCCGGGCGAAGCGAAGTTCGTTCCGTCGGTGGAGACGGTCACGTTCTGGCCAAAGCCGAAGACCACGTCGAGCGGCTCGTCAAGGTCAAACGTCTGTTCCCAGCCCTCGGAAACGGTCGTCTCGAGCACGGTCCTGCGGCCGCTTCTGACGCGCAGCCAGCACTTGCCCAAGGCGCGGACAGTCAGTGCAGGTTTGGCGGGAGCGGCGGGCTCGACGGTCTTTTCGGGCTCGTCGCTTTTGGGCGCGTCGTTCACAGCGGCAGCAGCCTGCTGCTGCTGCGCCTCGCGGGCACGCTGAGCGCGCTCGCGCATGATCGCTTCTTCTTCAGCCTTTTTCTTCTCGGCCTGCTGCGCCTGCTCCGCTTCGCGGTTCTTTACGGCCGTCTCGGCCTGCTCGGCCTGGATACGGGTGATCTCGGCGCGGATGCGGTCCCAGTTGAACGCCAGCGCGGCCACGGCCGCAGCGACGAGCAGCAGCAGGACGATGATGCAGTTGCGGCGCGTGGAGCTCTGGCGGAAGCCCCGCGTCGGCGCGGCCAGATTCGACCCGGCGCGCATCGACGACGGCGGCAGCGTGGAGACGCGGGAGCCGGCGCCGAGAGGATAGACGGGCGTTTTTTCCGCGGCTGCGAGCGGCTCGAAATTGTCGATCGTCAGCTGGGAACGGTATTCTTCCCACAGTTCGGGGACTTCCAGCAGCTCGGTGCAGGTGCGCACGAAGCCGCGGGCGTAGACGAGCGCCTTGAATTTTTCAAAGCGGCCCGCTTCGATGTCTTCGAGAAAGTTCCTGCGGATACAGGTCGCGGCTGCGAGATCGTCGAGCGACATGTTCCGGCTCTCGCGCGCTTCGCGAAGCGCCGCGCCGAGTTCAGGCAGTGTGCGGAGCTCGGCTTTTTTGCCGGCGCCTGCCTGAGAGTTTGCTTCGTTCATCGTTGTTCCTCCTTGAAATTAGCGGCTACGCCTGCGCGGCCAATTCCCGCGCCTGGGCCACGGCCGCGGCGGGGTCGGGCGCGGCAAACACGGCACTGCCCATGACCGCGACATCGACGCCGCTTCTGCGGGCCTGTGCGATCGTGGCGGCGCTGATGCCGCCGTCCATCTCGATCAGGAAGCTGAGTTTGCGCGCCTCGCGCAGCCGGCAGAGCTGCACGGCCTTCTGCGTGACTTCGGGGATGAAGCTCTGCCCGCCGAAGCCGGGATCGACCGACATCAGCAGGACGAGATCGACGAGCGGCAGCACAGGCTCGATCAGCTCGACGGGAGTGGCGGGATTGAGCACGACGCCCGGCTTCACGCCTCCCTCGCGGATCTTCGTCAGGGAGCGGTGCAGATGGCGGCAGGCCTCTTCGTGAACGGTCAGATAGGCCGGCTTCGCGGCCAGGAACATGTCGAGAAAATCCTCGCCGGGCTCGACCATCAGATGCACGTCAAGCACGGCCTCGGGATAGCGCTTTTTCAGGGCCTTTACGAGCGCGGGGCCGTAGGAGAGGTTGGGCACGAAATGCCCGTCCATCACGTCGACGTGGAGCCAGTCAAAATCGCCGTGCAGCGCGTCGATCGCAGCTCCCATGGCGAGCGGATCAGCGGAAAGCAGCGAAGGCGCGATCAGCATCGGTGTTACTTGTAACGATCCTGCCATACGAAATTCCCTCCCAGGTAGATGGTGACGATGGCTTCGCCCACGTAAGGGGCGGTGATCCTGATGTTCTCTCCCGCGTTGACCTTGCGGTTGAGCAGCCGGCGCTCGCCGTTCTTGTCGATCATCTCGATGACGAGCGTCTGATTCTTGACAGGCGGCGCCTGATAGCGGATGTTGGCGACTTTCTTGCGCGCGGGCGCCTCGGCCTTTTTCGTCTCGGGCGGAGTCTTTTCGCCCGCAGCGGCCGGTGTCTTCTTGTCCTTTTCGCTGGCGACGACGCCCTTTTCAGGATCGGTGCCGGGCTCCACGATGGTGACGCGCGCGCCGCCGGGGCTCTTTTCGCCGGGGTCGTTTTCGCGCCTGGGCGCGAGGCGTTTGTCCCACGAGGCCACGCGCAGGATCAGGGCCGAGCCGCGGGCGACCTGTCTGCCTGCGCTCGGACTCATGGAGATGACCATGCCGCGCGGCGAGGAGTTGTCGTAGATGTATTCGATGCGAGGACGCAGCGAACTTTCGCGCGCCAGCTGCTCGGCGGTCTTTTCATCGCGCTCGATCAGATCGGGCACGACGACGGTGCCGGAAGCGGCCGAGGGCCCGAGGCTGACGAGCAGCCCGATCTCGCGGGACAGCGAGACTGACGCGGGCGAAGCGGGGTTCTGAGCGATGACGACGCCGGCGGGACGCTCGTGGTTGATCTTCTGGATCTCGCCGACGATGAAGCCGGCATCCTGGATCTTCTGCGCGGCCTGCTTCTGCGTCAGTCCCCGCACGTCGGGCAGGACCTGCTTTTCGGAGCCGCGGCTGACTTTGAGGATGGCGGTCTTGTCAGCGCGGAGCTTGACGCCGGTCTCGGGCCACTGGCCGATGACCGTGCCGCGCGGCAGGGCCGAATCTTCCTCTTCGATGCGGGCTTTGATGCCCATGCGCTCCAGCGTCTGCACCGCCTCGATGACGGAGCTGCCTTTCAGCAGCGGGATGGACCGCGACGGATTGGAGAAGAAGACTTTGTAGCTGATGTACCCCGCCGAGCCGATGATGCACAGCAGCACCACGGCCAGCAGGATGCGGAAGGATCTGTTCATGAAAAATTGCCTCCGTTAATTGGGTTCTTTGTGAAGCACGGCCAGATAAAACCCGTCGGTCCACGGATCGGCCGGCAGGATGGCGCCGCCGCAGGCGCGGGGTGTCATCGCATCCGCTTCGGCGGCGGGCTGCTCGCGCATTTCGGGATGACGGCCGAGGACGGCGCGGACGACGCGCTCGTTCTCGCAGGCCAGAAGGCTGCATGTGGAATAGACGACTTTGCCGCCTGCTTTCACGAGCGAGCAGGCACGCTCAAGGAGCCGTTCCTGAAGCGTGCAGAGTTCGTCGAGCGCCTCGGGCGAAAGGCGCCATTTCCCCTCGGGATGGCGCCGCCAGGTGCCGCTGCCGGAGCAGGGCGCGTCGACGAGGATAGCGTCGGGAACATGCAGGGGCGCAAGCTCCAGCGCGTCCCCGCTTTTGTAATGCACACGGCTGCTGACGCGCAGTCGCTCCATCTCGCGCTCTCCGGCCATCGTGCGGCCTTGGGAGAGGTCCCAGGCTTCGATCTCGATATCGGACCGCAGCTGGGCGATCTGGCCGGTCTTGACGCCGCGGCCGGCGCACATGTCGAGCAGAAATTGTCCGTCGAAATCGGCCGCTTCGTTGCCGGCGGTGATCGACGACTCGCTCTGCGGCGCGAACCAGCCTTCGGCGTAGCCGGGCAGGAGATTCGGCAGCGGCGTGCCGTTCACGCGCAGCCCTTCCGGCAGCGGCGAATCGGACACGGTGCAGCCGGCCTGTTCGATCTGTGCGGGAAGATCGCGCGGAGCGTCGGGCGACAGACGCAGCGACAGCGACGGAGCTCCGGCGTTCATCTCAACAAGTTCAGCGGCGGCCTGCTCGCCATACGAATTGCACCACTCGCGGGCGATCCATTCGGGCACGCCGCAGAGCAGACAGCGTGATCCCAGCCCCGGATCCTTTTGCAGACGCTCCAGTTCGGCGGGGCCTTCTTCGAGGACGCGCCGCAGCACGGCATTGACGACGCGGGCGCCGCGAGGATCACGCACTTTGGTCCAGTCGATCAGCGACGAGATGAGCACGGCGGGGGCGAAGTTCTTCAGCTCAAGCAGTCCGGCAGTTCCGCAAAGGACTGCCGTCTGCGCCGCGCGCGTGAACTTCGACGGCTTGGGCAGCATGAAGCGCTCGCGCAGATGCTGCCAGAGCGAAAGGCGGCGGGCTGCGGCATAGCACAGTGACGCTGCCAGCGTGCGGTCGGCTGCGGAAACGCGGTCACCAAGGGCGCGCAGTTCTTCGCTGATGAGCGCGCCGTTCTCGACGCGGGCCCAGATGTGCAGCGCCGCTTCCACCCCGCGCAGACGGCGGGGCGCGTCATGAGTATGTTCAGTCTTCAACGATCTCAGCCTCGATCACGTCCTGCGCCGAAGTGGAAACTTCAACGCCGCTTTCAGCCGTATTCAGACGTCCGCCCCAGGCGGAAACGGTGCGCGTGCAGGCGCGCACGCTGTGGACGGAGCAGTTTTTCGCGCCGCGGGAGCTGAGCGTCAGCTTTTGCAGCCACGGCGACAGGTAGGGCGCAGCGAAATATCCGGCGGCAACGGCGAAGACGATGCCGAGGGGCCCCAGTGCCAGCAGCGGCACCACAAGCGCGGCCGCCGCGAGCACAACGGCGAGCGCGCGAAAGACCGGACAGGCGGGGTAAACTTTCAGGTCGTCCTCACCGCTTTTGAGACGGGCAAGCGCCTGCTCGGCCGCCTCGTAAACGGCGTTTTCGTCGCTGACGCCGCTGAGGAAGAAGCTGTTTTCGCCGCTCCAGCAGATCGGAGCGACGCCGTACCGCTCGATGAGGACGCGGGCGGCCGCGTGAGCGAGGACGAAATTGGCGCGCACGCGCGCGTTTTTGACCAGCGCCCACAGCTGTCCGGGAGCGCGGGCAAAGGCGCCGCCTCCGGCAAGGCCGAGCAGGAGCGGCAGCGCCGCAAAGATCAGCAGCGGCAGGAACAGGAGCCCCGCGCCCGGCAGCAGGAACAGCAGAACGATCAGCCATAAGGGGTTGAATCTCATGAGAAACCTCAACTTGGTCGGAAATTCAAAAAACGGGCGGCCGCCCATACGTTCGAGAGACCACCCGGGTTTACATACAGAAAAGCTAGTCGCGGCTGCGCGAATTGCGGAGAAGCAGCAGACGCACCAGCTGCAGGACACTCTGGACCAGCGCCGCTACATAGGTCATTGCCGCAGCGCCGAGCACCTTGCGCGCGCCAGTCACCTCTTCGCCGTCCATCATGCCGTTGCTGGAAAGCACCTTAAGAGCGCGGCGCGAAGCGTCGAGTTCGACGGGCAGCGTGACCAGATGGAAGGCGACGACACCGACGAAGAGCAGGATGCCGATGTTCATCAGCCGGGAGTTGCCGGCGATGAGGCCCATCAGGAACAGCGGCCAGCTTGCCATGTTGGTGAGGTTGACGACCGGCACGATCGAATTGCGCAGTGCCAGAGGCTTGTAGCCGGTAGCGTGCTGCACGGCGTGCCCCACTTCGTGCGCGGCGACGCCGATGGCCGCGATCGAGGTGCTGTCATACACCGGCTCCGAAAGCGACAGGCTGCGGCTTTGAGGATCATAATGATCGGTCAGCTGGCCGGCGATCGGCTTGATGGGCATGCTGCCCAGACCGTAGCTCGTGAGGATGGCGCGAGCCGCTTCGCGGCCGGTGATCCCCCTGCGCGACCTGACGCGGGAATACTGCTCAAATGTGCTTTTTACCTTGTTCTGCGCCCACACGGCAAGCAGGATCGCGGGAAGCAGAACAATCATCGTCCAGTCCATCATCGGATAAAACATCTTCAGTCACTCCTTTGGCGAGTTTTGCGGGTAGAGGTGTTCGCTTCGCTAATTGAACCACGAAAGCGTCCGTAGGTCAATATTGGTGAAAACTACAGTCCGGCGTTATTTTTTGTAGAATTTTGCGATCGTCTCGGCGACCCAGACCTGCTCATCCATCGTCAGGCCGGGGAAGACGGGCAGCGCCAGGCACTCGCCGGCGAGTTTTTCACTCTCAGGGAAGTCGCCGGGCTTGCCGCCCAGAAACGCGAAGCACTTTTGCAGATGCAGCGGCAGCGGATAATAGATGCGCGAGGTGATGCCCTCGCTGGCAAGGAACGCCATCAGCTCGTCGCGCTTTTGCGCGCGGATGACGTACTGGTGATACGTATGCCAGTTGCCGGGCGTCTCCTCCGGGATCTGCACGAATTCGCCCAGCTCCTGCTCGGCAAAGAGCATCTTGTAGCGGTCGGCCACGCGGCGGCGGTCTTCGATGCACTCGTCGAGGTGGCGCAGATGCACGCGCAGGATGGCTGCCTGGATGGCGTCGAGGCGGCTGTTCAGTCCCACTTCGTCGTGATAGTACGTCGTTCCCGCGCCGTGCACGCGAAGGCGTGAAAGCCGCTCAGCCTTGGCGTCGTCGTTCGTCGTCACCATGCCGCCGTCGCCGTAGGCGCCGAGGTTCTTGGTGGGGAAGAACGAGATCGCGCCCAGGCCGCCCCAGCCGCCGCAGCGCACGATACGGTCGCCGTCGCGTCTCCACGTGCCGAACGCCTGAGCGCAGTCCTCGACGATGTGGATGCCGCGTTCCTTCATGACCGGGACGATCTTTTCCATCTCGACCATCTGACCGAACAGGTGCACGGGCATGAAGACTTTCGTCTTCGGCCCGACCTTTTCGAGGACTTTTTCGGGGTCGAGGTTGTAGCTCTTCGGATCGATGTCGGCAAACACCGGCGTCGCACCGACGCGTGTGATCGCGCTCACCGAGGCGAAGAACGTGAACGGCGTTGTGATCACTTCGTCGCCGGGGCCTACGTCGAGCGCCATCAGGTCGAGCAGCAGCGCGTCGGAGCCGGAAGCGCATCCGACGGCGTGCTTCACTTCAAGATAGCGGGCCGCCTCAGTTTCAAAAGCCTTCACCTCGGGACCGAGCACAAAATACTGGCTCTCGACGACGCCGCGGATCGCCTCGGCGATCTCGTCCTTGATCTGCGCGTAATGACGTTTCAGATCGAGCGTCGGCAGAGTTCTTTTTTCTGACATCAGGGACATCTCCTTATTTGTTCAGCTGTATACAACCAGTGTTCGCCTCACGGCGCAAATTATCACTATAATAATTATCCCGCGCTGAAAAGCAAATCATGCACTATTCGCTTATTGTATCACGTTCGCGAGCATCACGACACAAAAAGGCAAAAAACTGCTACAATATCAGCGCACAAATTTTATCTGCGAAGGAGAATGAGCATGAGACCGATCGTCACGCTGCTCTGCATCGCCACCATCGTCGCCTATGGATACGCCGTCGCGGGAATGGGCGGCTATCTGCTGGGACACGGAAATCTGACCTACATCATCGCCGGTCTGCTGGGCGGCACCGGCTGCGGTATCCTGGCCCTGTACCTGTTCAAGAAACATCCGGAAGCGTTCTACAAGGACATTGGCGCGGAATAGCGCGCGCTTGAAATTTTATCGTAAACGAAAAAGCTCCGTCCTGCCATGCGTTCGATGGCGGGACGGAGCTTTTTATGCGGCGAATTTATGATCGAAAAATCTAAAATCCCAGTCCCGTCAGCCACTTGTCGACGGCCTTTTTCGCGGCGGGGCGGTCGTTCTGGGCTGTAGCGCCGCGCAGGGCGAGAGCCGTGCGGAAATTGGCGCCGGGCAGCACCTTCTTGAGCGTGCGCTCACTGCGGCCCATGCCGCTGCCCTCGTGCGTGGCAAACGGGATCACCGTTTTGCCCTTGAAATCGTGCGCTTCAAGCCAGGTCAGCACGACCATCGGCGGCTCGCCCCACCAGATGGGGTAGCCCAGAAACACAGTGTCATATTCGCTCGCGTCCTTGTCCTCGGCCAGCTCGGGGCGGACGTTGGCGTTCAGCTCCTTCTTGGCGATCTCGGTCGTGACGGTGTAGCCCTCAGGATAGGGCTTGGCCGGACGGATCTCGAACAGGTCCGCGCCGGTTGCATGCGCAATCATCTTGGCGACGATCATCGTGTTGCCCTCGGCGATGGTGCCGACGGCGTACTGCTCGCCGGTCTTCGAGAACACGGCAACGAGAGTCTTTCCCTTTGGCGCGGCAAACGCGCACGATGCGGCCAGGACGCTCAGAACGAGCGCGGTGAAAAGTCTTTTCATAATAACGTTCACTCCTCTGTGAAAAAAAACGGATTCAGACCTTGAAGGCCGCAGTTATTGTACCATTGAAGTGCGCTCCAGGTGCAAGGAGCAGATCACAGCTGCTTGACGACGCGGGCGGGATTGCCTACGGCGACGCAGTTATCGGGTACGTCTTTGGTGACGACCGATCCCGTGCCGACGATGGCGTTCTCGCCGATGGTGACGCCGGGCAGGATGCAGACGCGAGCGCCGATCCAGGCGTTCTTCTTGATGCGGATCTCCTTCGTCTTGATGACGCGGATGTTCTCCGGCTCGTGGTTGACCGTCAGCAGGGCGACCTCGGGACCCAGCATGACGCTGTCTTCGATCGTGATCGTGCCGATGGACATGACGGTCAGTCCGTGATTGGCAAAGACGTTTTCGCCGAGCCGCAGCCGGCAGCCGACATCGATCTGGAACGGCGGCGTCAAAAACGTGTTGTGCGGCAGGCCGCCCAGCAGATCTCCCTCAAGGCGTGCGATCGTCTCGCGGTCATCCGGATCGGTGCCGTTGATCTGCCAGCACAGATGCCGGCAGCGGGCCATCTCGCTGTGCGCTTCCTTCACGTACTGCGGGTCGCGGATGTCGTATGACTGACCGTTTTTCAGATCTTCAAAAACACTCATGGCAGATCTTCCTTCCCTTGCCTCGCGTTTTACCCCAACAGCGGCCGGCTCTCCGTCATGAGAAAATACTGGTCGCGTTCGGCGATGCGCCATACGCCGTCCTGCTTCACCAGTTGGTCGGTGTAGCGGATATAATTATCGACGATCACATTTTTGCCGTTCTGCGTTGTCAGCAGCGCGGCGCGGCAATAGTGAACATTCTCCGCCCTGTCGCCGTCCACGGTGATGACCTGCTGACCGTTCATGTGATGGGAGGCTTTGACGCCTGCGGTAAAGGCGCTGAACTGCTTTACCATTTCCGCCGAGCCGTGAATATCCATGGCGAGTTTTCCGTTCATGTGCACCATGATGTGGGTGTCCTTCGTGAAATATTTTTCCTGCGCCGCCACGTCGCATTCCAAATTGGAAAAGCCGTCGATCACCTCGCGGATCGCTTCTTTCGCTTCTAAAATTTCCAGTGACATGTTCTTTTCTCCTCTCTTATTGGTCCAAACCCTTTTCTTTCAGCCAGTTCAACGCCAGTTTCATGATGTCCTCGTTGTTTTGCTCCTGCATGAGGAAATGGGAATTGCCCCTGATGCCAAACTCTGGCAGGTGTACCAGCGTCGCGTCGCCGCCGTGCCGGTTGATCGCTGCCGCGAACTGCTCTGCCATGGCGAACTCCGTGCCCCATTTGTCCTCGCCTACATTCTCGGAGCCAATCTTGATATAGTCGCCGTAATAGAGGACGATCGGAATTTTCGTAAGCTTGAGAAAATCATTCATGGGAACGCCCATAGCGGAAGCAGAGAGCGCCTTGAAACGAGCGTCTGTAATTTTCGGCATTTCCGTCTCCGGGAAAACGAAGGGAGTTCCGCCCGGTTCGTAAGCGATGATCGCTTTTACCTTATCTGAACGAAGAGCCGTGCGCCAGCCGATCGTGCCGCCCATGGAATGAGTGACTAATATCGCGCCGTCTTTTTGCTGATCCACCAATTTTGCAAGGACATCGGCGTTCAAATCATTGTCCAAGGGGCCTGAGCCGATCGTCCAGCTCTGCTGAAAGGCTTGATAATACTTATTGCCTTTGGGGAACTGTGCGTTGGGAACGGGATTGCCCTCCGCATCGAAGTGACCGATACGGGACAGCACATAGAGAGTCTTGTCGCCGTACATGGGGTTGCTTACCCAAGGGGTGTCGGGCGTTACCGCCTCCGTGGAGAGATTGGCCTCGCCGCTGCGGGGCTGATCCACCAGATAAACGGAATAACCGGCGCGAAGGAACAGGGTGTTAAAGCCTTCACGTCCGTCAGGGCCGGATTCCCATGTGCGTTTCGACTGCGCTCCGCCGTGCTGGAAGATGAGAGGCAACTTCCTGGCGCGCACGGGCTTTTGGTATTCCACGTAGGCAAAATCGCCATAAGCCCGCTGACCGTCCTCCGCTAGGAAATTTTCCTGGGAAAATTTCCCCGGACGTTCTTTATAGGCACCGCCCACGGTGAAGGAGCCCTGTTCTACGATGACGAGCGGCTTTTTTGCCCCCTCGTCCGCAAAAGCTGCCGTATACGATCCAATGGATAAGACGAGCCCCAAAGCCATTGACTGTAAAACTGTTTTTGCGTAACGCTGCATGGTGAATTCCTCCTTTATGTGTTAGGGAAACACGATCAAATCCCATCCAGAAGGAGGCTTGAGGAGGCGTGCTTTGCGCAGTGTCGCCAAAGCCCCACGTGCAGATCCTCCCTATTTTTCAAATGTCGCGGCCACGTCGGCCAGCAGCGTGCGGATGGGCAGATGCTGCGGACAGACATGCTCGCATTTGCCGCACTTGAGGCAGTCGGAAGCCTTGCCGTGTCCGTTGCCGGTGATGATGTTGCTGTAATAATAGCCCGTGTTCCAGTTGTGGAACGCCTCGTGCGCGTTTTTTGCCGCGAACAGGTCGGGGATACGGATGCCCTTGGGGCAGTGGCTCTCTTCAATGCAGTAGCGGCAGGCTGTGCAGGGGATCAGATTGAGATTTTTGAAAATGGCGCAGACGCGATCGACAGCTTCGCGCTCGGCCTGTGATAACGGTTTGAAGTCCTTCATGGCGCTGAGATTGTCATTCATCTGCGCCAGGTCGCTCATGCCGGAGAGGACAACGGCCATGTTCGGGAAGCTGGCAGCGAAGCGCAGGGCGTAGCTGGCGTTGCTGCCGCCGTTCAGTCCGCGGAGGATGCGGTCGGCCTCTTTCGGCAGATTCACCAGGCTGCCGCCCTTGACCGGCTCCATCACAGAGACCGGCTTGCCGTGGCGCTCGCATACCTCGTACACTTTGCGGCTCTCGACCGAGGCGTCGTTGTAATCGACGTAGTTGAACTGGATCTGCACCAGCTCGATCTCGGGATGCTCCGTGAGGATCATGTCGAGCACGTCGGCTTTGTCATGGAACGAGATCCCGAAGTGACGGATCAGGCCTTCTTCCTTTAAGCTGTACGCCGTCTCGTAGGCTTTGCAGCGCTTGAACTTCTGGTAATTGTTGTGGTCCTGAGCGTGCATCAGGTAGAAGTCGAAGTAGTCGACGCCGCACCAGGCAAGCTGTTTCTCAAAGAACGGACGGATGTCCTCCTGTCTGCTGAAATACGGCTCGGTCAGCTTGTTCGTCAGCAGAAAGCGGCTGCGGTCATACCGTTTCGACACGCATTTGGCGATGGCCGTCTCCGACTGGCCGCCGATGTAGCCGTGCGCTGTGTCGAAGTAATTGAATCCAGCGCTCGTGAACGCGTCGGCCATGCGGGCAAACTGCTCAAGATCGACGGAACCGTCCTTCATCGGCAGTCTCATGCAGCCAAAGCCAAAGTTGCCATGGAGTTCCGGAAAAAATCTGCTCTCGATCATGATAGCGTTCCTTACCCGTTCTTCTTTGCCCAGGCGGCGATCTCGCTCTCGCGTCCGGCCGTCTCCGCACCGTGCACGGCCAGACCACGGGCGACCGTTGCGCCTGAGCAGACGCTCCTCAGCGTGCGCTCGGCGCTGCCGAGACCGCTGCCTTCGTGCGTCATCAGCGGCAGCACCTTTTTGCCCGTCCAGTCGAGGCGCTCCAGCAGCGAGAGCACCGCCATCGGATACGTGCCCCACCAGCAGGGGCCGCAGACGAAGATGTTTTCATAGCCGTCGAGGCTGCTGAGGTACTTTTTCAGCTCGGGGCGCGCGTTCTCGCGCAGTTCGGCCTTGGCCTCCTTGGTGCAGGCCGTGTAATCCTCGGAATAGGGCCTGACGGTCTCGACCTCGAACAGATCGCCGCCGACGGCCTTCTGGATGAACTCAGCAGCCAGCTCCGTGTTGCCCTTTTTCAGATCGACGATCGATCCGTTGACGTAGTTCTGTCCCTTGCGGGAATAATAGATAATCAGGTTTTTGCTCATGAAACGTTCCCCCTCGTTGCGTTGGTTCATGTTCAGCATGGCCGTATTGTAGCGGTAAAATACGTTAAGAACAATTCGATTATCGCCGCTGATCGATAAGTTGAACTTATGCGAAAGGGCCGGAAGTCTCCGAACGGGAAACTTCCGGCCCTTGTGCTATATTGTTTTGTCGTCCGCGGCGATGAACTGATCCTGAAGGATCTCGGCAAAGGCGGGGGCGTGGGGATTGGGGTTGTCGGTGCGCCAGAAGGCGCAGTAGCGGCGCTGAAACTGATTATTGCCGCGCAGCAGCGGCCGCTGCACGACGGCTGTGCGGTACTCGGCAGGCAGTTCGCCCTCTTCGGCGAGCAGAAAGCCCTTGTCCTGGAGCACCATCAGCCGTGCTTCGCCCAGCGACGCGGCGAAGATGAAATCGCCGCGAAAACCGACCACGTCGCGCTGATACTCCAGCTCGCTCTGCCGCTGCGCCTGCGAGGCGACGACGATGCAGGGCGTGTTTTTCAGGTCGGCTGGCGAAAGGCGGCTGAGCGCGGCCAGGGGATTGCGTTCGGCCAGCTCGACGACGCATTTTCGCTCGGCCAGGACGCGGTTGACGTACTCGTCGGAAAAAGCGCGCCGCTGGTCATTCATCACCACGTCGGCCTCGCCGCTGCGCAGTGCCTGATAGAGGTCTTCATGCGAGCCGTGCGACACGGCCAGCTCCACATCGGGGAAGCGTGCTGAAAAAAGCGCGACGGCCAGCTGAAATTCGTGCCCGCCGAAGCTGTTCAGACAGCCGACGCGGAGCCGTTCTTTCACATCTCCGGCGCGGCGCGTCTCGGCCCGCAGCCGCTCCCAGTCGGCCAGCAGCACGGCGCTTTTGCGGTAAAAGACTTCGCCTGCGGGCGTGAGCGAAAACGTGCGGTTGTGCCGCAAAAGAAGCTGCACGCCCAGCTCGGCTTCGAGCGCGCGGATCTGCTGCGAGACGGCCGACTGCGAGATGCAGCATTCTTCGGCCGCTTCCGTGAAGCTTTTCAGCCTGACGACTGCCTGAAAATATCTGATCTGCCGCAGCATGACGCTCTGCCCCCTTCCTGCTCAAGTTCTATTGTAGCACGGCGCACGGCGCGGACGTTCGGCGCAAAAAAGCCGCTCCGCCAACAGGGGCGGAACGGCTTTGCATCAGTACAGCAGCGCGTACAGATTGGCGCCGACGACGGTGATCAGACCGCAGATGACGATCGCCAGGCTGCTCATCGCGCCTTCCGTCTCGCCCATCTGTATTGCCTTGGCCGTGCCCATTGCGTGCGATGCCGAGCCGATCGCCAGACCGCGCGAGATCGCGTGTTTCACGTGGAACAGCTTGCACAGCGGCTCGGCGAAGATGTTGCCGAACAGGCCCGTGACGAAGATCGCTGCCATCGTCATCGCCGGGTTGCCGCCCATCTCGCCCGACAGCGCCATGCCGATCGCCGTGGTGATCGACTTGGGCAGCAGCGTCACATACTCAGCGTGCGAGATGCCGAACAGCATCGCCATCACGAGGATGCCCGTCAGGCTTGAGAGCACGCCCATGCACAGGCCGAAGGCGATCGCGCCGGGATTTTTCTTCAGCTCGTCCAGCTTCTGATACAGCGGGATGGCCAGCGCGACCGTGGCCGGGTTGAGGAACCAGGTGAGGTATTTGGCGCTCTGATAGTACGACTCCTGTCGGATGTCGAAGATCACCAGCGTCGCGATCACGATCGTCATCGCGATCAGCAGCGGGTTGAGCACCGCCAGCTTGAGCCGCTTCTGGATGGCGCAGCCCAGCCAGAACGCGCCCAGGCTGAACACGGCCCCCAGCGTCGCAGAACTGGCAAAGAGACTATCCATTCTGAGCCTCCCCTTTCTTTGCCCTGCGGTCGAGCAGGAGATCCGTCGCCTTGCCCGTCAGGCCGAGGACAAGCACCGTAGAGACCAGCACGATCGTCACGAAGGGCACGAAAAAGCTTTTGATCTGCGCCCAATAGGCGATCAGCGTCGTCGCCGGCGCGATGAACATCACCGGCATCACCTCGATCAGGAAATTGCCGGCGTCTTTTACCTGCTCGACGCGCACGACCCTGAAAATCAGCAGCAACAGCAGGATCACCAGACCGTAGATGCTTGCCGGCACCGGCAGGGGAATAAGAAAACGCATCAGTTCGCCGGCTGCTGTCGCCGCGAGGATGATGCTGCACTGGCGCAGAAATTTCATCGACTTTCACCGCTTTCATCAGAATAGCTCTCGTTTTGGGACGAGAATTCTGAACATTATAACAGTCTTTTTCCTCAAAGGGAATACGCTTCCCGCGAGAAAAAGCTTGCGCATCTTTGCCCGGCGCGGTAGAGTAAATGTGCAAAACACTCTTTGGGGGGGAAATAATCATGAAAGCACTGTTTGTCAACGGAAGCCCGCGCAAGAACTGGAACACGCACAAAATGCTCGAAAGCGCCGCGAAGGGTGCGGCCGAAGCCGGGGCGGAGACTGAGATCGTTCACCTCTACGACATGGCCTTCAAAGGCTGCGTCAGCTGCTTCGCCTGCAAGGTGAAAGGCAATCGCACGAACGGCCTCTGCGCCTTCCGCGATCCGCTCACGCCCGTGCTCGAAAAAGCGAGAGCCGCCGACGTGATCGTCATCGGCTCACCCGTCTATTTCAGCTATCCGACCGGCCCCACGCGCTCGTTCCTGGAGCGCCTGATGTTCCCCGTGCTCGCCTACAAGACCGAGGGGCGCCGCATCCTCAAGCGCACCGTGCCCACTGCGATGATCTACACGATGAACTGCACCGAGGAAATGATGCCGAAAGTCAACTATCCCGTGCTGCTGTCGCCCAACGCCGGCGCGCTGGAAATGCTCTTCGGCTACAGCGAGACGCTGTACTGCTGTGACACCATGCAGTTCACCGACTATTCGCGCTACGACGTGACCCTGTTCGACGGCAATCACAAGGCACAGCACCGTGAGGAGCAGTTCCCGAAAGACCTGCAGAACGCCTTCGATCTCGGCAAACGCCTGGTGCAGAAAGCGGTCGAAATGAATCAGTAAGTTTTTGTTCTTTGTGGAACAATAATAATCGGCTTCGCGCAGCGGAATAATTTTCCGGATGCGCGAAGCCGATTTTTTTGCGGCAGATGTTCTACGTGAAACGACTCTTTTTAAAGAAACAGCTTTTGCTGCTTCGAAATCAATCGATCACGACAAGCTCATATTTGCGGCTGCCGAGGCCGATCTTCTCCGCCGCTTCCAGCGTATGCAGGCCGTTGCGCGAGGTGACGCGCTCTTTCAGCTTGGCGCTGTCAGGCGCTTTCCAGACAAGGTCGATGCACGCCTGATCCAGCGCGACAGGATCGGTCGAAGCCAGCACGCCGATGTCGTGCATGTCCGGCTCGTTGGGATTGCCGTCGCAGTCGCAGTCCACCGACAGCCGGTTCATCACGTTGACGTAGGCCATGCGCCCCGGCCGTGCGTCGGCCACCGATTTGGCCGCGTCCGCCATCGACTCGAGGAATTTGTCATGCTCGCCCTGCCAGGGATTCGTCGTGCTCGTGGCGCCTGAATGGATCCACGCCTTGCCCATCGCTGAGGCCATGCCGATGCTGATGTTCTTGATCGCGCCGCCGTAGCCGGCCATCGCGTGACCCTTGAAATGGCTCAGCACCAGATACGAGCCGTAATCATTGAAGCTCGCGCCGACATAGTTCTCCTTCAGCACCGTGCCGCCCTTGACCGGCAGCTTCAGCGAGCCTTTTGCATCCTGGATGTCGACCGGGGCGATCGCCGTAAAGCCGTGTTCCTTCGCGACCTTCATATGGCTGGCAGTCTCGCTGCGTGCGCCGCGGTAAGCCGTGTTGCACTCGACGATCGTGCCGTTCACCAGCTGTACCACGTCTTTCACCAGGGCCGGACGCAGATAGTTGCTTGCCGGCGGCTCGCCCGTGCTCAGCTTGACGGCCACTTTGCCCTCGGGCGTCCAGTTCATTGCCTTGTACACAGCCACCAGCCCCGCAGGCGTGATGTTCTTCGTCATGTACACCTTCGGCACGTCAGCGAACGCGCACGACGCCAGCGCCAGCACAGCAGCAGCGAAAGCCAGACGGAAATGTTTCATCAAAACCACTCCTTGCAAATGAAAAGTGAGACTATTGTACTCCCTGGAGCGCGGTCCAGGTCAAGGGCGCTCAGGGGAAAACGCTGCCGCAGTGGAATTATGACGACACTAATCATAGAATTTGGGATAATAATATATAACAGTTGTCATTGAGAATTTCTCATCGGGAGGCGGAAGTTCATGAAAAAATTCGCTGCTGCATTGCTGGCCGCGCTGACGGCGCTTTCGGGAACGGCTTTTGCGCGTTCCGTCGTCCTCGAGCGGGGGACGGAAGTGCAGATCCGCGTGGTGGACCGCATCAAGTCGAACAAGGTGAAAAAGGGCCAGGTGCTGACGTTCGTCGTTGACAAAACTGTGCATGACGCGAACGGCTTTGCCGCTGTCGCAGCCGGGGCGCCCGCCTACGGCACAGTGACGGGCGCTTCGAAGGCAGGCATGTTCGGCAAGCGCGGAACTCTGGCGATCACGATCGACCGCGCCGTTGCCTGGAACGGCAAGGATGTGCCTCTGACGAGCGCTGCGTCGGACAAGGGCGACAACAACACGGCCGTCGTGGCGACGGCCGCTCTGTTCGTGACCGCGCCTGCGATCTTCTTCCGCGGCAGCAATGCGGTGATCGAGTCGGGCACGATCATCCGCGCCCAGGTCGCCGAGCGCACGCCCCTTGGAGAAGACTCTGAACACAGCGGCACGATCCGCAGGGTAAGATAATAATGCTGCCGGCACAAAAAATCGGCGCTTCGGGATCATTTTCCGGAGCGCCGATATTTTTTGTGCGATGGTTCATGCGGAACAGATTAAAACGGATCGTCGTCGTAGCCGTCGTCGTTCAGCTCTTTGTCGGTCTCGGTGAGGATGGCAAGGGCGTTCAAAACGCGTGTCCAGCCGATGAAGGGCACAAGCTGCGTGAGCGCGGAGATCAGCGCGGCGCGGTCGTTTCCGGCGGCGTAGCCGGCGACGACGCGGACTTTGAGCTGAGCGCCGCCGCCGAGAGCGGCAAGGGTGCAGAAGGCGGCCAGTTCGCGGTCTTTCAGGCTGAGGATGCCGCGCGAATAGAAGTCGCCGAAGCAGTTTTCGACCATCATTCTGCCGAGGTGGCGCGTCTCTTCCGGGCCGTACTGCCAGAAATCGGCGGTCTCTTCGCCGAACAGCGCGGCCTGCACGCGCGCGCCGGCTTCAAGCCGGTCTGCAGCGTCCGGGGCTTCCTGCTCCCGGGGCAGGGAGACGCCGCGTGCGGCAAAGACACTGTTCGCGGCGGCGAGAAAGACGCGGGCGCGCGCAAAGCCCAGATAAGCAGCCGACTGATAGACGAGCTCGCGCGCCTCAACGGGTGAAAGTGCACCGTTCAGGGCTTCGTCCAGCTGCAAAGCGAATTCGTCCGTTTCGCCGAGGGCGATCAGAGCAGAGAGGACGCAGAGGGCGCGTTCGCGGTCGTCCATGCTGCCGTGAGCACGCACTTCGGCGGCAAAGCGCGCTTCGATCCGGGCGAAGTCGGGATCGGTCCGGGCGATTTCGGCGGTGGTGGTCATGAAAAACAGCTCCTTTGTCGGTTTGATGATGCATGCCTTCAGTATAGCACGAACGGCCCCGCGCTGTACGGGGCCGTTCGTCTGTTATCGCGGCAGGAAGCGCGCGTTTTTGAGGACGGCGAACTCCAGGCCGGCTTCCTTCTCTACGGTGAAGACGCCTTCGACGGCAATGGCGCTGTCTTCCCGCGGGAGCTTCTTCGGCTTTTCAGCGAGGCTGAACTCCAGTCCGGCGGCGCAGCAGGCGGCAGCGTCCTTGATGATGCAGGCGGTGCCTTTTTTCTCGCCGGGCCTGACTTCAAACGTGGCAAACGAGCCGTTCATGCGCACCAGGCGTCCGACGTAGGTGGCGGGATTGACCTGCATATCGTAGACAGCGGCAAAAGCCATGGTGCGGCTCATTGAGCGCAGATCGACGGGGCCTTTGCCGGCGGCCGGGGCGGAGAAGGTGCACGCCAAGGCGAGCGTGAGCGCCGCTGGGAGGACGCGGAGTGAGCGCGTCATTTCAGCGCCTCCTGGAGGATCGCCAGGTTGCGCTCCATCACGGCCAGGTAATCGGGGCCGCTGGCGATGCCGTCAGCCCGTACCGACTGCATCGAATCAAGCGTGAGGATAGGGACGGGGCCGCGCTTGGCGGTGCGCACGACCGTCTCGGCGATCTTTTTTGACGAGCCTTCGATGGTGAGCACGCAGGGCAGTCCCAGAGCGTCGAGCTTGTCTGCCAGGAAAAGGATGGTCTTGAAGCTGGCTTCCGATTCGGCGGAGCAGCCCTGGAAGGCGGCAAAGTAGCTCAGCCCGTAGTCGTCGACGAGGTAGCGGAACGGGAAGCGGTCGGCGAACAGCAGCGTCGTGTGCTTTGCCTTGGCAACGTCCGCGCGGTATTTGGCGTCGAGCGCGTCGAGCTTGGCGCAGTAGGCGGCGGCGTTGACGCGATAGGCGTCGGCTCCCTGCGGATCGACTTCGCTCAGCGCCTGGGCGATGCGGCCGCAAAGCAGACGCGCGTTGACGAGCGAGAGCCAGACGTGCTCGTCGTACTCGGGACCTTCGTCGTGCTCATGATGGTCATGATCTTTCTCGTGTTCGTGATGGCCGTGGTGATGATGTCCGGCTTCCATACCTTCGACGGTCTCCTCCTCACGGGCGCGCTCGCCGAGGGCTTTGATCAGGCTGACGGCGGCGAGTTTTTTGTTCACGGCATCGCGCAGGACGCGCTCCACCCAGGCGTCCGACAGCCCGCCGGTGTAGATGAACAGGTCGCTTGTGGAGATGCGCAGGATGTCGTCGACGCTGGGCTGATAGCTGTGCAGGTCGACGCCGGTGTTGAGCGGCGGCAGCAGTTCGACGGCGTCCTTCCGCTCGCCGATGATATTCCGGGTCCAGTCATAAATAGGAAACAGCGTCGTCACGACGCGCGGCTTTGCAGCAGCGGCGGGGACGGCGAGAACGATGGCCGCACACACGGCCAGGACGGTTTTCAGCTTCATTTTCATCAGTAAGTGACCTCCATGTTTGGGTATTCCGGGAGCGAATCGCGTTCGCTCATGAAAAAAGCGCGATGGAGGCCGCGTTTAGTTGTTCATCCTCGTCCGCCGGACGACGGGCGTGAGCGCTGCTGTCAGGAGCACTGTGAGCGGCGCGGGGAGCGCATCGGGCCGGACGTTTTTGACTGAAACGGAAGCGGCCGGACAGCACTGCCTGAGCACCTGCTCGCAGCGGCTCAGGAGCGCGCACACGGGGCAGTCGTCGCCGGAACAGTCGTGATCTGCCGCAGCGGCAAGCTCAAGCGCAGCGGCAAGCACGAGCGCCAGCAGTAGGATCGCGCACAGACGCGGAAAACGTTTGTGCATATCCATTCTCCTCCCTTTCGTCAGGATCTTGTCCGCCGCGCGGGAAACAGGCCCGGCGGACGATTTGAGTGTATCACGAAAAACAGACCGGCGTCAAACAGGATGATTGGGACGAGCCCGTCCATCCTGCCCGCAAAGTGCGGTCAGAGACGTATTTAATCATTTATAAGGAAAAAGAATGATTTTTTCGCATCGGTATGATAAACTTAACTTATCGCACGAGGCGTGCGAACTTTCATGTCAGGAGGCAATTTCAGCGATGAAAAAAATTGCGGCGGTTCTGGTGACAGTTCTTTCTCTTTCGTGTGCGGCGCTGGCGGCTGACAAGCCCCAGGTGACGATCTACACTTCGATGTATGAGGACATCATCGAAGCGATGACGGGAGTGCTCCAGGAAAAATTCCCGCAGTACGATATCGAGTTCTTCTACGGCGGCACGGGCACGCTCCAGTCGAAGATCGCCGCCGAGCGCGAGTCGAAAAAGCTGGGCTGCGACATGCTGATGGTGGCCGATCCCTCCTACGCGCTTGAGCTGAAGGCGGCGGGCCTGCTCCATCCCTACGTCTCGAAGGAGAGCGCGAACATGGCCTTTGAATACGATCCCGAAGGCTACTGGTATCCTGTGCGCGTCTCCAACATGATCCTCGCCTACAACCCCGAAAAATACAAGGCCGAAGAAGTGCCGCACACGTTTAAGGATTTTGCCTACGACGCGAGCCTGGCCGGCCTCATCTCCATGTCCAACCCGCTCACCTCGGGAACGGCGCTCGACACGATCTCGGCGCTGAAGGACAAGTACGGCTATGAGTATTACGACAAGCTGGCTGCCAACCGGGTCATGGTCGAGAGCGGCTCTGTCGCCCTCACCAAGCTGGAGACGGGCGAGTGCAAGGTGATCATGATCCTCGAAGAGTCCGTTCTGAAAAAGCGCGAGGAAGAGGGCAGCGCCATCACCGTGATCTATCCCGAGGACGGCACGATCTGCGTGCCTTCGCCGATCATGACCGTCAAGGATGAGTGGAGCGCCCACGGCAACGCCAAGATCTGCGAGGAGCTGACCGACTGGTTCCTTTCGCCCGAAGGACAGAAGCACATCGTCAAGGCGTGGATGCACTCCGTGCGCAAGGACGCGCCCCAGGCGCCGTTCGACGCCATCCCCACGGCCGAGATCGTGGCCAAGTCCATGCCCGTCAACTGGCAGCACTGTGTCGACGAGCGTCCCGAGCTCAGGACAAACTTTGAAGAGCGCGTCAAGAACAAGAAATAAGCAAATCGGCTGAAACAAATTTTCTGTTTTGTGCTAAACTGGAATTATCGCGTATCGCTATCGCGTATCGCGCAAAAAAGCGCGAACGACAGATCAGGAGGTCATACAAAGATGAAGAAATTAGCAGCTGTTTTGATTGCAGTTATGGCGCTTTCGGGCGCTGCCTTTGCGGCCAAGCCGAAAGTGACGATCTACACCTCGATGTACGAAGACATCATCGAGGCGATGACGGACGTGCTCCACGAGAAGTTCCCCGACTACGACGTTGAGTTCTTCTACGGCGGCACCGGCACGCTCCAGGCGAAGATCGCCGCCGAGCGCGAAGCCAAGAAGCTGGGCTGCGACATGCTGATGGTGGCCGATCCTTCCTATGCGCTCGAGCTGAAAGCGGCCGGGCTGCTGCACGCGTACAAGAGCAAGGAAGCGGAGAACCTGGCGCTGGAGTACGACCCTGAAGGCTACTGGTACCCCGTGCGCAACCTGATCATGGTCCTGGCCTATAACCCCGAGAAGTTCAAGAAAGAGACGCTGCCTCAGACGCTCAAGGATTTCGCCTATGATCCGTCGATGAAGGGCGCTGTCTCCATGTCCAACCCGCTCACGTCCGGCACGGCGCTGGTGGCGATCTCGGCTCTGAAGGACAAGTACGGCTACGAGTATTTCGACAAGCTGGCCGAGAACAGAGTCATGGTCGAAAGCGGCTCCGTAGCGCTGACCAAGCTGGAGACGGGCGAGTGCAAGGAAGTCATGATCCTTGAGGAGTCCGTGCTCAAGAAGCGCGAGGAAGAGAAGAGCGCGCTCGAAGTGATCTATCCTCAGGACGGCTCCATCTGCGTGCCCTCGCCGATCATGACCGTGAAAGACGAGTGGAGCGCCCACGGCAACGCCAAGATCTGCGAAGAGCTCACCGACTGGTTCCTTTCTTCCGAAGGCCAGAAGTACATCGTCAAGGGCTGGATGCACTCCGTGCTGAAGAACCCGCCCGCGATCCCCTATGACTCGATCCCCAGCGAGCAGATCAACGCCAACTCCATGCCCGTCAGCTGGGAGCACTGCCTGAACGAGCGCGCCGAACTCAGGACCAACTTTGAAGAGCGCGTCAAGAACAAGAAGTAGCGATCACCGCTGATCGTGAAACTGCGGCCCCGACGGACGAACCGAATTCGCCCCTCGGGGCCGCGTTTTCAAAGGCAAAACACAATTTAAATCCTTTGACACAAAGACACGAAGGCCCAAAGAAAATTATTTTTTTATGTTCTTCATGGAACATGCGGCGGCAATTCTGCCATGTTGATGCGGCTGCTCAGTATTCACGCGTCCTGCCCGTTTTTTTCGTTTTAGATGATTTTCTTTGTGTCTTCGTGTCTTAGGTTCTTTGTGTCGGCTTTGAATTTCGTTTTTCAGGAGGCTGATTTCGTGCCGAATCACAGTCAATTACCGGCAATCCCCGAATCCCGAAAATTCCGCCTCGACGCGAAGGTGATCTGCATCGCCGCGATCGTGGCGTTTCTGCTCGTCTTCAACGTCTGGCCGATGTGCTACCTCGTCTTCCGTTCCTTCTTCAACGAAAGCGGCTTTACGCTCGAGACGTTCAAGCGCATCTATACCTATCCGCTCAACTGGAGCGCCCTGCGCAATACGCTGGTCACGGCCGGCTTCGCGATGGTCTTCGGCGTCCTCATCGCCTTTCCGCTGGCGTGGCTGGTGGGAAGAACTGACATGTACGGCAAAAAGTTCTTCCGCACGCTGTTCGTGATGACCTACATGGTGCCGCCCTACGTCGGCGCCATGGCCTGGCTGCGGCTGCTCAACCCGCGCGTGGGCACGCTGAACGTGTTCATCAAAAACCTGCTCGGCCTGGCGGAAAATCCCTTCAACATCTACACCATCCCCGGTCTCGTCTGGGTGCTGACCACGTTCTACTATCCGTATGCGTTCATCACGATCTCGCGCGCGATGGAGAAGATGGACCCGTCGCTGGAGGAGGCGTCGAAGATCTCCGGCGCGTCGCCGCTGCGCACCGTGCTCACGGTGACGTTCCCGATCATGCTGCCGTCGATCGTCGCGGCCGGACTGCTGGTGTTCGTCTCGGCGGCATCGTGCTACGGCATCCCCTCGATCATCGGCGCGCCCGGACAGATCGACACCGTGACGACGCGCATCATCGACTACGTGCACGTCGGTTCGCCTGAGGGGCTGACCGACGGCACGACGCTGGCCGTGTCGCTGATGGTGATCGTCAACATCGTTATGTACATCTCCACGTTCATCTGCGGCAAAAAGCAGTACATCACCGTCTCCGGCAAGTCGACGCGCCCCAATATCGTCGAGCTGGGCAAGTGGCGTCTGCCTGTGACGCTGCTGGTGACGGCGTTTGCGCTGATCGTCGTGATCATCCCGTTCGCCACCGTGGCGATGACCAGCTTCACGGTGAACCTGGGCAAGCCGCTTGACGCGGCCAACTTCACCACGCGCTACTGGCACATCCTGATGACGCGAAAGGGCATCCTCGAAACGGCGAAAAACAGTCTGATCTCCGCCTCTGTTGCGGCCACGGCGGGCATCGCTATCAGCTGCGTGATGGCCTGGCTGCTGACGCGCACCAAAGCGCGCGGGCGTCAGATCCCTGATTTTCTGATCACCGTCGGCAGCGGCACGCCCAGCGTCGTTATCGCCCTGGCGCTGATCATGACCATGTCGGGACGCTTTTTCATCAACATCTACAACACGCTGACGATCATGATCGTCGCCTACATGATCAAGTACCTGCTGATGGGCATGAGGACGGTCGTCTCGGCGATGAGTCAGATCCACCCGTCGCTGGAAGAGGCGGCGGAAAGCTCCGGCGCCTCGTGGCAGCGCAGCTTCTGCAACGTGACTCTGCCGCTGATCGCTCCGTCGATCGTGGCCGGGTGGTTCCTGATCTTCATGCCCAGCTTCTATGAGCTGACGATGTCCACGCTGCTGTATTCCACCGACACCAAGACGATCGGCTACGAGCTGTTCACGTATCAGACCTACCACAGCCAGCAGACGGCCGCGGCGATCGCGACGGGCATTCTGATCATGGTCGTCGTCGTCAACTGGATCCTCAACAAGCTCACCAAGGGCGAGTTCTCGATTTAAAAGGAGCGTGTCAAATGTCTTCCATCACTTTGACCGATGTGACCAAATCATACGGAAACGTGCAGGTCATCCAGAGCTTTACAGGGACGTTCGCCGACGGCGAGTTCGTCACGCTGCTGGGACCGTCCGGCTGCGGCAAGACGACGATGCTGCGCATGATCGCCGGCTTTGAAAAGCCTACGACCGGCGAGATCAAGATCGGCGACAGCGTCGTCAGCGGGCCGAATGCCTTTGTACCGCCCAACGAGCGCGGCATCGGCATGGTCTTTCAGTCCTACGCCGTGTGGCCGCACATGGACGTGTTCGACAACGTTGTGTACCCGCTCAAGATCCAGGGCGTCAAGCGTTCTGAGCGAAAAAAGCGCGTGCTTGAGGTGCTCGAAGCCGTGCACCTGTCGCAGTACGTCAAGCGGATGCCCAGCGAACTCTCCGGCGGTCAGCAGCAGCGCGTCGCGCTGGCTCGCGCGCTGGTGGGCGGCTCCAAGCTGCTGCTGCTCGACGAGCCTCTGAGCAATCTCGATGCCAAGCTGCGCGAGACGATGCGCTTTGAGATCAAAAATGTGCAGAAACAGTTTGGCGTTACGGTCGTCTACGTCACGCACGATCAGGGCGAGGCGATGGCCATGAGCGACCGCGTCATCGTCTTCAACAAGGGCGTCGTGCAGCAGATCGACTCGCCGATGGAGATCTACCGCCACCCGGCCAATCAGTTCGTCGCCGACTTTGTGGGCAAGATCAACTTCCTGCACGGCGTGGCGAACGAAGGCTCGATCGAGCTGGCGGGCGGCCAGCGCATGGCCTACTCCGGCGATCGGCGCGGGCCGGTGGTCGTGGCCGTGCGGCCTGAGAACATGGCGATGCGTTCCGACGGCGGCACGCTGCGCGGAAAACTGACGCACGCCTATTACCTCGGCGATACCAACGACTGCCGCGTCGATGTGGACGGCACCAGCCTGCGCGTGATCGGCGCGGGCAACACCTTCGGCCAGTTTGCGACCGGCGCGCCTGTATGGCTGGATTTTGACGAATATCTCGTCTTCGAAGACGACGGCCAGGACCAGACGGCGATCCGCACGTAAAATGGGGGGCCTGTACATGAAAAAGACTGTATCTGCGCTTGTTTTCTTTATACTGGCGTGCAGTGCCGTGTCAGCGGCTGTTTCCGGCGGGACCAACCTGCCCGGAGGAAAGTATCCAGCCTTTGCGCCGCATGCGGCTCCCGTTCCTCCGAGCGGGGATGAACGCCGCTCCATGGATGAGTATCGTCGGGACGTTGAACGCTACCGGCGTGAAGCGCATGAGTACATCGAAAAAGCCCAAAACGACATCCGCCGCATCCAGGAGGCCGCTAACGATGCGATTGAAAAGACAAACGATGTCGTGAATGCCTATAACCGCGAGGCTAAAAATTCATTGTAACTGATCATGATAAAAAATACCGAAAGCCGCTTTTCACTGGCGGTTTTCGGTATTTTTTGCTATGCTCTTGCGGCGTATCTGTGGGGGAATCACAGGAAAAAAACAAAAAGCGGGGGATAGTATGACGCTGAGCGAGATGAGGATAGGAGAAGCGGCCGTCATTACCAGGGTCGGCGGCGAAGGGGCGCTGCGGCAGCATTTTCTGGACATGGGAGTCATTCCCGGCGCGGAGGTGACGATCGTCAAGTTCGCGCCGATGGGCGATCCCGTGGAGCTGATGATCCACGGCTACGAGCTGACGCTGCGGCTGGAAGACGCCGCGAAGATCGATGTGGAGCCGGCGGCGCAGAGCGCGTCCCGTGAGGACCGCGCGCCCAAAAAGCCGAAGACGGCGCATCCCGGACTGGGCGAAGGCGGCAAATTCCACCCCAAGGGCAGCGGCACGCCGCTTCCGGACGGGACGACGCTGACGTTCGCGCTGGTAGGCAATCAGAACAGCGGCAAGACGACGCTGTTCAACCGCCTGACGGGCGCCAATCAGCATGTGGGCAACTTTCCCGGCGTGACGGTGGACCGCAAGGACGGCCCCATCCAGGGACACAAAAACACGCTGATCACCGACCTGCCAGGCATCTATTCGATGTCGCCGTACACCAGTGAGGAGATCGTGTCGCGCAACTTCGTCGTGTACGAGAAGCCGAAGGCCATCATCAACATCGTCGATGCCACGAACATCGAGCGCAACCTGTTTTTGACCATGCAGCTGCTGGAGATGGACGTGCCGATGGTAGTGGCGCTGAACATGATGGACGAAGTCACGGCCAACGGCGGCAGCATCGACGTGAACGCCATGGAGCGTCTGCTCGGCGTCCCCGTGGTGCCCATCTCTGCGGCAAAGAACGAGGGCGTGGCCGAGCTGGTCGATCACGCGCTGCACATCGCCCGCTATCAGGAGCGTCCGCTGCGTCAGGATTTCTGCGGCGAGAACGACCACGGCGGCGCAGTGCACCGCTGTCTGCACGCCATCGCGCACCTGATCCAGGACCACGCGAAAAACACCGGTCTGCCGGTGCGCTTCGCTTCGAGCAAGGTCATCGAGGGCGACAGCCTCATCCTCTCGCAGCTGATGCTGGACCAGAACGAGACGGAAACGATGGAGCACATCATTTTGCAGATGGAGGCCGAGCGCGGCCTTGACCGTGCCGCGGCGATGGCCGACATGCGCTTTGATTTCATCCAGAAAGTCTGCGGAGAAACGGTCGTCAAGCCCAGGGAAAGCCGCGAGCGCCGGCGCAGCGAGCGGATCGACCGCTTCCTCACCGGCAAATACACCGCCATCCCCGCCTTCATCGGCATCATGGGACTGGTCTTCTGGCTGACGTTCAGCGTCATCGGCGCCTGGCTCCAGGATCAGCTGGGAGCAGGCATCGAGGCGCTCAGCGCTTGGGCCGACAGCGCGATGACCGCCGCGGGCGTCAACTCGGCGATCCACGGATTGATCGTCAAGGGCATCTTTGCCGGCGTCGGCAGCGTCCTCAGCTTTCTGCCGATCATCGTCACGCTGTTCTTCTTCCTCTCGATCCTGGAAGACAGCGGCTACATCGCCCGTGTCGCCTTCTTCATGGACAAGCTGCTGCGCAAGATCGGCCTGAGCGGACGCAGCATCGTGCCCATGCTGATCGGCTTCGGCTGCACCGTTCCCGCCGTCATGGCCACGCGCACGCTGCCCAGCGAGCGCGACCGTAAGATGACCATCCTGCTGACGCCGTTTATGAGCTGCACGGCCAAGGTGCCCATCTACTCGTTCTTCATCGCCGCGTTCTTCCCGCGCCACGGCTGGCTGATCATGACCGGACTGTACCTGTTGGGCATCGTCTCCGGCATCCTGGTCGCCTGCTTCTACAAGAAAACGCTGTTCCGGGGCGTGGCCGCGCCGTTTGTCATGGAGCTGCCCAACTACCGTCTGCCCGGCGCGCGCAACGTTGTGCAGCTGCTGTGGGAAAAGGCGAAGGACTTTTTGCAGAAGGCGTTTTCCGTCATCCTCATCGCGACCATCGTCGTGTGGTTTTTGCAGAGCTTCGACCTTCATTTCAACATGGTGGCCGATTCGCAAAACAGTATGCTGGCGGGCCTCGCAGGAGCGCTGGCGCCGCTCATGCGTCCGCTCGGCCTGGGCGACTGGCGCATCTGCACCTCGCTGATCAGCGGCTTCATGGCGAAAGAGAGCGTCGTCTCCACGATGGAGATCCTCTTCGGCCAGGGCGTCAGCGCCGTGCTGACGCCGCTTTCGGCGGCGACCATGCTCGTCTTCTCGCTGCTTTATACGCCGTGCGTCGCGGCCGTGGCTTCGATCAAGCGCGAGCTGGGGCGCGGCTGGGCTGCCGGCGTCGTGGTCTGGCAGTGCGCTGTGGCCTGGGGCGCGGCGCTTTTGGTGCGCCTTGTGTTGTCGGCGCTGGGAGTCGCCTAGCCGTGAACGTTTGGGACGCGGTTCTGTCGCTGCTGATCTTCGCCGCTGTCGCACTTGCGGCCGCACATATCATCCGCGCGCGCCGAAGCGGCCGCAGCCTGTGCGGCGGCGACTGTTCGCGCTGTTTGGGGCCGTGCAGCAGCCGCGGCGGGAGCGGACAGCGCAAGCAATAATGAACATATGAGAGTTTTCAAGGAGGCAAATGGACGATGAAGATCCAGCAGATCCGCAACGCGGCTTTGAAAGTGACCTGCGCGGGTTCGACGTTCCTGATCGACCCGTGGCTGGCGGGACGCTGGGGGATGGGCTGCTTTGCCGACATCCCCGGTGCGCCCTTTACGGTGCCCGACCCGGCCAAGCGGCATATCCCCATGCCGATGTGCCCGCTGCCGCTTCCGGTCGAAGAAATTTTGCGCGGCGTTGATTATTACGTGGTCACGCACATCCATCCCGACCACATCGACATGAGCCCGGACGGCACTGTCGGCGCGCCGCTCGATAAGCGCGTGCCCGTCTTTGCGCAGAATGCGGCCGACGCGGAAGTCCTGCGCCGCTCGGGCTTTGCCGACGTGCGCGTCCTTTCTGCCGAAGGCGGCGCGGCGGGCGCAGCGACGCTGCATAAGGCGCCGGCCCGTCACGGCACGGTCGTGCCCTGCGGCGAGGCGATGGGCGTCGTCTTTTCCGCACCGGGTGAAAAAACGCTCTACATCGCCGGCGACACCGTGTGGTATCCCGAAGTCGCCCGCACGATCGAGCACTTCCGTCCTGATGTGATCGCGCTGAACGCCTGCGCTGCCGAGCTGAAGGAATGCGGCCGGCTGATCATGAACGACGAGGACGTCGAAAGCGTCTCCCTGGCCGCGCCGAACGCGCAGATCATCGTCACGCACATGGACACCGTGGCGCACGCCTCGATCACCCGATACGAAATGCGCGGCCGCCTTGCCCGCCGCGGCGTGAAGTACGTCATGCCCGAAGACGGCGAGACGGTAGAATTGTAGCTGCAGCAAAAAAACGTCCGGCTGAAGCGGTCCATTCCTCTTCAGCCGGACGTTTTTTTGTTCTTTGTGGAACATGCAAAAAGAATTATTCCCGCGCCGAGCTCCACGCGCCGTCCCAGACGATGCGGCGGTAATTGGCCCGGTCGGTGTCGCCCTCGGTGGAAATGCAGAGCACTCGCGAGCGCTCGTTCAGCCCCAGCGCTTCCTTCAGCCAGGCGAGCGACGGATCGCGCATGGCCTGCGCGAACAGGCCGAAGCCGGCCGCGCCGCTCTCGCCGGAGATCACGCGCGGATCGGTCCCGCACGGAGCGCCGAGGATCCTCATGCCCTGCGCCGCCGCCTCGTCGGGCATGGAGACGAAATGATCGGCGTGATCGCGCAGCACCACCCAGCCCAGCGAACACGGCACGCCGCACGCCAGCCCGGCCATGATCGTGCTCAGGTCGCCGCCTACGGAATGGATCGTGCCGTCGTGCGCGCTTGCTGTGCGGAACACGCAGTCGGCCGCCTCAGGCTCGACGACGGTGACGGCGGGACGGCGCTCATCGCCCCAGAGCGAGGCGAAAAATCCCGCCACGGCGCCGGCCATCGAACCGACTCCGGCCTGAAGGAACACATGCGTGGGGATCTCGCCGTTCAGCTGTTCGCACGCCTCGAGCGCCAGCGTCGTGTAACCCTGCATGATCCATCTCGGCACGTCCTCGTAGCCGGGCCACGACGTGTCCTGCACCAGCGTGCCGCCGAGGCGCTCGGCTGTTTCACGCGCCATCTCGACAGCGCCGTCGTAGTTCACGTCGGTGATGCTTGCTTCGGCGCCGAGAGCGCGGATGTTTTCCAGCCGTTCGCGCGAGCTGCCTTTGGGCATGTAGACGATGCAGCGCTGCTTCAGCTTCGCGGCCGTCCAGGCCACGCCCCGGCCGTGGTTGCCGTCGGTGGCGGTGACGAACGTCTGCTTGCCGATGCGCGTTCTCGTCTCGTCAGACGTGAGACGCTCATAGGTCATCTCTTTCGGATCGAGCCCCAGCCTGGCGGCCAGCGCGCGGGCGATGGCCCAGCTGCCGCCCAGCACCTTGAAAGCGTTCAGCCCGAAGCGGAAGCTTTCATCCTTCACAAGCACCCGCGCCACGCCCAGCTCGCGCGCCAGACAGGGCAGATCGGCCAGCGGCGTCGGCACATAGCCGGGGATGCTGCGGTGAAACGCGCGCGCCGCTTCCGCCTCTGTGCGGCTGAACGCGCTCACGTCGCTCAGCTTCGCACCCGGTGCGTGCGCAAGGTGTACAGTCTGATACCGTTCGCTCATAGGGCATTCCTCCTCTGGCAGATTTTCATAAAACTCATGTTGACGAGCGCTTGGGTGTTGAAGGAGGCGCTTCCTTAATTGGAAGCTTTGACCTTAAACGATACGGTACAGCGAAGCGCAGTCAAAATATCGAGAAGAGAATCAATGGAGAAGCGCTCGATCTTGCCTCTCAGCAGATCGCTGATCCTCGGCTGCGTCACTCCGCATTGAGCGGCAGCTTCGGCCTGCGTAAGACCGCGGTCTTTTATGATCTTCTCAATCGTGATCATCATGTCCGATTTAATCCGCATACGCTGCGCTTCAAAGGGAGTATCTTCGAGTGCTTCCCAAACGTTGCTGTAACGTTCCATTCTGATGTCAGCGCTTCCCATTCTGAGACCTCCATTTCATCAAATCTCTGTACCGTTTCTGCCCCAGCTCGATGTCCTTTTGAGGAGTCTGCTGCGATTTCTTTTGAAAAGCGTGGAGCACGTAGACGACCTCATCAAGCCGGGCGATATAAAACACGCGAAACGCACCAGATTCTTCACGGATGCGGATTTCTTCAACACCGAGCCCGACAGTTGTCATCGGTTTAAAGTCGGCAGGCTCCAGGCCAACTTGAACTTTATGAAGCTGGTAGCCGGCTTCCCTGCGTGCTTCATCCGGAAATTCAGAAGTTCATCGCGGGAATTTCCCCAAAAATATCAGCTCATGTTCAATCATGTTTTCGAGCTCAAACTTCATCCTCATCACCAGCCTGAATATACAAGAATTTATATTAGAAGTCAATGATCGAACGTGATTATACTGTTTTATGTTGTAACGAAAAATGCTTGAGACGCCGACATTACAGCCTGCCGATCAGTTCCGTGTAGAAGCAGCAGGCATCTGCCACGTCGGTCAGCCGACAGCGCTCGTTGACCATGTGCGCCAGCGCGTCGTCGCCGGGGCCGAAGCCGATCGTCGGCACACCCATTGCCACGGGGACCACGGCGTTGGTGCCAAAGTCCCAGCAGCGGTATTCCGGTGTGCGTCCAAACAGCGCGGCGTACACGTCCGCGCAGGCGCGAGTCAGCGGCGCGTCTTCAGCGATTTTCCACGGATCGTGTTCGGGCGTATAGACCAGCTCCGCGCCGTTCCAGCTGGTGTGGACCAGCGTCCCCGGCTCGACAGATGCGTTCGGGATGCCTTCGACCAGCGCCGCCAGCTCGGCTTTGACCTGAGCTGTCGACTCGCCGAAGCGCAGACGGCGGTCCAGATAGATCTCGCAGCGGTCGGGCACCGCGTTCAGCGAGGCCGTGCGGCAGCCGATGTGCGTCAGCGCTACCGTGCCCGCGCCTGCAGCGGCGCGCAGACGGGCGTTCAGTGCCTCCACGCGCCCGATGACCGGCGCCATCGCGTACACGGCGTTGATCCCCTTGTCCGGGGCCGAGCCGTGCGCCGACACGCCCTGCGTCACGATCCTGGCCTGCACTTTGCCCGTGTGCCCCAGCGTGATCTGGCTGCGCGACGGTTCGCAGATGATGCAGAAGTCGGGGCGCACGCCGCTGTCGCGGTAAAAGTGCTCCAGACACACGCCGTCGCAGTACTCCTCGCATACGCTGCCTGTCACCCAGACTGTTTTGCCCTCCGTCAGTCCGGCGCGCTTCGCTGCCGCCGCGGCGAACAGCGAGGCCGAAAGGCCGCCCTTCATGTCGACCGAGCCGCGCCCGTAGAGCCAGCCGTCTTCCACCACGCCGCCGAAAGGATCGTGCTTCCAGCCCGCCGCATCCTCGGCCAGGACCGTGTCCATGTGCGAATCAAAGTGGATCACCTTTGGACCGCTGCTGATCCGGCCGCAGGCGTTGCCCGCCGGGTCGATGAAGACCTCGTCATACCCCAGCTCCTTCATGGCAGCGACGATCTTTTTCGCCGCCTCGCCTTCGCCGTCTGAATAGCTCTTCGTCTTCACCAGATCGATATAAAACGCCTGCAAATCATGCGCGAACGCATCGTTCCTGAAGTTTTTCAGATCCATCGTCAGAACTCCTTTTGTGTTAGATATGGAGCGCGTTTCTTCTCACATTAAGTATATTGATTTTTTCTTCCGTCAGTGTCACAATACAGGCGAAAAATATAAATCAGCTGCTGATTATGGAATAAATATTCTTTTGCGAAAGGAGACGACCCGCATGCAGCTTCGTCAGATCCCGATCAACCGCCAGGGCATGGAGATCACCGCCCACGGAGCCTACGCCTTTCCCCTCGCCGTGTACGAGACCCAGCTCGACCGCTGCGCGCTCGGCTTCGTTGACTGGCACTGGCATGAAGAACTGCAGCTTGTCCGCGTCGCGCGCGGCGTCGTGAAGTTCCGCGTCGACGAACGCCGCTTCACCCTGAGCGCGGGACAGGGACTTTTCATCGGCTCGGGACGCGTCCATTGCGCGCATCCGGCCCAGCCCGGCAGCGCCTACCTCTGCCTCGACTTTCATCCGCGCATCCTCAGCGGTTTTGCCGGCAGCGCCTGCGAGAGCGAGTACGTCACCCCCTTTCTCCGCGATCCGGCGCTCGAAGCCGTGCTCCTCGACGGAAGCCAGAACTGGCACGCCCGCGTGCTCGACCGCGCCCTCAGCATCGAACAGCAGGTCCGCGAGCGCGAATTTGGCTTTGAACTGAGCGTCAGCGCCGAACTGATGCAGATATGGCGCGAGCTGATCGTCAGCCGCCCGCCGCAGAGCCAGCCCCGCAGCGCCCGCGGCAACGCCAGCGTGCGCAAAATGCTCGACTTCATCGACGCGCACAGCGCCGAGCCGCTCACCCTCGCCCAGATCGCTGCCAGCGCCAGCCTGAGCGAGAGCGAGGGCAGCCGCACCTTCCGCCGCGTCACCGGCGAAACCGCATTCTCCTACCTGCGCGGACGCCGCGTCGCCCGCGTCATGGAGCTGCTTAAAAGCACCGGCAAAGACCTGGAGCAGATCGCTGCCGAGACCGGCTTCGGCGGCGCCAGCTACCTCATCCGCGTCTTTCGCGAACGCACCGGCATGACCCCGCGCCGCTTCCGCGAGCAGAACTGATCCCGCCGGTCTCATCGCAGATCTGCGCACGAAACTGAGCAAGCGACAGGCGCCGTTCAGCAAAGAACATCCATACGGAGGTTTTGCAATGAAAAACATCAAAGACTACAAAAACATCGTCTTCGACATGGGACACGTCGTCTGCGAGTACGACTCGCGCCGCTCCATCGCCCGCTTTACCAGTGACGAGCGCGTCATCAACGAGATCCGCTGGGTCGTCTACAACTCCGCCCCCTGGCAGATGCTCGACGCCGGCCTCGACACCGAGGAAAACGCTTTCCCCCGCCTGCTTTCACGCCTCAGCAGCGATGAAGTGCGCGAGATCGCGCGCAAAAGCCTGATCGATTACGAAGAAGTCAACCTCTGGCCCAAAGCCGGCATGGACGAAGTGATCACCGCGCTCAAAGCCCGCGGACAGCGGATCTACATCCTCTCCAACGCCTCACTGCGCCTTGCCGGATGCTGGAAGCGCCATTTCCCCTGCCCCGACCTCTTCGACGGCCTCCTCTTCTCGGCCCAGGTCAAGTGCATCAAGCCCCAGAAAGAGATCTATCAGATCTTCTTCGACCGCTTTGGCCTGGCCCCCGCCGACTGCTTCTTCATCGACGACCTCCAGCGCAACATCGACGCCGCCCGCGCCTGCGGCATGGAAGGCTGGACCTTCCGCTCCGGCGACGTTGGCGAACTGAGAAAAGTGCTCGAGCTGTGACCGTACGATAGCAAAATCCAACGCTCCGATGCCGGAGCTGTCCCCGAGCGGGCCGATAAAGCCGACTATCACACGACCGCCGGCAAAAGAGAGACCGAAATGTGCAGGATCATGGAAGACCTGAACAAACGTGCCGTTCTGTGAACCGGATAAAAATATGCGCCTCCGTCATCGTGACGGCGGCGCATTTTTTGTTGCGTGTTCTTTGTATAAGTACGCAATGTCGTTTAATACGTAAGAAAATTATATATGAAATTATAAAATACAAAAGATTCGAGCCTGCTCGAGTCGGCAGAATCCTTTGTGGCGCAAGCCTTTTGATGCCTCCTCATGATACATGATATACAAACTGTAGGCACAACAGCGCATTTAACAAACTGGAATTTACTATACAAAAATTGTAAGAGAGAGTATAAATACAGGCGTTCTACTATATACGCTGGATAAGAAGGCCGCGTTTTTGGCGCACGCGCGTCCTGTCCGGACCGTTGAAAAAGCGCATCAGGGAAAATATGCTCTACACTTTGTTTAAGGAGGACACGCAATGAACAAGATCTACAAAGTCATCTACAGTGAGACGCGAAAGGCGTGGGTCGTCGTCTCAGAACTGGTGACCGGGCACAAAAAATCGTCCGGCCGCCGTGCGATGCGCCTGGCGCTGGCTGCCAGTGTAGCCGCAGCGGCCGTGATGCTGCCGGCGAGGGATGCGGGGGCGTTTTCGAGCAGCTATGTTCCTAACTACAGTTCAAGCTCTGGTTACGGTGCCCAGGACTATCTGACCGACGGTGGGCATGTCGATGTCAGCCAGATTGGCGGATATAATCAACAACATGGAACGTATTACTCCTATGTATATGTCGACAATGACGGAACGGTAAACTTTTACAAGAACGAGAATTACCAGAGGAACGATATTTCCTCGATGATCGGCAACGTCGCGATCGGCAACTTTGCTCAGGCCGGTTCGGCTGCAGATGCCAAAATGGTGAATTTTAATTTGTATAATGGCAATAATACTTATGTGGCTTATGAAACAAAGCCTGAAGGCGCAACCGGAAATTGGAATTCTACCACTGGACCTAACGGAAAGACTTATTGGTATCCTAGTAGTTATTCAGACCGCACATACGCATATACCCCGACGTATAATAGTGGCGGAACTGTTATTGAAAAAGACGGCAAGTACTATCAGTCGAGGCAGGACTTTGTACCAGAACTTGATGATCAGGGCAACTGGCAGTACGACACTAATGGAAATCCCATTGGCAAAACAGTCACCAAGTTTGCTGAAATCGGAGATAAAATCTGGAAGCTGGATCCAAATAATCCCAGCGGCAACCTTCTCGTAGATTACAAAAAGGTCGACGAGTACGGAAATCCGATTTTCGACCTGACTGCCGCAGACTTGGGATTGGATGACAGCAATCCATATTCTTATTCCGGCGGCACCAACAACGTCGCCGTCGGCAACAAGTCGAAGACTACCAGCCACAGCAGCGTCGCCGTGGGCGACACCAGCACGGCGCGCGGCTGGCGCAGCATCGCCATCGGCGCCGAATCGGAAGCCGGTTCGGAAGCGCAGAATCCATGGGACGACGGGCAGTCGGCCATCGCCATCGGTAACACCTCCAAGGCTTACGGCCGCAACAGCGTCGCGCTCGGCACGAACGCGCAGACGTGGTCCTTCTCCGGCGTCGCGCTCGGCCGTCAGGCCAACTCGGGCACGGAATTCGGCATCGCCATCGGCGACAACGCGCAGGTGCGCTACATCAACGGCGCCGACAATGAGCCGACGCAGATGGTGGCCGTGCACGGCGTCGCCATCGGCCGCGACGCGCTGGTCACCGGCAAGGACGGCACGGCCGTCGGCCGCAACTCCGAGGCCCGCCTGCGCAACGCCACGGCCTACGGCAACAACGCCCACGCCAATGCCTGGAACTCCGTCGCCATCGGCAACAAGTCCATCGCCGGTTACGCGGCCGATATCTTCGACGACAACGGTGGGGTGAAGGACGGCACTATCTCCAACTCCGCCATCGCCATCGGCAACCGCGCGCGGGCTACGGCTGAGTACACGACAGCCGTCGGCGCCGGCACGGAAGCGTCGGGCTGGCACGCCGTCGCCATCGGCGACTCCAACCAGGCCACCGGCCGTTTCAGCACGGCCATCGGCGCCGGCGCGTCCATCAACCACACCGCCAATGAACCCGACGACGGGTCGGGCGAGGACTCGCTCAACACCGAAGGCGAGCGCACTTACGACAATCTTTATGCCAACCAGGCGGCCGGCGATTACAGCACCGCGGTCGGCTACATGAACCAGACGGTGGGCACGCAGAGCAGCGCGTACGGCAAGGACAACGCCATTTCCGGCCTCAGCTCTCTGGGTATCGGCGCGGGCAATAAGGTGGGCGCTGTCGCGTCCGGGGATAACGGTCTGCTGTCTGAAAAACAGGAAAACACCGTTTCCGGCTACGCGGTCGGTTCGTACAACACGATCACCGGCAGCGAGAAGACGAACGCCGGCGCGTTTGGCGCCAGCAATGAAGTCACCGGTGACAACGGCTATGCGTTCGGCAACTCGAACAAAGTTTCCGGTAAAGTCAGCATTGCCGTCGGTACCGGCAACGTCGTGAGCGGCAACAACTCCGGCGCGTTCGGCGATCCCAACGAGGTCACGTCAGACAGCTCCTACGCCGTCGGCAACGACAACAAGATCTCCGGCACGAACAGCTTCATCATGGGCAACAATGCCGAAGTGTCGATCGAGAGCTCCGTAGCGCTGGGCTACGAATCGAAAGCCACCGTCAAGCCGACAGGCACATCGGAGATGACGATCCCCGGCACCGACGTCGTATATACCAACATCGCCGGAAAAAAACCGGTCGGCACTGTCAGTGTCGGCGACACGGGCAAGGAACGCACGATCACCAATGTCGCAGCCGGTAAGGTGACAGCCGATTCAACCGAAGCGATCAACGGCTCGCAGCTGTACGCCATTCTCGAAAGCGGCGTGCCCGGCGGAGGCGGCGGCGACGAGATCGACACCGACAACCGAGTCGTAGGCCTGAGGAAAGTGGACAGCAAACAGAGGATCATCAGCCCGTTCATTGAGATCCAGGGCGTGAAAGACGCGACAGCCGACGCCAACGAAAACAGCGAATACGCGCAGGCCGACGCCGAGCGCGCCATCGCCATCGGCTACAAGAGCGACGCCCAGGGCGACGACAGCATCGCCCTCGGCAGCGGAGCCGAAGCCTACGGCGAACAGACCATAGCCATCGGCCACAACGCCAAAGCCGGCGACCAGGGCGACAGCACCAAAGCCAAAGGAGCCGTCGCCATCAGCGCCAACTCCCAGTCCACCGGCGAGTACTCAGTCGCCATGCAAGGCAGCAAAGCCACAGGCGACTACTCCATCGCGTACGGCAAAGACTCCCAGGCCAACACCGAAAACAGCTTAGCGGCCCTCGGCGGCACCGTCAAAGAAGACGGCAAAGGCTCCGCCGCGATCGGCGAAGGAGCCCAGGCCACAGTCGCCGGCACAGTAGCCCTCGGCAAAGGATCCATCGCCGACCAGAAATCCGGCAAAGACCAGGGCAACTCCGGCTACGACGTACTGCTTGACGGCGAGAGCGAAGAAGACGACTACATCTGGCGCTCCACCGAAAACGCCATCGCCGTAGGCAGCGTCAACGGCAAAATCACCCGCCGCATCATCGGAGTAGCCGCGGGACACGACGACACCGACGCCGTCAACGTCGCCCAGCTGAAGAAAGTGGCGGAAGCCCTCAAAGACAGCGGAGGCGGGAGCGGAAGCGGCAGCTGGAACCTTGCCGTCAACGACAAAGATCCTGATCCCGTCAAGAACGACAACACCGTGCGCCTCAACGTCAACCAGCCCGAAGGCACCGAACTGCTGAACTTGACCAACGAAGTCAACGACAACGGCGAACGAGTCGTCACCTGGGTCGTGAGCGACAGCCCCAAGTTTGACAGCCTCACCGTCGGCACAAAAGGCGGCACATTCACGTCGAAAGGCCCCGCCGTATTTGAAGGCCCCGTGACCATGAAAGAAAACCTGAACATGAGCGGGAAACAGATCAAGAACCTCGGTTGGGCCACGGAAGACGACGACGCCGTGCCGCTGGGCCAGTTGAAAGACTACGTGAACAACACCGGGAACAACTTCAACTACATCAACAACAAGATCGACAAAGGCCTCCGCCACGTCGGCAGCCGGGCGGCCGCGCTGGCAGCACTGCACCCCCTTGACTACGACCCCGACAAACCCACGAGCATCATGGCCGGCTTCGGGCACTACAAAGGCGACAGCACAGTGGCCCTTGGAGTGGCGCACCACTTCAACGACGACACCTTGGTCACGGTAGGAAGCACCATCGGCCATGACCCCATGGTCAACGTCGGCCTGTCGCTGCGGTTGGGACGCAACACCAACATGACCGAGAAGAGATGGAAAGTCCAGCGCTATACGGCAGTGGACTACGACGCCAAGCTCAAGGTCATGGAGGCTAAGTACCGTGATCTCAAGGAGGACAAGGACGCCGAGATCAGCGCGCTTCGCCGTGAACTGCAGTCCCTCAGGGAGGACATGAGGACTCTGCGTGGTACGAAGGGCACGAGGAAATAAGTGAAGCTGATATGAAAAAACTGTTTTATGCGTGCGCGTCGCTCTTATGTCTGGCGCTGGGGGCGTCGGCGTTGATCCTGAGCGGATCCGGGGCGCTGCGGCTACTGAGTTCCCGCGCGGAACCGGCGCTGGAGCAGTCGCAGGGGCGGGGCATATCGACAGATACGCCCGTTCAGCCCGCGTCGAAACCGGCAGAACCGCCTGCGCCCGCCGCCGATCACTCCGCGCAAGCGGCCGTATCGTCCGATTCGGCGCCGGCCTTTCACGTTTACGTCTGGAATCCCGACCAGGTGATGAAAAACACGCAGCCCGGCCGGACAGTGAGCAAATTCGCCGAAGCGTACCAAAAAGTGATGGATCAGAATATCAAGGCGCTGAACGCCGCGATCGCCGATAAAAAGAAGCGGTATGACAAGGTACAGGCACAAAAACTGATCGCGGATTTTGCCAAACGGAAGACCACGGTAGAGAATGACGCGCGACGCCTGATCCGCAATATGGTCCGTCAGACGATGAGGAACTCGCCGAAGAAGGACGCGCTCCTTATTGAGAACGATCGTGCCACCTACGTGCCAAACGGTGTGAATATCACCGAGGAACTGATCCGCGCCATCGATCCGCTCAAGTTGGATCTGCCCGATCCCCCCAAGCCGATCGTGATCAAATGACCGGCGTGATTGAACAACCGCGAAGGAGACATACATCATGAGCAAAACGATGAAAAAATGCATTGTGACGGCCGCCCTGGTTTTGTGTGCCGCGGCGGCATTTGCGGCGCCCGACGAGAAAAACGTCGTCGTCAAGCAGACCGTCCTAGAAAAAGACACCGAAGTCTTGGTCACCGTGCTTGACCGCCTGACCCCAAGAACCGTGAAAAGCGGCGACATCGTCCTGTTCTCGGTGGCGTATCCCGTCAAGAACAAAGACCGCCAGGTCGTCATCGAGCAGAGCGCCGACGCCTGGGGCACCATCGTGCGAGTGCCCAAGACCAAAGCCCTGTCGACCGACGAACCCGACTGGGAAAAACGCCCCGAATGGGACCGCCCCGACCGCCCCGGCCAGCTCGAGAAAGAACGCGAACGCCGCGAAAAACTGCGCAAAAAACTGGAATCTCGAGTCTTTAAGAAACAGAAACGCGGGAAAAAGATCACCTCCGACGACGTGTACCCCCCTACGGAAGACAAGAACTGGGGCACCCTGGGAATCACCATCGACCGCGCGACCATGGTGACCGGCAAAGACGTCGCCCTGATCGCCGACGTGGCGCGCGAAGATTCGCACACGATGGTCACGAAGGACCGCCGGGCGAGCTTCGACATCGAGCAGGCCAACCGTGAGCGTATCGAACGGGAAGCGCGCAAAGCAAAAGGCGAGCCCGTGAGCGACGACAAATTCGTCAGCCGCGACATCACGATCGCGATCCCGTGGAACGTGTTCACGACGGGCACGCTGTCGGTGGTGGAGCCGGGGACAGTGCTTCGCGCCCGAGTGCTTGAGACCGTGATCGTGAGCGAAGACGAAAAGCCCAAGGAAGAGATCAAAAAGCCGGTCCCGAAGGCGAAAAAGCCGCAGCCGCGCCGTCACAAGCGGAAAGTGCGCAGAAAGAGACCGGGGAAGAAGTGCCCGTGCTGCTTCTACTGCACCTGCAACCGCGGCAGCAGCTGCTCGTGCCACAACAAGAACCTGCCCGTCCATCCGGACCAGAAAACACTTGATGCGCTGGAATCGAAAGCAAATCCGCACATGCCCGCGGCTGCAAAG